>Ga0207646_10000463_pt1 | contig 54224 bp, 42 predicted proteins | sample KBSK5502metaG_FD_184343 | JGI IMG/M metagenome (GOLD analysis project Ga0207646, IMG submission 184343) | Corn, switchgrass and miscanthus rhizosphere microbial communities from Kellogg Biological Station, Michigan, USA - KBS K5-50-2 metaG... | ecosystem: Host-associated > Plants > Roots >...
GTCGACAACTTCATGTGCCCAGTTGACAGAACCGTGAACTTTTATGACTTTGTAATTTTTGTCTGAAACATAATCAGCAAGGTTGCGAATATTAAGGTCGAGAACTGGCAGAGCGGATTCAAGCATCGTATCGTAGTTAAAGGTCACTAGGCATATCGGTTGCTTAGATTTCGATCGCCATCGCTCCAAGTCGTCCAATAACGTCTTGTAATTAGTAACGCCTCTGTGGGTGTTTTCCCAATGGCGCTGTAGTTCCCAGAGAACAAAATGAAGATAGTAGCGAATCGCAGCAAGTTGTGTATGTCGTTTGGGGTAATCTGCTGCTTGCGACTGATACTCTTCGAGCAATTCTTCAATTGTGACTCCCTCTTCAAGTCCTCGAAGGCGAGGGATTAGCGGCTGACACTCGGAGAACCGCTGCAAAGCTGTCGCAAAGCGATCCCTGTTATCGAATAGCTGGTTGGCAAGGGGCGGGCGGTCAAAAAGGCCATCTTTGTGCGGGGGGTTGAGCGGTGGATAAGTGGGAGCTGAATCGAACGATGCACCTGCACCAAAGATGACCAGCAACATACTCCGCATTGTAAATTGCGCGAGTGTCTTTCCTCGTCTCCCCGCCCGCGCGTGCCGCGCCGCCCAGCCCTCGACTCCAACCCGGCGGAGGGGTGTAGCTGAATTTTTCCCGGAGTGTACTACCCCGTCAAACCGGCCGGGGGAGAAGGGAACTGAGCAACCTTAGAGCGCCCCCCTGCTGGATGAGCAAATAAAGTGGAAGTTCTATTTCTGTTGAGCGAGTGTGGGCGAGATTAACTGTGCCTTACCGGCTCGATTCGTGTGACCCCTACTTCTTAAGGAATAGTGAACATTGTGAAGAGTTCGCCAGTGTTCTTGTCAGTTGCGTGACAAATCCAGCGCACGCGGTAAAGCTGGTACTCCAGATGTTCGAGGCCAGGTAATTTGCCAGGAGCATCTTCGACATTGACAACCACGTGGGTGAGATTCTTCAGTTCTCTAGATGAAACAATTAGTGGGCAATCCGCGATCACAGATGCATAGAGTCGAAGGAATGCAGTCCACTGCTGCTTCGCGATAGAGGTGCTGCCGGGAATTGCCGGAAGACGAAGGAACGTAAAGCGGAGCTTCACACGTACGCGTGGCTGAACCGGGACTCATGATGTCTGCAAGCGCAGGCGAAGGCCAGCGCTCTGCTTCTTTTCATTTGGCCTCCCGAGTCAGAATGCTGTTATCGCGCCTGCCTTGCGAGCTGTACCGACCCGCGCTGTGGTGTCCCAGGCGACAATTCTGTGCTCGGGATCGAAGCTGCCCCGCCCCGCTTTCAGCGAGGCCACGCCAAGCTAGTAACGCAGTCCGCGCTGGCTGGTTCCCGCTACTGTCCGACATGATGAGAACGTCTCGTATGCCCCAAGCCATGGAGCAGATAGATGTCGTTGAGTTGTACTTGCTGGACCCGGATCTTGTCCACCCAACCCATTGCGACGTGCTGAAGGAACCAGACGGGCATAAGCTAGCTATAGCTAATCCTCGGTGAGAGTACCTGCCCAGACGGAGCCATTTGGAGTCGCAACAAAGATGATCTGATCGGCGCCTTGAAGAATGACAAAGTGCCAGCTGTTGTCGACGCCAGCAATCGTCATGGTGGTCGTTCCGGTGCAGTCCGAATTCACACTGTAGGTGCCGGCAACAGGTTGCCCGGGGATAACCACGCCTCCGAAATTCACGTTATCCACCCCCGAGACGCTGCCGTCGGCTCCAAATGAAATCTGCCCTGCGTCCGCGAAGGGCACGAATCCCCCGACTCGCGGGAAGCCATTTCCATTCCCAGCGGCAATGAGGCCATGGGAAGCATAGCCATACGACCTGCCACTGAGGGTACTGGCGGAGCATGGTGCTGCAGCCATCAGTCGGAGGGTGCCGGAGCTAACGCCGCCGGTTGTTGCGCTGACATATTTGATCTCTTGCCCCCCACTGGTAATCACGATACTCATCGTGAAGCCGATGCCGGTAGCGAAGGAAATTGTGCCCGTGGTGCAATCTGAATTCACGCTGTAAGTGCCCGAATCAACGTGAGGGCCTAAGATACCGCCAGCCTTGGTGTCGTGTGCTCCAGAAAAGTTTCCTTTTCCATCAAAGGTGAGGTGTCCGACCTGCACGGAAGGGATAAAATCGCCGACTTTAGGCGTCTGGGTATTGCCGTCAGCGAGCAGCCCCTCGCTCTGCCACCCATACGTGGCGTTCAGAATGCTGTTTGGGTTGGTGCAGCTACCGCTTGCCCCAGGAGCAAGCCCGACGAACAAAAAGGCGACTGCAACAACTGTGCAAAGGATCGATGGTTTCATGAGGAACTCCCTTGTCGTGGATTGAGAACCTGTGAGATCCCTGACGGTGGGGTTGCTTCGACGACGAAGGGTGCCGCACAAATGACCGCGCCGACCCCCACAATTGCTGCGATGTGAAGCAGCTTCATATGCCCTCCTCGCAGGTCACAGCTGAGTCGCCAACATATGACCGGGCGCGGCGCGAGTCAATGACCGGACGGTGACGCGGAGGTGAAAAAGGGGTGACATCACTTGGCAGGGCTGGTGGTAAAATCTGTGGCCAGCAAGTGGGAGCCAACCATGCGAACGCCGGCGTCAGGGTCGCAGGTCCGGTTCAGCGACTACACCTTGGATCTGCAGTCCGGCGAACTGCTCAGGAATGGCACGCGACTCCTCCTGCCCGAACAGCCGTTTCGTATCCTCGCCCTCCTGGTGCGGCAATGGGGGACACTCGTCACACGTGACGATCTCCGCCGCGAGCTCTGGCCCGAAGACACCTTCGTCGATTTCGAACACAGCCTGAATGCGGCCGTAAAACGCCTCCGTGAGGCGTTGGGCGACTCCGCGACGACCCCGCGTTTCATAGAGACCCTTCCCCGACGCGGTTATCGGTTTATCGGGGAAGTGACCGTCGGCGACGTTGCGTCCGAGGAGGACAGCAGACCAACGATACCGCCCGGCATTCCGGAGCCAGGCGCTGCGAAAGAGACGCGAAACAATGGTGTGCCGGCCGAATATGACCACGTACCAAGGGGAATTCCGCGAGGGCGCCGCTGGCTCGTCCTGGTTGGCGTGGCTGTACTCGCCCTGCTGGCCGTCACCTACGTCATGACCAGGAGCCGGGCAGGGGATGCGACCCAACGCAAAATCACGTCCCTAGCGGTGCTGCCTTTGAAGAACCTCTCTGGCGACCCCGGGCAACAGTACTTCGTCGACGGCTTGACTGACGAACTGACGGCCGTCCTCGCCAGGATGGGGAATCTGCGCGTGATTTCCCGGACCTCCGCGATGCAGTACACGGAGACGCACAAATCGTTGTCGCAAGTCGCCAAGGAACTGAATGTCGATGCCGTGGTCACGGGCACAGTCGAGCGATCGGACAACCGAGTGCGAGTGCGAACGAACCTGGTTCGCGCGGGTACGGAGGAAGTCCTTTGGGCTGAGAGCTATGACCGCGACATGAGTGATGTCTTACGTTTGGAAGGCGAGGTATCGCAGGCCATCGCCCATGAGGTGGGAATTAAGCTGACACCGCAGGCGCAGCACAGACTAGAACACAAACCGACAACCAATCCCGAGGCCCGCGACGCCTATTTGCGAGCCCGTTACTTCTTCGACAAAGACGACAAGGAAGGCGCAACCAAGTGCCTGCAATATTTCCAGGAAGCCATTGCCAAGGACCCGGGTTATGCGGCGGCGTATGCCGGGCTTTCCAGCTGCATTGACCTCGGAACCTTTTTTGATCGTACCTCCTACCCTGAGGCGGTTTTGAAGATAAAGGCGGCGGCGATGAGGGCAGTGGAACTCGATGACGGACTCAGCGAAGGTCACTCTGAACTGGGTGACTACTATTTACGCGTGTGGGACTTCAGCGCCGCTGCCAAGGAGTATAAGCGGGCCATCGAACTCGATCCCAACTCATCGGTTGCACATGAAAATTATGCATACTATCTCATGTATCTTGGGCAAACGGATAAGGCTCTTCAAGAAGCACGACGAGCGCGCGAACTGGACCCTTTGTCCCTCAATATGGCCAACTTTGAGGGAGGGGTGCTCTTGTATTCCCGGCGATACGATGAGGCGGTGAATCAATTACACAAAGTGCTGGAGATGGACCCGAACTACCGGCGGGCGCTGTGGGAGTTGGCCAGGGTTTACGAGTTGAAGGGCATGTACAAGGAGGCGATTTCCGAGTGCCTGAAAATTCCCGCCTTGCCAAACATAGACCCGTTTGCAAAAGCCCTATTCAAGAGACGCTGTTCACTATACGAAAAGGTCTACACAACTTCAGGCGCCGAACACGTTAATCGAAAGTGGTTCGAGTCGGCTCGCCAAGAGATTAAGGTTGCCATTAACCGAGACCACGACGCGTATGCCATCGCTACACTGTACGCCGCTACTGGAGAAGACGACCAGGCGATGGACCTGCTGGAACGAGCCTATGCTCAGCGCGATAGCACATTGCTTCAGTTGAAGGTAGATCCCCGAATGGACAACCTTCGTTCCACTCCTCGCTTTCACGACTTGCTTCGTCGCATGAACTTTCCCGAGTAGCGGGTCTCACGTGGTGCGGTGTAGGCTCCAGCTCCGCCCCACGGCTTTGGTAGGGGACGGTGCCGGTGATATTGATCGTTATCGGGGTTTTGTTAGAGGCTCTTAGCGAAAAAGTGGTTACGTCGCAAAACTTCATCGCTAAGTTATTAAAAGTGCAGTTATTTACAGCCACGAAAAAAGACGAAGCGGATTGGCAATCCGACGTTCGTAGTCCAGGCCCATTTAATTCGCAAAAGGAAGCGATCTCTCTGCCTTATACGCGCTGTCACCGTTTGGTCCAGGTAACGTTTACCGTCGTACCCACAGGCTCCGTATTGACGTCGTCCCAATCCCAACTCTTGCCTTCGTTATAGGAGATAACTCTCCTCCCTGTGCGTGTATCAGTCCGTCGCTTGATGACGATCACATTTTTCTCGTAGTGGCATCCCTTCCTGCCAATCGGGGCATAATCCCAATCGCAGTCCTCCGGCTTCTCTTCGACTGTCACCTTATCCATAGAGCTGCCGTATTGCACAACGTATCTTAATTTGCTGTCCGACGCCCAATGCCACACCAACCAGCCAACAATCAATAGAGCAATGAGAAACCAAGAGCCGATATGGTCTGTATCCTCTGCCATGTCTGTATCGTCTTCATAGTCTTCATAGTCTTCTGGCATGGCAGGGAATCTTACCTCAACGTCTCGCACCCACGCTGTGGGTTCAGCGGGCTGAGCGGATCACGGCGACGCGCCGCCAAAGACGAAGCCAATCCACACACATTCGCTCAACACAAAATGAACTTCCACTTTATTTGCTCATCCAGCAGGGGGGCGCTCTAAGGGTGTCTAGTTCCCTTCTCCCGTCAAACCGGCCGGGCGGAGCGTGTTGCCATCGGCGTCACGTAAAACTCGCGGATGCTCCATGTCTGATTCACGGGCCCACGATGCACTGGCGAATCTTCGTGCCCTGTGGTATCCAGGCCGCGCTCCACATATTTCCTGAAGAGACCGTCCACATCCTTCACACGAAGATCGATCGCGCCTCCAAATGCCCCGTCCCCCCGCATGCTGGTTAACCGTCGTTCTATAAGGCCAGCACTCAATCCAGGATGCCGGCCGCCGATGCAAAACGACCTCTCGCAAAATGCAAAAGAGCGTCGGACGGTCGAATTCGCCCCTGTCGTAGAAGAACTAGCTGCCGAAAGCAGCTATCGCCGCGGCCTCGTCGTCCCTTACGTCGAGAACTGTGTACAGCTTCGTATTTTGCAGCATGTCGTGGACCTTCTTGGTCGGGTGCAGCAGCTTCAACTCGCCGCCCCGGTTGCTAACAGAATTAAAGGCCCTTAGCAGGGCTCCGGCGCCCGAACTGTCAATGTGGTTGATGTCGCCCAGGTTCAGCAGGATTTTTTTCTGTCCCTTGCCGAGCAGGTCTTCGATAGTGTCGCGCAACACCGTAATGTCTTTGCCCTGTTTGATACATCCACTCAAGTCAACGACGGTGACGCCATCAACCTGCCGGGTGCTTGCTTTCATGCTCACGTGGAAGCTTCCTAGCGGTCCGGGTAAGTGCGTTGGAGCCGCTTGATCAAAGTAATTTTAGTTCCATTTTAGGGATGCCGGAAAAGATCAAATACCTTTACTTCGCCTTTCGTCTAGTCTCCCTAAGTATCGCCGCTGCGAGCATGCTCAAAACGTAGCTGATAGGATTTTCTAATCCACCTTGACAACGACCGAGGTGAGGTCGTCGAGCTGGTGCTCACCACCTGCAAAACACCGAGCGGCCTGACAAATCCCTTCAGCAATCTGCTGAGCAGAATCTTGGCGGTGCGCGCGCACGTAGTCGAGTACTCTGTCAGGACCGAATTGCACGTCCTCAGAAGTGGTGGTCTCAGTGATCCCGTCAGTCAGCAGCAGCAACAACTGGTGCGCCTTAACCGGAAGGACGGTGCTAACAAACTTAACGTGGCCAAACAAACCCAAGGGAGGGCCGATGCTCCTCATTACAGCGTCGACCTCTCCAGAGCCGTCCAGGAGGAAAGCCGGGACATGGCCAGCGCTCGCATAAGCCAACGAACCATTGCTCGTATCGAGGCGAATAAACAACAGAGTTACAAATCGTTCGTCGCGGAGGTCTGCCACGAGCATGCGGTTGACCTTGGTCAGAATCTCACCAACGTCAGATTCCACTTCGGCGAATGAGCGCACGTAAGCTCGGGTGAGCGCCATCACCAGCGCAGAGTCGAACCCATGCCCGCTGACATCACCGATGCCCACACATACAGAGCTGTCCCGCATGGTGAAGAAGTCAAAGTAGTCACCACCTGTCTCTTTCATTGGATATGCAGCCGCAGCGATATCAAGGCCGGGCACAGAAGTTACTGTTGCGTAGAGTCGTTGCTGCACTTCGCGCGCCAGACGCAGTTGCACTTCCTGCTCCTGGTTCTCGCGCAATTGGGTGACATCTTTGAGCACGGAGACGAAATGGGTGATATTCCCAGCGTGATCCTTTATCGGGGTTATCGTTTGTTCGGCCCAGTAGAGTTCACCCGTTTTCTTCCGGTTCAGGAGTGTTCCTCGGAACGGCTGTCCTTCCAGGATGCGGTCCCAGAGCATCTTGTAGAAATCCCTATCATGCCTGCCAGACTTGAGAATCCGTGGCGTCTTGCCTAATGCTTCCTCGCGACTGTAACCGGTAGTCGCCTCGAACGCGGGATTCACGTACTCGATCAGTCCCTCCCTGTCTGTGATCACAACGCTATCGGCTGTCTGCTCCATCGCGCGGGACAGCAACATAACCGTCTCCAGCGCGCTCTCCCGTCCGGTTTCAGCGCGCTTCTGGTCAGTCATGTCGCTTACCATTTGGAGGGCCCCCGAGAATGTTCCGTCATCATCGAAGATTGGACTCGCTGATACCTTTGTCCACAACTCCGCCCCGTCCTTCTTGCGGTAGCGCCTTTCGAGTTGCTCACTCACGCCCGTTCGTCGGCGCTGCAGATCGGCTCTTTTCTGCTCGACGTCGCCTTCGAAGATAAAATCGAATAGAGGCTTCCCAAGCATCTCATCGACGGTATATCCCAATAGCTCAGCCATACGTCGACTGACGAAACATGTGATGAACTCCGCGTCCAACTTCCACATGCCCTCGCTTGCGGTCTCTACGATTCCGCGATAGCGTTTTTCACTCTGCTCGACTCCCTCGCGTGCCGTGCGTTCACGAATCAGTTGTGCTCTTTCGGCGGTTAATGCAGCCAGCGTCATTCCAGACATTGAAATCACGGCAAGAAACGACTGCAGGAGGGTCGCGTTTTGCAGAGAGCCGCTTTTCACGAACGGCCCGAACCCGTGGGCTGTTTCCCACACAGCAACGATGGAAATCAAGAAGCTTACCACTGCCGCCCCGGTCGCCTCGAATTGGATTGCACCCCAGACCACAAATGGAAAGACGCCGAATGCGAATACGTCTCCTCCGGCCTGGAATCCAAGCCGCCGATCGAAGATCAGCAAGCAGCTGATTACCGTACCGAGCAGGGTACCTGCCAATTTGAGCATTTGGCGGGATTGGCGGATCGACAGCAACCCTGGGGCGGTCAGTACCAGTGGAGTTATGATCAAGACTCCCGTGGCATCGCCAAGCCACCAAATTCGCCAAGCCGCCCCGAAATTCAACCACGCATTTACGTGCGCGAGATATAAAATGGAAGTCCCGAGCGTGGCACTTATCGCCGTCCCCCCGAGCGCAGCAAAGACGATCAATCCGAATACATCACGGAGACGAGTAAGAGAGGGGTGAAACCGCGGAATTCGTCGCAGCAACCAAATACCAGCCAAAGGGCCTACTGTATTACCCACTGCAATGCCGAGCGCGGACACGTGGGGAATCGGAGTGAAGAAATTCACGAGAAAAGCAGCGATCGCAACGGCTGGCCAGATACGATAGCCAACCACAAGCACGGCGGCCATCGCGATTCCCGCAGGTGGCCACACGGGAGATACATTTCCACTCGTGAACGGAATGGCGAGCCCGACCTTGCCCCCAAGGAAGCAAGCGACAAGAACTAACACCAACTCTACAAGGTAATGAGCCGTTTGATGAGCCTGAACCGGAGGTTTAAGGGGAGCCTTGTTGATCTGGCCATCCACGGGCTTCTTAGCGGGCGAAGTAGTTTTCTCCTGCATAACGACCGCCGGGGCAGACACTGTCTTTAGGCAGATTGGGACAGCTAGCTCCAGCCGGTTTTTTCCGTCCACTGGCACTCCGAACTTTCTTGGAAGGGGTCTACTGCACTTCGGAAAATGTCTCTGAAGGGGTTGACTTCACTTCAGGGTCAGCCTTTAACTGATAACACATTAGAACACAATTCAGAGACTCTGGATACAGGGAAATCCGGTGGAAAACACAAAACCGAAAGTCCATGCACTTCCGATGAAAGTTCCCAAGTTTCTCGACTTGCTGTTGGGGCAGAATCGCATTCTCAAACTGATCGCGGAAGGCAAACCCCTGTATGAGACTCTCGATACGCTGATTCACATTGTCGAGCAGCAAAGCCCCGGCATGCTCGCGTCCATCTTGCTGCTGGATGTTGACGGTATCCATCTGCGCCACGTAGCCGCGCCGAGTCTGCCGAAGGCCTATGCCAAAGCGATCGATGGTCAACCGATCGGGCCGGTCGCCGGCGCCTGTGGCACCGCGGCCTTTCGAGGCGAGCCGGTCATTGTGGAAGATGTCGCGACCGATCCCCTGTTTGCCGGCTACTGCCGGTTGGCCCTCGAGCACGGTCTGCAAGCCTGCTGGTCAACGCCCATCTTCGACGAGACGCATCGGGTGCTCGGAACCTTCGCCATGTATTTCCGCAGACCGGGACGACCGAATCGGAAGCACCGGATGCAAATCGGTATCGTCACGAACAGCGCGGCTGTCGCGATTCTCAAAAAGAAAAGGGACGATGAACTCCGCGTGCGCGAAACTCAGCTCGCTGATGCCCAGAAGATCGCGCACTTCGGTAGCTTTGAATGGCTGCCAGAGACTGACACCGTGCGTTGGACAGAAGAACTTTTCCGCATCTTCGGCTTGGAGCCCGGAGCCTTTCAACCCTCGTTTGAGCACTATCTCGAGCGCGTTCACCCCGAAGACCGCGAGGCGATCCGAGATATGATCCACCAAACCGTCATCCGTGGCACGCCCTTCGAAGGGAAAGAACGCATCCTGCGCCCGGATGGCTCCATCCGCGTGCTCTACACCCGCGGCCAGTGGCTCTTCGATGAAAGCCGGCAAACCCGGAAGCTGGTCGGAGCCTGCCAGGACATTACCCCCTAATACACTGTGCGGCGGAAATGTGAAAGTGGGACGCGCAGGAGAACATAACATTATCAAATTCGTGTTTGGTTCGATGGAATGTTGCTTGGCGGAGTTGCGGGTGGACTAATTCATTTCTCTCATTGGCTTCTTTCGTCTGCGATGATGAGTTCTGTTCCTCTCTAAAGCGTTAAATCCGTCTGGGCCACATCGCTGCTTCACTTTCATTCATCTCAACCGTAGGGAACGTAGAACTGCTTAATTAGTACTAACTGACCCTATTTGACCGTTGATGCCGGGGCGATGTTCTGCTCCAACCACCAAAAAAGCAATTCGCCTTCATAGCCGCATCGTCCGCCTTGGTCCGTGAGTCGTATTCGGCTTTGAACTCGAATCGAATCTCAGCAGCCCAGTGGCGTTGAGCCTAGATCAGTATCCAGCAATCGCACAACACCCAGAAGTAGTCGAAACCAACCTCGTTTTAGCGAGCGCACCGAGAAGCATTGCGGCGTGGGCTCGCCATGGGAGCCTATACTGCCTTTACGTACCGGGCCGACGCGCCAGTAGTATTAGGCTCATAATCAGCGCAGGAGTGCACATGCCAGCGCCAAACCATGCTCTCAGAGACCGTCTTTCCCGATCTCGCGAAATCAACATCACTGTGACCGGCAGAAAGTCTGGACGCGCCATCTCGATCCCGGTTTGGTTCGTTCTGAAAGACGACACGCTGTACCTCCTGCCGGTCCAGGGGTCGGATACACAGTGGTACAAGAACGTGCTTAAAAAACCGTCGATTCGGATCGAAGCAGGCGGCGCAGAAGCTGAAGTTCGTGCCGTTCCTGTCAAGGACGCGAGACAGGTGAAGTCTGTGGTCGAGAAATTCCGCGACAAGTACGGGACCAATGACGTGAAGAAGTACTATTCAAAGTTCGATGTTGCCGTTCTCGCTCACATGCGCTAAACGTTGCGCCCTCACCCTGCCGGTTCTCGATTCGTTTTGAAAAGTGCGAAACATTTCTGCCTCTTCTTCGCCAGATCAGACCAAATTGCTCAGGCGTTGTGCTCTTCGAGCCTCATTGCGTTCTTCGCGATGTCCTCTCTCCCGCTGGCGCTTACGTGCCCGGAATCTCCGTTCCAGTTTGCGATAACTCCTGTCCGCTCTTGCCCGCAATGAATGAGCTTTGTTTTCAATTTTCCAGGTACCTGTTTTGCAGATCATGGATTGCCATTATCAGCTTTCGGAGAGAACGAGGTCTGATGGTATTTTTCCCGCGCTTAAAGTTTCTTATTGCGCACTCGGCAAGTCTCGACCGGCGAGAGAGAAGCTTAGTGGAAAATCGTTTTGTTTCTGCCCGTATTTGTTCCAAATATTTCGGATCAACAACTCTTTCGTACTCGCGGAAGGTTTCATCCACAGGGTCTATGGCTCCGGCTTCGGCCATCATTGATAAGTCGGGACCGGTCGCCCAGCGCGTAGATGCCTCTTTGCCGACGTAATGAAACTCACCTGCAACGATGTGCCTACGCACGAGCAGTCCAATTGTGTTGCTATTGCATCGGCTCCCGTTCGGAGTGCAAAACTTACTTTCGGTTCTGGCCAGAAGATGATTAATTTCGTCTTCCATCGTCTTCAGAGAAGCCCAGCCGGGAGACTTAGATGAGGTCGATGACTTCTTGTCGTAAATGTAGAACGTTGCGCCACTCACAACATTGACCATCGGACGACCATGCAAGTCGTTGAGTTTTTCTGTATAGGGCATGATGAAATACCCGGTCCACAGCTGGTTCGTTTCTTTCTTTGGGAATGGAACATTGACAACAGTGAATGGGCGGAGATCATTCTTCAAACGGCCTAGGCGGTTCAATACTTGAGGCGTCGTAATGGGTACAGTCATGACCGCTGGCTGCTTTAACCAGAATGGCGGCTCGTGTGGGAGGCCCAGCTCTCGCGAGAGAATAAAATGCCACGCTTCAAAGATCCAAGGCGGGAGGTCTTCTTCCCATCTCACTTCTCTTCTTCGCTGCCAGTCAGCAATGCTGTACGGGGCCTGTAGAAATCCCAGACCGTGGCCAGAAGGCTTGCGGACGAGTAGTCTGTTTCCCTCAAGATTAAACAGACAGTACAACTTCGCTGAAATACAGTACGCGTAAAGTTGGCGGCGCTCGCCGTTCGAGTCGAAGTTCTCTTTTTCCAACTTAAGAAACGGAGTTTTGAGCGTATCGCGCGGAGGGCTGCTCCCAAACCTTAACAGGACGAGTGCGGTAGTTCGCCTCACCAGAAAAGACCTGCAAAGCAGAGGGCGAATCTAAATCCTTGACGTTCAACTGGCAGAGTATGCCGAACGCCGCACTGTTGGCCGCGACCTTTAATCCGCCCGCCAAACTTGGCAACATGCGGCTTGAGCAGATCGTAGAGCCAGGCAGCCCACGTGCCTTCTTCGAAAGTGACCCACAAAGTTCCGCGCAGCCCCGCGAAGAACTCCAGGATGGTTGCTGCTTGCGTTTCCAGGATGGATTCCATGACAACCTTGCCCTTGGAATCCATCACCGCCACGGAGATCGTTGCTTGATGAACATCGAGCCCAATATACTTTTCACCGATCAGTGAGGGTGCTCCTTTCGTAGGTGATCATCTGAACCATGACAACCTACTCCAAAAGGGGCGCCCTCTTATAATGCGATTGCGACATCTGACCCTTAACTTTCTACAGCTTCGACAAGAACTCAGTTGACCTTCCGGCTGACGAATTTCCAGCGAAGCACATCCGTGCGGTCAATATCGTACGCGTTGGGCTACCGTGGGTTGCCGTAACAGATTACTGTCCCAACAACGGCTTTTGGCTTAAAGCTCGATGCACTGTCGTTACCTGTCTGCGGCACGGGCTTCGGCATACTCTTTCCGAGCGACACATGTCCAACAATGGATTCCCCTCAGCGGGCAGAACGACGCGATATTCGCTACCCTCTGCACCTGCCTGTCTCGCTCAAGGTTGCCGGCAAGGAATTGCACACACGTTCGGAAAACATCAGTCTCGGGGGCATTTTGCTTTCTAGTGCATTTCTGATTCCCGAGGGTTCCACGGTAGAGGTGGCGTTTGGAGTTGCTTCTCTCCCCGACACCATCACACAATCCAGCGTTCGCGGCAAGGTTCTTCGAGTGCGACCGAAAGCAACCGGAGATTTCGAAGTGGCCATCGCATTCGAGCATCCGTTCGAGATGGACTCCAAAGTCTAGACTCACGTTCCCACAGGTAAGCGAAGACTGAGTTTGTAAGCCAAAAACGTGACTGGCACGGCGATCAGGAATGCGATAAGGTGTTCACCCGATAGGTAGGACCTCGTGGAGATGAGTACACTCGGGAGCACTTGGGGCGCTTATGTCGTCATTGGATGCTTGGGCGAATCCGAGCTACTGCTGGGTGGTGATATGCAAGAATGCCAAGACTCATCACAGCGCGAACATGATGTTCGGACACAAAATTCCACTTGCCGAGACCGATCCCTTCGAACCTCTGCCCCGTCAGTGGACCCTTCTTGGTTCAATGTGATGAGTGCGGCGAAGAACACTCATACGATCCAGCGGAAGTCCTGAGGCTCGAATTCGAACTTCCCAATGGCTTCACAACCCACCCGCGATTCCGATAAAAAAAGCGCAAGCGCAGCGTTGCTGAAAATCAGGATTCTCGTAACTGTTGAAAAATCGCCGTCTGTTGGCCGTGGCGATCCGATGCGTAGACGCGAACGTTGACATTGTTGCTGGCGATTTGGATTTCTGGCGAACCCTGAGTCCATTTCAAAAAGTATTTCGCTATCAAATCGCCTTTCTCGAGAACGATGCCCCAACCATGGAACGGCTTGCCCGCGAAACCCCAGCGGATGATACGTCCTGGCGCAATTTACAAATGCGGCTCGCATTCTTTCACGGCGAATTCGGCAAACTCCGTTCGCTGAGCGAAACCGCGGTGGAACAACAGAGACATGCGAGACGAATGGAAAACGCTGCTTCCGGGCTTGCTTGGCATGCCTGGGTTGAATCCTATGCAGGAAACCATGCCATGGCGCGCAAACTCTGCCGCCAAGCTGGAGAGGCGATTGAAGACAGCGCTCTAGGCCTCGTGCATTGTGCGTGGGCACTGGGGGATGCGGGTGAAGGGACCCAGGCTGAAGGGTTAGCAGCAAAACTGGATCGGCTGCGTCCTGAGGACACGTTCATGCAGAAGATCAGTCTGCCTCAAATTCGTTCCGTCATCGAGCGCGAGCGAGGAGATGCCGTTAAAGCCGCGGATTTGCTCACTCCGGCGACGCAATTCCCAAGTGGAATGGTTCTTTATCATCGTGCGCAAGCTTACTTAGCTGCAGGAGAGTACGCCAAGGCTGAAGCCGATTTCGAAAGGGCCATTGCTCATCGCGGATGGCCCGAGTGGGAATTGTTTGCCCCGCTGGCGCAGCTTGGTCTCGCGCGGACGTATGCTATGCAAGGGGAGCGTGAAAAGAGCCGCAAAGCCTACGATGATTTCTTCACCACTTGGAAAGACGCGGACCCGGATATCCCAATACTCCGTCAAGCTAAAGCCGAATACAAGAAACTCATTGCAACTCCATCCGCCGCCGCTTCAGCATCTGGGAAAAAGCAATAGCCCCGTTTTTTTTCTCTCAGGTCCTCGTCTCTGATGGAATCGCCGGAAGCTCCAGCTCCCCTCCAGCTCATCATCCAGCTCCAGCTCCCAGCAGCAGCAACAGCAGCATGTACACAGCGCGATTTCAGCACATTTCAAGTGTGTACACATTAACAGCGCATACACACTATCCCGTCAAACCGGCCGGGGAGAAGGGAACTGAGCATCCTTAGAGCGCCCCCCTGCCGAATGAGTAAATAAAAGTGGAAGCTCTGTTTGTTGAGCGAGTGCGGGTGAGTGGCAGGCGTGGCGTGCTGCTTTGTTGCCGGACCAATCTTCAGCCACTCGCTACGCCTTCACCAATCCGTTCTTCAACCTCAAGAGCTGAACGATAATGCGCGAGCGCACAAACAAAAACCCGAACCAGGAATGCTCCGGCTCGGGTTATTTTGTTCGCTTTTAGGAATTACTTCCCGCTTACTTCCCGCTTAGTCCTAGATCGCTTCCCACACCGGTGACGAAGTCATATCCCGCTTTGGCGCTGAAGCTTCCCGCAGTTCCCGAGAGGATGTCCCGGAAATCGGCAGTGTTCGTGCGGTTTGCGTAAATCGTACCCAATTCGCTGACAGTGTTAGCCGCGAAGTTTCCCGCCAGATTCACGATTCCAGCCAGCGACGGCGAAGAGACGCTAGTTCCACCGAAAACTAACCAGCCGCTCAGGCCTTGGCATCGGGTGCTGTCATAGACCGATACACCCGAACTCGGATCGGCATCAAAGGAAAAATCTGGAGCCGAACGCTGGGTGGGATCAGTACCGGCAACGTTGTTCTGGTATGACAGCTTGGTCTCGTACTTGCTAGGGCCACCGCCGCTGCCACTCCATCCGGTCTCGCTGGTGAAATTACCGAAACCATCGCGATGAATCGTAGTTCCGCCGGCTGAAAGAACGTAAGGTGAAACCGAAGGATAGCCGTTCACCCCGCCAGTATCTCCGCTGGAAGCAAAGTACACGACATTGTTGTTCTGGAAATGCCCATCATTGCTGGATTCAGTCGAAAACTCGCTGCCGCTCCAGCTCATCGAGACTTCGCCCTTTCCGCCACCGGTTGTGACCTGACTGGTGGCTACATCGACCGCCGAAAAGAGGTTGGCGAAGCTGTTGCTGCCAGCTTCAACCAGAATGATCTTGGCATTGGGCGACATGGCATGTGCCCATTCAATATCTAACGCTGCTTCCTGCGCCCATCCACAGTTCGCTCGGGGTTTCGTGCCATTTGCATAAACCTTCTTGAAACAGCCATTTGCTGTCGTGCATGCAGGCAGGCCAAATTGGGTCGAGAAAACGTTTAGATCACTTTCGGCAGTCGGGTAATCGAAGGCATCGACAATGGCGATGGTTTGTGACCCGCCCGTCGAAGGCAGGTTGTACACGGGCCGAATCGTCTGCGGTGTTTCCCCGGAGGGCGAGAGGGCATTGGGTGTGGGGTTTGCCTGGAGTCGAATTAAGTGATTGGTATGAGCACGGATACCTTTATCTTGTGCACGCTCAACCGTGCTCTCAGGCACCAGAACAGCGGCGTGTTGCGGGCCCTGGCTCTGGGCAAGCACGCCGGAACTAACGACTGTTACAAAAACGAGGGTTGCATTAACCAAGAAAATAGACCAATACCATTTCCGCATAGGGGAATCCTCCATGAATGTGGGAGTTAACAACGGATTGGACGACAAGGCTTACCAACACGCTCCCGCGCACCCGTACGGAGGGATTATTTCCCGCGTGAGATCGCTCTGTCAAGCCAAAACCCGCCAGAGTAGAGGCTTTTGGTGAAAATAAAGGCAGCCTTTGAGCGGGAGCTGTTTGCCCTTCCGAGACAGTCGCTCTCGCCCTTACTAAAATCGTGTGCAACTTTGCCATTCACTTCGTCTGCGCTTCGTGCTTGCACGCGTGAAACGCGTAATTCCTGGCTAGTCTGAATCTCAAAACAATGTGAGGAGTAGATTGATGAGCACAAAACTCGCAAAACTATTGGTACTAGCGGTTCTTCTTGGTGGCTTTTTTGCTTCCACCAGTTTCGCCGCAACCGTCGCAACAGCCGCAGTCACGCCGTCGATCACAGTGCCGGGCGGAAAGGTATTCATTCATACTGCGGTGAGCAATCTCACGCTCAGTAATCAGGCAGTGAGCGTGACGCTCAACATCACGAATCCTGGAACGTGCGTGACAGGACACTGCCTTCACCAACAGGCACTTTCGCGTTCGGCCTGAAGCGCAGTGAGACTCGTCTCGCCGATCTCTCGCTGGACATACCTGCTTCCGCGTGTTCCGGCACCTATGGTGTGACCGTTGTGGTGAAGAACAGTGCCGGAACGCTTTTGGCGACTCACACCGCGAAATTTACCGTGACAATTCCGACGCCGTAAGGTGGACAGTAAAACAACAAAGCAGAAAGGTGAAAAAAGAGAGAAGGCCGGGAAATCAATTCCCGGCCTTTCCCGTTAACCCAATGGTGGAAAATAGCCTTGTTTGGTGGGCACTGTGGCTGTAACTTGCGTGGCTGAGTTAAATCGTAAACGTGGTTGCCGCCACCCTCCCCAAAGGTACTTCGCTTGTCTGCGTCAGTCCAGTCGGCGATGATCGCCTGCGACCCGACATTGCCGAATCGTTGGGTTGAAGCTCGAAATGATGGGTAGGCCCACGAGATCAGCAGGTTGAACGTGCTCTGGATGTCTGCTAGAGTCGCGACCGGTAAGCCGAGGCGATATCGCGCGGCTTAGAGGAGAGCCGGTTTTAACAAAGAAGAGGGAGTATGAAGGGACAGTCCGTTCGGTTGGGCTCGCGCGAAACACAAATCGTGAAACTACTCATGCGAGGTTGTGATAACGCAGAAATTGCACGTCAACTAAAGATAGCGCGCAGAACCGTGAAGGCACACCTCGAGCGTTTATTTCGTCGTTTCCGAATTACCGGCGGAATCAAGCGAGTCAAACTGGCGACTCTGGTTGTATCGGACACCAAGATGCCAGCAAATGAAAGTTATCGGCGCCTTATTTCCAGCAAACGTGAACAGCAAGTTATCCAGCTTGTGGCTGAAGGGCTCAAGAACCGTGAGGTCGCGGACGCAATCGGCATCGAAGAGCATGTCGTGAAAAACTACCTTCGAGTTATCTACGACAAGCTTGGTCTTTGGAACCGGGTCGAGCTTGCGCTATGGTATCAGTCACGAAGGCTCGGACCCTCTTGGTCGATGCGGTAATACTTTTCGTTTCCAGTTTCCGAAAGATTCCATCCGCAAACACCTTTAGCGTCTTAGATTCGTTTTCCAGAGTGCAGCCAACGCATTGGCTGCGTCGCGTATGGATCGTGCCTCGCGAGTATCTCGAGAGAGTCGTTTGTAGTGCATCCTAACGCGATTTTATTTTCATGAATTTTGCGGGAAGGAGTTTTTCAACAGCCACGAGTATTATCAACAACCGTCCGCGAATTTCGAGAGGTGGCGTGTTACACAATTGTGAATTGGTGTGGCAGCGTTGTAAAAAAGTAGGAAAATCGAGGTTCTGGGCGGGTTTTCAAAAGCTGCTGCTTAGTGAGGAAGATTCATGATACTCGGTCCAATTTTCAGTTTGCCGACAATCATCATTATCGCAATTGTTGTCTTTTGGTGGATTGCCTATGATAAAGGATGGGTGAAGGAGAGCCTAGGCATGCTGCAAGCACAAGGTATCGTTATCATCGGCATTATTTGTGCTCTGCTACTAATGGCTTTGTCGATGTGGAACTTTGCTCACAGACATTAACCGTACTCCATTTCGCCGTGCATGTTTCCTAACTATTTTGCCGTGAGTTCTCTACCAGCACAGCGGGTAACCGTCACGATTTGGACATGCCAAGAGATTAGATTCCGCGTGGTATTCGTACTCACGTACGACCTCGCCATAAGTCTTAACCCGTGCCGTGTGTCTATCGCCGTGAAAACTGGTCGTGGTGATGCGATATGTTTTGCCGGAATACTGGTCGATCCAATTTGTTTGAAGCCAATGTCGCGGGTCTGAGTCGTATGGCGCAATCAGGTGAAATTGTTCAGAGTGGATTCCGGGCGGTTACCCAAGCGGTTTAAGATGGCACGTCAAAATAAAATTGAAGGGCTTAATCTGATCGGCGTACGATTTCCCTTCGTTGAGCTTTTCTAGCGGGCACATGACGGCAGGGCTGCTCACGGTGATGCGCCCGACCGCTGGTAAACCCTCGAACCCTAGCTTTTGCACTGGTAAACCCAGGGCTCGGCGAACGATACTAAGCCAGACCTGAGCAATCCACTCACGGTCCTCATTTTCTGGGTCGGTCGGATTTAGAAGGTGACCGAGTCCGTGCTCCGACCATCGGTCTTCCTTGTTGTTTACTCCTTGGCGAAGTAGGACCGGTTCACCTTCTCATCCAACAGAAACAGCGTATAGCGCTTGGCTGAGATGGCCAGGCAATAAATCTGCCGCTGGTTCCCGGTTTTCGGGTCGCGATTGTCACCCTCAATTTTCAGGATCGACTCAGGGACTGCTTCGGGATCATAGGGATTAAGCGCTAAAAAGCGCCCCGAAATCTCACGAACCTGCTCCCACGATAATGCTGTGACTTTCATCCCGTTGCATGCGACCGCGCCACCATCTTCGGTCGAGACAATGGCCATTGAGTCCGTATCTTCCATCGCGTATGTCCCGCCCTTTTCCCGGACGCAGTATTCGAGAAGAGCTAGCATAAGGCGCGCACCGCCTGTGATCAGTGAAGCGAGTGGGGGAAAGCAATACTCACCCGGCACATCCGGATGCACGACTCGACACTTGAATGGCTCTGGGTCAATGCCATAGCAGCTTACATTCACCGGATCGTCACTCTCATGGCGATTCATTTCCCCATAGATTCCATAGCTGGTTGCGCTGGCGAGGACCTTGAGTGCTTTGTCGAACCGATCCTTTTCAAGTTTGGAGAGGATTGCATTACGAGATAATCGTTTGCGTTCTTCAATGGTGACCTTGAACAAATCCTCGGTCACGGGCTTGACCTCAACCGTTCCCCGCAGCTTAGTTGCATTGAGACCCGGTAAGGTGCCCGAGGCCTCAACGCGAAAGGCATCTACAATTATCGGTACCCGACCCGTATAAATCACTGATGCGACAACATCCGGCAGTGAGAACCAAAGAGCATCTTGCCGGTCGGGATTTTTAGCATAAATATGATTTACGGCTACCTGCCAATCGTTTGTTTCAATGTTGTATTGCACACGCGAAGGCAGGATGTCGCCAGCAGGAATGATTCGCACAAATCCAGTCAATTGTTTCCATGTGTCAGGTTTGAATAGATTTCACCAGTAAGCGCTGCGCGTCCCGGCCAGACCTAATAAAGGCGGGGGCTGCACTTTTGAAGCTCTCTATCTCCTATCCCGTCAAACCGGCAGTGGCCACTTGCGCCGATGAATTTCACCGTTTGAGCAGCTTGTCCTCGAATCAGCTAGAATTCACGTTCCAAATAACCCACACCCATGAGCTTCGAACCGATTGAGAACTACGGCGTCATTGGCAATATGCGATCGATTGCCCTCGTGGGCGTAAACGGTTCCATCGACTTTCTCTGCTACCCAAATTTCGATTCTCCTACCGTGTTTGCAGCCCTGCTCGATGATGAGAGAGGAGGCTGTTTTCAGATTCAACCTCAATTCAAAAAGAGACGCGTACGACAGATGTATCTGCCAGACACGAACATTCTTCTCACCCGATTTCTTGCGGAGGAGGGTGTGGCCGAGCTCACTGACTACATGCCCATTGGGACAGACGGGGAGCAACCGAATGAAATTATCCGCACCCTGGCGGTGATCAGAGGCGAAGTCGACTTCAAGATGCGATGCCGGCCACGGTTTAACTATGGAATGTGTGCGCACACGGTGAACATCGAAGACCAGTACGCGATTTTTTCGCCGGTAAGCGATGCTTGTCCTCCGCTAGCGCTGTACACCACTATTCCCCTGAAACGAGAATCCCAGGATGTGACCTCCGAATTTAAACTTCGAGCTGGCGAAAGGGTTACGTTTGTCTTTGGCGGAGTTCGACCCCAAGGACAACAACCCGAGATGGAGTTCGTAGAGCAGCGCTTCAAGGAGACGGCACGTTTCTGGAAAGGATGGATCGCGAAATCAAAGTACAAGGGCCGGTGGCGCGAGATGGTCAACCGTTCGGCCCTGATGTTGAAGTTGCTGATCAGCCGGGAGCATGGATCGCTGATTGCAGCGCCGACGTTTTCCCTGCCAGAAGAAATTGGCGGAGTGCGTAATTGGGACTATCGTTTCACCTGGTTGCGTGATGCGACATTCACACTGTACGCGCTGATTCGACTCGGTTTTGTCGATGAAACTCAGGCGTTCATTAACTGGCTGAAGGGGCGGCTCGGGGGCGATGCGGAGCGCGGACCGTTACAGGTGATGTATGGGATTGACGGCCGGCAGAAGCTCGATGAGTTGACGCTTGATCATTTGCGGGGATACGAACAGTCGCGGCCCGTGCGTATCGGAAACGCAGCCTATCAGCAGCTTCAGTTGGACATTTACGGCGAAATGATGGATGCCATCTATCTCGCGAATAAATACGGGGACTCAATTTCCCATGCCGGGTGGCAGGATGTTCAGCGCACGTTGGAGTGGCTGGGCAAAAACTGGCAACGGCCCGATGAAGGCATTTGGGAGGTCCGTGGCGGCCCGCGAGAATTCCTGCACTCCCGTTTGATGTGCTGGGTGGCTTTCGATCGAGCACTGCGGCTTGCGGAGAAACGCTCCCTTTCGGCGCCATTCGAGGCTTGGCTGCATACGCGCGACGCCATTCGAGAGGATATCTTCACCAACTTCTGGGATGACGATCTGCATTCTTTTGTGCAGTCGAAGGGGACGAAGGACCTGGATGCGTCGGTCCTGCTAATGCCATTGATGCGATTTATCAGCCCGGTCGATCCGATGTGGCGCTCGACCATGAGAGCGATTGAAGGCCGCTTAGTTGAGGATACCCTTGTCCGTCGCTATGAGCCCGAAAAAACGCATGTGGACGGGCTTCCAGGCGGAGAGGGTAGCTTCACCGCATGCTCGTTTTGGTACATCGAATGCCTGGCGCGCGCTGGGGAGTTGGAAAAAGCTCAATTGTTGTTTGAAAAACTCTTGGGATACGCCAACCATCTTGGGCTCTACTCGGAGCAAATTGGTCCAAGCGGGCAACACCTTGGGAACTTCCCACAGGCATTTACACATTTGGCGTTGATCAGTACCGCAACATATCTGGATAGAGTGCTTTCCGGCAACGACCAGTCGTTGTGGCGTTAGCATTTTCGGGAGATGAGTCGAGGCGACCGGTGAAGTCTGGGCGTCACAGCCATTGGATCGTGGTGGAAAATCTTATACGGGGATCAAAACTGGCGGTCAACGAAATCCGTCCACTTACTCTTTTTTCTTCTTCTTACCTTTTTTCTCGGTATCCATCTTCTTGGCGATCTCTTCCATCAGCTTCGGTTTTAATTCGGCTAGCATCGTATCCACGATACTGGCGATTTCTGAAGCTTCAGTCTGAACAGGTTCGGAAGAAGAGATTTCTTCATTAGACATTGGAGAGGACGGCGGGTCTTCCCCCCCGCTGTCCCGATACCCGGCATTTGCATCTTCCACGTGGGTGGTCGAATCGGATCCCACGATGGACTCGCGGATTTGCCGCCAATTCGCCCAGGCCGCCGTCATTTCAGATTCGCCGTGTCGATCGCCTGGCTCGGGTATCGCGCTATTGGACGGACCTTCTGTGGTGGACGGCAGCAGTTTTATTTCTCTGTTGTTTTCCGGTTCGGACCCACTCGCCCCTGCTGAGGCTGCTGCCGCATAAGCGGCTGGGGCTTCCTGTTTGTGAGATGACGCGAGCTCTTCGCGCTCTGCGACCGGCGTCGTATCGGCGACAGGGGTGAGTTCCTTGGTCTCTGCTATGGGGGCAGAATAGAACGGTGCATCCGTCTGAATGTTTGAGATCGGTCCCGCGGCCGTTGCGGTCCCTGCCGCGGGAGAAACCCATTCTTCCGTCGAATTATTTTTCGACTCCTCGCAAGGTGGCAACGAGTCCTTGCCCGCCGCTGTCCTGACATCTACATTGGCCAATGCTGCCGCGAAAGCCGCATGAGTCTTCTGCACCTCGCCATCGAGGGACACAGTGGCTTCCTGCTCGCCGAGTGGAATCTGCTCCGCAACCCATCTCGGACCCGTACTGGCGTAAGAGGCCCAATGTTCCTGTTCAACCTGGGATGCCGGTCCGGGGTTAACAACCTCACCCGCAAGCTCTGTCGGGGCCAGAAATTCCAGCGCAGCCGCAACCTCTGCGTCCGGTGCGACAGGCTGATCGGCTTGCTGGTGCCTGGCTTGTTCGAAATTATTGCCCGACTGATCTGCCGGGGCGTCGGAAGGAACTCCGTTAGTGGGGGCGCTCACGTCGATTCGGGGTTCCGGTGCAACGCTCTGGGTACGCCCGTAAGTATTTTCGGGCGTCACTTCCCTGCGCTCCCTGCGTTCGCCCTTTCTACGCTCGCCTAGCGTAGGTTGAATCCTCCCGGCCGTCTCTTCTGTGGTGATAGTTTTAGCAACCGGGTTTTCAAAGGCCGCAGCCGCGGCCGTAATGGCCGCGATTTCCTCGGGCGTGATGTCCGGCGGCAGGCCAATGGGAATCGGTCGCTCAAATCCTGATTTCACTTCCATCGGTTTGAAGTCTTCCCCGCGCCCCAAGTCGCGGAACGCTGTGCCGGTGCTGGTGACGTGTGGTATGAGCTCAGCTTCTTCTGGTTTGGCTCCGGGCAAGGGGATAATTATCCGGTTTTTCCAACCGGTTTCAGCATTGCCGAATCGGTCTCCAGCGTCAGAATTTTCGACGGCTGCGATAGCTTTGGCGAAACGGCCCGGCTTGTAAGTCTCGGGCTGAGGAATGATCTTGTCTTCCAGCTTGGTGAGAGCGGCAAGCAGTTCGCTCACTTCGAATGGCTTGACGAGGAAGCCATCGGCATGCACCCGGCGGGCTTCTTCAGGTTTGAAGGGTTCGAGTTTGCCGACAGTTAACAGAACCGGAATGCGCGCCGTCTCTCGTGTGTCTTTAATGCGCTGGCATACTTCCAGCCCGCTATAGCCTGGCATGTACACATCGAGAACGATGAGGTCGGGCTTTTGCTCGGCGATTTTCTTCAGCGCCGCCGACCCGTTATTGACAGTGATCACCTCGTAGCCGGCCTCAGAGAGGATTTTCCGGCCCATGTTTTGAGCTGTCACACTATCGTCGGCGAGCAGTATTTTCCGTGCCAAGGGGAATCCTTTGGTGAAAGGGGGAGATAGGGCGAAGTTAACTGGTCCGTTACCCTAAGTCAATGAGAATGGGATAGTAAGCAGGTTACGACCGGACAGCCACGAGTGGGTGCACTGACTGACGACCAGTCGTCGCGTTGGCTTCGGGCACATCTCCCCTTAGAAAGGCACAATCTTCCGCAGACCCTTCTTTTTCTTGCGTTTGCTGGAAGAGACTGCGGCGTCGTCCGCCGGCTCGTTTGCCGACGAAGCCGTATCGCTGGTCTTTCCATCGCCCGTTTTCGCCGCGTCCGGTATGGCTTGATTCGCGCTCGGGGCGAGCTCGTTCACTTGTTGTGGGGGCGGCAACGCCTGGCCACTTTCGTCGGCCACGTTGGGCTTGAGTTCATTGGGATCGGGCGCGACATTGGGTTTCAGTTCATTCGGGTCCGGAGCAGGCGGAGGTGCGGCAGAATTATCGACTGGCCTCTCGGGATTAACGGTATCTGAACGTGGGGCGGCCTGATTTGCCGGCGGTGCGCCTTTGCCAACAGTCTCTATGGAAACTGCATTGTTGTCCGCAGGAGTCGAAGTTCCCCTCATGGCATTGGCCGCCTTCTGCACTACTTCCGTGGCACTTACCATCTGGGGATCGACTAACGTGGGATCGCCAACCTTGGTTGCCTGGGCCACGTCGGGATGCTTCTGGAAATTTCTCATGACTTTTCCGAACATCCCGGTTTCGCGGCGGCTGTCTTCTTCGGCTTTGTTCTGTGCTACCGCAGTCTTGGTCGGCTTGGGTACTGGCTGGTGCAAAGCTTCCAGCCGGGCTTTTGCGTCCTCCATCCGGTTCATCAGCGGATATCTGGTCACAATCCGGGAATAAGATTCGGCGGCCCCGTTGGTAAATTCCTGAATCATCCGCGCTTTGGCAACTTCATTTCCCTTGCGGCTGCGCACCATCGCAATTTCGCCTTCGTAGGCCTGTCCAAGTAGATACAGCGCTTCGTCCGCCTGGCTGTACAGTGGGTAGCGATCCACAACCGAGCGCAGCCGAGCGATCGCCGCTGGATAGGATTCGCGCAGGTAGTAGAAACGTCCGACACGAAACTCACGCTCCGCCAGCACTTCCTGCACTTCCAATAGACGTTGCTTGGCCTCGGGCAGGAGCTTGCTATCGGGAAACTGCATAATAAGCTGGCGGTATTCATCTTCCGCGCGCCTGGCATGCGTATAGTCGCGGTCAGGCTTCTCCATTTGCTGATAATGGATATTGGCGATCTTTAACTGCGCCTCGGCCGCTTCGGGCATATTGGGAAAGAAGGTTATGAAATCCTTGTATTGAATCTCCGCCTGCGATAACGACGTGGAACCACCTTCCGCATACCAGGAATCGGCCACCGCCAGTTTGGCGCGTGCGATGTACTCAGAGTCAGGATAGGTGTTGATCATGGTCTCTAGGCTCAGCCTCGCCACGTCGAAGCGGTTGTGCTTCATGGCGTCCATAGCGCGATCGAACAAGACCTTGTCCGGCTGTTTAGAGCCGACGTTCGCCAGCGGATTGGAGACTTTCTTATTTGTGCAGCCAACTGCCAAGGCCAAAACGCACAGCAGGATCACAACTGGAATACGACGTGACATAACACCTCAGAAATGTTTAAGTGCGTTAAACTTTCAGTAGTGTGGCTTCGGTAGCTGCTTTCAGCAATTTTTGGGCGTTAGTCTTTGGATCGCCTTGACCGAACACCGCGTTGCCTGCCACCAGGATTTCTGCGCCTGCCCTCACCACTTCCGCCACCGTGTCGAGGGCGATCCCGCCATCCACTTCTATGCGATAGTTAAGCCCTCGCTGTAACCGCAGATCGGCCAAACGCCGGATTTTGCGTACTGTCTCTGGAATGAATTTCTGCCCGCCGAAACCCGGATTCACCGACATCACCAGCACGTAATCTACGATCTCAAGTACTTCGCTGAGCGTGTCCACTGGAGTAGCAGGATTAATCACCACCCCCGCCTGTGCGTCGTGGTTACGGATCAAGTGCAAGGTCCGGTTCAGGTGCCGACAGGCCTCCTGATGAACAGAAATCCAATCCGCTCCCGTATCCACGAACTCCGGAATGAACTGGTCGGGGTTCTCGATCATCAAATGACAATCGAGCGGCAAATCCGTCGCCTTGCGCAGCGACTTGACCAACGGAGGGCCTACAGTGAGATTCGGCACGAAGTGTCCATCCATCACGTCCACATGGATGACCGTGCCGCCGCCTTCAGACGCGGCGCGTACCTGCTCCGCTAGATGAGCAAAATCCGCGGACAGAATGGAAGGTGCAAGTTCGATCAAACCTGGGCTCTCACGCGACAGAATGCTTGCAGAAATTCTACCACGTGGATGGTGGGCCGATCAGCGACTAAGCAGAGTCACTGCAGCTTCGCGTACTCTGCTTTTGCCTGCTTCAGAATGGGGATGTCAGGGTCCGCATCTTTCCAGATGGAGAAAAAGTCCTGGTACGCGGTTCGGCTCTTTGCCGTATCGCCAGAAAGCGCATAGGCACGAGCCAAGCCGAGATGGGATAGCGTCTGGCGCGGCTGAAGCGGGTTCGCGCGATGATCCAGGATCTTCTGAAATTCCGCTGCCGCCCGCCGTCCATCAGAAAGCCGGAGATACGCCAAGCCACGTAAATAGGAAGGGACATCCCCGGCCATAATACCAAACTCATAAACTGTGACCGGCTGAAGCAGTTCGACGGCACGAGCCGGATTGTTGTGGGAAAGTTCGACCGCGGCGCGAATTAGCGGCACATAAATATGATTCGCCCATGTGGATAACGGATAGCGCTGGGAAAGATCCTGGGCAATTTTCTCGGCGCGAGCCCTGTCACCGGCGAGACCGAAAGCGATCGCGGCAGTCGACGCCGGCCAAAATCCGCGCGAAACTGGCGGCGCCGCAGCAGCCTGTTCGCGAGCTTGTGGGAAATTTCCAATCTCGGCTTCGAATAACGCTGCCTGCGCCACCGAACCTGCGGCAGCTTCGTTAAATCCTCGAGACCGTTTTGCGTCCACCGAACGGCGGACGAGGTTTCTCAACTCCCCAACTCTGCCGGCATACCCTGCATCGGTTTCCCAAAAACCGAAATCCACTTCCGCTGGCTTGTCCGCGAACCACGCTACTTCCCGCTGTAGTCCGGCACGATCGTTTTGGATACTTGCAATCCCCATTAGAAAACCATGAATAATCGAGACGTCGAGCTTCGCTGCGGCTGCCTTTTCGCATATGGCTTTTGCCTCCTCAAAGCGATTGAGACTCATATACGTTCCGGCGAGATTTGCGTATGAGTTTGCGTCGTGTGGCGCTAGTTGCATGTTCAACTGCGCCCACGACAGAGCTTTCTCCGATTGACCCAGTTGCTCATACTGGAGGGCCAGGTTGTTGGTCGGGACATTATCGCGAGGGTAGGTTCGGTGAAAGAGTTCATACGTGGCCAAAGTCTTATCTACCTCTCCCGTCACGAAATCATAATAATGCGCCGTAATGTACAAACGCTCGCGTTCGCTCACCCGCTCCCGCAGCTCGAACGCCTTCTTTGTGTTTTCATCCGAAATATTGTTTTCCCCCAGGTTGGAGTAAGCGGTACCCATTTGTGCGTAAGCCAGAGCGAAGTTGGGATCGAGCTCAATCGCACGTTTGAACAAGGGAATCGACTCCGCCTCCCCTCCCTTAGATCGCTCGGCCATCGCCTGGGTGAAGGCCTTCAAAGCTTCGAGTGAAGGCGTAGTTGCATGTTCGATGGGCGCATCAAATTTCTGAATCGAGCTAAGAGATTCGCCAAGCCTCCGCCGCAACCCGGCCGCAGCCTTTCCCAGCGCGTTGAGCACTTCTTCTTTCTGCGTCGCCTCTACCTGCTCGCTCGCAATGGAGTCGCCATTCTGGCAGTTGACCGCGTTCAGATTGATTACGTAATGGCTGCCCAGAGGATCAATATTGCCAACCAGCATGGCTTTGATGCCCCCGCGCTGGCACACCTCTCGCGCCACTGCACCGGTCAGGCGTTCTTCCGGCGATCGACCCATGAACCGCATGGTTTCCGCAATCTGCGATTCTGGAACCAGATTCAAGAAAGGTGATTCGCGTAGCTTCACCGCCAGTGCTTGCTTCAGTGTTCCGTCGAAAACCGGGTCACCAGTTGTATTCACAAAATCGGAAAGCAGGATGGAGTCTTTCTCGGTTAGCGCTCGCGCTTTACGCGTGTACAAAACACCTATCAGGGTAACCGCCACGATCGCCGCGAGGGCACCCACCACATACCATCGCTTGCGTCTGTCCGGGGTTGCGATCGTGCCCGAGGAAGCACGATCTACTGGCTGAATTGCGGACGCGGATGGAGTGGGAGTTATGGCACTTGGTCCCGAAACCGGTGTTATCGCGGACTCTACCGAACTCACCGACGCGCTCTTGCCGGAATCAATCTCCCGCTTGAGCCGTTTCAGATCGGCGCGCATTTCGGAGGCAACCTGGTAACGCAGATCGCGGTCTTTCTCCAGTGCTTTATTAATGATTCGTTCCAGCTCCGCCGGCAAATTCGGATTCAGCCGCACGGGAGCCGTGGGTGCCCGGTTCAGGATGGCGTCGAAAATAACTGCTGACGTATTTCCGGTGAAGGGCTGACGTCCCGTCGCCATCTCGTACAACACTGCTCCAAAAGAAAACAGGTCGGTGCGGGTATCGAGTTCTTCGCCCCTCGCCTGCTCCGGGGACATGTAAGCCACTGTGCCCACCGTGCTTCCCGGACTGGTCAGGTGCGCGTCATCCACTCCCATGGTCGGCAACGATGCGCCTACCGGTTCCAGTCGCGGCAACGGTCTGGCGGCGACCTTGGCTAATCCGAAATCGAGAATCTTGGCTTGCCCGCGCTTGGTGGAAAACAAATTCGCCGGCTTCAGATCGCGATGAATGATCCCCGCCGTGTGCGCCACATCGAGCGCATCCGCGATTTGGGCTCCGAAGTCTACAACTTGCTCGACCGAGATTGGCCTGCCCTCGATGCGGTATTTCAGGGTTGTCCCTTCGAGATATTCCATCACGATAAAGTGACGGCCTTCATCCTCGCCAATGTCGTAAATCGTGCAAATGTTGGGATGGTTGAGAGCAGACGCCGCTCGGGCCTCGCGCTGAAAGCGGTCCCGCGCCTGCGGATCCTGCGCAAGTTCATCAGGCAGGAATTTGAGGGCGACTCGACGTCCTAAGCGAAGATCCTCGGCTTCGTATACCACTCCCATGCCGCCGCCGCCCAGCTTTTGAGTAATCCGATAATGGGAGACGACTTGGCCGATCATGGGGTTTTTCGCCGGAGGGAATGGTCGCCCATGTTAGGCCGCGATTCTTCGCAAAGTCAATGGGACGGCTAAGGAACAAACTTAGCTTCGCTACTCCTCCGTCACTGGAAGAACTGGGGGGCTCTGCTACTATCCGCTCATGCCCCTGCTTGAGATTCGCAATCTCACCAAGGTCTTCCCGCTGGGAGAATCCATTTTTGGCGGTGGCGCGAAAGGTGAAGTACGGGCTGTTGACGATGTCTCGCTCGACATTGAGCCAGGCGAAACTCTCGGCCTGGTCGGTGAGTCGGGTTCAGGCAAGAGCACCTTGGGCCGGCTGGTGCTGCGTTTGATTCAGCCGACGTCAGGCAGCGTGCTCTTCGAGGGGCGTGACCTGCTCGCCGCCAACCATAACGAAATGCGCCGTCTGCGCCGCGATATGCAAATCATCTTTCAGGATCCCTTCGGCTCGCTCGATCCTCGCATGAGAGTGGAAGACGTCATTACCGAGCCGCTCATCATCCGCGAACGGATGAGCCCGTCCTCACGGCGGGCTCGAGTCACGGAGCTGCTGCGCTCCGTAGGCCTTGACGAATCTTCACTACGCCGCTTCCCCCACGAATTCAGCGGCGGTCAGCGGCAGCGGATCGGAATCGCTCGGGCTCTGGCCTTGCGCCCGAAATTCATCGTCGCCGATGAACCTGTATCCGCCCTCGACGTCAGCGTAGGCGCGCAGATCGTAAACTTGCTGGCAAAACTTCAGCAGGAGTTCAAATTAACGTATCTCTTCATCTCCCATTCCATGCCCCTGGTCCGATACCTGGCCACCCGCGTTGCTGTAATGCACCATGGGAGAATCGTCGAGACCGGCTTCACCCAGCAGATCACCGAGCGGCCACAACATGCCTACACACGGAGCCTGCTCCAGGCCACGCCTGAAATCGCCGTCTAGGACGCTTTCCGTGCGCCGCCTTGCCTACCGGTTACCCAAGGTCTACAATCCGCCGCGTCCATCTTCTCAGGAGGCCGCATGACTTCTGCCGCCGTTACTCCTCCACCGCAAGCAGCGCCTCCAGTCTCTCAGGGGCAGCGGATTATCAACACCTTTGTCGCACCTAGCAAAACCTTCGCCGATCTGAAGCGAAGTGCAAGTTGGTGGCTTCCATTTCTGCTGATGTCGCTGGCCTCCTTGCTTTTTGTCTACGTGGTGGACCAGAAGATTGGCTTTCGCAAAGTGGCCGAGAACCAGTTGCAGATGTCGCCCAAGAACGCCGCACGCATGGAACAACTGCCTCCCGAGGATCGCAACCGGCAAATGCAGCAACAGGCGAGCTTTTTCCGATATTTCTCCTATGGCTATCCGGCGGTAATTTTGATCTGGAACGTCCTGATCGCGGCCATTCTGTTCGCCACCTTCAAGTTTGCCGCTAGTGCAGACGTGAAGTTCAAGGTCGCACTTGCCATCGTGATGTACGCCAGCCTGCCACTTCTGATCAAGTCCTTGCTCGCCATGCTTTCCGTGGTAGTTGGGGCGAGCGCCGATTCATTCACCTTTCAAAATCCGATTGCAAGTAATCCCGGATACTTTATCAACCCTGCTGACTCACATTGGCTTTACGGCTTAGGCACCGCGCTGGACATTTTCATGATCTGGACGCTCGTGCTCACCGCCATCGGATTCAGTAGCGTCAGTAAGGTCAAGCGATCCACTGCCCTGCTCATCGTCTTTGGCTGGTACTTGATCTTTGTTCTTGCCAGCACTGGCCTGGGCGCGGCGTTCTCGTAAACATTCCGGAATTTACGCGGAGGTAAGATGAAACGCGCGATTACGATTATCACGCTGCTGGTATCAAGCGTGAACCTGTCTGCCCAAACCAAAAATCCAGTCACGACTGTCGTCAAAGGGATCGTGCCCAAACAGCAGAAGAACCTGGTCGCGGCCGTCGAGGCGATGCCTGCCGACAAGTTCGGCTACAAACCTACGCCGCAGCAAATGAGCTTCGCCCATCTCGTGTTGCATATGACCGAGTCGAACTATGCTCTCTGCGCCAAAGCCAGTGACATGCCGCAGCCGAAGCACGACGAACTGAAAGATGCCGATGGCAAGGACAAGCTGCTGGTGGCACTCAAATCCTCATTCCATTTCTGCAACACGGCTCTAGCGAAAGTGGATGACTCCAAGCTCGGCGACACTATCGAAGCCTGGGGTAGCCGCAAAGAGCCCCGCGCATGGGCGCTGATCGCTCTGACTAACGACTGGGCCGACCACTACGGTGCTGCCGCTATGTATCTGCGTCTCAATGGCCTGTTGCCGCCCACCGCACAGCCCAAAAAATGAAATCAGATTCGGATGCCTCGCCCCATCGGCGTTAGCCTGATTGCCATTCTTTTTCTATTAACTGCTACTTACCTGATTGCGGTTGGTGCGGTCATGCTACTCACCCCCGGTAACGTTTCCATGTCAGCAGGCGCTGACTTGCTGGGCGGATTCGAAGTCGCCGGGCCGTACATGTTCTTGCTCATCGCCGTGGTCGCCACGGCAATCGGGGTGGGACTTCTACGGCTGTATAACTGGGCACGCCGCCTGGCTATTCTTGCAGCCTTACTTGGGATGGTGTTACTGCTACCGTCGGTGTCCAGCGCGGTCCTTGATTTTCGAATTGCCCAGCTGATTTGGGGAGGCTTGGGTGTGATGGTGCGTGCGATGATCGTTTGGTATTTGTACCAGCACCCTATCAAAGAAGCATTTACTCACTAAGAACCGAGAACTCAAAACTAAGAACTGGTGTCCAGTTTCCGGTTTCCTGTTTCTTGTGATTACTGTGATTTCCGTTCTGTCCTGCTGCTTGTCTACTCTTCCTCATCTTTCACCTCTCCGCGCTCCGCCTTCGCCTTATCGATGATCTTCTCCTGCAACTGAGAGGGCACAACATCGTAGTGATGCATTTCCATATTGAAGCTGCCCCGCCCCTGTGTCATCGAGGTCAGATCTGCCCCATAGGTCAGCATCTCAGCCATCGGCACTTCCGCCTTCACCACTGTGTTGCCGCCCTTATTGTCCATGCCTTGAATGCGTCCGCGCCGGCTGTTGAGATCCCCCATGATCGTGCCGGCAAACTCGTCCGGGACAGTAATTTCCACGCCCATCACTGGTTCCAGCAGCGTGGGTTTAGCTTGCTCCATGGCTTTTTTGAATGCGATTCGGCCCGCCATCTGGAATGAGAGATCGTTCGAATCGACGTCGTGATATGACCCGTCATAGAGGATGACTTTAAAATCTGTCATCGGAAATCCAGCCAGATAGCCGCGCGCCGCCGCATCTTTAATGCCCTTTTCGACCGCGGGGATAAAGTTCTTAGGAATCGCTCCGCCGAAAATGTCATTAACGAACTCGAACTCTCCGCCTCGCGGTAGCGGCTCCATCTTGATCTTGCAGTCGCCATACTGCCCGTGTCCACCGGTCTGCTTCTTGTGACGGCCTTGCACATCGGCCCTGCCGCGGATGGTCTCCCGGTAGGGCACCTTGGGCGCTTTCAAATTGACTTCGGTGTGATAGCGCTTCTTCATCTTGGCGACAGCCACTTCGATATGCTGTTGCCCTGTTCCCGCAATCAAAAACTCCTTGGTCTGGGCATCGCGGAAGAAACGCAGCATGGCGTCTTCCTCCATCAGCTTATGGATGCCGACGCCCAGCTTGTCTTCATCTGCCCGGCTCTTGGGTTCAATGGCAAACGTAATCGCCGGCTCCGGCAAACTCACCTTGGGATACCGGATAGGTGCCGACTTGTCGCCCAGTGTATCTCCCGTCAGCGTCTCGCGCAGCTTGGCCACGGCTCCAATATCTCCAGCGTGCAGCTCTGGAACCGGCACTGCGGTCTTTCCCTGCATGATGGAAATATGCGCCAGTTTCTCCTGAGACCCTCGAGTGAAGTTCTGCAAGACGGCGTCGTTTTTCACGACACCAGAGAAGACTTTGAAATAAGAAATCCGTCCTGCAAAGGGATCGGAGACCGTCTTGAACACGTAGAGTGAAGTCGGTTCCGAATCCGCCACCTTACGACCCGGCGGCTCGCCATTCCCTGACGTCACTTCCCCCTGCACCGACTCGCGCTCGGTCGGAGCGGGAGTGTAGTCCACAATAAAATCCATCACCCGGTCGGCGCCGATATTGCCCAGGCCTGAACTGAAGATCACCGGGAAAATCCGGTCCTCGCGGATAGCATCATGGAGCGCTGGAATCAGATCCTCTTCAGGGATGGTCCCCTTGTCGAAGAATTCTTCCATCAAAGTGTCGTTGCCCTCAGCGATCATCTCCACTAGCTTTTCGTGTGCTTCCTGCGCCTGATCTTTGAGATTCGCAGGGATCTCCGTTTCTTTGCCCTTCCCGTTCCCGCCCAGTTCGTATGTGTACGCCTTCATGCGGACCAGGTCCACCACCCCGCTCAGGTTCTTCTCTCTGCCAATCGGTAACTCCAGGGGAATAACGGTTCGTCCGAAAACTCTGGTCAAGGATTCCAGTACTCTCTCCGCGTCGGCGCGCTCGCGATCCATACGGCTGGCAACGATCAGCCGCGGCGTTTGAAACTCTTCGCAATAGCTCCAGATTCGCTGTGTCACCACTTCCACACCGGCTACTCCGTCCACCACGACGATCGCCGCCTCCACGACCGGCAGCACCATCTTGGCTTCGTGGACGAACATGCTGAACCCTGGCGTATCCACCACATTAATCTTGGTCTTGCCCCACTCCACATAAGCCAGGCCGCTCCCAATCGACATCTTGCGCGCGATCTCTTCGTCGTCATAATCGGTAGGAGCGGTGCCGTCGTCCACGCGGCCCAGCCGCTGCGTGGCTCCTGCGGTATAAAGCATCGCCGACACCAGCGAGGTCTTTCCCGCGTGCCCGTGACCCATCATCACAACATTGCGGATATTCGCGCCTTCATAGACTTTCACGGGTTTCGCTCCTTAACCATACTCACAAAAATCCGGCTGACGCTTACCCCTGCTCACGTAGGCACAGGCGACTCGCCTGTGCACCCGAGCGAAGCTCGGCGGATCGACAGCGAACGCTACGGCGGGCCCATAATTGAAGAGGAAGATATAGGTCAGCATCGAACAGCCTGCCGAAACCTTGGATGCTAACACAGCAGAATTTGCCCACTCAACTGCCTGAACCCGTATCCGCCCACGTCGACACCGGCGACCTCGCCTGTGTAGCGAGCGAAGCTCGCAGGTCCCCGCAGGTTGAGCTCACACGCCATTGCATTAACACGTCCTCAAGCGTAAGTTGTTGCCGCGTCGGAAAGCAGAGTATTCATGGTCCCCCACCTGACTCAGTTCACCGATTTTGGAATCCTTCTGCTCAGATTGATGGTTGGAGTAGTCTTCATCACCAGTGGCTGGAGACACCTCAAAGATCCTGAGATTCGCAGCAAAAGCATTGGCATCAGCAAGAATTTCACCATTTTTCTCGGTGCCGGCGAAGTCCTGGGCAGTTTGGGGGGCATGTTCGGCGTTCTGACCCAACTAGCCGCTTTCGGCCTGATCCTGATTCTGTTCGGTGCAATCTATAAAAAGATTTTCGAATGGCATATCAGTTTTTGGGGAGAGAAAACCTATGGCTGGCATTACGACTTGATGCTCATCGTGATGAATCTGGTCATAATCTTCACCGACGGCGGGCGTTTCAAATTGCTGAATTAGAAGATATGCACGAATGGCCCGTTCTCAGGATTGATAGCCTCCTTCATGTGATTTTCAACTGGCTTCCCATGCGAATGGAACCAATCGAGAATCCTTCGCTCAAAGTCCGTACGGTTAATGTTGACCGGACCACCGTGGTCCGCGCCTTGCACGACCCAAAGTTCGCTGTGTGTGCTACCTGCCTGCATCAAGGCCACCGAGTGACGAAGCGGAATATTTCTATCAGCAGTGCCGTGAATGAGTAGAGTCGGCACTCGCGAATGGGCAATCGCGGACGCTGGAGCGGATTCGGTGAGGTCCACATGGTAGCGAGCCCGAGAGTAAATTAGCGCAAACTCAAGCGTTGGTCTCGCAATCGTCCGAGCAAACCATAATCCAAGTCCACTGTGCCGCGAAAACCTGTCGTCTGCGACCTCTCGGAACGTCGAGTACGGCGATTCAACAGCAACCGCACAGAGTTGCTGGGTCACAGCACTCGCTTGCAGTGCGATCGCCGCTCCCATTGACTCACCAAACAGGTACACGCATCCAGGTGCACGCTGTCGCAGCCAATCGGCCCACAGATGCACATCCTGGCGTTCTTTTATTCCATAGGTTGCAATGTCGTCGCTACTTTCCCCGTGAGCCCGAGAATCGGGTAGAAGAACTGAATAGCCGTTATGCAAGAACATCCGACCGTATCCCGCGACTCCCTCTCGGTTATCACTAAGGCCGTGAAAAAGGATAACTGATGCGCCATTGGAAACTTTGGGCTGTATATACCAAGCTTTCAGGTCCGCACCATCGCTCGCGACGATGTGTACATCCAAGAGTGGGGCGTGGAATTCTTGGAGCGCAACCCTCCCGATCTCGGAGCGGTGTTGGATTGGGCGATGATTAACGTGCAGCGTGATCTCTGCCAGGAAAACCGCGGACACCACCGAACCAATGACGTACAGCGAGATGGCAAAAATTATGCTATTGATGACGCCCCGACGAAAAGTAATGGGCACAATTGAATGTACGACAGAGATGCTGACAATTGTTCCGGATTAGTGTGCAAAATCATCCAGCTGCAAGCAATAACACAGCGCGAAGACAACTGCGCGCAGCGACAAACTTGCATCCTTGCTCACCGTAACCTATTCTTGCAGAGGATCTGCTCCAGCCCCTATGCACCGCCTGACCGCCAGATTGCTGTTGATCTTGATGCTCTCGGGCACTTTTGCTCCGGCAGCTCTGGCCATCTCCGCCGAATCCCCTCACGCTTGTTGCAAGCGAAAACCCTTGCACGATCACGGCAGCGACAGCTCTGAAGTCCGAGCTCCTGACTCGGCCAACCATGATTGTTGCCGACCGTTAACCATTTCCCAGCGGGCTCAGCCCCGCCCACCAATCAGCGGCTCCGTTAGCCAACCATCCGGGACTCTACTCCAAGAAGCTGGTCCGAGCTATTGCATCATCGATTTCAGCGATTCCCGCTCTGCCCGCGCCCCTCCAATATTGTCCATCGCCTGACATTCCAAAAATAAGTGTCTCAAGGCTGCGTCCAGACTCCCGCTGCACGTGCAGGCGGGTTTCTGAATCATTCCGCAGTGCCCGACATTTGTGTACAGGAACAATCGACCCCAAACCGGCAATGTTCGGAGGAACGATGACGTCCCATCGTGTCGCACGCTTACTCGGAATTCTCTTGCTCGCAATCGCGGCGAGCGCCACCATCTTCGGCACCGTCCGCGGCCTGATCCACGATCCTCAACACCGTCCCGTCCAAGGTAGCCGGGTCATCCTCCGGGCTGAAGCTTCCGATTGGACTCAAACCACCACCTCTGACAGCTCCGGCGAATTCCACTTCGACGCCGTGCCTCTCGGCGCTTACACAGTCACAGTCGAGGTCCCCGGATTCGCTCCCCAGGAGCAACGACTCGCGCTTACTTCTGGCCGCGATGCCCGCTTGCACTTCTCGCTCGCTATCGCCAAAAGCAAAGAAACCGTCGAGGTCGTTGACACTCCGGCGACGATCAATCCCGAATCTTCCACTACCACGAGCGTAGTCAGCCGCGAACAGATTTCCCAAACTCCAGCCGCCGACCAGACCAACAGTCTGGCCATGATCACGAATTATGTTCCCAGCGCCTACGTGGTCCACGACCAGCTTCACATCCGGGGTGGACACCAGGTCACATGGCTGCTCGACGGCGTTCCCGTTCCCAACACAAATATCGCTTCCAACGTCGGTCCTCAGTTCGATCCCAAGGACATCGATTATCTCGAGGTCCAGCGCGGCGGCTACTCCGCCGAATATGGCGACCGCACCTTCGGGGTCTTCAACGTAGTTACTCGTTCCGGCTTCGAGCGCAACCGCCAGGCCGAACTGGTCACCAGCTACGGCAGTTTTAACAGCACCAACGACCAGCTCAGCTTCGGCGACCACGGCGAACGCTTCGCCTACTACGGGAGCCTGTCGGGATACCGCACCGATCTTGGACTGGAAACTCCGAGCACTCGCGTCTTGAATGACCAAGCGGCTGGTTTGGGAGGATTTGCCTCGTTCATCTTTAATAAGACCCCCGCCGACCAGCTTCGTCTGGTGACATCCCTGCGCGGCGATCACTATCAGATCCCCAATACTCCGGACCAACTAAGCTCCGGCATACGCGACGTCCAAAATGAGCGCGATGCTTTCGTGAACTTCTCGTGGCTGCACACTATAGGCAGCGGCACAGTATTGACCGTCTCGCCCTTCTATCACTTTAATCGTGCCACTATTAGCGGCAGCTCCGTCGGCCAGCCTGATCCGAACCTCACCATTCCCGAGGACGACCGAGGCTCCAACTATTTGGGCGGAGTCACCTCTATTGCCATCAGGCGGAGAAAACACAACGCCCACGCAGGAATTCAACTGTGGGCTGCTCGTGACAATCAGCTCTTTGCCACTGTGCAAGGGGACGGCAGCAACCCGCAATCGCAGCGGCAGAGAATCTGGGGAAACGTGCAGACGCTGTTCCTCGAAGATCAATACAAGCTCACTAGCTGGCTCACCCTCAACGCCGGCGTTCGGCTCACTCATTTCGGAGAATCCACGGTCAGTGAGAACGCCGCCGATCCTCGCGTCGGCGCCGCCATTCGCATTCCGAAGCTAAATTGGGTGGCTCGAGCCTTCTATGGCCGTTATTACCAGGCTCCTCCCTTGTTGACGGTCTCAGGATCGCTCCTGGGTTTCGATCTCGCTCCCCTCCGCGGTGAACGCGATGAACAACGCGAGTTCGGCCTGGCAATTCCCATTGCCGGCTGGACGCTCGATCTCTCCAACTTCCGCACCGGCGCCAGGAATTTCTTCGACCACGACGCGCTCGAGAACAACATCTTCATCCCGCTTACGATCGGCCATGCCCGCATCCGTGGAACCGAGGTCAGCGTCAATTCACCCCGCATCGCGAAGCGCGCCAATGCTCACCTGGTCTATTCGAACCTAACTGTGCAGGGAGCATGTCCCATTACCGGGGGATTCATTGGTACTTGCGACAAACAAGGGTACTTTCTCCTCGACCACGATCAGCGCAACACACTCGCCGCCGGGGTCAACTTGATATTGCCTTGGCATGCTTGGGCTGACTTCAACCTGAATTACGGTTCGGGCTTTCTAAATGGCGAAGGCGACGAGGAACCCACGCATCTTCCCCCTCACACAACTTTCGATTTGTCGTTAGGGAAATCTTTCGGAGAGAATTGGAGCGTCCGCCTGACCGGCCTAAACCTCTCCAACCATCATTATCTATTGGATAATGCCAACAGCTTTGGCGGCACCCACTTCGCTAACCCGCGAGAGCTCTCAATCCAACTCAAATACCGCTTCCGCTATTAGCCCACTCGAAAGTAGCGTCGGCATCGCGCCGGCAACGGTGGGTCGAGCAAAAAACTAGGGCGGCCAAATCGGCCGCCCTGTTAACAATCAATTTGTATCCGTGGTTTAAGCCGGCTTTACGTTCTCCGCTTGCCAGCCCTTCGGGCCTTTGACCACATCGAACTGTACTTGCTGGCCTTCTTGCAGGCTGCGGAATCCGCTGGCCTGAATGGCCGAGAAGTGCACGAAAACGTCCTCCCCGTTCTGGCGGCTAATAAAACCATAGCCCTTGGCATCGTTAAACCACTTTACTGTTCCTGTTTCCATATTGTTGCTTTGTTCCTTTTTTGATGTAGCGCTGAATTCCTCGCAGGACTTCTGCAGGCAGGTCACGCTGTAGAGCGGGAGTTGCTGAAGCAAAAAAACCGCAAAGATCAAACGCAGCCTGATTGTACCCCAGCAACTCGGAAAATCGCCACGTTTTTCTCGCCGCATGCCCGCCAACCCCAGTCTTTTAAGAAGCTTAAGAGTGCCCCACTTCTCGCAACGTTAAATAAAAATTGGCCCGATCTCAGCGACCGGGCCACACTACAACTACTCAGCCTCACCTCAGAAAAACAACTTCACTCCCAGCGTAATGCTCCGAATCCCACCGCTGAACACTTTCGGGTTCAAGAAATTCGGATCGAAGGGCAAAACGTAGCTCTGGGTAGTCGTCGCAGTCACCACCCCGGCATTACTGAACACGTTGCCGTTGCTCAGACTGTAATTGGGATGGTTGAGGATGTTGAACACCTGCGCCTGCAATTGCAGGTATTTGGTCTCCGAGATGTGCGTGTTCTTAAATACCGACAGATTGAGGACTCCGAAACCCGGAGTTGTGATGCTGTTGCGGCCTATCGTAGACCTCGCCGCTCCTCCAGCAATCACATACCGATCACCGGGATTAACCGGCGTGTAACCGATCGCTGGATCGAAACCAAGAAGAGCAGGGCTAGAATTGACATTGCATCCGTTCAATTTAGCGCTCAAGAAAGAGGTGGTGCCTACGTAAGTGGTGCCACCGGGCGCTTCGCAAACCGGAAACACATCTCCTGAAACCTGCCCGGTGCCCGATGGATTGAACACGGCCCGGTCGCCCGCGGTATCCCCATTGCCGTTGGAGTCAACCGCTGACTGGATGGTTACCGGCTGCCCCGATTGCGCCAGGAACACAGGACTGATTTGATAACCGTTCAACAATGCCTTCAAGAAGCGGTTACCGGTTGTGGTTTTAGGCAGCTCGTAGATCAACGACAGGACGAACTTATGGCGCACATCCAGGTCGGAATTCGCGCGATCGTTCACCAGTCGGTTGGTATCCTCTGCGCGACGGGGATTGAGCAAACTGGTGAAGAATTCATTGGTCGAATTGTCGATAGCGTGAGCGTAGGTATAGTTGGTGTTTAGGGTCAGCCCACGGAAGGCGCGTTGCGTGAAACTGATTGAACCGCCGTGATAGGTGCTGCTGCCGTACGGTGGATCCGAGGTCACGTTAGCGGCAAATCCGAAGGGAGCATAGATGTTCGAATCGAAGTTGTAATAACCAACGTCCGTTGGAGTATTAGCGTTCCACGTCGCCGGAATTGAAGAAGGGTTAAGGAAGGTGGGCAAAACCGCTCCTCCCGCATCGAAGTAACTGGTGCGATTGCGGCGATACTGCACCGGTAACGAGACCCCGCGGGTGCCCAGGTAACGCACTTCTAAGGATGAGTTGTGGTATAGCTCGCGCTGCACGCTAAGACTCCAGCTCAGCACTTTCGGCATAACAGTATCGTCGATGTAGCTGGTCGTGAGTGCCCGCGCATCAGCTTGAGTCGCGGGAGGTATATAGGTTGCCGGCAAGCCGCCGCCGGCCAGGAAATTGGTATGAGTTGCGCACCATGACGGCTGTGGGGTTAGGGTACACGCCGACGCCGGATCCAATTCACTCTGAAGCTGCGGCGGTAAGGTGATCGAAGCAAAGTTCTGGAATTTCACATCGTAGTAGATTCCAAATCCGGCGCGAATCGCGGTCTTTCCGCTCCCAGTCGGGTCAAATGCGAAACCAACCCGCGGGGCGATATTATTCTTGTCAGTTTTCGGAATCCCGAAGTTGATCACACCGGGAACGCTGGAAATTGCATTTAACGCCTGAGTCTCGTCGCCCACCGGATTGGTCCAGTATTCGTAGCGTAACCCAAGGTTCAAGGTCAGTCTCGGCGTCACTTTGATGTCATCCTGGAGAAATCCATACATGGCGCTTTGCGTGCCCAGGAAGAATCCCGATCCGGCATTACGCAGGGTCCTGCCACGAACATCGGGTTCCAGGTCGTTCACCAATGTTTGCATCGTCTTATACCAATTGTCTCCATTGCTCCGCGACAGGAAGAACTGCGGATAAATGAAGTGCATATACTGGCCGCCGAATTTAAACGTATGTTTGCCATGCGCCCACGACAGATTGTCTACAACCGAGTAGGTATTCTGTTTTTGATACTGGTTGTCGCCGGGACCCACAGTCACCTGCCCCAGATCTACGATCGTTACATCCTGAGGACACGTCGAACATGGATTCTGATTGGCCAGACTGTAGTACGCATACTGCAATCGCAGGTCATTCACCCAATTGCTGTTGATGCTCCACACATCGTTTATCGTGAACTTACGGTTGCGATAAAGCTGGCTTTGGTTGAACAGCTCTTGGGTGGAATTCACCGGGAAAACGAATGTCGCCTGACTGAAGTTGAATCGCGCGCCCAGTTGATGGTGTCCAACGCTATAGTCGCTGTTTACCTGGGCATCGTGCTCGTTTGTACCGACCGGACTGATAATGATCAGATTCCCAATGGGAATGTTCTGGCCATTTACCGTGGTCGTCGATGGCTGCCCCGTCCCCGGATCGAGTGACTGGGCCGGCGCTACCGGATAGTTCTGCAGGATAGAGGCCACGGTTGGATTCGCCGCCATCCCAATGAGTGAACTCAGGCCTCCCGCGGTTGGAGCCAATAGTGGCGTTGGCGTGCCTTGACCATGAAGATATGTACGCTCGTACGCGCCAAAGATAAACCACTTGTCCTTGACCAGCGGACCGCCAATCGTCCCCCCGTAGCGGTTGTTGTCGTAAGCAGGCTGTCCCGAAATCGTTCCCGCCTCGATTGCTTGCTTGGTGAGATTATCGATCGAATTGAAGTTGCGGTTTTGCGTGTACCACTCGCCGGTTCCATGCCAGGCGTTGGTTCCGGTCTTGGTCACCAGATTGAACTGCCCCCCGGCGGAGTGTCCGTATTCCGCACTGAACTGATTTGTTTGCAGCGTAAATTCTGACACCGCATCCTGGATCACGGTCGAGTTGGGACCGGTCACGCCCAGATTGTTGTCATCCACCCCGTCTACCGTGAAGTTATTGTCCCTGGGCCGCGTTCCACCTACGGAGCCGCCGATTCCGGTTACACCACCGGGTTGGGCCGTTACGTTGGGAGCCAGAATCGCCAGATTCAGCGGACTGGACAACGCGCCGCCAACTACCGGGAGGCTTAGCAGTGCCTGCGAATCGAAGTTATTGTTCAGCGAGGAGGACGTGGTTTGCACTTGCTCCGTCCCCGCCATCACCTCAATCGTTTCTGACGCGACGCCGAGTTGTAGTTGCGCGTCGGCAACGTTTTCCTGGTCCGCCAACACTGTGACGTCCTTCTTCACAAAGCCTTTGAATCCCGGGCCTTCCACCGAAACTGTGTATTTGCCGGGCAGGATGCTGGGAAGGTTCCACGTTCCCGCAGAAGTCGTCTGGGTAGTTTGCACGACGCCCGTGGCCTGATTGGTCACCGTTACCTTGGCATTTGCCACCGCGGCGCCTTGTGGATCCAATACTTGTCCGCGAAGTGAACCAGTTGTCCGTTGCGCCAACGCGGAATTGCACAACGCCAATGCCACAACCGCGAGGAGCAATCCAAGCCAGATCCGAACAACACGTCGCTGCTGGTCGCTCGAAGCTCCATTTCTATCTTTCTCAAATGTCATGTGCTCTCCTTGACACTCGGCTCACAGCGCGGCTTTCCGCCGTCGCCTTTTCATGTGTCGAGTGTTTTGTGCTGTATAGAATTCGCCAAATCACAGCACTTATTGGAAAGGCACACCTCTGACCATTCTTGGCGCTAACCGAGTTGCATCTGTTTTCTTAGATTTGCGTGAGCCGGATTGAAGGAAGTTTGACGGGAAATGATTTTTTGAATTTCGCCACGCCTCCGATATCCGAAGCGCCATAGATTTTTCGCTGCTGGAGGCTGCATTTCATGTAACAGAACAGCATGAACATTGAAGGTTCATTGCAGATGGTGAGCTCTCACGTTGAACTGTGTCGGACAACACAAGACCCTTGTATGACGCACTGTCAGCACGTGTAGCGCCGGCATTTCCGGCAGCGGTCGGCATGACGAATCGGTAAGGGGTTTTGCCTGGTTGCCGACGGCACCCCGGGCGCGCCGTTATGAAATCCAAACTTCAGTGGCCTACAATGCTCGGCACGGGTACCACAGGTCTGACGCACCGGACGTTTAATGGCAACTGCAGCCACAACAAATCGCGAGCAAGAAAGCCAGCCTGCCGGCAAAGCCGCCGGACCTTGTGTGATGGTGTTGTTCGGCGCCGCCGGAGACCTCACGAAGCGTAAGCTAGTCCCCGCACTTTTCAATCTGGCCAAGGCAAAACTGCTGCCCCAGAACTTCGCGGTCTTGGGGGTTTCTGTCGACGATCTAAGCCTCGAACAGTTTCGCAGCCAGGTCACCGGATTTCTTCCGCCCGAGGATCATGAAATCGAAGCTTGGAATTGGTTCACCGAACGCCTCCACTACGAACGTGGAGATTTTGCTGATCCGAATACATATTCAACGCTCGCCCGTCGCCTTGCCGATGTCGACCGCGAACACCACACCGAGGGCAATTACTTGTTTTATCTGGCCACGGCGCCTAAGTTCTTCGCGCCAATTGTGCAACAGTTGGGAAAGGTCGGCTTGTCAAACCAGGAGAACGATCACTGGCGCCGGGTCGTAATCGAAAAGCCTTTCGGACACGATGTCGAATCCGCCAAGGCCTTGAATCGTGAGATCAAGGCGGTCTTGCACGAAAATCAGATTTACCGCATCGATCACTATCTTGGTAAGGAGACCGTTCAGAACATCATGGTCTTCCGCTTCGACAACGCCATCTTTGAGCCTATCTGGAACCGCCGTTACATCGATCACGTTCAGATCACCAATGCCGAAACTGTCGGCGTCGAACAGCGCGGCGGATATTTCGATAACGCCGGCACCCTGCGTGACATGGTTCCCAACCACATGATGCAGTTGCTCAGCCTCACCGCCATGGAGTCTCCTGTCTCTTTTTATGCCGACGCCGTCCGCAATGAGCAGGCCAAGGTTCTGCATTCCATCCAGCCGCTGGATTCAGAAGATGTGCTGCACCGCACCGTGCGCGGCCAGTACGGCGAAGGCGGTGTCGACGGGGCGCCCGTGCCCGGCTATCGCACCGAACCCGGCGTTTCTCCGGAATCGAGGACAGAAACCTTCATCGCGCTGAAATTGAACATAGACAATTGGCGATGGGCTGGCGTTCCATTTTATTTACGTACCGGCAAGCGTCTTGCCAAACGTCATACAGAGATCAGCATTCAATTCCGGCGTACTCCGTTCGAACTCTTTCGCAACTCTCCTCATCACAAGCACCAGACCAATACGCTGGTCATACAGATCCAACCGGTAGAAGGAATATCCTTGAGCTTTGGCGCCAAGATTCCGGGCCCGGTTCTGCGGGTTGGACCTGTCGACATGAGTTTCGAATATTCGCGCTATTTCGGAGCCGACGCCTACACCGGTTACGAGGTTCTACTTTACGACTGCATGATTGGAGACGCTACGCTGTTTCAGCGCGCCGACATGGTCGAGGCCGGTTGGACAGTCGTGGATCCCGTCCTCGATGTATGGAAAGCTCTGCCGCCACGGCGCTTCCCTAATTACGCGGCCGGAACCTGGGGGCCGCGGGACGCCGATGAATTGATGGAACGCGACCAGCGTCAATGGAGGAAAATCGACCCATGATTCTTGCAGGAGAAATCGGCGCGACTCGCACCCGGCTGGCCGCATTCGATGCTGACGGCAACAAACTTCAACTCGTAGTCGAAAAGACCTATCTGAGCCAGGAACACGGCGGCTTGCCTGAAATCATCACCACGTTCATCAAGACGGAAGGCATACCGGTGCAAAGCGCGTGCTTCGGCGTCGCCGGACCAGTCACCGCCGGACGCAGCAAGATTTCTAATCTTCCCTGGACCATAGACTCGCGCGAACTCGCCAGCCAGCTCAAATTGAATTCGGTTGGATTGATCAATGACCTCGAAGCCTACGCCTACGGTATCGATGCCCTCGAGTCCAAAGACTTCATCACACTAAGTGAAGGCGCCGAAGATGCCGAAGGCAATCGTGCCGTCATCTCCGCGCGCACCGGGCTCGGAGTAGCCGGCATGTATTGGGATGGATTTCGGCATCATCCCTTCGCTTGCGAGGGCGGTCACGCCGACTTCGCGCCCAGAAATAAACTGGAAATGGAGTTGTTGGCCTATCTCCAGGGAAAACATCGCCGCGTAAGTTGCGAACGGATTCTCTCCGGACCAGGAATCAAGAACATTTATGATTTTCTTCGCGACACCAAGAAAGTCGATGAGCCCAAGGAGTTGCAAGAGCAGATGAGTCAAGCTCCCGATCCTCCAGCCCTGATCTCAAAACTTGCTGCAGAAGGCAAAACCCCGATCTGCGATCAGACCATGTCACTTTTTGTCACGATTTACGGAGCTGAGACTGGCAATTGTGCCCTGCACTTCATGTCCACGGGAGGCATTTTCATCGGCGGCAGCATCGCCGCCAAAAATGTCCCCAAAATGAAAGATCCGGCGTTCATCAAATCCTTTCTCGACAAGGGTCGCATGACCTCATTGCTTCAGCAGATGCCGGTAAAAATCGTGCTTAATGACGACTCCGGAATCATTGGCGCGGCCCGCTACACCTTGATTCAAAAAGCATTCCGCAGCACGAACCGTGCGTAGGTTTAGCTTTCGTGATTTGAAAGGGCACGGCTTCAGCCGTGCCGATAGAGTCTCTCCAGGAATTGGGGCTTTAGCCCCGGCATCCATGCGCAAAGTTCAACCACCAAGCTAGAACGACAACCGCGCGCTCAACTGAATTTCCCGCCCCGGTGTGGCCGCTTCTGTGATCGTCCCCACCTGCGGTGTGTTCACAAACCGGTCAGGCATCCCCAGGTTGGTGTGGTTGAGTGCATTGAAAAACTCGGCGCGAAACTGAAACCGGGTGCTCTCCGTGATGGAAAAATTGCGAATTACGGCGAAGTCCAGCGTCTGCCTGCCCGGCCCATAGATCGAGTTGCGACCAGAGTTTCCAAAAGTGAAAGCTGCTGGCGCAGCGAATGCGGCTGTGTTAAACCACGCTGCCGCAGTACGCGTGCCCGAGGGGAAGACAGGCTGGCCGGTAACATTGGCGCGAATCGGGTTTTCACCCAGTACCGTGCCAGAGTTAGCGGTATCTCCGAACACAGAGACAGTGAAGGGAAAGCCAGACTGAATTTGATACACGGTCGAAACTTGCCAGTTATGTGTCAGTTTATCCAGTAAGCCAGATTGCTTAAGCGCGGGCAATTCGTACACAGCGCTTAGCGCGAAACGGTGCTTGACATCGCAAGCTGGTCCTTTCTCCGCGGCCAGATCGTTATTGTTCTGCGGAATCGCGGACTCGAACATCGGAGAACGAAAATCAGGCGCGTCACTGAGGTTTTTTGCCCAAGCGTAATTGCCCAGAAACGTGAGACCGCGCGCATAGCGCCGGCGCACGTTGACATACCCGGCGTCGTACCAACTTTGCGCGGTATTCTCCAGCAGGTTAATCGTACTCACTGGGAAGCAGATGGTGCCGTTGGGACAACCAACCACTGGCGCAGTGTAAGTTACATTGGCCGGCAGCACGGTGTCCGGCACAAAGCTGATGCGAGGGAAGGGACGGCGCGGCCCGATAGCTCCCGGTCCCGGCGGGGCATTATTAATAAGGTGGGCGCGCTGCAGATGCACTCCGTGTGAGCCCAAGTATCCCACCTCGAGAGTAGTCTGCTGGCCCAGGCTCTTTTCCACTGACAAGCTCCATTGCTCGATGTACTGCGAGGGCGCTCGTGGATCCATCGATCCGAAGCTCACGGTAGTTTGCCCGAGAACCGGATTGCCGAAGTTGAAATGAGAACTCACGATGCCGCCAGACGGAGTGAAGTTGTCGCTCTGCTGCGTTTCAGGAAAGACATAGGGGACATTGTGGCGCTGGTTGCACCATGTATTCATGTCCACGGGCGTATAGAAGATGCCGAACGCCGAATGCAACACCAGCCCGTAGCGCGGAATCGCCTGCGAAATACCAAAGCGTGGCGCGAAATTATGCCTATTTGGATACTTCAGACCCTCGGGAAATCCGTTCTGCCCACCGATAAACGCTGAAGGAGTACCGCTGTCGAAAGTCAGGTTTGAATTGGTAAAAGCGATGTCTACCAACGGATTCATGTACTCGTAGCGCAGTCCCATCTCAATCGTGGTGGTGTGAGTGAGCTGAAAGCTGTCCTGCGCAAACCCATCCGCATACCATTGCCGAAGCTGCATCTGTGGGATGCCGGCCTGGCGCTGCTTCACCGCCGGCAAACCGAGCAAGAAGCTGGCCAGAGCTGAGCCAGTGCCGTCGTTGGTGGCCGTCCGCGTAGTAAAGCCGCTGGTGAATTGATAGTAGCCCCGGTTCTGGAAGAAGCCCCACATCGGCCAAATGAAGTCGCGGTAACTTCCCCCGAACTTCAGACTGTGACGACCGTGCTGCCAACTAAGCACATCACGGCCCTCAATGACGGTGTCCCAGGCCTTCATCGGCGTCGCTGCATAGTTGTCTCCCATGGGCGAGAACCCCTGCACGTTGAAGAACGGGGACCCAAAAGCTCCTTTGCCACCAAAGCCAACTCCCACGATTCCGAGTTCGGAAACAATGTCATTGTTGTCGCTGTTTTCGGAGGAGCGGTGCATCGCAAGCCGCGAAATCGTGATCGACGCCGTGTTCAGGACGCGCGGATTGACGACCCGGTTCCACGCAATGCTGCCCTGTTGCGAAAAGTTGTCGTGAAAGGAGCCGAAGCCTGGCAGCAAAGATCCGAGTCCGGAAGCCATCTCTCCCGGAGTAAACCCGTGTTCGCTGCTCGCCGAGTAACGAGCCGACAAGCTATCCCCACGATCGAATATGTGGTCAATGCGAATCGTGCCTTGATCGTTGGCGTTGTAAGCGTTTCGAACGTCAATGTAATTATTGCAATCATTGCCCGCGCCAACCACCGTCGGCGCTCCCATCATGGCGCTGCCGCAAGGCATCGTACCCATATCCATTATCATGTCGGCGTTGGGCATGGGCACATGATTCATCAGGAAGGCCTGCGCTACTGGATTGATCAGATTTGCGGGGATGACGTTATTGACGTTGTTGTCTTGAAACCGATCACGAATGAACTGCGGATTACTCGGACTTACCGGCTTGGTTGGATCGAACGCCGGATTAGGATTCGAGCTAAACGGATCGTAGATATTGATTCCACTCTGCGTGAAGTCTCCGTTGACTTCCGCCGGCGTCGGTACGGTGTCGATCATGGTGTGAGCCATGGCATGGCGGAAGCCTTCATAGTTCACAAAGAAGAAAGTCTTGTTGTGCGCTATTGGTCCCCCGAAGGCTGCGCCGAAATTATTCTGTACCAGATGGTTGTTGCCCATGGAATTGAACGTTGTGGCATCAAGCGCCCCATTGCGCAAAAATTCGTATGCCGTGCCGTGAAACTTGTTGGAGCCGGAGCGAGTCACGATATTGATCTGCCCCCCACCCGCCCCGCCCATTTCCGCGGAATAGCTTCCGGTTTGTACTTTGAATTCCTGCACCGCATCCGGGGATGGGCTCAGATTGAGTGTATTGAACGTCGGATCCGTGTTCGTGGTGCCATCGAGGAGATAATAGTTTGCGTTTGGACGGTTGCCGCCGATGCTTACCGCCGAGCGCTGCCCCGGCCGCCAATACAGAGGATTCATGTTGCCCGTTTGCGCACCATGAGACTCATGCGCGCCAGGAACAGTAAGCACCAGGTCGATCAGCATGCGCCCGTTAAGAGGCAGTTCCTTAATAGAAACTGGTTCCACCACCTCACCCACCGCAGCATCGGAGGTGTGCAGCACTGGAGCCTGGTCAGCCACCTCCACTACGTTCTGCACGGTGGCAACCTTGAGTGTCAGATTCAGCGAGAGTTCCTGGCCAACCTCCAGACGCAAGCCCCGGTTCAGCGTGGCGAAGTGGGCCGCTTGCACTTCGAGGGTATAGTCGCCTGGCATTAAGCCTGGCACCTGGAAGATCCCCTGCTCATTGCTGCCGACGTGGCGCTCGGCGCCCGTGTTCGACGCGGTAAGCCGGACAGTCGCGCCCGTAAAAGGATGGCCTTGCGGATCCATTATCGTCCCACTCAATACCGCATAGTTGCTCTGGGCAAGAGCTGTCAGGGAAAACAAGAAAACACAGAACAGCAACGTCTTGACCAAGACCTACCTCCGCAAATTTCCATGGACTAGAAGTTTGAATTGCAGCTTCGTCGTTGGGATTGAAGCGTGATCTTAGGAGAACGGCAATAGTAGAAAAATGCTAGGGAGGTGAATTTGAAAGGGCACGGCTTCAGCCGTGCGGAAAGAACTTCAACGATTGGGGCTTTAGCCCGGGGTTTGAGCCGGCTGCCTCGAAACTCCACTCAGTAGCATCCGCGAACGCGGGTGAACGGATAGGAGTAAAATATTCTCCTTCAACAACGGCAACCTCTATTCATCCACGGAGGTGGTTCTGATGCTCTCCTTCATCGTGAACAAGCAGCGCGTAAATCTGGACGTGGATCCTTCCACTCCTTTGCTCTGGGTTCTGCGCGAAAACCTCGGTCTCACCGGAACTAAATATGGTTGCGGCATGGCTCAGTGCGGAGCGTGTACCGTGCACCTCAATGGCGAGGCGGTGCGGTCCTGCGTAGCACCGGTATCGAGGGCCGCAGGCAAGGAAGTGACAACCATCGAAGGTCTCTCTCCCGACTTGAGCCATCCATTGCAGCGCGCCTGGATCGCTGAAGACGTGCCCCAGTGCGGCTACTGTCAGTCGGGTCAACTGATGAGTGCAGCCGTGTTGCTGCGCGAAAAGCCACAACCTACGGATGAGGACATCGACGAGGCGATGACGGGAAATATCTGCCGTTGCGGCACCTATCCCCGTATTCGCAAGGCGATTCACCGCGCCGCCGGCGTGATGACGAAAGGAGAAGCCCGATGAGCGCTCCCCAGATAGAACGTCGTGAATTCCTGAAGTTCTCGCTGGCCGCCGGTGGCGGTTTGCTGATCGGCTTTTCACTTCCCGGGGCAGACATGTTCGCGACTGCGCAAGCTCAATCCATAACTGTCTTCATGCCCAACGCGTTCCTGCGAATCGGGACGGATGATCGAGTCACCGTCATCGTCAATCACTCGGAAATGGGCCAGGGTGTCTATACCGCCTTGCCGATGCTGCTTGCCGAAGAACTCGATGCGGACTGGAACAAAATCGGATTCGAATCCGCGCCCGTCGATCCGAAGTACAACCATCCCGTCTTCGGTATGCAAATTACAGGCGGGAGCTCCAGCGTATGGTCCGCCTTCGAGCAATACCGCAAAGCCGGCGCGGCCGCGCGCGGCATGCTAATTGCTGCCGCAGCGCAACAATGGAACGTGAATCCCGCGACGCTGCGAACCGACTCCGGAGCCGTATTCGACGGCACAAATCGCAAGCTGACTTATGGCCAACTGGCCGAAGCTGCAGCGAAATTGAACCCGCCCGCTGAAGTGACGCTGAAAGATCCCAAGACATTCAAGCTGATCGGCAAGCCGGTGAAACGGCTTGATACCTCAGAGAAGATAAATGGTAAAGCCGTCTTCGGACTCGACGTCAAAATGCCGGGCATGCTGACGGCAGTCGTCGCCCGCCCTCCGATTTTTGGCGCAACCATGAAGAGTTTCGACGATTCCCGCGCCCGCACCATGCCCGGCGTTCGCAAGATCGCTGCCGTGCCGTCCGGCGTCGCCGTCATCGCGGATTCTTTCTGGCAGGCAAAAATGGCGCGAGAAACCCTTCACATCGATTGGGACGACAGTGCGATGCGCACCTTCAGCACCAATCAAATGATGCAGCAATTTCGCGAGCAGGCAAAGTCGCCCGGTACAAACGTGCGTCGCGAAGGCGATCCCGACGCAGCCTTCGCCCAAGCGGCAAAAAAGATCGAAGCTGTTTATGAGGTCCCTTATCTCCCGCATGCCATGATGGAACCTTTGAACTGTGCCGTCGATTTGCGCGCCGACACTTGCGAGATCTGGACCGGAACTCAGTTCCAAACCGTGGATCGTGCGAATGCAGCCAAGATTGCCGGCCTGCCGCCCGAAAAAGTGCAAATCCACACGACTTACTTGGGCGGCGGCTTCGGCCGTCGTGCCAACCCGCAGTCCGATTTCGTAGTCGAAGCCGTTCATGTAGCAAAAGTAGCCGGTGCCCCGGTAAAAGTCGTCTGGACGCGCGAAGACGATATGCAAGGTGGCTGGTATCGCCCCGCGTTTCTGCACGCCATCGCCGGCAGCATCGATTCCAACGGAAATCCGGTGAGCTGGAGATCGCGTCTCGTAGGTCAATCGATTTTTGCGGGAACAATGTTCGAAGCCATGATGAAAGGGAAGGAGTACGATCCCGCATCCGTCGAGGGAGTTGACGATCTCCCCTACGCCATCCCGAATCTAGCCGTCGAGTCTCATAAGGCTGACGTCAAAGTTCCGGTTCAGTGGTGGCGCTCTGTGGGGCACTCCCATACCGGCTTCGCGACCGAATGCTTTATTGACGAACTAGCGGTGCTCGCCCAGAAGGATCCTTATCAATTCAGGCGTGCTTTACTGCCCAAACATCCTCGACATCTTGCCGTTCTCGACCTCGCTGCTCAAAAAGCTGGATGGGGTAAGCCGCTGCCGAAAGGCCGCGCCCGGGGAATCGCAGTGCACTTCGCCTTTGAAAGCTATAACGCGCAAGTAGCCGAAGTCTCGGTCGACGACGGAAAAATCCGCGTGCATCGAATTGTGAGCGCGGTGGATTGTGGACGTTACGTCAACCCAGGCATCATCGCCGCTCAACTGGAAGGCGGCGCAATCTTCGGCGCATCGGCCGCACTCTTTCAAGAGTTCACATTTGAGAATGGCCGCTTGCAGCAGACGAATTTCCACACTTTCCCAATGATGCGCATGAATGAATGTCCAGAAATAGAAACTCACATTGTCGAGAACAATGAAAAGTCCGGCGGGATTGGCGAGCCCGGCGTCCCCTGCACCGCCCCTGCGATCGCGAACGCGGTGTTCGCCGCCACCGGAAAGCGTATCCGCAAACTGCCCATCCGCATGACGGAGGCCGTATGAAGCCATTGCGAGCGTCATTCCGATTCCCTGCGGTCGGCATAGCGGTCCTGATCTTCGCCGCAGCGATCTCGTTCTCAGTTTCAATCAGCGCGGCGGAAAAGCCCTCCGCTGAGACGACCGCTTTTGCAGCTCCATCGACAGGAGACGGAGCACTATTCACCGCCTTCGTCTTCGTCTTACGCCATCCCCGCTGCATGAATTGTCATTCACGCGGCGACTTCCCCCGCCAGGGCGATGATGGCCATCCCCACGCGATGAACGTGCGGCGCGGCCCGGAAGGCCACGGCATAACCGCAGAAAAGTGCAGCACCTGCCATCAGGATCACAATCTCGTCGGCGCACACTTGCCTCCCGGAGCGCCAAATTGGGCACTCCCGCCACCCGCCACTCCCATGATCTGGCAGGGCCTGACCGACGCGCAGATCTGCCGGTCCATCAAAGATCCAAAGCAAAACAAGAATCGCAACCTCGACCAACTGGTGGAACACCTCACGGAAGACAAACTAGTGATGTGGGGCTGGAACCCTGGCGAAGGCCGGACTCCTATTCCCATGCCGCACGAAGAGTTTGCGGCGAAGGTAAAACAATGGCAAGCCGCCGGAGCCACCTGCCCGACGGAGACCGGTAAGCGGGCAAAGCTGGATGTGCCAGGACAGTGAACTCCGGCTAATTCTCAGTGGGCATACTTGACCGAACAGCCGTATGGACGACTAGTCGGCATACCCACTGGTTTGCCAGCGGCAGCTTCCTCCAGCGCCTGAGAGACGTAGTTTTTTGCTCCTGCGATGTCGGCCTGCTCAGTTGTCGCTTTGTCGTCAATGGCCCCGTCGTAGATCAGCACACCCGCGGGATTGATGATAAACATGTGCGGAGTGGTCTTCGCAGAATAGAGTCGTCCCACCTCTCCCTGAGGATCGAGTACCGCCGCCGTGGGCGAAGCGTTCATCTGCTTCAGGTACTCATTCTCCTGCTGGCCAGTGACGTATCCCTGCTGGCCCGGCGCGGAAGAGATAACCGTAAACCAGACCACGCCCTTGCTTGTCCAGTCTTTCTGCAGGCGCTGCATGTTGCCGCTTTCGTAATGTTTCCGGGTATACGGACAGCCGTTGTTGTGCCATTCAAGCACCACGAATTTTCCATGCTCGCTGGAGAGCTTGTGCATCTGGCCATTGCTGTCGGTGGCTTGAAAGTCCGGTGCAGGCTCGCCTACCTTCACCGCGTATGCAGAGGAAATCAATAAGAGTGTGACCATCAGACCGTGTATCAGGTTCCGATTCATGTGTCCTCCATTAATGTCTTGTTTGCGTGTAGTCTCTGCCACTTTGTAATACGGGAACGTCTAACAGATATCCCCCGCCTGGACTAATAACAATGACGCCTTTTAGACGCGAAGCAGGCTTCAACAGGTGCTTCGATTTTTTCAGATGCAGACGGATGCCACCAGGAATCGCGGTCGCTTCCTGCGGGGCGGCATTTTCGATTTGTTCCGCTTCCAAGGGAAAGAATTCAGGCTCTTTGTCCAACTTTCCGATCCTAAGATTCAACAGAAACTCGTCTCCTCTCGAGGTGGCCGAGATCCTCCAGCTAGGTGGCACTGGTCGAGGGAGCCTCGAACGGGTGGCCTCAAACAGTTCGCGCGACTCCGACGCAGCATGAGTCTGAACGGGGAGCGACAACTCAAGCTCCTTCCGTCCAGGAATACAGACCTCGCGACACACAAGATAGCGCACCAGCGCGCCAATCTTCTGTGTTTGCCCTTCCTTTAATCCCGCCGGCGGCCGAACCGGCACCATTAGCAAAACCTGATGCTGATAGCCGTAGTCTGCAAAAGGAGGTGTGGAAAGGCGCTCGGGGTAGGGCCATTGAATCGCTCCTGCTTCATACCCCGCCGGCAGGTGCCAGTCGATACGAGCCGCTTCGCCGGAGTCTCCAGGATTAGTCCAGTAAGTGTGCCACCCGTCCTGCAAATCAATGCGGATGCCAA
>Ga0207646_10000464_pt1 | contig 54163 bp, 45 predicted proteins | sample KBSK5502metaG_FD_184343 | JGI IMG/M metagenome (GOLD analysis project Ga0207646, IMG submission 184343) | Corn, switchgrass and miscanthus rhizosphere microbial communities from Kellogg Biological Station, Michigan, USA - KBS K5-50-2 metaG... | ecosystem: Host-associated > Plants > Roots >...
TGGTATCTGGATCTGGGGATGGCATGAGCATGCTCGCTTCTCCTTGTCAGAAGTTTCGTTTCAGCATGCAGAATGCCATCCTCTCGATCTCATTTCAAAGAACTTACGCCTTAACTTGGCGCTTATGCGCTACCGCTCGCGGTACTGATTCAGCGCCCTGACTGAACGCTAATCAATGAACTCTCGATGCCACAACTCCAGCATCAGCAGATTCCAGAGCGAGAAGCTGTGATCGGCTTGGCGGCCGAGGTGCTCGGCGACCAACCGGCGGAGAGTGGCAGGTTGAAAATACCCTCGCCCGAGAGCACCCTGCGAAAGCAGCGCGTCCTCCAGCAAAGCCCGCAACGGCCCCCGGAACCACTCGCCCACCGGCACTCCGAACCCCATCTTGCGGCGGTGGACGTTCTGCGGCGGGAGCAGGTCGGCGAAGGCATGCTTGAGCAGGTACTTCGCTTCCCTGCCCCGCAGTTTCAGGCTGACCGGCAGCCGCGCCGCGAACTCCATCACCTCGTGGTCGAGAAAGGGCGAGCGCGCTTCGAGGCTGTTGGCCATCGAAGTGATGTCCACTTTGACCAGCAGATCGAACGGCAGATAAGACTGCACGTCGACGGCCATCGCGGCGTCGACCGGGTCGAGGTCCCCCGCCTCGGCAAAAAGCGACCTCATCCAGCCGTCCGATGCGCCGGCAAGCTGCGCGCGGAAATCTCGACTGTAGAGTTGCTGCTTCGCCTCCTCGCCGAAGTAGCTGAGCCAGCGGCCATACCTTTTCTCCATCGGCAGCGCCGCCACCGAGAGGAAGCGCTTGGCCTGCCGCACCCGATTCTTCGGATTGAGCGAATCGGGCAGCACCCGGCTGAGCGCCCGCGCCGACCAAGCGCTCCCCGGCAGACTCTGCATGCGCTCCGCGAGGCGATTGCCGAGGTAACGCTCATAGCCCGCAAAGCTCTCATCGCCCCCATCGCCATTGAGCGCGACCGTCACCTGAGCCCTGGTCATCTGTGAGACGTAGAAGGTGGGCACGGCCGAAGAGTCCGCGTACGGCTCCCCGTAGTGGCGCACGAGGAGCGGCAGGATCGCGAGCGCGTCCGGCTCGACGATGAATTCGTGGTGGTCCGTGCCCCAGCGCTCGGCCACACGACGCGCGTGGTCCAGCTCGTTATAGGCGGATTCTTTGAATCCGATAGAGAAGGTCTTCACCGGGCAGTTTGAGAGCCCGGCCATCAAACCCACGACGATGCTGGAGTCAATCCCGCCGGAGAGGAAAGCACCTAACGGGACGTCGCTCGTCAGTCTTAGCCGCACCGCCTCGCTCAGCTTTTCACGCCAACCCTCGGCCGCCTCGCGCTCGCTGAGGCGCAGCTTCGGCCGATACTCAAGCGACCAGTAGCGCTCCACATGCACCACCGGACCGGAAGGGGTCACATCCAGCGTCAGCCAGTGCGCGGGCGGCAGCTTGTAGATTCCTTGATAGGCGGTCTGCGGCGCCGGCACGTAGCCGTAAGTCAGATAATCAGAGATCGCGGGCAGATTGACTTCACGCGGCACATCTCGGTCCGCGAGCAATCCTTGGAGTTCCGAAGCGAAGAGGAAGCGCCCGCCGGCCCGCGTGTAGCAGAGCGGCTTTTTACCGACGCGGTCACGGGCGAGGAAGAGACGGCGCCGGCGCCGGTCCCAGATCGCGAAGGCGAACATCCCGCGCAGCCGCTTGACGCACTCCGTGCCCCACTGCTCGTAAGCGTAGACGATGACTTCGGTGTCGGTGCGCGTGCGGAAGCGGTAGCCGAGACTTTCAAGCTCACCCCGCAAGGCCTGGAAGTTGTAGACCTCTCCGTTGAAGGTGATCCAGACTGTGCCGTCTTGATTCGAGAGTGGCTGCCGGCCGGCTTCGGAGAGATCGATGATCGCGAGGCGCCGGTGCCCGAGGGCACAGACCCCATCGGACCATTCACCCCAGCCATCAGGGCCACGGTGCCGTTGCACATCAATCAGCGGTCTGATCGGGTGCCCGGCAACTCCAGACGCTTCCGAAATAGAACCAGCAATTCCACACATCAGTTTGCGTTCAGATCGGCGAAGCCTGTGGAGTGCTGCGTCCCGGCGCAGCTTTGGTAGTCTTTTCCGCCGCCGCTTCAAAGGACGACCAAAGCGGGATCAGGCTCCCGCACTCCATAGGCTGCCGCCATTTCACACGATGGGTTACTCTCAGCGGCGCCGCACGAGATGATCTTCCAAGACCAGGGCGTCGAAGCTGGCGCCCTGGAAAGTCTTGATCGCGTCTTCCGGGCGGCAGACGATCGGCTCCTGGATATTGAATGAGGTGTTGAGCAGCATGGGCACGCCGGTGAGGCGTGCGAATTCGCGGATCAATTGCCAGTACCGCGGGTTCGTCCTCCGGCTCACCGTCTGCGGCCGGGCGGTGCCGTCCACATGCACTACGGCCGGGATCCGGGCACGCTGATTGTCCGCTACACTGAGAACGGTAACCATGAATGGGTCGCGGTGATCCTTCCCGAAGACCTCACTGCTGGCCTCCTCCAACATTGAAGGGGCCAACGGGCGAAACCACTCGCGCAGTTTCACCTTCTGGTTGAGTAACTCGCGCATCTCGGCGCGCCGCGGGTCGGCCAGGAAGCTGCGGTTGCCGAGCGCCCGCGGGCCGAACTCCATCCTTCCTTGAAACCACCCGACGATGGCGCCCTCCGCAATCAGTCTCGCGATCCGGGGCAGCAGCGCCTCGTCCGGCAGCGTCTCAAACGGCAACCCGGTCGCCCGCAACGCCGCGGCACAAGCCTGCGAACTGAAATGCGGGCCGTAGTAGGCGTGTTCCATCTGAAAGCCGCGCGGCTGCTTCAGGAGGCGGTGGTGGACTAGATAGGCCGCCCCCAACGAGCAACCCGCGTCACCCGCGGCCGGCTGGATGAAGAAGCGCTTGAAGGGCGACTCTCGCATAATCCGCCCGTTCATGACCGAGTTGAAGGCGACGCCGCCGGCGAGACACAGGTTCTCCTCGCGGGTCTGCTCATACAGGCCACTGAGCAGGTGGAGCACAGCCTCTTCGAGGACGCGCTGGGCGCTCGCGGCGATATTCTGGTGCCGCGCGGAGATCTCTTCCTCAGGCCGCCGGGGCGCGCCCAGGGCCTGGGTGATTTCCTGGCTGAACTGGTAGTGCTTGGCCAAGTGGTGGTCGAGGACGCGGATGTTCACGTGGAAGTCGTAATTCCCGTTGGCTGAGAGGACCCGCCGCGAGAAGAAATCATAGTATTCTGGCTGGCCGTAAGCCGCCAGCCCCATGACCTTCCACTCGTCGCCCGCGAACATATCGAAGCCGAGAAAGTTGGTGACCGCAGAGTAAAACTGCCCGAGGGAATGCGGGAGCTTGATGCGCTTGAGCGGTCGGAGGCGCGAGCCTTCGCCCCGCGCAAACATCGTCGTCGTCTCCTCCCCGGTCCCGTCCAGGGTGAGGACCGCCGCCGTCTCGAAAGGCGAAACGAAAAACGCGCTCGCGGCGTGACAGAGGTGATGCTCCAGATAATGGAACCGGAAGTTGCTGGGGCCGAAGCGCCCGCGAATCAAGTGCGGAGTCTTGAGCATCCCCAAGTAGCTTTGGCTCACCTGAGCGAGGCCCCGGTCCGCCCGCGCCCGGAACATCTGGCGCGAGATGGCGAGGGATTTCACGGCCTGGAGGGCTTTGTGCCGGAGGACCCAAGGTTTCCAGTAGAGCGCGACGCGCCCGACATCACCGATCTGGATGCCGGCCTCGTCGAGGCAATACTGGACCGCCTGAAACGGGAAGCCGCTGTGATGCTTGACGCGGGAGAAGCGCTCTTCCTCGGCGGCAGCGATCAGCCCGCCGTCGCCAATGAGCGTCGCAGCCGCATCACCCAGCGTGGTCAGACCTAAAATATACATCGGCTCTTTAACCTGGAGAGAGGCTCGACTGCCTCACCGGCTCCCAACCTGATGGCCCTGGATTGGGGCCAGCCGCCCGCAGATGCCGAACCCACGACGGCTTTCATTACATTCCCAGAACTGCTCGAAGCCCTCGGCCCGATCCCAGTCAGCGACCTCACTAAAGGAGTGGTGATGCGCGTAAGGGGCGCCGAAAATGTCCATCAGCGCCAGCACCGCTTCGCGCCTGCTTAAGCGCGGGTAGGCGCGGACCCCGAGCGCGTCAACGGCCGCGCAAAAGCCGAGAAAAGGGAAGGCCATGCATCCGAGGACCAGGTTTCAAGCGCTGAGAGATGAAATGCCAGCCTGGCAGCCAGCAGCTCGCCATCGCGGATGAGTGTCGCGGCCACTTTTCACTAGCGATGCAAGCGAAGCTCTGGTGCCCGCTCCAAGGCGGATCAGGTCCTCGGTGCTCCGAGATGCCCGAACGAGGTTACGGGCAGCGATGATTTCAGGGCCGGTGCCGGCGGCGGGACCGCAGCTTGACGGCCCCGCCTCGCCCACTTGCTTAAGCCGACCCCAACAAATACCAGCAGGAATGGGAGTAACTGCGCCCGTTGTCTGAAGACCAGGCCGATATTGCCGAACATCAGGGAGTACAACAATCCGATGGTCAGGCAAAAGATCAAGACCGTGGACAGGCCCACGGGGAACCTCCGCAATGCCTCCCGCACTCCCGGCAGGAGCGCGAACCACACGAGCCACCACCAGACCACCATCTCCGGGAGGGAGAGGAGCATCCGCAGACTCCCGCCCACCATTTGCCATGGGAATGGCGCCATCAGGAGATGCGCGGCCCCCAACGCGAGCGCCAGGGCCAATTGGGGAGGGGATCGTAAATCGTATTGATTGGCGACCCCAGAACCAGAACCAGGGCCACGAGCCACCGCCGCGCGAAATTCGGTCACATAATTGAGATTGAACCTCGCAAAGAGTTCGGTATCACGCCCCAAGACGCCAGTCAACGAGAGGGCGATGATAATGATCAGGGCCGCCCCGATGGCGGTCAGTCGAGAGCGGAGACCTTTCTCACTAAAGAGCCCGAGCAGGATCGCGCTGGCGACGATATAGGAGACATAAAAACGCATGGTGGCGAGCGCCAGGATGCAAAGGGAGATGAGCAACATCCGCCAGATCGAAAACTGGCGCTGCATTCTCAGCGTGGTATACAACGCCAAGACCTCTAAAAAAATCACGATCGGTTCTTTCAGCGTCTGGGTCGACCAAACAATCAGCGACGGGGAGAGACAGGCCGCAATCCCGGCATACCGGGCGGCTTTTCGCTCAAACAGCAGCACGGTCATGCGGTAGGTCAGGACCACCGTGAGGCTACCAAACCAGGCGTTGATAAAACCGGCCGCTAACCGACTGATCCCACCCACCGTGTAGAAGAAGGATCCGAGAAACAAAAAATAGCCCGCATCCTTCCGCTGATGCATAAAGGTAGAGGCATCCGCGGCGATCGCCACCCAATCCATCCGATCCCAGCGTTTAGCCAACCACGCGCCAAAAGCCCACAGCGAGGCATCATCATCTTTTAAGATCTGGACCAGCCCAAACTGATAGATCGCGATCACCATGACTATCCGAATGGCGAAGGCCGAGAGAAACAGCCATAACTCGACTCGCGGTTCCCGCTGAGTTGGGCCCATCACAATGATCAGCCCCAGGCCGATCAGCAACAGTCCGATCCCGGTGGCAATCGCTACCGCCCACTCGGCGTCGAGCAGAGACAAAGAGAGGACCAACAAAACGCCAGCGAGAACGAAGACGAGCGTGAAAAGGTTTCGATACATTAGACGGTCAGGATGCCTGCCGGCACATCAGGGGCACAACCCATACCTGTCAGGCGATGATATAACTCCTGATACTTATCGACAGTCACTCGAATATTGAAATATCGTTCCACCCGTTGTCTGCCGCGCGCGCCCATCGGTTGTGCGGTGGCGGGATTGCTGACCAGGTGAAGGATCGCCGCAGCCAGGGCGACTGGATCTGAGGGAGGCACAAGCAAGCCGGTCTCGCCGTGAATGACCAATTCAGGGATGCCGCCGGTGTTGGTGCCGATGACGGCTTTGCCCGCCGCCATGGCCTCCAAGATGGCGATCCCGAATGGTTCATGGAGCGAGGGATGGACGTAATAATCGAACCGCCTGACCAGAGCCGGAATCTGACTTTGGAAGCCGGCAAACAGCACGTGATCGGCAATCCCTAGTTCTCTCGCCAGTGCCTCCAGCCTCGCCTGTTCCGGCCCCTCACCTACCAGCATCAGCCGTGTCTGAGGCTGGACTTCAATCACCTTCACCAGGGCGCGAAGCAAATCCGCGTGACCTTTCCGGTGAAAGAGGCTGCCGACACAACCGAGCCACACCCCTGGCTCCCCAGGCGTCCCCCAGGACAAGGGTGGGTCCGTCCGGTCAGCGTCAAAGGCCTGGAGATCTATCCCATTGTGAATGACTGAGACTCGCTCCGGCGGCACACGACCTTGCTCGACTAAACCATCCCGCACCGCTCCAGAAACCGCAATCACGTGCGTCGCCTTCCGCGCCAGATGATGGTCAAGCCACCGCATCAAGGGTTGCTTCCGGGCATAGACGTCAGGAGTGTAATGCCGGGTGACGAGCCTCATCGGCACGCCCGCGATTTGCGCCGCCAGTTGGCCGACGATCGTGGCCTGGAGCATGTGTGTGTGGACCACCTGGAACTGTTCTCGCCGCAAGAGGCGAACCAGCTTGGTGATCATGGCCGGAATTTCACTCCAGCGGCGGCCAGGAATATGGAAGTAAGGCAGACGGCGCGCTCGTAAGGCTGACGGGAAACGGCCGTGGCCATCATGATCACAAAACAGGTTACAGTATGCGACAGAGAAGCGTGCCGGATCATATTTGTCTGCCGCGGCGAGGAGTAAATTTTCAACCCCGCCGAGGCCATACCTCGTACTGGTCAGGTTAAGAATCTTGAGTCTCATCGGTCACAGGGCGGTCAGGCGCGAGTAAAGTGCTAAATACCGAGTGGCCATCGCTGCCACGGATAAATCACCAATGGCCTTCTCTCGCGCAGCCTGACCCAATCGCCGAGCCAATGGCGGATCAGCGAGCAGTCTGGAGATGGCCGTGGCTAAGCCCTGGCTATCATCCGGGCGCACCAACAAGGCATTCACTTCGTCTTGAAACAGCTCTCGGTTCGCCGGGATGTCAGTAGTCACAATGGCCATGCCTGCGGCCATCGCCTCAATCAGCGCATTTGACATCCCTTCCGCCCGGGTGGGCAGGACAAACACATCTGACGCCAAGAGATATTCGCCGACATTGGGGAGGTGGCCAAGGAAGTGGACGACCTCGTCTAATTTCAAGTCCCTACAGAGCGCACGTAACGCAGCCTCGACATTGCGAAAGGCCCCCCCCTCCCCTAAAAGCAAGAGATGCGCTGGCGGTCTTTGCGAGTGGAGCAGTTTCCAAGCCTGCAGCAATGTATCCAGGCCCTTCTCCTGGCTCAGCCGGCCGCTGAAGACGACCAGCGGCCGATAGCTCAATCCCAGCGAAGCGCGATACCGCTCTCGGGCGACCGGGTCAAAGCTTGCGTCAACCGGAATCTCTGCCGCATTCGAGATAATGCTCACGCGCTCGGACGGAACACCTAAGGTGTGGATTTCGCCTTTCATGGCCGCCGTCAACGCGACCCAGCCATCGACCCCCCGCAATTGGCGCAGGCGCCAGCCGGCCAGCGGCATCTGTGGGAGGTGACGTACTTCCCCGAGTTCGCCGCTGGTGGTGACTCTGACAACCACCGGTTTGTGCAAGAGCTTCTTGGCGAGCAGGCCGACCATGGCGGCCCCGAACATTTGCTGGCAGTGGATCACCTGGTATCGCTTCCGATTTCTGATCAGCCACGCTAAGGCATCTACCAGGTAAAGGATCGAATTGAGCGCCGGCAGCGAACGGCTGATGACGGGAGACCGGTGAATGAAGACTCCCTTTTGTATTTCTTGACGAGGCTTCCCGCAGTAGTTGCGAGCACAAACGTATGTCCCGACCCCGCGCCGGTTGAGCTCCAGCAGCAAGTGATGAGATTGCTTCTGGATACCACCTGTCAGAGAATCAATATCTGTGACCAACAGACAGACCGAGAGGCCGACCTTGTGCCGCGACTCAGCCTCCCCCTGCGGCTCGGTGGTGTGGTCTCCTGATGTAGTCGCCGCATAGTTAACCATGACCTAATCAGAATCCAGCCTTACCCTGCCAGCCACCGCCTGAGAGGTAGTGCGTGAGGCAATGGCCAGAATGGCCCCCCCATGCTGCCGAAGATATTTTATGCTCCAGCCATTGCGCTCGAGCTGTTGCTGGAGGCCAGCGACCGTGTATTCACGCACGTGGTCACCATCAGAGTAGTAAGGGCAGCCAAGCTCGCGCCGGACCAGATTCAGGCAATCTGCTTCAACATCTGGCACCTCAACGAGCAAAATCGGAGCCATCCCACGTATCGTCTCTAGGATGTCATCTGCGTCATCGATGTGCTCTAGCACGTGGATTAACAGCGCGCCATCAAACTGGCGATGGCTGATTTGATCGGTAATGTCGCCGACCAGGTACTCCAGGTTGGGTGGTAGAGAGTCCCGCCGGGCAATTTCGATGTTAGCAGCATTGTAGTCAATCCCCACGACGCTCCGCGCATACCGCGCGGCAATCCGGGACCAACGCCCAGTTCCACAGCCGATGTCAATGACAGAGCCATCGACGGGGATCCACTCCCGCAGCACCTCTTCTGAGAGTGCCATAGCCGTGCATTGGAATGAGTCGCCGAAGGTTTCACTACTGAGTTCAAAGGCGAATCGCCTGAGCAGCCAGGAAGCATTCAGACAAAAGCGCAGCATCCGCGTCGGCCCAAATATTCGTTGGCCTAACCGCTTCGCGCGATATGCCAGCGCGATACTCAACGACCGAGGCTTTATTCGCGGCATCGCCAGGCTGGCCGCCGTACGGCGGCTTTCCGCACCATCCAACGTTGCCTTATCAGCGGCTAACACCTGCTCTTTCATCGCGATCTTCGTCTTAGGAGGATGCCACCGGCCAATCTTTCATCAACTTTCTGCTTCCAAAGTAAGGCCAACTCAGCTAAAGGTTAATTATTTGGTCTCACCCGAAGAGCCCGGATCAGGCAACCGGCCCTGACGCTGGCTTCTCTTCGCCGCTCTCAGAGCTTGCAGCACCCCAGACAGGCGGGGACTGAAGATGGACCGAATGATGGTGTAGCTGAAACGTTGGTCCAAGATGATACCCGGAAAATGCTGCAAGGCTTCCAGCAGATGCCTCCAGGTACGCCCGCGCTCGCCCGCGCTGCAGTAATTGATCGCGCTGACCAGAGCGACTATGGCCTGAGCGTGCGGTATCAGGCGGCGTTGCGCCGGTGAGAGGTAAGGGGCGGCTTCCAGGAGGGCGCAAGCATGACGCATGGAGCGTTCCATCCCCGCCGCATTACTCATGCTATTGTTGGCGTGAGCCCGATACCTGGTCGTGGGGACGGTGACATGGGCGAATTGCCTGCGGGTAGATAACCGGACCCACAACTCCCAGTCCTCTGACCCGGACAAAGCCCGCTCCTCCCGAAAGCCGCCGACCTCACGGATCGCCGCGGACCGCATTAAATGGGCAGATAAGATGACAAAATTTTCCCGCAAGAGATCCGACGTGACCCACCCCTCATGGTGAGGGCGAGGCCGCACTCCTAGTGATCGGCCTTGCGCGTCGATCAGTTCGACGTCGGCATAGACTACTCCCACCTCCGGGCGGCGGCGAAAGAGGTCGAGATCACGCTGCAATTTATCCGGCCTCCAGAGGTCATCCGAGTCCAGGAACGCCACAAACTCTCCTTGAGCCAAACGCCACCCGCGGTTACGCGCTGCCCCCCGCTCCGCGTTCGGCTGCCACAGGTAGCGAACTCCCGGCTCGTACCTTGCCACCACCGCCCGCGTGTCATCGGTTGAGCCATCATCAACGACGATCACTTCCATCGGCTTGTGGGTTTGTGCCAGGGCGCTTTCTATAGTTTCGCCCAGGTAACCGGCCCGGTTATAGGCGGCAATGACGACGGAGACGGATGAATTCATATCGCAGCCGATGGCTTTCCCGCTGGCTTCTAAACTACCGCTGGGCCGTCAATCGAAACTTGGGCCAATTCACTGAGGACCACATGCACCTGATTCATGATCGGGTATGTCATCCCGCAATCAGCGCAGTGCCACTGTTTCTCGGCCCGCCGCAGCGGCAAGCGACACTGCGGGCACTCAAGCGCCTCCAGCACCTCTTTCACTCGATGCTCAGAATGACGACGGGTCCAGCGACTGAGGAGACTCTTTAATTGCGGCGACCGGCCCGGAGGGCGTTCGGCGAGAGCGGCAAGGTCTTTCAAATTCTCCTCCCGGCTCACCTGTGCCTGGAGGAAAAGAGCTGTCTCCGGTGAGGCCTCCCCACTGATTTGATAAGCGATCTCACCATCCCACACCAGAACGGTCAGCAGCTCCAGCTCTAGTAACCGAGACATAAAGACATTCCAGATAGGTTTCCGCTCGATCTGCGTCGAGAACCAGCGATGGAGGTCCTCGTCAAAGATCACCCGGTCTTTAGCTTCGATGACCAGACGGTTGCCATCGAGCGAGACGAACCAGCGGTGGAAGTCCCAGCCCCATAACTTCTCATAGATTTTAGAAGGAGTCTCGATGTAGCCTCGGCGGCCGATCCGTTGAAGTTCGCACAGCAACCGTTGCGGCTCATCCAGATGTTCGAGCAGATGGGAGCAATAAACGAAATCGAAGGCCTGATTCGGGAATGGAGTCCGGGTGGCATCGGCGACGACAAAAGGCCGGTCGATGATGACGCCCGCCTGGCAAGCCCGTTCCTGGCTATCGGCCACAAACTTATCACAAAGGATGTTGGCGCGCGGTTGCGGGTCCTGACCGCTGCCGAGGTCAAGGACCAGGTCTGTCGGCCGGATGCCCAATTGCGCGAGCTTCGTCAGGCGACCGAAGTAATGCCGCAGGCTGCGCCTCCGGCGATAAAGCTCAATCATCGCCTCGCTCCCCTTCGGCCGGCAATCGAGACCTCCCTCAGCTCTCTCTCGGCCACGAAGCCAGCGCCCGACCAGGCACCGAGGAGAGCAGTCTCAGGGGAAGCGCCACTACTGCACGGAAGTCGCTAGCGGTGGGTCGCAGCTCCGAGATCGGCAGCCTCTGGCTTCCCGCATGAGAATAAGTGAGGAGACAAATCGCGAGCCCCGCCGCCGGGCCGACACTGGCGGCCAGGGCGGCCCCGGTGATTCCCCAAGCGGGGATCAGCAGATAGTCGAGGAGGCACATGATCACCAGGCTCGCACCAAATGAATAAAAGAACAACTCCGGCTGGCCACGGGCCGCGCGCGCGCGGCAGAGTAACCACTGCAGACTCCAGATCATGCCCCCGCCAAGCAAAATGATGGCCGGCTGCACGGCCGGGCGATAGACTGAGCCGAAGAGAAAGGGCACGACGATCGGGGTCGCCAGCAAGATCGGGACTCCCACGACCAACGTGGCCGCCAACCCACAGCGACAAATTTGGGCCGTCAGCGCCAGCGCTTCAGTTTCATCTAAGTAGGCCAGGCGCGGGAAAGAGGCGATCGAGAGGGCCCAGGCGACATACATCACCAGCGTGCCAATGGTCAAGGCCACGCTGTAGTATCCGGCCGCGGCTTGGCCTGCCAGCCAATAAACCAGCAAGAGATCAACTCTCCCGGCCACGGCCATCAGTAATGATGAAGCTTGAACCTTTACTCCGTAACGGAAGGCAGCCGCAAGGTAGCGCGGGTGCCAGCCGGGGCGCAGCGAAAGTCCCGTCCTGGCCAGCAGGACTAAGATCACGACTAACCCGATCCCCGAACCCAGCAGCCCGGCCAGCACACCTCCCAGGATCGATAAGGGCACGGCCGCAATGAAGAGCCAGGTCCCTAAGGTGGTGAAGCCTGACGTGATGAGCAGCACCAGGCTGGAAGAGACGATGCGCTCCTGAGCATTGAGAAGATGGCTCAGGACTTGGGCATAGACACTCACGAGCAGACCCACGGCGGCGATCAGCACCGCTCCCCTCAGAGGGAGCCAATCCGACCGGAATTGGAGAGCACAGACGGCCCACAGACCGGCCATCCCGACGAGGACCGAGATGAAGATCACCGTGAGCGTGGCCGACAAAGCCTCTTGGATCGAGGCCTTCTTCTGTCCGATCAGGACAATGGCCGCATCGCCGAGCCCCAGGCAACAAGCCTGCATAAAGAGGCCACTGAGAAATGTCAGCGTGGAGAAGATTCCTTTCCCAGATGGCCCAAGCCATCGCGCCGTGATCAGACCGGCGATCATTCCCAAAGCGATCCCGAGCCCGTCAGCGACAAAGCGGGCCAGTGAATTCCGCGCCAGCGAGGGTAAGGCTGGCGGTGATGGCTTGACTGCTGTTTTAACTATGGGCTCCCCTGCACCAAGGCTTGAGGTCTCTCGTGCCTCGCTCAACTTTGTTTCTGAGATCAGTGCCCCATTTCAAGTCTTACCCGACCGTGACCTCGCTAGTTACCCACCTCTTTCTTCTCTTGACCGTAGTTGGAGTAGTAGCGGTAATAATAGTAATCATCATACCCTTCACGCTTCAAGTTGAGGTTATTGAGCACCACCCCGAAGACCTTCGCCCCGACGCTCGACAACTCCTGGCGGGCACGGCGCACCACATCGCGCGTACTCTTGCCGCCGTGCACGACCAGGATCACCCCATCGACCATCGTCGAGAGGATCGCCGGGTCGGTCACATTCATCAAGGGGGGCGAGTCAATCAGGATGTGATCGTAGCGTGCGGTGAGTGTTCGGAGCAGCTCTCTCATCTTCTCGGAGCTGATCAACTCGGCCGGGTTCGGAGGGATCGGGCCGCAGGGTAGGAGCGAGAGGTTGGGAACCGGCGTCGGCTGGATCAACCCGTCAAGGTCGGCGTCGTGCGAGAGGTAGGTGGTCAGGCCGTGACTAGAGTTCAGGCCGAGCATCCGGTGGGCGGTCGGCTTGCGCAGGTCGCAGTCGACGATCAGGACCGAGGCCCCGAGTTGGGCGAGCGAGATGCCGGTGTTGACAATCGTCGTGGTCTTGCCTTCGCTCGGCTGGCTGCTGGTAATCAGGATCGTCTTGGGCGGGCTCCCGGCCGAAGAGAGCAGCACGGCGGTCCTCAGCCCGCGGTAAGCCTCGGCGGCTGATGAGTGGGCATCGAGCGCGGCGAGCCCGCTCAGATTCCCCTGCCCGGCGACCAACTCTCCCCGATGGCCATTCCGCTTGGCCAAGGACAAGCGTGAGGCGCCTCCGATGGCCGGGATCATCGCCAGTGTCGGCACCTGCGCGTAGCGGCTCACGTCTTCGACCGTCTTGACGGTGTTGTCGAGGTACTCGATGAAGAAGGCCATCCCGATGCCGGCCATCAGGCTCAGGAAGAGGGCGATCAGGATGGTGCGCACCCGCCGCGGCCCGACGGGGTCGGTCGGGACCTCGGCGGCATCGATCAGCCGCAGGTTGTTATACTGCTCGTGGACCTGGATGTTCGCCTGATTGGTCTTCTGGAGAAACTCGGTGTAGAGCGCCTTGGAGGTGTCGAACTCTTGTTTCAGGATGTTGTACTTGATCGAGGCTTGGTTCTCTTTGACCGCGGCGGCCTTGCTGCGATCGAAGGCGGCTTTGAGCGCCTGCTCGTCGCGGACGGCGCGCTCGTAGTCGGCCTTGAGCTTCCCCTCGAGCGCCCGCCGGCTCGCGTCGAGCTGTTCCTGGATGGCGTTGATTTGTTGTTTGATCTCGACCACGCGCGGGTTCTCGGGGCCGTACTTGACGCTGAGTTGGGCGGCCGTCGTCATCAGCTCGCCGAGTTCCTTCTGCAGCGACACGAGCTTGGGGGAAGACTTGTAGATCATGTCGGCGAAGGCTTCGGGAAGTTGCGCGACGCGGCCTTGGGTGACCTCTTCGTAAAGCGACTCTTTGAGCATGCGGTCGGCCTCGGCGCGCATGACTTGCTCGTGCAGCACCCGCAGTTCATTGGTCGTCAGGGTCTCTTTCTCCTCGGTGGCAAAAATGTTGTGCTCGCGGGTGTAGTCAGTCAGCGCCTGCTCCGCGTGCTCGACCTTCGCCTTGAGGTCGCGCGTCGATTTGTCGAGCCAGTTCGAGGTCCTGGTGAATTTATTGAGCTTGCTCTGGAAGTTGCGGTCCAGGAACTCCTGCGCGATGCCGTTGGCGACCAGCGCAGCAATCTCCGGGTCGGTGTGAGTGTAGGAGATGCTGATCGCCCGCGTCTCGGGGACCTGCTCGACGCTCATCCCGCCTTCGACCATCCGCACATAGGGCCTCAGTCGCGCCACTTCTTCACGCGAACGCATGGCCTCCCCGTCGGGCCGCGTGGCCGTCGCGTCGGCCGGCGGCGGCGCCACACTCTGACTCTGCGCCTGAAGCCTCTCGGGGGGGAGGTTGAGGAACTTCGGGTTCTGGTCGAGCTTCAGGTGAACGACGACGTCTTCGAGGAGGGAGCGGCTCTGGAGGAAGAGGAGCTTGGTCTTGATGTTGAGTAAGTAGAACGGGTCGAAGTCATCATTCTGTAAGATGATGTCACCGGATTTGACCAGGGTGTTGCTCTCTTTGCCGATCTCCACCATGGTCGAGGCCTGATAGATCGACCTGGCCCGGTACATCATGAGGGTCGCCAGGGACGTGATGATGAGGACGGTCGTGATGACCAGCCACTTATGCTTGCGGACCGTCCGCCACAACTCGCGCAGGTGAATCTTACCCTCGTCGGCATAGTAGGAGCCGCCGAGTCTGGGATCGCGGTGCGGCACTTCGGCCAGCGCCGCGGGCGCGAGGTCTAGCGATGAAGACTTGTCGAGTTCACTTCGTTCATGTGCCATGAGGCTTCTTCCTATCAGCACCCATCAGTGCCTAAACAGTCCGGGGAGCGTGGGCGACCTGCCTCTCGGCCAGCAGCTTTGAGGCGGGAGGCCGCGGGTCGCTGACGCTCCCGGACCGCACCGCCACGGAACTGCTCGCCGACGCCCTACCGAAAGATCAGATACGGCAAAGCGGAGAGGCCGCCGGTGCTGAATGAATTCAGCAGCACGCTGCTCACCGATTTGGACCGGCTGTTGGGGACGATGATGATGTCGTTGGCGAGGATCGCGATGTCGTCCTTCTTGCCGTTCATAATGGCCCCGACGTCGACTCTGATCTCTTGTCGATGGCCGCTGGCCGGGTCGTCACGGAAGATGATCCCGCTGCCGGAGGCGGCCTTGAAGGTCAGGCCCTGGGCGAGCGAGATGGCTTGCCGCAAGGTGGTCCCTTCTTTGAGCGGGAAGGAGCCCGGCTCGCGGACTTCGCCGGCGACGAAAAAGACGTCCGTCTGGGGGATGTTGACGATGTCTCCCGGCTCGACAAACGTATTCTGGTCGAAGCGCCCTTTGAGCAGGCCGGTGATGTTGGCCTGGATCAGTTCATACTGCCCCTTCTCCGCTTCAGCATCCTGAGTCTGGGCTTGGGCATCGGAGGCAACGCTGCCGGCCGGGGGCTGTGGGGCGGGAGGGGATGGCGCAGCGGTGTCCGCAGCCTCCTTGTCTTTGCCTCCTGCCCCCTTGGGTTTGAGCTCACGGATGATGAAGGCGGTCGAGCCGTGATTGTCGGCCAGCCCGCCAGCGACCGTGATCAGCTTCAGCAGCGACGGCCGCCCTTCGATCTGATAGACGCCCGGCCGTCGCACCGCACCCTGAATGAAGAAAGAGTGGCTGTTGATCTGCCGCACCACGACCTTGACGTGCGGGTCTTTGAGGTAGCGCCCGCGCAAGCCGTCGGCGATTAAGTTGGCGAGTTCTTCCGCCGTCTTCTGCCGCGCGGTGATGCGGTTCAAGTAGGTCATCAGGAAGGTGCCGCCGGCCGTCACGCGGAACGTGCTCGAGAGTTCGGGCGCATCCTCGACCTGCACCTCGATGATGTCGCCGGGGGCGATGCGGTAATCGGCGTCCGGCTCGACGAGCACGCCCGGCAAAGTCGCGTCACCCGAGGATGCGGCGGAAGGCTGGGGCCGGAACTGATCCTTGGGCGGGCGCCGGTCCTGACCTTGCGCATTCACCACGGTGAAGAGCAAGGCGGCGATGATGAGGACACACACCGGGCGACCGAGGCCGGCCCGCGCGGTCCTAAATCGACGCCCAGCACAATGGAACACCGTCTCACCACAGAGGGCACAGAGGAGCACAGAGGCTTCAAATGTTTGCGCCGCCTCTGTCTTCCTCTGTGTCCTCTGTGGTGAATTTCTCTCTCCCAAGGTGGTGTGTTTCGATTTAGCTGTGCATCTCATTTTGCCTGTCATGACGATACTCCTGTGGCAAGGTCAGCCGCCCGAGCCCGAGCCGGGTGGCGCAGGGCACCTTCCGCTTCGCGCTCAACCACCTCCGCGCCAATGTGCGAGGCGACTGCGGATAGCAGCAAAAACAGCAAGGCCGTCGACGGGATTTGCAAGTTGAAGTCAACTAGGCTGTGCACGAGCAGCGCGAGGATGCCGGCCCCACAGCCCAAGGCGAGGCCTGAATAGAGCGGGTCGCGTGACCGCAGGCCGCGGGCGACGAGGCGAAAGACCGAGACGATAAACCAGACCGCCAACGCCCCGCCGACGAGCCCCGCTTCCGCCAGTAACTGCAGGTAGTCGTTGTGCGGGGTGTCCACAACCATCAGCCCATCGCCTTGGGTGTACCGAGGGAAGGCTGTCTGGTAAGCGCCGAGCCCGACGCCGAGCCAAGGGTTGGCCCGGATCATCCGGAGCGCGTCTTTCCACATCCAGCCGCGGCTCGTGAAGAAAGTTTCTGCTTGCGGCGAGTTTGCCGCCCCGACTTGAGTGGCAACAATCCGGTTGACGACCGGGCCGGCGCCGACCCAGACGACTCCGCCCACGACGGCCGCGATCATCACCGCCACCGCGCCAATTCTCGCCAGCCTCGCGACCAGGCCCTGATTGAGATGATCGAGATGACTGAGTTCCTCAGCCCGCTCGCGCCGCAGCCGGACACCCAGGGCGGCAACGAACATCAACTCGGCCAGCGTACTGATCATCCCGCCGCGGGAGAGGGAAACGACGACGGCCACAATCATCATCGCCGCGGCAAATCCGAAGAGCACGCGCCCGCCCCTGACGCCGCGGGTGATGATGAGGGCGACCGGCACCGGAATCAGCAGCTCCATATAACCGGCGAAGAGGTTGTGGTAGACGAAAGGGCCGAACGGCATGGCGTCCGACGCGGTCGGGCGGACCCAGTAGAGGCGGCCGTTCCAGGTGAAGTGCTGCGCCAGCGCGAAGACCGCCATCGCCAGCCCGTAGATGGCCAGGAAGTGGGCCAGCGCCGATAAGCGCTCACGGCTCGCCAAGAAGTTCGCGGCGACCACGAACCCGGCGAGCAGACAGAAGAGTCCGGTCACCGTCCGGCGCGTGGCCTCCACGTTCACTGACAGAGACCAGCTTGGCCAGAACTCACCTTTCATCACGACACTCTGCAACAGCCCGAAGACGAGGAGCCCGACGATCGGCAGCGCCGGCGCGGGAATAGTGATGGTCAATCGCCTCTCGACCACCACCTTGATCGCCCAGAGCAAGAGAAGGACCAGCATGCTCAGCTCAAAGACCACCACCGAGAACTCATCCACGCCGCCGTGCGCCACCGCCATCAAGACGGCCACCACGATCAAGCCGCCGGCAATCGATTTGTCCAACCAGGCGCTCATCTCAAGTCCCGCGACCTGTTAGGTTGCGGAGGTTTTGGTGAAGGGCGTGCGGGGAGCCACTGGACTTTCATGGCGAAGATCCGCAACCTAACAGGAATAGGACAGCAACGTGAGGGCTCATTGACTGTGGCCGCCCTGCCTTACAGCTTCTCCTTGATCACGAAATCATCGAGCCAGAGGGTGCCCCGCGTCGGATCGTCGTAGCTGAATTTAGGGATCCTCTTGACGGCCACGAGCAGTATCGGCGAAGTCGCGGGCGCAGTGAAATCGACGGTGAGCTGCCGCCAGTCATTCGACCCGGCCGCGACGGGGTCGGAGGCCGCGGACCAAGAAGAGGCAGGGCTCGTGACGACCACCCGCGGGCCCTCGGGCGTCACCAGGCCCTCAGTCTTCACATAGCATTCGAGTCGATAAGAGGTGCCGGGCCGCACCATCATTAACTGTTTGACCTCTCCGTCCAGTCTGGTCGTATCACGGCCGGCAAAATCTATTCTGAGCGATCGGGCGCCGGTGTGGGCCACGCCAGGGTCGATCATCACCCGCGCGTAATCGCTCGAGCCGAGCACCCAATCGAACTGGGCCAGACCTTTTAAGACCTCGGATTCGAAGCTCCCGTTCCAGACCAACGACTGATTGGCGTTGCCGCTGCCCACTAGATCAGCCCAGAGGCTGTGCGCCAACTCTACCTGCCCCGCGGCGATGAGCGCATCCAGGAACGCGCCGCTCTCGGGCGAAGCGAGCCGCGCCTTGTGGTCGATGGAGCTAAAGACGCGCGTGGCTTCGGGCGCCTGCGACTGTTTGAGGAGAAATTGCGCCAGCCCGAGTCTGGTGGCGGGGTCGCTGCCGGCGACGGCCTCTGCCACTCCGACCTCGCCGCCCGAAGCGGCCCACACGGCGTCCAGCGCCACGGGCAACATGGTCGAATCCGAGGCGACGGTCGCCCGGAACTCGCCCACGGCCTCATCCAGCTTATCTTCCCTGACGAGCAGGTTGGCCAGTCGCCAATGGACTTCCGTATAATTCGGGGCCAGCCGGAGCGCTTCGAGCAGCGACTGTTCGGCGCCGGCCCGGTCCCCTTTCATCTCCTTGGCCGAGGCGAGCAGCAGCCGCATCCCGTAATCCCACGGCGAGAGGTTCACGGCCCGGGTGGCCGCCGCCTCCGCTCGCGCCACGCCGCTTTCGTAATCGGTCCCCTCGATCTCCGCCATCTCCCGGTCGGCGAGCCGCGCCTGAATCCGGGCCGAGTGGGGGAAGTACTCGGCGGCCGTGGCAATCATCTCCCGGTTCATCCCCCGCAGCGGATTGCCCATCACCCCGATGATGAACTGGGAGAAGACGACATAGGAGAGCAAGCCGCACACCGTCACAGCCAGCAAGATGACCGCGACTCTGGACGCCAAACTGTCGAGGTTGATTTTCAAAACCATGCTTTTGACCGAAGCCCGAAATACGGCAAGCTGAGATCGAGTCCGCGCTTTAAAGGTGATCGCTGGGTGAGGAGATGGCGGAGATACAGTGAAGCCCGGCCCTAGATCAAGTAGCCTTTCGGCAGATAAACTTCATGCTCAATCCGGCGCCGGGCTTTAGTAAACAATTCCGACTACCACTAGATTCAGTGCAAAATTAGAAGAACGGATTGCAGACGCCGCGACGGCTCGGTTGAGCCAGGCAGTGCGTGTTGAAGTAATCGCGGCAGATAAACGCATTGCTCCCGAAATTGCCGAAGAAGTCGCGGCACGGCGGGTCGCCGAATCCATCCGTCCCCCGGCTGCCGCCCGCGCTCGGGAAGACTGAAGCCGTCGGAGACTTGAAACCCAGATAATGGGCCGAACTGCCAAGGCTGCTCAGGGCCAAGGCCCCAAAGCCGCCACTGGCGCCCAGAGTCCCGAGCGCGATCGCCCGCCGGCGATGGCTCTGACTTGCCGGCCTCGCTGAGACCGATACTTCCTGCCCGGCTTCGACTCTCTCCACCTTGCCCCCGGAGTTCACCTGAGCGCTGCCCAGGCTCGAGGCCACTCGCATCTGTCCCCCGGTCACATCCACCGTCAGCGCTGACGCGGTCTTGCCTTCCGTCGCCGCCGTCCCTTCGGCCGTGATGAGTGAGATCTTGACTCCCGCCGGGACATTGATCACGACCCGCCCGGAGTGCAGCATCCCGCCCACCAACCCTTCTGAGAAGCGCAGCGTCAGCTCCGTCTCCGGGCCCAATCCTACCCGGCCCAATTTATTGAGATTGATCGTCGCCGCCCCCACCGGTGAGGTCTTGACGCGGCTCTCACTGAAGACCGTGATGCCGGAGATGACGCCGGTCCCGTTCACACTGACCTGCCTGGCGAACGACAGCTCGCCGGAGGCTCTGGCCGCAGTCTTGGCCAAGCCCGAGGCCGCCAACAAGCCGAGGCTGCTGAGGGCGAGCATTGAGATGACCGCCAGCGCTTTCCGGAGTGAGGTTGATTTACGACTCTTCATTGGGTCCTCCTGCGAATAAGAGGTTGATCACAACCCGAACATTGAATACCCAGGAATTTTGATTACTTTATGTGGGGCAGTAAAGCGCTCACAGTGTATACCAACCGGAGGCTTAATTCCAAACCTAAATCGCCAGGTGTCGGGCACACCCCAGCCGAACTTGAAACCCTAAAGGAAACCTCGTGCCGAGGCAGCATGCCGGTTGTCTTGCCCGCGGCCCTCACCCCTCACTAGCCGAAATGGCCGAAATAGAAAGCAGCGGAGCTCAATCAACAGTCGCCGTGGAGCCTCGCGCGAGTGACCTGATCTCCATCCAAGCCAGGAGGGGCCACCTGGAGAAAGTTGAATTCATACTCTTCGCCTGCGCGCAGACGGTGAGGTCATGGCTTGGAGCTGGTTGAGGGAGCAGGTTAAAGGCAGTCTCCAAAATTGACAAGCCGGCTGCCTGGCTCTCCAAAGGCCACTCTCGTGAGAGTCCCCGTCCAGTGAGCGGGAGGGGCCGGCCGAACGGAATGCATGGTTTTACAATCCAGATCAAGTTAGTCCGTTGGGGCTGGGCCTAAACCAGAAGTTATTGCTTCCAACTGTCAGGAGCTTTCTTGAGGACCGCTTGCCGGTTTGGTGGAAAGCCCGCAAGAATTCATTTCAAAACGCTGTTCACGACTGTCGTCGTCTTGCTGCAGACTGGTCGACCAAGGCTTTAATTTGGTCTCGGTGGCGCACAGGCTTAAAACTTTTCTTGCAGGCGGCAATTTATAATAAGGCCAACGGATTAGTCAACAGCAATTCCCCCTTGAGCCAAAGCTTTAACTATTCTCGTCCGCCTCTTGTGCGCTGAGTCTATTCCCGGCGGGGACCGAAATCTTCCGGTACCACTCGATAGTTTGCCGCAGCCCTTCGTCAAACCCGATCCGAGCGCGAAAACCGAACTCGCGTTCAGCGCGCGAGACGTCCAGGCAGCGCCGCGGCTGGCCGTCGGGCTGCGAGCGGTCCCACTCGAGGCGCCCTTTGAAGCCCGTGAGCGCCGCGACCTTCTCGGCCAAGTCCCGGATCGAGATCTCGAAGCCCGCCCCCAAGTTCACCGGCTCTGATTTGTCGTAGCGCTCGGCGGCGAGCAGGATGCCTTCGGCGCAGTCCTCGGCGTGGAGGAACTCGCGCGTCACCTCGCCGCTCCCCCAGCAGGTGATCTGGTCCGCGCCCGCGCGCACCGCCTCGACGCACTTGCGGATCAGCGCCGGGATGACGTGCGAGGCGGCGAGATCAAATGAGTCGCGCGGCCCGTAGAGGTTGACTGGCAACAAGCAGATCGAATTGAACCCGTATTGCTCGCGATAGGCTTGCGACTGCACGATCATCATTTTCTTCGCCAACCCGTAGGGCGCGTTGGTCTCTTCCGGGTAGCCATTCCACAAATCCTCCTCCTTGAACGGCACGGGAGTGAACTTCGGATAGCTGCAGATGGTGCCCAGCGCCAGGAACTTCTTCATCCCACGCAGCCGCGCCTCCTCCATCAACTGCACGCCCATTATCAAATTCTCGTAGAAGTAGCGGCCGGGGTTGCGGCGATTGGCCCCGATCCCGCCGACGACTGCGGCCAGATGGATGACCAAATCCGGCTCGGTCTCGTCGTAAAGCCGTCGCACATCCTCGCCCTTGACCAAATCGTACTCGGCGCGACGTGGGACGAAGAGGCACTCACAACCGCGAGCGCGCAACTTCTCCACGACATAGGAGCCTAAGAAGCCGGCGCCCCCGGTCACGACGATCCGCTGATATGGGAACGATTGAGCCATAATCCAGAAGAGCAAAGAGCTAGGAGCAAAGAGCAAAGGGTGCAGCCGGAAGAGGGTGCTCTTTGCGCTTTGCGCCTTGCTCTTTGCTCTCGGCGCTTCGCCCTCGGCTATTTGAGATGGTGCTTCTGCTTGAGGTCAGCGAGGTCGGCATCAACCATCATCCTGACCAACTGCTGGAAATCGACCTTCGGTTCCCAGCCCAGCTTGCGGCGAGCCTTTGATGCATCGCCGATCAGGATATCGACCTCGGCCGGGCGGTAGTAGCGGGGGTCGATTTCAACGGAGGGTTGCCAATCGAGACCGAGATAACCGAACGCTTCGTCCAGCAGTTCGCGAACCGAGTGGGTCTCGCCCGTCGCGATCACATAATCGTCGGGCTCGTCCTGTTGCAGCATCAGCCACATGGCCCTGACAAAGTCTTGAGCATGGCCCCAGTCGCGCTTGGCGTCGAGGTTACCGAGAAAGAGCTTCTCCTGCAAGCCGAGCTTGATGGCGACGGCGGCCTTCGTCACCTTGCGCGAGACGAAGGTTTCTCCCCGGCGCTCACTCTCATGGTTGAAGAGGATCCCGTTGCACGCGAACATGCCGTAGCTCTCGCGGTAATTGACCGTGATCCAATAGGCGTACAGCTTCGCCACGCCGTAAGGGCTGCGCGGATGGAAGGGCGTCGTCTCGCGTTGCGGCGTCTCCTGCACCTGGCCGAAGAGTTCAGAGGATGAAGCCTGGTAAAAACGCGGCCGGATGCCGGTCTCGCGGATCGCTTCGAGTAAGCGGAGCGTGCCGAGGCCGCCGACCTCGGCGGTGTACTCCGGAATATCGAAGCTCACCCGGACGTGCGACTGGGCGCCGAGGTTGTAGATCTCCTCGGGCTCGACATCGCGCAGGATTTTGTTGAGCGAGCTGGCGTCGTTGAGGTCGCCGTAGACCAAATGCAGGCGGCGCCCCGACTCGTGCGGGTCTTGATAAATATGATCGATCCGCTCGGTATTGAAAGAACTGGAGCGGCGGATGATGCCGTAGACCTCATAGCCTTTGCCGAGGAGCAATTCGGTCAGGTAGCTGCCGTCCTGTCCGGTGATGCCAGTGATGAGCGCTTTCTTTGACATGCAGAGGTGAATCCTACGGGGCCGAATGCAAGAGTATCTCCTGACTTCAATCCGCCTTCGCGCCGGTCTGCGGCCACGTCAAGCGCTCGGGGTAGAGCGGGAAGCGAGAGGTCAGTTCCGTCACGCGCTCCCGCACCTGGCGCCGCACCGTCTCGTCTTCAGGCGCCTGCAAGACGTCGACGATCATCGAGGCGATCTGGCGCATCTCGCCCTCGCGCATCCCGCGCGTGGTGAGAGCGGGCGTGCCGATGCGGACGCCGCTGGCGACCAGGGGCGGGTTAGTGTCAAACGGAATCGTGTTCTTGTTGACGGTGATCTTGGCTGCTTCCAGGGCCTTCTCCGCCACCTTGCCGGTGATGCCTTTGGAGAAGACATCGAGGAGAAAGACGTGGTTGTCGGTGCCGCCCGAGACGATGCGGAAGCCCGCTTCGCCGATCCCCGCGGCCAGCGCCTTGGCGTTGCGGATGATCTGCTCCTGGTAGGCCTTGAACTCCGGCTGCAAGGCTTCTTTGAAGCTCACGGCCTTGGCCGCGATGATGTGCACGAGCGGCCCGCCCTGGACGCCGGGGAAGACGTTCTTATCGACTTCCTTGGCGTACTGCTCCTTGCACATGATCATTCCGGCCCGCGGGCCGCGCAACGTCTTATGCGTGGTGGTGGTCACGAAATCACAGTGCGGGACGGGCGAAGGGTGCAGGCCCGTGGCGACCATGCCGGCGATGTGCGCGATGTCGGCCATGACCACCGCTCCGACTCCGTGCGCGATCGCGGCGATGCGCTCGAAGTCGATCACGCGCGAGTAGGCCGACGCGCCGCAGACGATCATCTTCGGCCGGTGCTCGGCGGCGAGCCGCTCCATCTGCTCGTAGTCAATCGTCTCGTCCTCGCGCCGCACGCCGTAGGCGACGACGTGGAAGGTCTTGCCGGAGAAGTTGAGCGGATGGCCATGCGTCAGGTGGCCGCCGTGCGAGAGGTCCATCCCGAGGATCGTCTGGCCAGGCTTGAGCGCCGCCAGGTAGACGGCCATATTCGCCTGGCTGCCGGAGTGGGGCTGCACGTTGACGTGCTCGGCGCCGAAGAGTTGCTTGGCGCGGTCAATCGCCAGGCGCTCGACCACGTCCGTGAACTCGCACCCGCCGTAGTAGCGGCGGCCCGGGTAGCCCTCGGCGTACTTGTTGGTGAAGACCGAGCCGGCGGCTTCGAGCACGGCTTCGGAGACGAAGTTCTCCGAAGCGATCAACTCCAGCCCTTCGTTCTGGCGCTCAGTCTCGTGGAAAATGGCGGCCGCCACTTCCGGGTCAACCTCGGCAAGTAAGCGGTAGTGATGATTCTGCATCGTCCTTTATACCTCGCACGGTGACAACTGAAACTTTTTTTTCACCACAGAGGGCACAGAGGCTCACAGAGGAGGAAGACCAATGCCTCTGTATGCCTCTGCGTCCTCTGTGGTGAAAAAGTTTCATCCCTGGCCGCGCACAGTATAGCTCTCAGCAATCAGCCATCAACCATCGGCGTTGGCTCCCATCTACAACCGATGAGATTGAAGGCCATCCATCGGCGGCCGACGGCTGACGGCTCTTACCCTTTCTTCTGTTCGAGCCGAGCGATCTTCTCAACTCGTTGAGCGTGCCGGCCGCCCTCAAAGTCAGTCTTTAAAAAAGCGCGCACGATCTCGTCGATCACCTCGGGGGCGGTCGTCCGCGCCCCGACGGCGACGACGTTGGCGTCGTTATGCTGCCGGGCGAGGCGGGCCGTCTCTTCGTTCCAGGCCAAGGCCGCGCGGATGCCCGGCACTTTATTGGCGGCGATGGCCATGCCGATGCCGCTGCCGCAGACGAGGATGCCGCGCTGGGCCTCGCCGCGCGTGACGGCCTCGCCGACGCGCGCGGCATAGTCTGGATAATCCACCGAATCCTCAGAGGCAGGTCCTAAGTCCTCATAGGCGATGCCCTGCCGATCGAGCGTCTGCTTGATCGCTTCTTTCCCCTGATACCCGGCATGGTCGCTGGCAATCACTATTTTCATAACTGGCACTCCGCTAGATGGTGATGAGCGTGGTCTTTGCGAAGCGGCATAGTACCTCACGTCTCGAAAGCTTGACAAGCTTCTTCCGCTCCCGTAGCGTCTGCCGATTGCGGATTGTAGATTGCGGATTGCGGAATGCGCCTATCTTTCAAGAGTAGATTACAGTTGGCAAGTGGGAACCGAAGGCATCTGTCTTCCGGTTCGCGCCCCTCTACGTCTATCTTTCAATCCGCATGCCGCATGCCGCATGCCGCCATCTCTCTTGCTTTTATCTTCATGCTCATCGTCTCGTGGCGGCGCTGGACGAGTCCGATCATCGACAGCGGGCGCGAGTTGGACCTGCCGCTGCGTTTGCTTCGCGGCGAGCTGCTGTACCGCGATGTCCACTACCTCTACCCGCCACTCTCGCCTTATCTGAATGCGCTGCTCTACCGTTTGTTTGGCGCTCACCTCGACGTACTGCTCGCGAGCGGCGTGGTGTGCGCGGTGGTCGTGATTGCCCTCTGCTATTTGATCGCGCGGCGATTGATGCGGCCGTGGGAGGCGGCGGTGGCGGCGATCATGGTGATTGTCTGGTGTGTCTTCAAGCCCGCCGGCAATTTGATCTCGCCCTATGCTTTCGCCGCGCTGCACGGCATGATGCTGGCGCTCGGCGGACTGCTCTTCACCTTGCGCTATGGCGAGAGGCAGCGGCGGCGGGAGTTGCTCGCCGTTGGCAGCTTGATCGGCCTGGCCGCCATCACCAAACAGGAGTTCGCCGTCGCCGCCGCGGTGACCGTGACCGCCGCACTGAGCTTCATTCACCGGACTAACTTCAAATTACTTGTGTCAAGACTGGCGCTCGTCGCGATTCCGGCCGCCGCGATTGCGCTTCCGGTCTACGGGTTTTTCTTGCGCCGCGTCGGCTGGCAGATTCTGGTCGCAGACTGCCATCTGTTTTATACCCACCTTCCGGCCTCGCTCGTCTACTACAACGCTCAACGCACGGGCCTCGATCATCCCTTCTCTTCCCTGGCGCAGATGCTGGGCGCGGCGGCAGTGGGCGTGGCGATTGCCGTCGCGATTGCCTGGCTGAGCATCCTGAGCGCCACGTGGGGGGAGCGGAGCGGCTTAAAAGCCCGGTTGCCAAAGATGACGCGGTGGTGTGGGCTAATCTTCGTCATCTCCATGGCGTGCGTCTTCAGCTTGAAAGCGCTCACCCATAACCGATGGGATGGAAGCCCGCTGCGAGCCTTGCCACTCTTGCTGCTCGGCCTGATCGTCGCGGAGTGGCGGCGCGCGACGATCAGGAAGGGTGTCTCACCCGCGCCTCCGCCGCATCTCTTCATCACTTCGGTGTACAGCCTGGCCATCCTCGCCCGCGTTGCCTTACGCGTGCCGAGCGGCGGAGCCTTCGGCGGCTTCTTCCTGCCCACCTCGTTGATCTTGATCTATTACCTGGTCACGCTCGCCTGGCCGCACGCGCTCGGCAGCCGCACGCAGCATCCGCGCATCGCGCACCGCGCGCGTCTCATGGGGCAAACATTTCTTGGCGTCCTGCTGTTTGTGACCGCTGTTGTCTTCGCCGTTCGCTATCGCGCCAATTACAACTTCGAGGTCACAGCCCCGCGCGGCCGGCTCTATACGACCCGTCCCGTCGGTCAAGCGATGCATGAAGCCATCGACTTCATCACCGCGAGGACGGCGCCCGACGAGGCGATTGCCGTCCTACCTGAAGGCAGCGATCTTGCTTTCTTGAGCGGTCGGCGGATGCCGCTGCGCCTGCAAATTTTTCTCCCTGGATTTTTAGACGAACCAGGCGAGCGAGATGAAATTCGGCGCTTACAGCAGGCGCCGGTCCGGTATCTCTTGATCGTCAATCGACCGGTGCGCGAATTCGGCGCCGAAGCTTTGGGCCGCGACTACTTCCCGACGCTCGGCCGGTGGATCGAGGAACACTACCGCCTCGCGCTGGTTTGCGGGATCGCACACGACCACCAGCTTCAGATCGGCGACCCAGCCTTCTTCATCAAAATCTACGCGGCTCATGACGCGCCGTAATGACTCGGCGTGGAATCACTGCGGGCGGCGCTCATAAGCGAGAATGAAGCACGACGGATCGCCGAAGTGCGCCTGGCGGCTGGTGTCAGAGTCGAATCTGGCCGTGACTTGATAGTGCGCTTGGATCCAGCGCATTAAGGTTTGATTGTAGCCCGCTCCGAATACCTCAGCCTGAAATTCCGCAGCCGGGGAGTTAATCACCAAGATCAGCGGCACGCGCCGCGCTTGCAGGCGCTGGATGGCCTCGGCCTCCCGCTCCCCGCTCAGCAGCCCCGGCAGCACGATCTCTTCGCGCAACGGATAAGCCCGCCCCGTCAAAAAGTTGATGCTGGTGCCTTGGGGTAAGACCGCCACTTCGTCACTCGCCGCCGTGTGCGTCTCGACGAAACGAATGGCGGCGGCGAAGGGTGGGCCGAGCGCGGGCGTCGTCAAGAGGCGGCCACGCGGCGTGCTCAGTTCGTAGGTGTGGCGGCTCCGAAAGCGGGCCGCGGTGTTGAGCATGAGTGCCACCATCGAGAGCGCGATCATGACCTTCGCCACCCGCCGTGCATCGCTCGCGGCCTCCGCCGACGAAGTCAGCCAGTTGGGCGCCAGGCGAAATAAGAGGTATAAAAAAATGATGATCAGCGGTGGGGTGCAAAATGGAGCATAGGGGCCACTGATGGTGACGTTCAGGAAGACGCGGGCGATCAGCGCCAAACCGAAGACGGCCAGCACCCAGAGCCAGGAGCTTGACCAAGAGACTGGTTCTCGGGCGTCTCGCGCCCGCCACCAGCGCCAACCGCCGACCCCGATGACCGCCAGCAACACGAGCGGCGCTCCGGCTAAAGGACTGGCCTCAGCGCGTGCCTTGAAAGCCAGGACGGCTACGGCCCAAACAAGCAATCCCCCGGCGGTCGCGATGGCGGCGCGCCTCAAAGCGAAGAGGGTGCCTTGCGGCTGAGACGGCGATAACCGGCGCTGAGCGATCACGCTCCCGATCAATGCGCACAGCCCGCACACGCCGAGCCAGAGGCTGGCGGCGGCCACCACGGTCGCCAGCGAGCGCGGCCAGTCGGCCAGCCCGCTCAGGTGACGATTGAAGTAGACCAACTGCGGCGGCACGTTGGTGAAGAGCAGGTGATTGTCTTCGAGCAGCACCCGCCAGGGCACGCGGCTGAGAATCAACCCATAGGCGGCCACGACGATGATGACCAGTGGTAACGCAAACAGCGCCGCATCGCGCCAGAGCCGTCGGCGTCCAGAGAGGAGACCGAGCAACAGCGCCGCGCCGAAGGCCGCGACCACCGCGGCGGCCAGCTCCGGCTTAGAGATCAACGACCATCCCGCGCAGATGCCGGCCCAGCCGAGCCACCGCGAGCGCTGACTGTGCAGATAGCGCGCGATCCAGCCCAGCGCCGCCAGCGCGAAGACCAATCCGTAGAGCGCGCCGTAGGCATAGGGCTGGACGTAATTGGCGGTATATTTCAAAGCGCAGATGACTAAGACCAGGCCCGTCGCCAGCGCGGCCTCCCACGTGTTCATCAGTCGGCGCGCCAGCCAATAGGTGATCCATAAGATCAGCGCCGCGCAGGCCATCCCACTCCCGTGCAAGGTCGCCAAGCGAAGGCCAAAGACCCAGTAGAGAAAAGCATTGAAGTATGGAGCGAAAGGCCCGTAGAGGTACTGGAGGTCTTGGTACAATTGCTCGCCGGCGAGGATGCGGGCGGGCAAGTTCATCTCACGCCCGTGGTCGATGAGCGGACTGGTCCAGCGCTCCCAGGAAAGGGCGAGCATGACGATCAAGAGCGCCGCCAGCGCCAGCCAGGCGAGTGGATCGTGGGAACTCCGGTCAACCGAGATGGGTCTGTCAACTTTAACTGGCATGACACGGGGCGATGCCCGGCAAACTTTGGCTTGCCGATGATCCTGGAATGTAGCACTCGATTCTTTCTTGGAGAGCCGCATTGTAGATTTGGCGCGAGTGTTCAAGCTCCTGCTCACAGGCGTGGACGAACTTCTTGTTCGTGCGAAGTTTGAACTCAAACGTTTTGGTTATCTGCTGAATGCCAGCCATCGCGTGTCACTTCCAACAGTGATGCCTTGTGGCGAGTCGGCTTTGGGATTGCTCAAACAATCTCGAAGCTGCAGCTATTTTAAGTCTCAGTCTTGCGGCCTGGCAAACGCAGGAGCGCCGCGCCTGAGATAATTTACAGTGCCCTGGCCCCTCCGGCGTGCGCCATCCGGGGCCGGGGGTCGCATTCATCCGGGAACGCTCCATTGAGCAAGTGCTCGATCTCATGCCCAAGACGTAAAAGCTGGGAGTGAGCGCCTAAAGCTGGACGCTGACGGATTGACTTTGAGGCCGCCTCACGGGCATTATCAGCATTCTATGTTTGCCGCCCCGGCGCGACTACGGAGCAGGGGCCGCGAAAATCTCAATCTTACTTACTCCCCCCAGCCAAACAGATGGGGATCAGGGTAGCTGCTATTATGGTGCAAGAGAGCCTGGCTCTGACCGCGACGCTCAACCAACTGTCGGAGCTTGACCGATACAACTACTGGCTGTATGAACAATTCGCCGCCTCCCTCGGCCGCCGCGTCATCGAGGTCGGGTCCGGGACCGGCAACATCACCCAATTCCTGTGCGCCGGCGACCGGGAGGTGGTCGCGACCGACGTCATCCCCGGCTACCGGAATGAGCTGCGGCGGCGCTTCCAAGAGCAACCCAACTTCAACGTCGCGACCTTCGACCTGACGGCGTTGGCCCCCGCGGAGTTGGTGCGTGAGCCCGGTGAGACGGTGGTCTGCCTCAACGTGCTCGAACACATCGCAGATGATCTCTTCGCGCTCGAACAGATGCGGGCCGTGCTGGCCGATGGCGGTCACCTCGCGCTGTTGGTGCCCGCTCACCGGTTTCTCTACGGCTCCTTTGACCGGACCGTGGGCCACTACCGGCGCTACGGCAAACGCGAGCTGGTCGGTAAGCTGACCGGCGCCGGGTTCAAGGTAGCGCAGGTGAAGTTCTTCAGTTTCGCCGCCATGCTCCCCTGGTTCTTCAACGGCCGGGTGCTGAAGCGCGACTACCTGCCGCCGGGGCAAATGGATTTGGCCAACCGGCTGGTCCCGCTCCTCAAGCTAGAGCGCCTGATCGGGCCGCCCTGCGGGCTCTCGTTAATTGCGATTGCACAAAAACGATAACCGAGTGATGAGTGATGAGTGATGAGTGATGAGTAAAAGCAGCTCATCACTCATCACTCATCACTCATCACTCATCACTCATCACTCATCACTTTAACTATGCGTTGGTCACAATATTTCATTCCCACACTTCGCGAAGACCCGGCGGACGCCGAGGTCGTGAGCCACAAACTGCTCCTGCGCGCCGGGCTGATTCGCCAGCTCGGGGCGGGCATTTATTCATACCTGCCGCTGGCGCAGCGCTCGGTCCTGAAGATCAGCCAGATCATCCGCGAGGAGATGAACCGCGTCGGCGGGCAAGAGTTCTACCTCCCGGCGCTGCACCCGGCTGAAATCTGGCAGGAGTCGGGCCGGTGGGCGGTGATGGGCGACAACATGTTCCGCCTCAAGGACCGCAAGGGCAGCGACTACTGCCTCGGGATGACGCACGAAGAGGTCTTCACCGACATCGCGCGGCGCGAGCTGCGCTCTTACAAGCAACTGCCGCAGGTCTGGTACCAGATTCAGACCAAGTTCCGCGACGAGCCGCGGCCGAAGTCGGGACTGCTGCGCGTGCGGCAGTTCACGATGAAGGACGCTTACACCTTCGACGTGGACCGCGAAGGGCTCGACAAGGCTTTTGAAGATCAGCGCCGCGCCTACTGCGCAATCTACGACCGCTGCGGGCTGGAGTACGTCGTCGTCGAGGCCGATTCGGGCGCGATGGGTGGCTCGGACTCCAACGAGTTCATGGTCTACACCAACGCTGGCGAAGACCTGGTGGCGAGTTGCGCCAAATGCGGCTACGCGGCCAACACCGAGAAGGCGACGGCGCGCCTGCCTGAGGTCGAGGATGAAAACCCTGATCGCGCGGTCGAGAAGTTCCCGACGCCGGGCGTGCGGACGATTGAGGACCTGACGACCTTCCCGGGCGGCGCCGCGGCCGACCGCCAGATCAAAACGCTGGTCTACGTCGCGGTGGGCGAGCGGGACGGCGAGAGCCGCTCGGTCCCGCTGCTCGCGCTGCTGCGCGGCGATCACCAGCTCAACGAGGCGAAGCTCACCAACGCGGCGGCGCGGATGCTCAAGGCGGAGCAGACCGCGCTCTTGCAATTGCGCCCGGCCCATCCTGAAGAGATCGCCGAGATCATGGGCGCGCACGCCGGGAGCCTCGGCGCGGTGGGCGTCAGGGGCATCTGGATCGTCGCCGACGAGGCGTTGCGCAACCGGGCCGAGATGACGACCGGCGCCAACGAAGACGACTATCACTTGCGCGGCGTCAACCTCGCCCGCGACATCAAGGTCACCGAATGGGCCGACCTGCGCACGGTGGTCGAGGGCGAAGGCTGCCCGCGGTGCGAGGGCACGCTGCGCGTCGCGAAGGCGCTCGAAGTCGGTCACATCTTCAAGCTCGGCACCAAGTACAGCGACTCGATGCGCGCGCGCGTGCTGACGGCCGAGGGCAAAGAAGTGCCGATCGTCATGGGCTCTTACGGCATCGGCGTCGAGCGCGTCTTGGCCGCCGCGATCGAGTTGCATCACGACGAGGCGGGCATCATCTTCCCGATCACGATCGCGCCGTTCCAAGTCGTCGTCACGCCGCTCAACGTCAAGGACCACGAGATCAAGCTGACGGCTGATCGCATCTATCAGCAGTTGACCGAGGCGGGCACCGAGGTGCTCTATGATGATCGCGATGAACGCGCCGGCGTCAAGCTCAACGACGCTGACCTCGTCGGCATTCCCTTCCGCATCACCATCGGTCAGAAGAAGCTGAAGGAGGGCAAGATCGAACTCTACGACCGGGCGACGCGGCAAGCGGAGAACGCGGCGGCCGATCAGGCGGCGGAGGAGGCCTGTCAGCGCATTCAGCAGGCCTTACGCAAGCTGGATAACATAGACCGCCATGACGATTGACGATTGACCGATGCCAGCTCTCGTCGCCATTGCCGGGCTCATTCTGATCCTCACCGTCCTGTGGGACGCCTTCGAAGCCATCGTCCTGCCCCGGCGCGTGACGCGCCGGTTCCGGCTGACCCGGCTCTTCTACCGCACGACCTGGCGACTGTGGTCCGTCGTCGCCCGCCGCATGCGGGCCGGCAAACGGCGCGAGGCCTATCTGGGTTTCTTCGGGCCCCTCTCTCTGATCCTGCTTTTGACCGTCTGGGCGGTGGGCCTGATCATCGGCTTCGCCCTGCTGCAGTGGGCCGGCGGCTCACAACTCAACTCGCCCGAAGGTAAGCCCAACCTGGCCACCGACCTCTACCTGAGCGGCGTCACGTTCTTCACCCTTGGCTATGGAGACGTGATCCCGCTCTCCACGCTGGCCCGAGCCCTGGCGGTCGTCGAGGCCGGCACCGGCTTCGGCTTTCTCGCCATCGTCATCGGATACTTGCCGGTTTTGTATCAGGCTTTTTCCAGGCGCGAGGTGAATATCTCGCTGCTCGATGCCCGCGCCGGTTCGCCGCCGTGTGCCGCGGTCTTGTTGCGCCGGCTCGGCCCCGGCCAGGGGATGAAGGAGGTCGGTCAACTCCTGCACGATTGGGAGCGCTGGGCGGCGGAGTTGATGGAGAGCCATCTCTCCTACCCGGTGCTCAGCTACTTCCGCTCACAACACGACAATCAGTCGTGGCTCGCCGCGCTCACGACCATCCTGGACACTTGTGCGCTCGTGTTGGCCGGCATTGACGGGGCGCCCGCACACCAGGCGCAACTGACCTTCGCCATCGCGCGCCACGCCGTAGTCGATCTCTCCCAGACCTTCAACACGCCGCCCAGCCCGCCCGACCCTGAGCGCCTGCCTCCGGCCGAGCTCAGGCGCTTGCGTGCGAGCCTCGCCGCCGTGGGGGTCCCACTGCGCGACGGGAGCGCCGTTGACCAGCGGCTGGCCGAGTTGCGACGGCTCTACGAGCCATATGTGAACGCGCTGGCCAATCACCTGTTCATGGCCCTCCCTTTATGGATCGCTCCCTCAGACACTTTCGATAACTGGCAGACGAGCGCGTGGGAACGGATGTCGACCGGGGCGGCCACCTCGACCGCAGTCGATGTGGAGCACGACGAGGCATCCTGGTGACGACTCCTCGCCCTAAAAGGTTGAGGCTTCCATAACAACGCACGCCGTCTTCGACCACGTTGGTGCCATGAGGCTTCGTCCGAGCCGCAAAATATCGAGAGCGTAAGGAGGATGAGCAGAGCCGATGAGCGAGGGCCACCAGCGAGGTTATAGCGGAAGGTGCCGAACGATATTCTCCCATTCGTTTTCGTGGCTGCACATCACCATCACCTCCAGGTCAGCAATCACCTGGCTCATTGGCAGCCGCCGCGGGACGACGAAGACGCCGGACATCCTTTCGCCTGCGGCCATACGGTCGGCGGCATGACGGGGCATGGTCTTACGGTCGTGCGTGACGATGACGCGTCCGGCTGCCGCCGCCCACGCCAACAGCTCAGGATCAGAGACGGCACTCAGGCCGACTTGATGCGCGGTGACTGCATCCAAGTTCGGGACGCGGCGGGCGAGACCGCGCAGAATATCTTGATCCAAATCCTGATCGATGAGTAGCCGCAGCATGGGCATTGTGTTTGAGGTGCGTGAACTCGGAGGCTATCGCCGCGCTGACCATCGGGCAAGCAAACGCTCGCGCAGCTCAGCCATGGCCGTCTGGTATTGTGGGTCGGCCTCAAGGCGCTGCTGGATGGCATCGCCCTCTGCTTCCTGCTGCCGCAAGTACTCCTCCACGGCCTCGCGGTGGTTGAGGTAGTAGGTAATGGCAGCATAAATATCGGCGAGTTGCAGGGACGGAAATTTATGCGCGATTTGCTCGGGCGTAGCGCCGAGTTTGAAATGATGCACGATGGAGTCCAGGCTGACGCGCGATCCTGTGATCCGGATAGTGCCATCCTCGATCAGCGTGAGCGGCACGGTTTGCGTTGTTTCCAGCGTGGTCATAACAACCTCATTATACACCCTCGCCCCACTACAACCCGAAGGCTCGGACGAGAAAGGCAGCCATCTGCCCGCGATTGACTGCGGCCTCCGGACAGTAGTTGCCTCCGCCGCACCCCTTAGTGATCCCCCGCGCCGCCAGTTGATCGATGAACCCGTAGAAGGGATGCGATGACGGCACGTCGAAGAACCGCTGCGGGACATTCGGATCAGGGTTGAAGACGCCGAGCGCGCGCAGGATGAAGGCGGCCATCGGCCCGCGCGTCACTTCCTGGTCCGGGCAGAAGTTCCCACCCCCGCACCCGGCCGTGATCCCACGCGCCGCAAAGTCGTTGATGAAGGCATAGCCCCCCCTCGCCGGCGGCACGTCCAAGAACCGCTGCGTGGCCGGCTCAGGCGGATTGAACTGGCCCAAGCTGCGTTCGATGAAGATCGCCATCTGCTCGCGCGTCACCGATGACTCGGGGCAGAAGTTGCCTGAGCCGCAGCCCACCGTGATGCCGCGGGCCGAGAGCTTGCCGATCTCCAGGTACTGCGGGTGTGAAAGCGGCACGTCGCGGAAGGCCGCCCCTTGCCTGACGGTGAAGCTTTGCCCCGCAATGATGATGGTGCCAGTGCGCCGACCGAAGTCGGTGTTAGCTGCCACCGAGTAAGTGACCGTCCCATTGCGACTGCCCAGAATGCTGATGAAGTCGTCACGAGTGATCGCCGTCCAGGTGCAGCCATTGCCGCCACTCACACTCACGCTGCCGGTCCCGCCGTCGGCCGCGAAGCTTTGGCTGGCGAGGGAGAGTGTGAAAGGGCAGTTAGTGGCTTGGGTGATGGTCAAGCTCTTGTCGGCGACGGTGATCGTCCCGGTGCGGGCGAAGGTCTCGGGATTGGGCGCCACCGAATAAGCGATCGCCTCCTGTCCCGCCCCAGTAGTGCTTGAGGTAATGGTGATCCAACTGTCCTGAGTGGCGGCGGTCCAGCGACAAGTCTCCGCCGTCTGGATCAGCGCATTGCCCGTGCCGCCACTGGCGGGGAAAGAGCCGGCCTCCGGGGAGAGGGTGTAACTACAGGATGCGGTCGGCGCCCCCTGAATGACAGTGAAGGTCCGGTTGGCAATGGTGATGGTGCCGGTGCGGGCGGGGCCGGAGTTCGACTCTACCGTGAAGTTCACCGTCCCGATGCCGTTGCCACTATTGCCTGACGTGATTCCGATCCACGAGTTATTACTCATGACCACCCAGCCACAGCCCGCATCAGCCGTCACGCTCACACTGCCCGCTCCCACGGCATTGGTGAAGCTCCGGCTCGTGGGGTTGATGGTGCCCGGGCAGAACCCGCCTGCAAACTGGATTCCGCCCAAGAGGTGCTGCAAGAATAAAGGCTCGGAGTAACTCTCCTTGGTGTGACCTCCCCCCGTATACCACGCCCGCCCGCCGTCGTAGACGTGACACCAAGCCGTGGGGTGATCGGCGCCCATTGTGCCCCCGGTGTAGGTCGTCTCGTCCAGCGTCGCCAGCACCCGCACACTTCCCCTCGGGTTGGTGCTGAAGTTGTACCACTCATCAGTCCGCACCCACCTGTCCGGCAGCGAGGCCGTTGACGGGTGGGCATGGTCCTCCACTTTGACGGTCGCCGTCTGGATCGCCGGATGGTTCTGGAAGTAGGCGCCGACGAGCCCGCCGTACCACGCCCAATTGTGCTCCGTGTCGCTCGCCGAGTGGATGCCGGCAAACCCGCCGCCGCCGCGGATGTAGCGCTGAAAGGCCGCCTTCTGGTTCGCATCCAGGATGTCGCCCGTGGTATTGAGGAAGATCACGGCCTTGTACTGCGCGAGGGCAGCGTCGCTAAAGATCGCCGCGTCTTCCGTGGCATCGACGGCAAAGTTGTTATTTGCCCCCAGCTTCTGGATCGCAGCGATCCCGTCGGGGATCGAGTCGTGACGAAAGCCGGTGGTCTTGGAGAAAACGAGCACCTTCGGCTGGGCCCAGACGCTCACCGGCCAGGCCCAGACTAACAGCGCCAAAAACAGGGCCGCTGCCTTGCTGATCATAAACGCGCTCCTCGCCGGCTTTGGAATTCGTGTTCTAGATCGGAGGGAAATTAACGGTCATCATCATACATCAAGCCGTCTCCTTTCGGCCACAAAAAAATACAGAGCTGAGGTATAATCTAGGGGCTATGAAGCAGCTGACTCTCACACAAACGCCGCCACTCGTCCAGGAAGAAGACGGCACGGTCCGGGTGAATGGCTCGCGCATCACGCTCGACACCATCGTGGGTGCGTTCCAGAAGGGGGCTACCGCCGATCAAATCCAGGACAGTTTCCCTTCCCTCTCGCTGCGGGAGATTTACGGAGCCATCGCTTACTACCTGGAACATCAAGCTGAGGTCGAAGACTATCTCAAGCTGCGGCGGGAAGAGGCCGAGGCCCTGCGGCGCGAGATTGAGAGCCAGCAAGACGTCGCCGGGTTTCGCGAACGGCTCCGCGCCCGCCGCGCCCAATTGGTTAAATCCTAGCGACCGGCTCCCCTCATGCTACGCCTTTTGATTGATGAGAATTTTGATCAGCGGATCCTGCGGGGCCTCAGATTCCAACTCCCACATCTCGACTACTTGGTGGTCCAGGAGACGGGCCTCAAAGGTCTCAAGGATCCACCGCTGCTGGCCTGGGCGGCTGCGCATCAACGCATCCTGGTGACTCACGATGTGAATACGATCCCCAAGTATGCTTATCAGCGCTTGCGGGCCGGCGAGCCGATGACAGGGGTGATCATTATTCTGGAGGATTTGGCTATCGGGATAGCTATCGAAGAACTTGCCACCTTGATCGAATGCTGCGAGCCGGAAGAGCTTGATAGTCAGGTGAAGTACCTGCCGATTTGAGTTCCATTCCTGCAAGGCTGCGCTTTTTATCCCTACGCGTGTGTCGCGCCATATCAACCACGGCACGATCCGAACTACACAGTATCGAGCTTGAGCAGCGTGTGGAGCAGAACGTTCGCGCCGTTGACGATATCCGCGGGCCGTGAGAACTCTCGCGGCGAGTGGCTGATCCCGCCGACACTCGGGATGAAGATCATCCCGACGGGGGCGAGCCGCGCCATGTCCTGCGCGTCGTGCCCCGCCCCGCTCGGCATGAGCTTCGTCGTCAGGCCGAGTTCCTTGGCCGAGTCGCCGATCAACTTCCGGACGCGCTCGTCGGTCGGCGCCGGGATGTTCACGTTGATCTCCTGGAAGGAGAACTTGGTCCCGCTCGCCTGGGCGAGCTGCTGGGCTTCGGCGTGGATTTTTTGATAGAGCAGCTGGATCTTGGCCGCGTCGAGGTCGCGCAGTTCTAAACTCAGGACGACTTTGCCGGGGATGACGTTGGGGGCGCCGGGCAGCGCATTGATCCGGCCGACGGTGCCGACCTGGCGGCCGGGCACGCCGGTCACGGTGCGATTGACCGCCTCGATGAATTTCGCCGCGGCCAGCAGCGCGTCGTGCCGCTGGTTCATCGGCGTGGTGCCGGCGTGATTGGCGAAGCCTTCAATCGTCACGTCCCACCAGTTGATGCCGACGATCCCTTCCACGATCCCGATGTCGATCTTTTCAGTATCAAGAATGCCGCCCTGCTCGATGTGCAATTCCAAGTAGGCGGTAATCTCCCCGCGCTGGCGCCGCACGCCGGCCAATTTGGTCGGGTCGCCGCCGATGAACCGAATCCCTTCCCGAATCGTCTTCCCGCTGCGGCTCACCAGGTCGAGTTCTTTCTCGGTCAATTCACCGTCGAGGGCGCGGCTGCCAATCAGCCCGCCCTCTTCGTTCTGAAAGATGATGACCTCCAGCGGGTGGCGGGTGGTGACGCCATTTTCCGCCAGCGTCTCGGCGACCTCGATGGCGCCGAGCGAGCCGACATCGCCATCGTAGTTGCCGCCTTCCGGGACGGAGTCGATGTGCGAGCCAAAGAGCAGCGGCGGCAAGCCTGGCTCACTGCCCGCGCGCCGGCCGATGAGGTTGCCGGCGGCGTCGATGCTCACCTCGAGCCTCGCGGCGCGCATCAAGCCCATGACGTATTCGCGGCCCTGGCGGTCAGCCTCGCTGTAGGCCAGGCGGTCGACGCCGCCCTGCGCATTCTGGCCGAACTCGGCCAGGGCGCTCAGGTGTGAGTTGAGCCGCTGGCCGTTGACCCGCGGTTGAGGCCGCCACCGGAGCGCGGGCGGCTTAAAGGCGACCGCCCCGACCGCGCTCAATAAGCTCAGATTGAATTCTCGTCGATTCATCTTTCTCCTCTCATCCTTAGTACAGCGCGCCACAAACCCGTCCAGGGCTCAAAGTGGCGCACGATGGTGCAGTACGGGGAGCGTCAGCGACCTGCGCCTCGGCCCAGGGCGCGCTGCGGGAGGCGCAGGTCGCTGACGCTCCCCGTACCGTACCTCTGCTTCTCCCTTTCAGTAGAGTTTGCCCCACCGGCCCTTTACAATCTACCTGTTCAATTCGCATTGTAATTCAATCAGCGGAGGCGAGCGATGTCACAATCAAGGATCGAGGCGTTCACATCGATGGTGCGAGATCAGCCGGACAACGAGATGATCTGGTACGGGCTGGCTAACGAGTATTTCAAGCTGGAGCAATGGGGCGAGGCCGTAGAGGCATGGCGCCAGGTGATTCGGATCAAGCCGGACTACACTTCCGCCTACCAACTGCTCGGCACCGCGCTGATGAACGAGGGCCAGCGGGAGGAGGCACGCCGCGTGTGGGCTGAGGGAATTGAAGTGGCGACACGCACCGGCGCCTGGAAAGCGCGGCAGCACATGGCAGGCCTGTTGGCAGGCACAAGCACCGACTCCGGCCCTGGCCTCTGCGCCGAAAAGTGACTGGCCGCGTGACGAGGCTTGAATAGATGGGGAGTTCGGAGTACCGGCTTCAGCCGGGTTTTGCGCTGGCGAATAAAAGCCCGGCCGCAAGCCGGTACTCCAAACGCGATTAGCTCTGGGTCTGCGGGATCAACTCATAGCGATGCGATTTCGGCTGGGCCGCGGCACGCTGCCTCTGAACCAGGTCCGCTTCAAGCGCATCGAGCGCCTCCATCGCCTTCTGGACTTGTGGCGACGTCTCAGTCTGCAAGGGCACTTGCACCTGCCGCCAGCGGGCAAAATGGATGTTGTTATGCTTCAGGGTCAGCGTGTGCACCTCTTTGGCCTGCTTGAGCATCGGCGTGGGCAGCACAGCGAGGTTGATGCCGTCGGCCAACTGCTCCTTGGTGAAGGTGCCGACCTCCTCCCCGTCGATCTTGAGCAGGTAGCGCGGCGCACTCAGCCCGGTGACCTTGAGCGGCTGTTGATCGAGGCTCTCGACCAAGTCGGAGGAGCGGACGGCGAGCGCGAGCGCCGCATCATTCATCTCAAACGGCAGCGGCAAGGCGCCGTCCACCTGCGACCAATAGACACCGCCGTCCCCCGCCGACCAACTGACCTTCGTATTCTCCGCCCGCACGGTCCGCTTGCTGGCAGCGTCCAGTTCGACCGCCGTCACGACAGCCGGAGCGTTCCAGGCCTTGAGCAGAGCCGCCGCCATCAGCAGGTGGCCGCCGGGGCCGGGGTGGACGCGGTCAGGCACGATCTTCTGAGCCAGGGCCGAGTCGGCGGCGTTCGCTTTGGTGAGCGCCGCCACCACCGAGGTGTTCAGGTCGGCGACCTGCAAGCCCTCCTTCTGCGCCAGCTCCTTCACGAACTGGCTATAACGCACGAGCACCGCGTTGTAGCCGCCCTCGAAAGTCGGGGGCCGGGTCACGTCGTCATACGGCGAGGGCTGGATGAGCGTGAAGCGGAGGCCGGGGAGCGCGGTCTTGAGCGCCTGAACAATGTGCTGATAGCCGGCGGCGTAAGTCTCGAAGACCTTCTGGTCAAACGCACGGTAGCTTCCGTCGTTCATCCCGAGCATGACGGTGACGACGGTCGGCCGGTAAGCGATCACGTCCCGCTTCAGCCGCTCGTCAATCTTCCCGCCGCCGCCGCCGCCCACCCGGTCGCCGCCCCACCCCGAGTGCACGAAGCCGACGTTGAGCTGGGGGAAGCGGGTGACGACGTAAGTTTCGACGAAGGTGGTGTAGAGCCGCTGGTCAGTGATGCTGTCGCCGTAGAAGACCACCCGGTCCCCGTTCTTCAGGTAGAAGCCACTCTGCGCGCCCGCGGCGCTGGCCCAAATCAGCAGCGTCAGTAGCGGGCATATCCACCGGCCTAATGCCTTCATTTGATCCTCCTTGGGGATTGTCCCGCGACCTGTCAGGTTGCGGCGGTCCCCGCAATGGGCTCTTGACCGGCCAGCCGCAACCTGACAGGTCGCGTGCGCATGCTCGAGAGAAATTGCTGCGATGACGCAGGGCAGCCTAGCACGTGGCAGGTGACAATTCAAATGGGTGTGGCTCTTTTGAGACGACGGGCGCCAACGAGTCAGTCCCGCGAGCGGTAGCGAGCGTCGCTTCCGACAGCCGCTGATCGCCAGAAACACGCTCGCTACCGCTCGCGGGACTGACTCAGCCCACTCTCCGCGTTGTTCCAAATTCGTCACGTCGTGGGTTGTTATACTTGAAGAATCGGCCGGCGTGCTTTATAAATCCACCCTCTACGAATAACGGCGGAGACCGACATGACGCGAGAGTCGTTCAGAATGCAGGCGGTGCAGTCGCCGATCATCCCGATCGTGGGCGAAATGATCCGGCGCTACCCGAACACCATCTCGCTGGGCCAGGGGGTGGTTTACTACGGCCCGCCGCAGCAGGCCGTTGGCCAAGTCGCTGCCTTCCTCAGCGACCCTGACAATCACAAGTATCAGGCCGTGCATGGGGTGGCGCCGCTCCTCGAAGCGATCGAGGCGAAGCTCCGGACCGAGAATAATCTCAGCGTGGCCCCGGACAGCCGCGTGGTGGTCACGGCGGGCGGGAACATGGCCTTTATGAACGCCGTCCTCGCGATCACTGACCCGGGCGACGAAATCATTCTCCAGGTTCCGTACTACTTCAACCATGACATGGCCGTCGCAATGGCGAGTTGCCGGGCGGTGTTTGCGCCGACCGACGAGAATTACCAACTCCGCCCGGAAGCCATCCGGCAGGCGATGACAGACAAGACTCGCGCCGTCGTGACGATCTCACCCAACAACCCGAGCGGGGCGGTCTACCCGGAGGCGGCACTGCGCCAGGTCAATGAATTCTGCCGCGCCCGCGGCGTCTACCACATCAGCGACGAGGCCTACGAATATTTCACTTACGGCGCGGCAAGGCATTTCTCGCCCGGCTCGATCCCGGGCAGCGGCGCGCATACGATTTCACTCTACTCGCTCTCGAAGGCATACGGGTTCGCGAGCTGGCGGATCGGGTATATGGTCGTGCCGGAACACCTGTTCACGGCGGTCAATAAAATTCAGGACACGATCCTGATCTGCCCGCCCGTCATCTCACAGTTCGCGGCCCTCGGCGCGTTGCGGGCCGGCGCGGGGTATTGTCACGACAAGCTGCGGTCCATCGCCGAGGTGCGCGAACTGGTCTTGGGCGAGTTGGACCGAATCAGGAATCTCTGTACAGTGCCTCCGGCTGACGGCGCATTCTATTTTCTGCTGAAGGTCGAGACGAGCCTCAAGACCATGACTCTGGTCGAGCGGTTGATCCGCGAGTTCGGTGTGGCCGTGATTCCCGGCACCGCCTTCGGCATGAATGACGGCACTGAGCCGGAGCCCGTGTGTTACTTGCGCGTGGCTTACGGGGCGCTGCAAAAGGAGACGGTCGCCGAGGGCATCGGCCGGCTCGTGCGCGGCCTCAAAACTATTTTGAGAGTGTAACTGCTCAGCTTCTTGTGGACACAGCCCTGGGTGCGCACGCTTCCAGCGTGCTCGGCTTCGATCACGTGCCGCTTGGTGAACAGCACGCTGGAAGCGTGCGCACCCAGGGGAGGCCGCAGCAGCTACTTTGAAAGGATAATCGCCGATGGACGTCATTGGTTGCCAACTCGACATCGTATGGGAAGACAAGCCGGCTAATCACGACAAGGTTCGGGCTCTGCTCGATGCGGCTGAGCCGCGCCGGGGTTCACTCGTTCTGCTGCCGGAGATGTTCGCGACCGGCTTCAGCATGAATGTCGCGGCCATCTCCGACAGCCGCTCGCGGGAGACGCAAGACTTCCTCGCCGGCACGGCAGTGAAGTACGGCGTCTACCTCCTCGGCGGCGTGGTCACGACCAGCGCCGACGGGCGTGGGCGCAACGAGTGCGTCGTCTTCTCGCCCGACGGCGTGGAGGTCTCGCGCTACTGCAAGCTGCACCCGTTCACGCCCGGCGGCGAGGCGCAGCACTACGCTGCGGGGACCGGCACCCGGATTTTCGCCTGCCAGGAATTCACCGTCGCGCCCTTCATCTGCTACGATCTTCGCTTCCCGGAAGTCTTCCGGGCGGCCGTGCGGCGCGGGGCCAACCTGCTGACCGTGATCGCCAGTTGGCCGGTGATGCGCGAGCAACACTGGATCACGCTGCTGCAAGCGCGGGCCATTGAAAATCAGGCCTACGTCGTCGGCGTCAACCGCTGCGGCCATGACCCGTATCTTTCGTACTCCGGACACACGATGATCATCGACCCCAGCGGCCAGGTGTTGGCCGACGCGGGCAGTCAGGAGGGAACAGTCAGCGTGGAGCTGAGCTTGGCGTCGCTGACGGCCTACCGCCAACAGCTCCCGTTCCTCAATGACATCCGTCCGGATTACGTGAAGGTCGATGAGTAGCAACTGCCACTGAGTGTAGCACCGGGTAAGGAGATGGCTTAATTTCACTAGCGATCCTATGCATACCAGGTCGGGCATTCATCTCTCCGTCGTCATCCCGGCGTATAACGAAGAGCGCCGCCTCCCGAGGACACTCGACCATGTCCTATGGTATCTGGCCGCCCAGTCCTACCCGGCAGAAGTGATCGTGGTCAATGATGGATCGGCGGACGGGACCGAGCAGGTGGCGCGGAAGCGGGCGGGTGGCACGGTGCCGCTGCGGCTCGTCGAGCACCCGGACTCGCGCAACCACGGCAAGGGGGCGACGGTGCGCCGCGGGATGCTGGAAGCGCGCGGCCAGTTCCGCCTCTTTATGGACGCCGACAACTCGACCGCGATCGATCACGTCGAGCACTTCTGGCCGTGGTTCGACGGCGGCTACGACTTGGTCATCGGCTCGCGCGATATTGACGGCGCTCAAGTCACGGTCCCCCAGCCGTGGTACAAAGCGCTCGCCGGTGATGCGGGCAACCTTTTCATCCGGGTCATGGCCGTGCCCGGGATCGTCGATACCCAGGCCGGCTTCAAGATGTTCACCGCCGCCTGCGCCGAAGCCCTCTTCCCGCAGCTCACGCTCAAGCGCTGGGGCTTCGACATCGAGGTCCTCGCCATCGCCCTCAACCACCACTTCCGCATCAAAGAGGTCCCGATCCGGTGGACCAATGCGCCGGAGAGCAAGGTCGGGCTGAAGGCCTACTTCGAGGTGTTGGGAGAAGTCTGGCGCATCCGCCGTAATCTCCGCTCTGGTGTTTATGACTGAGACCAGGGGCGGTGTTGTGACCCGCCCCTCAATCTCTGCATTTAAAAAACCCGCTTGTGCCAGATTGATAACCAACGTCCCCGAAATAAACCCTGACATCGATTCAGGACGACAGAGATGAGGCGCCGAGTCAGTCCCGCGAGCGGTAGCGAGCGTTGCTTTCCGGCCGCGGCTGGCTGTGGGCACCACGCTCGCTACCGCTCGCGGTACTGATCCGATAGCCCGTCGTTCCAAAACGCGATACTATCAAGGCTGAAGCAGCATGACAGTTGAATGAACTTCAATCGATCCCAGAGGTGACACAATGAAGCAACGCTGGCTTGCGCTCTTGGTACTGTTATTCATTCCCGTTGGTTCTGCATACGCCCAAAAACGCGCCTTTTCGCTTGAAGACCTTTACCGGCTCAAGTCGATCTCCGGCCTCCACGTCTCGCCCGACGGGAAATCAATCATCTACGCGGTAGTGACCTCAGACCTTCCGCGCGCCAAGCGGGTCAGCCACCTCTGGCTGATGGACATCGACGGCCGCAACGCCCGCCAGCTCACGCGGGACGAGAAGGGGGAAAGCTCCCCGCTCTTTTCGCCGGACGGGCAATGGGTCTCCTTCATCAGCGCGAAGGACGGGAGCCCGAACCTTTACCTCATGCCGGCGGCGGGCGGCGAGGCGAGGAAGCTGACCAACCTGTCGACCGGGGTGGCGGACCCGCTCTGGTCTCCCGACGGCAAGTGGATCGCTCTCTCCACCGACGTCTACCCCGAGTGCGGCGACAACGAGGCGTGCAATAAGAAGATCGCCGAGCGGTGGGAGAAGGGCTCGCTGAAGGCCCATCTGGCCGACGCCCTGCTCTACCGCCACTGGACCGCGTGGAAAGACGGCACGCGCACGCACACCTTCCTGACCTCGGTCGCGACGGGCGAGGTCAGGGACCTGACTCCCGGCAACTTCGACGCGCCGACTTTCCAGCTCGGCGGCCCGCTGCAATACGACTTCTCGCCTGACGGCTCGGAGTTCGTCTACGTCTCGAACCATGACCGGCAACTCGCCTCTTCAACCAATAACGACTTGTGGGTCATTTCATTGGCGGAGAAAGCAGCCAAGCCGCGTAACATCACGGCTGCGAATCCGGCCTACGACGGCAACCCCAAATACTCGCCCGACGGGAAGTACATCGCTTACCGCTGGCAGAGACAGCCCGGCTACGAATCTGACCTCTTCCGCCTCGCCGTTTATGACCGCACGACCGGCACCTCGACGGTGTTGACCGAAGCGTTCCGGAATTGGGTCGAAGAATTCGACTGGTCCAGAGATGCGAAGGCGATCTTTTTCTCCGGCCCGGTCGAAGGGCGCAATCCGATCTACCGCCTCGACCTCAACTCGAAAGCGATCACTCCTTTTTTCGGGGACCAGACCATCGACGAATTCACGCTCAGCCCTGACGAAAAGCGCCTCGTCTACGTCAAGCGCTCGGTCGGCCGGCCGCCGGAAATCTACAGCGTCCCCGTCAACGGCCGCGGCGACGCGTCCCCGACACAACTGAGTCACCTCAACGACGCTGTCGTCAATGAGGTTGACATCCGCCCGGCTGAAGTGATCTGGGTCCAAGGCGCGGCAGGGGCGAAGGTCCAGGTCTTCATCGTCAAGCCGCACGACTTCGACCCGCGGCAGAAATACCCGCTCATCCTCAATGTTCACGGCGGGCCGCAGTCGCAGTGGGCCGACGCCTTCCGCGGCGATTGGCAGGTCTACCCCGGCGCCGGCTACGTCGTGGCTTTCGCCAACCCTCATGGCTCGACCGGCTTCGGCCAGGACTTCACGGCTGAAATTTCGGGCGATTGGGGCGGGCAGGTGTTTGAGGATTTGATGAAGGTGACCGATGCGTTGGAGAAGCTGCCCTACGTGGACCGCAACCGGATGGGAGCGATGGGGTGGTCCTACGGCGGCTACATGATGAACTGGTTCGAGGGCCACACCGACCGCTTCAAGGCGCTTGCGTCGATGATGGGCATCTACGATCTGCGGTCATTTTACGGCGGGACGGAAGAACTCTGGTTCCCGGAGTGGGACTTGAAGGGGCAGCCGTGGAACTCCACGCTCTACGAGAAGTGGTCGCCCTCGAACTCCGTCAAGCATTTCAAGACGCCCTGCCTGGTCATCTCCGGCGAGCGCGACTACCGCATCCCGTACACGCAGTCGCTGCAATTCTTCACGGCGCTGCAAAAGATGAACGTCCCGTCACGGCTGATCATCTATGCGGAGGCAGGCCATTGGCCGAACTGGTACGAGCTGGCCTTTTACTACACCGCGCACCTCGAATGGTTCCACCAGTATTTGGGCGGCGGGCTGCCGCCGTGGACCGCCGAGCAGTTCCTGCGCAACGCGGTCTTTGATCGCGCGAGTGGCAAGCGCATCGTGGAGGAGTCGGCCGAGCAACCGCAGGCCCCGGAGAATCGGCCGGGGAAACCGGACGCCAAACCGAAGGCGCCTTGAGCTGATCATCTTCGGAGGATTGAAGGCGGCGGTAGTGCGGCTTTGCTAGCACTCATCGTAAGAGAGTATGGTGTATTTCCGTGACCTCCATCATCGGTCGATTCGGCTGACTGACGAACGGCTCGCGCATCTCGAAAGCGATCACCCTGAGATGCAAGGCCAGGCGCCCCGAATCTCTGAAGCCTTGGCTGATCCTGACCGCGTCGTGCGCTCTAGCGCAGATGCGCAAGTCGAACTGTTCTATAAACTCTATCCTTCAACTCCGGTCACGACCAAATTCCTTTGCGTGGTGGTGAAGACCTTACCGGATGACAATTTCATCATCACGTCCTATGATACGGACTCGGTGAAAAGGGGAGACCTGTGATGGGAAAAGAAGTAAAGATCTGGTACGACAAAGAAGGCGATTATCTAGAAGTTCTGTTTGACCGCCAGGCCGGATACTTCCGGGAGACTGAGAACGACGCCGTGATGGAAAAAGTTGATGAGCAAGGGAACTTGCTCGGCTTTTCCATTCTGAAGGTCAGCTCACTGAGCGAGCAACAGCCATTGTCGGTCAGCCTCAAGAGACAAATCGCCTAGCACTCTTCGCGGCGCGCGAAGACTTCGCTCACCATCAATACCACTATGAGCAACGTTCCTAACAAAGTCATCTATTCGATGGTCGGAGTCAGCAAGTACTACGACAAGAAAGCCGTCCTCAAGGACATCTACCTCGGCTACTTCTACGGCGCGAAGATCGGCGTGCTCGGCCTCAACGGCGCGGGCAAAAGCACGCTGCTGCGCATCCTCGCGGGTGTGGACAAAGATTTCCTCGGCGAGGCGGTGCGCTCGCCCGGCTACAGCGTCGGCTTCCTCGAACAGGAGCCGCGGCTCGACGAGACGAAGACCGTGCGCGAGGTCGTCGAAGAGGGCGCCCAGGAGACGGTCGAGCTGCTCAAAGAGTACGAGCAGATCAACGAGAGGTTCGCCGAACCGATGTCGGACGACGAGATGTCGGCGCTGCTCGAACGCCAGGGCGCGGTCCAAGAAAAACTCGACGCGACGGGCGCCTGGGATTTGGACAGCCGCCTGGAGATGGCGATGGACGCCTTGCGCTGCCCGCCCGGCGAGACGCCGGTCAACATTCTCTCCGGCGGCGAGCGCAGACGCGTAGCGCTCTGCCGGCTGCTGCTCAAGCGACCCGACATCCTGCTGCTCGACGAGCCGACCAATCATCTGGACGCCGAGTCGGTCGGCTGGCTCGAGCAGCACCTGCAAAAGTACCCCGGCACGGTCATCGCCGTGACGCACGACCGCTACTTCCTCGACAACGTGGCCGGCTGGATTTTAGAGTTGGACCACGGGCGCGGCATCCCGTGGCAGGGCAACTACTCATCCTGGCTGGAGCAGAAGCGGGTCCGTTTGCAGCAGGAGGAGAAGTCGGAGACCGAGCGGCAGAAGACCTTGCAGCGCGAGTTGGAATGGATCCGGATGTCGCCGAAAGGACGTCAGGCGAAATCGAAAGCGCGCATCAACTCCTACGAAGCGCTGCTCAGCCAGGAGAGTGAAAAGCAAGCGCAGGAACTGGAGATTTACATCCCGCCCGGCCCCCGTTTAGGCAAAGTGGTGATCGAGGCCGATGGCGTCAGCAAAGCTTACGGTGACCGGCTGCTGGTGGACGGGATGACCTTCGCTCTGCCTCCGGGCGGAATCGTCGGAGTCATCGGGCCGAACGGCGCGGGCAAGACCACGCTCTTTCGGATGATCACCAACCAGGAGCAACCGGACGGCGGGACGATCCGCATCGGAGAGACGGTGAAGTTAGCCTGCGTCGACCAAAGCCGCGACCAGCTTGATCCAAACAAAACGATTTGGGAGGAGATCTCCGACGGCCTCGACCTAGTCGCGCTCGGCAACCGGCAAGTCAATTCTCGCGCTTACGTCGCCCGCTTCAACTTCTCCGGCTCTGACCAACAGAAGAAGGTCGGCGCGCTTTCGGGCGGCGAGCGGAACCGCGTGCACCTGGCGAAGATGCTCAAGCAAGGGGCCAACGTGCTGCTCTTAGACGAGCCGACCAATGACCTCGACGTGAACACGATGCGTGCGCTTGAGGAAGCGCTGGAGAACTTTGCCGGCTGCGCGGTCGTCATCAGCCATGACCGCTGGTTCCTTGACCGCATCGCCACCCACATTTTGGCTTTTGAGGGCGACAGTAAAGTGGTCTGGTTCGAGGGCAACTATTCGGACTACGAGGCGGACCGCAGGGCACGGCTCGGCGCCGCAGCCGATCAGCCGCATCGTATCAAGTATCGGCAACTAACCCGGAGTTAAGCGCCGATCAGTGGTAATTGTGCAGAGAGCAGGAGGTTGATGTAGTGAGCGCAGAGAATCAATCGTTATCTCAGGCTGGGCGGACAGCGTCGGAAACCGGCGTCGGTCAGGCGGGGCAAGCGACGCGGTTTCTTGATCTGCGTAGCGCGGGCCGCGACCTGGCAATGAAGCTCGAGGCGTTCGGATCACGCGAGGACGTCATCGTGCTTGGCCTCGTGCTCGGCGGCGTGCTGGTGGCGCTGGAGGTGGCGGAGCACCTCGGCGTCCCGCTCGACTTCGTGATCATCCGCAGGCTGCTCGCGCCGCACGGGCACGGCTCGCAGGTCTGCGCGGTGAACGTCGCCGGCTCTCTGGTTATCGATCCGGAGCTGATGCCCCGCCCTGAGGTGCCGGCATCCGGGTTCGACTACTTTGTCTCCGACGCGCTCGATGAACTCGCCCGACGCGAGCGGGTCTGCCGCGGCGGGCGGCGGACGATAGACCTCGCGCAGAAGACGATTCTCCTGGTTGACTGCGGGATTCGCACTGGCTTGACCATGCGGGCAGCGATCCGCGCGTTGAGAACAGTAAAGCCGGCGAGAATCGTCGCCGCCGCTCCAGTGGCGGCACCCGAGGGCCTGGCAGCGGTCGAGGCCGTAGCCGACGATGTGGTCTGCCTCAAGCAACCCCATCCGTTCGGCCACGTCGGCCTGTGGTACACCGACTTCAGGAGGCCCGACGATCATCAGATCAGCGAACTGCTCGACCAGGCCGCGCGTACCGACGGCAAGCTCGACTTCCGGACATGATCAGGCTTAGCATAGTACCTAGTTGCAGATCGCTACAGTATTGTGAGACGGGAGACTTTCTATGACAGAACCATCCAATTACAGCATCCATTTAGACACCAAGGTTGGTTTCCTAGAGCTGATTGATGTGCCAAGCCTGGTTGCCGCCTGCGATGAGCGATGGTACAACCAAACTCTTTGTCAGGTGAATGACTGCGCGGTTCGCCTCGGCATTATGCAGGGTGAATTTCACTGGCACAAACACGATAAAGAAGATGAATTCTTTTTCGTTCTGCAAGGAAAGTTTTTGATTGACCTGGAAGATAAGACAGTAACACTTGAACCCCATCAAGGCTATACCATACCGCGAGGGGTCGTCCATCGGACCAGAGCCCCGGAGCGGACAGTCATCCTGATGATGGAGGGGAGTTCAGTACAACCAACCGGAGATAAGTAACCTGTCTTATTCGACACGGGCCGGGTGATGCGTAGCGTTAGGCGGCGGGCTGAGTATTTTGAACGATAGAATGAACTCAACATCTCGTATAGGGCAGAATTCTCGCACAACTACCACCATGACTACCCTTGAGTCGGCCGCAGAATTCAATCTGTTACTGATCAAAAACTTCTTCGACGCGCGAACGTGCGGGAAGGTCCTCGCCGAGATGCGCTCCGCCCGGAGCGGCCCGGCGACCGTTTACATGGGTGTCGCGTCAGGCGCCGTCGACGAGAGGGTGCGTAAAGCGACGCGGATTGTGCCCTCACCGGAGACGACGGAGTTCGTCAGGCGGCTGCTATTGGAGCGCAAGGGGGCTGTCGAGGAGCATTTCCAGATCAGCCTCAGCGACTGCGAAGACCCGCAATTCCTCCGCTACAGTGTGGGCGACTTTTTCGTGACGCACCAGGACGGTAACACGGGACTGCTCCAATTCGACCGCGAGAGAGTCCGTAGGGTGTCAGTGATCATCTTCCTGAGCAGTCAGTCTGAGGCCCCGGAGCCAGGCACCTACTCCGGCGGCTCCCTAGTCTTTTACGGATGGGGTCTCGGTGCGGGCCGCGAAGACCGCTGCCTGAGTCTGGGCGGCGAGTCAGGGACGCTGGTCGCCTTCCGCCCCGAGACCACGCACGAAGTAACTCCGGTGACGCACGGCGAGCGCTACTCGATCGCCTGCTGGTACAAATGAACCGAACCCATAAGGAGTCAGATATGAGCCGAGCCTCTTTCGCACGAGCCCTGAGTTTAGTCGGAATCTTCTTGATCTTGGCCCTCTCGCTTCGACTCAGCCTGGCCAAGGAGCCGCAGAACCTGCCGAGGGCGTTCATAGACGGCACGGGGCCGGGCTGGCGGTCGCTAGGGGAGAAAGACTTCGTCAACGTCAATTGCCAACCGGACACCTGGACCTGGAAAGACGACCTCTTGTACTGCACCGGCCAACCCATCGGAGTCCTGCGCACCCGGCAGACAGTCACCAACTTCGAGCTAGTCGTCGAGTGGCGACATCTGCGCTCGGCCGGCAACTCGGGCGTCTTCGTCTGGGTGCCGGAAGAGTCGCTCAGGGACTTGAAACCCGGCGCGCTGCCGCACGGCATCGAAGTCCAGATCCTCGACCACGGTTACGTCGAGCAGTATGAGAAGCGGACGGGGAAAAAGGCCGACTTCTTCACCACCAATGGCGATGTCTTCCCCGTAGGCAAATCGAAGATGAACCCCTTCCCCCCAACCTCTCCCAACGGCTCGCGCAGCTTCCCCCGCAAGCAACTTAGTAAAGGCGTCGGCGAATGGAACCACTACTACGTCCGGTGCATCAACGGCGAGGTGCGGCTCTGGGTCAACGGGGAGGAAGTCTCAGGCGGAAACGGCTGCGAACCGCGGACGGGCTACTTGTGTCTGGAATCGGAAGGCTCGCCGGTTGAGTTCAAGCACCTGCGCATCCGCGAGCTGCCGTAATCAGTCCTGATACTAGATCGAAGCACACCACCTGGGGACAGTACGGGGAGTGGGAGCGACCTGGCGCCTGCCAAGGGCACCTCTCGCAAGGCCACTAGGTCGCTCCCGCTCCCAGCACTGCCCCGCTCAATCGCCACTCTCTCTGACCGACTTTGCCCAACCCTGCGCTGGTGCCCCATTTCAATGGACGCTGCCCCTGACTGGGCATATACTAATGGCGCCTGCCAACGCAATACCGTGCGGACAACGCCGAGCAGCTTGAGTTGAGTGGTATGGGTCACCCGCGATCACCGCTCTCATAGAAGTGCCTAATAGCAGGCTGCATATTGTCGGGCAATACTCTATTAGGCACATTCGTGTGTCGTAGGAATAAACATGGATACGGGGAACCGCAAACAAGGCCCACCCATATACGAAAATTGGCGAGCATCACTTGAGAACAAAGAATCTTTAGGCGCTTTCGAGGTGCCTTTATTCACAGATGCTCACATTACTGGCATGGTAGCTGAGGGCTATGGTCCTTATCAGTTTCTGAATACGGTGCCCTATCCACGCGACTCACATATGGTAGCCCCTGCTATCATTTTAAGAGCCGAGAACTATCTGAAATATGCCCCTCCTTCTATGACTGAGACGAAAGAGGATTACTATCATGGAGGCTGGCTGGCCGATGAGGTTGCAGCGCTCTTATCTTTGTCTTTAGGCACCCGAGTTAAACCTGGCTCAGTTTCTATGGAGTTTGATCCTGATGGTGATCCAAGGGGAAGGCCAATAGCTTGGCGCTGGAAGGAAGATCCAGTTTTACTAAGAAATTCATATGGGTCAATTATCCCGCAAGTAGCGGGCACGCGTTCTCTCGATTATATTTCGCCGATGTCTAACTTGTCGGCGCTCAATCCAGCAGATGTTATAGCTCTAATACGTTCAGCTAGACTTTATCAGGATGGCTTATGGATTTCAGAATCAGAACCTAATCTCTCATGGCTAATGTTAGTGTCAGCTATGGAGACAGCAGCAAACCATTGGAGAACTGCCCCCGAACCACCTCTCGAAAGGCTCAAAGCTTGGAAATCGAGTCTCGCTGAACTGATTATTGAAAAGTGCGGCGAGGAGATAGCAAAGGAGATTGCAGAAGCCATTGTTGATGTTACTGGTGCAACTAAAAAGTTCATTGATTTTGTAACCAACTTTTTCCCTGACCCGCCTGAGCACAGGCCAGAAGAGTGGGCTCAACATTCTTGGACGAAAGGCGCTATTAAGAAAAGCTTGAGTACAATTTACAAATACAGATCACGGGCTCTTCATAGTGGGATGCCTTTCCCTGCGCCTATGTGTCTCCCACCAATGAAGCGTACTGAAAATACATGGGAGGAAGTGCCTCTTGGCCTAGCATCAGGAACGAGGGAGCATGTTTGGCTGGTTAGAGATACTCCAATGATGCTACATACCTTTGAGCATATTGCGCGATTATCATTGCTCAAGTGGTGGAAATCGATGACTCCTTCAGATATGTGAGCCTGCGCCTAACGCTGGCAATCAGCGACGTGCCGCTAATTTTGATGATAAGAGATAGCTTGATCGTACGTCGGCTGCTTTGCCTTGTTAGGCGCCCGGAAACCAAGAAGAAGCAGGAGTAGCTAAAGAAGCAAGAAGAGAAACAGGACATGAACATCAAAGCTATCGCCAAATTCTTATACGGTCTCTTTGGCGCCGCCTTCCTCATCGCTGGGGTCAGTGTTTTGTTACTACGTACTGGCCTGCTACCTGATGCGGTAACGAAGATCGTCATCAATGTGGGTCAAGGCGATCCGAATGCTTTACATATCCTTCAAGAGTTTGGCTCAATCCTCGTCTTCGTCGGCTTGATCACATTCTGGTTTATCCGACATTACGAGCAGAGCAGACCTTTTCATTGGGCCATGACCACTTTCTGGGGTCTGCTGGCGCTCGCCCATTGGTTTGATGTCAGGGGGCCTTTTCAATCAATCCGTGGCCCGATAATCAACACCATCCCCTTCATCTTATTTGTATTGGTTGGCCTGCTTCGCAATAATGCTGAAGGAAAGATCGGATCTGAGAAGAGAAAACGGACACTTGATGCCAAGTGACATGATCAGTAGCTCGCGAAATCCGCTCCTGTCCCGGAGGGACGCTTGATAGTAGCCCAGCGATTCATCGCTGGGAATCGGACGCGCGAGCAGCCAGTCCCGGAGGGACGGCTGAAACGGACTCGGCACGCGGCTGTTCAGCCGTCCCTCCGGGACTGACTGTGCTGATGCCTCGCTCCCAGCGATGAATCGCTGGGCTATGCTCGCCTGTCCCTGCGGGACAAAATGTAATTTCGTGAGCTACTGATTATCCTTTTCGAGGCAAGGCAAACATCAACTGCGGGGTCTCTTGCAAGCGGCGCATCATATTGGTTGCGGCGGATGCGGCTTACCGTTGTCATCATACTGCTAGTGAAAGATGCTGCCCGCTGAACCCTGCCATTAGGAAAAGGGAAATATATCGTGGCGCAACGACAGACGAAGAAGCGGGCAGCTCAGATTACGGGAGTTGATAAAAAGCTCTATACGCTCGATGTGTTCATCAGAAGTGGGCCAATGGCTCAGAGCTTCGCCAAGAAGAACCGAGTGATCTCCAGAACGATTCAGATCCGGGGAGACCAGACGCTAGAAGAGCTACACGAGGCGATCTTCGAGGCCTTCGACCGCGAAGAGGAGCACATGTACGAATTCCGGGTGTGTCCCACCCGTCTAACGGGAATTTGCGCCAACTTTCTACTTTTCAATGAGTTGAGTGAAAACGAGCCGGGCGCATTCAAAACCTTCTCAAA
>Ga0207646_10000465_pt1 | contig 54033 bp, 55 predicted proteins | sample KBSK5502metaG_FD_184343 | JGI IMG/M metagenome (GOLD analysis project Ga0207646, IMG submission 184343) | Corn, switchgrass and miscanthus rhizosphere microbial communities from Kellogg Biological Station, Michigan, USA - KBS K5-50-2 metaG... | ecosystem: Host-associated > Plants > Roots >...
CCAGCTGGCGGTGCAGAGCACGCGGGTATCGCCCATGTTGATGATGGCCGAGCCCTCGGCATAAAGGTTCACGCCGGTCTCGATCTTTACCGGCCGGATCTGGTCCGGTTTGCGGCCGTCCGGTCGCGTCTGAGCCAAGGTGACTATCTTCGCAGAGCGCGGATAACCAGGATGCTGGCCTCGAACAGGATGATCAGCGGCAGCGTCAGCAACGTCGGGGTGAAGGGGTCGACGCCAGGCGTCACCATGTTCGCGCCCGCGAAGATTCCGATCCAGAACTTGAATCGGTTTCGCGAAAGGAACTTCGCACTCACGATCCCAGCCAGGCCGAGCATCGTCATCGCCAGCGGCAGCTCGAAGGTGACGCCGAAGATCGCAATCAGGATCAGGACGAAGTTGATGTAGCTGCTGGCGATCGGCAGGTACTGGATGTCGGACGTTCCGATGCCAATCAGAAACCGGAGCGCGATCGGCATGGCGAAGAAGGCGAACGCGATGCCCATGGCAAAGAGGGCGACGGCCGAGGCGACGAAGCCGATGGCAAAGCGCCGCTCGTTTCGATGCAGGCCGGGGGCAATGAAGGTCCATGCCTGCCAGATGATCACGGGACTTGCCAGGATGAATCCGGTGAAGATCCCGACCTTGAAGTAAAGGAAGAACTTGTCGATCGGCGCCGTGAAGAAGAGCGTTTTTCCAGGCCCGAGTACCTGCTTCACGGGTCCGAGGACGATCTCGAGGACGAAGCCCGAGATGATGAAACCGATGATCGTGGCGACGCCCCAGGCAATCAGCGAAATGATCAGGACCCGCCGGAGCTCCTCGAGGTGCTCGATGACGGTCATGCGTCGCTCGTCGTCCGGAGATACGACGATTGGCTTGGCCATAGGTGGCGCGGGCTGCGCCGCGGGCTTAGGAGGCCTTGGTATCGGTCGGCGACGTCATGTCGCTGGCCGGCCGGTCAGGCGCCGGGCGGGTATCCGCCGCGGGCTCCGAGGCGCTCTTCTTGATATCTTCCGTGAGATCACTGGAGGCCTTGCGGAACTCGCGCATCGCCTTCCCGATCGCGCCGCCGACCTCGGGAAGCTTCCCCGGCCCGTAGACGATCAGCACGATGATGAGGATGATGAGCAGGAGGTACCAGTGACCGAAAATACCGGGCATTCAGATTCCTTTGCGGCCCATTATACGCGCGCTTCGAAGGCGTTCCCTGAGGGCTGGCTGAGGACCCTAACTGATCTCTTCCTGGACCGTAACGGACGTCATCGTGTCGCCCTGCGCGATCTTGAGGACGACGTCCATCCCAGACTGGACGTAGCCGAACAGGTTGTAACTCTTGGCCAACTTCTTCGTGTCGTCGACGGTGCAGATGAAGAACTGGCTGCCGTTGGTATTGGCACCGGAGTTCGCCATCGCGACCGCGCCCGCCGTGTACTCCGAGAGCACCGGTTCGTCGTTGAACTTGTAACCCGGACCGCCCCCGCCGGTACCCAGCGGGTCGCCGCCCTGGATGACGAAGTCCGCGACCACGCGGTGGAACGTGAGGCCGTCGTAGAACTGGTTGCGGGTCACGAAGACGAAGTTATTGACTGTGTTGGGAGCCAGCTTGGGGTCGAGGCAGAGCGTGATCGTCCCCTTGTTCGTCTTCATCGTGACCAGGAAATGGTGGGCGGTGTCGATCGTCATCGGCGGTGGCGCGCTGTAGGTGTGCTTCCCCGCATTTCCGCCCGTTGTGGTCATGACCGGGCCGAAGTTCAACGCGCCGCAGGTCGCGCCCGCGGCGCTCACGACGGAACTCGGCGTAGGCGTCGCCGCCGTGCCGGGGTTCCCGCCCGCATTTCTTCCCACATAAACGGTGAACGCGAGTATAGCGACGGCGACGATCGCGAGGGTCGCGAGCATTTGCGGGACACTCCGGGTTGACCGTCTCATCCCAACTCGTCCCAGCATGGGATGTCGACCGCGGCCTGCTTCGCGTGGTAGGTCAGGATCATCTGCGCGCCAGCGCGCCGGATTGCGAGCAAGATCTCGCGGAGCACGCGACGTTCGTCGATCCAGCCGTTGGCCGCCGCGGCCTTGACCATGGCGTACTCGCCGCTGACGTTGTAGGCGGCGACCGGGACTTCGGATGAGTCCGCGACCGCACGGATGACGTCGAGATACGCGAGCGCCGGCTTGACCATGACGATATCGGCCCCCTCCTCGACATCGAGGCGCGCCTCGCGAATGGCCTCCCGCGCATTGGCCGGGTCCATCTGGTAGCCACGGCGGTCCCCCACGCGCGGCGCCGACCCGGCCGCTTCGCGGAACGGTCCGTAGAACGCCGAGGCGTACTTGGAGGCATAGGCCAGGATGGCTCGGTCGCTGTAACCCTGCCGATCGAGAACGGTCCGAATCGCCCCCACCTGGCCGTCCATCATGCCGGACGGGGCGATGACGTCGGCGCCGGCGGCGGCCTGGGCGACGGCAATCCGCTGGTAGAGCTCGAGCGTTTGATCGTTCGTCACGAACTCCCCGTCGAGGACGCCGCAGTGGCCGTGGTCGGTGTACTCGCACAGGCAGAGGTCGGCAATCAGCAGCGCATCCGGTCCGAAAGCGTCCCGGAGCCGGCGTAGCGCCCGCTGGGAGATGCCATCGTCGTCCCACGCCTGCGAGCCCTGCGCGTCTTTCTGCGCCGGGATGCCGAAGAGCACGAAGCTCCCGACGCCGACTTTGAGGGCGGCTTCGGCCTCGCGCGTCAACGAATCGAGCGTGTGCTGATAATGCCCTGGCATCGCCTCGATCGGCTGCGGCTCGTCGATCGTGTCGCGCACGAACAATGGATAGATGAGATCCGCGGCCGCGATCCGAGTCTCCCTGGCGAGCCGGCGGAGTGCCGGCCTCGACCGCAACCGGCGGGGGCGTTCGATGGGAAACGTCATGCTGGAATTGGAGTCCGGCTGCGCACGATGGCGTCGACCAGTCCGCGCGTCGTGTACTCCTGCGCGATGATATCAACCCGCAGTCCGAGTTCGCGGGCGGTCTGTGCGGTTATTGGGCCGATGCAGGCTACGATGACCCGGTCGGGTAGGGCACCCGGCAAGGCATCGACGAAGTTGCGCACGGTCGACGAGCTCGTGAACGTGACCATGTCGACGTCCGGCAGGCAGGCGGCCAGTCGTGGCCGCACGTCGGCCGGCGGAACCGCGCGGTAGGTCTCCAGCACATCGACCTGGGCACCGCGGGAGCGGAGTTGCTCCGGCAGTACGTCGCGCGCACCGGCCGCACGCGGCAGCAGGATGCGGGCGCCCGGCGCCACGGCAGCCGACAGCGCGTCAGCCAGCTCCTCCGCGATGAACCGATGGGGCAGGAGCGTCGGCGCCATGCCCGCCTCCTCGGCCCTCGCCGCCGTTTCGGGGCCGATGGCGGCGACCTTCAGACCCGCCGGGAAATCGCGGTGCGCCTTCCGGAGCAGCTCATGCAACCGGTCGACCCCGTTGGCGCTGGTCAAGACCACCCAGTCATAGCGGCCGAGATCCTGCAAGGCCGCCGGGTCGACGGCAAGCGGCTCGATCGCGATCACCGGGCATCGAATGGCCAGGGCGCCAAGCGCTGCCAGGGCGTCTGCCAGGACTGCCGCCTGGCGATCGGCGCGCGTGACCATGACTCGCAGCCCGGCTAGCGAAGCATCCGAACGAAATAGGAGTCCAGCGGCACCCTGCGACTCGAGACTGGCGGCGACTTCCTCGACGACATCGGCGTCGCGCTGACCCTCGGCTCGCGCCCGGATCACCGTCGTGCCGTGATCATCCAGGACAACGGCCTGAAGCCGGAGGTCGTCGCCGTCGACGACGGCGTAGGCACCCAATGCCGAGAGGCAGCCACCGCGAAGTCGCCGAAGAAGGGCCCGCTCGGCCCGAACGGCGCGGCTGGTCGGGGCATGGTCGATCGCCGCGGCCAGCCCTGCCGCCTCGCTCCCCTCGAGCGCCTCGATACCGAGCGCGCCCTGTCCGGGCGCCGGCAGCATGACGTCGAACGCCAACAGCTCGTGCGCCTCCCCGAGGCGGCCGAGCCGCGCCAGTCCGGCGGCCGCGAGGACCAGCGCATCGGCGGCGCCCTCGCGAAGGCGCCGCAACCGGGTATCGACATTGCCGCGAATCTCGACCGCCTTCAGATCGGGTCGCACGGCCGCGACCTGGGCCGCTCGCCGAGGGCTGCCAGTACCGATCCGCGCGCCCGCTGGGAGTTGGGCCAGGGTACTGGGCCTTCGGGCGACCAGGACATCGCGGGCATCCTCCCTCGGGAGAAATGCCGCCAGGGTCAACCCGGCGGTCGGCAGCGTGGGAAGGTCCTTGGCCGACTGCACCGCGAGCTCCGCCCGACCGTCGAGCAGGGCCTGCTCCAGGTCCTTCACGAACACGCCCTCGCGAGGCGAGTTGCTGAGTCGCATCGATGGGTGACGATCCCCCTCCGTCGTCAGCGGCGTCAGCGCGAATTCGTGCTCCGGATAGCGTTGCGCCAGCGCATCCGCCACCAGCTGCGCCTGGATGATGGCGAGCGTGCTGCCCCGCGTAGCCAAACGAAACCTCACTTCAGGCCAACCTAGCACACGAGATCGGGCGCCCGGCCGGGTTTAGCTGCGGCGTCCGACGACGTAGTAGGTCAACGACTCGAGCGCGTCGCGATAGGGTGACGGCGGGAAGGCCCGTAGCTCCGCGCGAGCCTTGTCGCCGAACGTTTTCGCGTAGGCATACGACTCGTCGATACCGGGCGAATCGCGGACGATCCGGACCACTTCGGCATAATCGGTATCGTCGAGGACGGGCTTGGCGAGGACGGCATCGAGCCGGCCATTTTTGGCTTGGCGCGCGAGCATCAGGGGCAACGTCACGGTGCCTTGCTTGAGGTCGTTGCCCACTGGCTTGCCCACTTCCTGTGCCGTTGCCAGGTAGTCGAGCACATCGTCGGCGATCTGAAACGACATCCCGAGCAGACGGCCGAAACGCCGGATCGTTTCGACTTGGCCGCCTTCGAGGCCGCCCAGCACGGCGCCGCAGAACGTGGACGCGGCCAGCAGCACAGCCGTCTTGCGCTCGATCTTCGCGTAGTACTCATCGAGCGACTGGTCATAGCGGCGCTGGCTGGTGAGCTGCAACATCTCGCCGAAGCAGATCGTCATCACCGTCTGGGAAAGCACCGCATCGATCTCGGGATTGCCGATCTGCGACATCAGGTTCGCCCCCTTGGCGAAGTAGTAGTCGCCGATGATGATCGCCGGATTCGGGCCCAGCGTCTCATGGATGGTCCGAAGTCCCCGGCGGGTTGGCGCCCCGTCGATCAGATCGTCGTGGATCAGCGTCGCGTTGTGAATGAATTCGATCGCCATCGCGGCCCGATAGATATCGTCGGTGCGCCTTTTGGGACCGAGGCCCGCGGACAAGAACACGAGAGCCGGCCGCAGCCGTTTCCCACCGGCGTCCAGGATCTGTTCCATGGCTTCGGCGACCGGGCCGAGATCCGCGCGTACGGTCGCATGTAGCCGCTGCTCGAAATCTTCGAGCTCGGCTCGGATCGGAACGACGAAGTCCGTCCCCGTCATGGTGGCACTCACGCCGCTCCCTCCCGGCCGCTGAGTTCTTCGACGAGCTCGAGCCGGACGGTCGTGATCGGCGGCAGGTCCTGCCCGAACAAGTGGCGCGCGATTTCCGTAAACCGGTCAGGCGATCCGGTGACGTAGATCTGGTGCCGGGCGGTTTCGCCCTCAGCCGATTCGAGGCCGTTCTTGGCAAGGACGCGTTTCACGCGGGCGGCCGTGGTCTCGGCAGAGTCGACCACGGTCATGGTGCCGCCCGTGATTTTTGTGATGAGCGGTTTGAGCAGCGGATAGTGGGTGCAGCCGAGGATCAACGTATCCGCGTCGTAGTTGAGAATGTCCTGCAGCGCCTCGCGCAGGACGGCCTCGGTCTCGGGCGCGTTGGCCTTGCCGCTTTCGACCAGGTCGACGAGCTGAGGCGCGGCTTTCGGCAGCACACCGATCGTAGGATTCGCCTCGCGGATGGCGTGCAGGTACTCCTGGCTCTGCATCGTGCCTTCCGTCGAGATCACGCCGACGCGCTTATTCGTGGTGGCCGCTACGGCCGCTTCGGCTCCCGGGGTGATGACGCCGATGATCGGGATGTCGAACACTTCGCGGGCGGTGTTCAGCGCGGCCGCCGTCGCGGTATTGCACGCGATCACGACCATCTTGACGTCGAGCTTTTCCAGGAACCGGATGATGTTCAGGGCGAAATGACGCACCTGCGACTGGTAGCGAGGTCCGTACGGAAAGTGGCCGAGATCCGCAAAGTAAATGGTGGATTCTGCCGGTAGCTGGCGCTGCAACTCTCGCAGGACGGTGAGCCCGCCGACGCCTGAGTCGAAGACGCCGATTGGCCGCGGGTCACTCATGTGCGCCACAACATCTTAACAATGCCTAATTTAATTGGACCGTGGCTGAACTCCGTTCGCCATCGGGCGGCCAGTTGATTCTGGCTTCGCGAGCACTGCAAGTGATGGGCTCCCACCGGGTTGTATCGGCGATGAAGCCGCATGTCCGGCGCGGTCGCGCCGCTAAAGAGAAGCGCATCGAGCGGGCCAAAGCCCGCCGCGCCGCCCCCAAGAAGCAGGCCGCGTAGCCTCACCGGCTGGGACCGACGCTGGCTCGCCAGTGCCGTAGACGCGCTACATCCAGGGCAATGACCAGCGCGCTCGACGTTAAGGGCGTTGTCGTGCGGTACTGGATGTACTTCCTTCGCAGCGACGTGATCGCGCGCTCTTGCTCGGCGCCAGTCGCGAGGAGTCGAGCGCGTCCCTGGAGCAGCACCCACCACAGCCGGCGCCAATCTTCCACATAGTGATCGATCAGCAGGGCCGCCTTCGGATTGGCCTGGACATTTCTCACCCGGCGTAGCTGACCAGCGCCGACTGACTTGGGCTTGGCGTCGACCGCCTGATAGAGCGTGTCGCCAAGCAAGACGAAGCACACCGGCACCACGGAGGGCCGGGTGCCGTCCGAGGTCGCGAGATGCCCGACCCGCGCCCGGGCGATGCGCCGCCGTAAACCTGGATCGATCAGCGTGATGCCAAGATTAGCCATCACGATCTTTCTCCGTGAAGCGGACGTCAAGGCGCTGCTCACGATGGACGCCACGCTGGCGGCCCTCGAGGCGGCATTTCGCGAATGGGCCGCGGGGCGCGCGTCAAACCAGCCGCGCCGGCGGGTCGCCAGCGGCGCGGTGCTCGCCACCATGTCGTGTGCGCTGCCGTCAAGCGGGTTGATGGGGTTCAAGGCCTACACCCACGGCCCGAACGGCGCTCGCTTCTGGGTGGCGCTCTTCGACGCGGCCGACGGTCGTCCCCGGGCCCTGATCGAGGCCGACTGGCTGGGGCGGTTGCGGACCGGCGCCGCCTCCGGACTTGCGACGAAATACCTGGCTCGTGGCGACGCGTCGATTTTCACGGTCATTGGCGCCGGGAGCCAGGCCCTGACCCAGGTGCTCGCCGTCGCCGCGGTCCGAAAGCTTCGCGAGGTCCGGGTCTTCAGCCGCGATGCTGGTCACCGCGCGGCGTTCGCCGACCAGCTCACGACCTTCTTGGACGTCCCCGTCCGAGCCATGGCCAGCCTCAAGGAAGCTATTGACGGCGCCGACATCCTGACCACGATTACGTCGGCGGCCCAGCCTATCTTTCCGGGAGAGTGGCTGCAGGCCGGCCAGCACCTGAATGTCTGCGGCTCGAACATTCCGAACCGCCGGGAGGTCGACGGCCGCACGATCGCCCGTGCGGATCTGCTGGTGGCCGACGACGTCGACGCCGCCCGCCTCGAAGCCGGCGACCTGATCCTGGCGGAGCGCGAGGGCCAGATGAGCTGGGGCCGCGTCCGCTCGCTGCGTAACGTGGTCGCCGGTGGGACGGATCCCCGCCAGTCGTCGGATGTGACCGTCTTCAAGTCTGTGGGGCTCGCGATCGAGGACGTCGCCGCGGGCTCGGTCGTCTTACAACTGGCGGAATCTCGCGGCGTTGGCGTCCACCTCCCGGACTGACTCGACAAAATATGCGATTGCGTTGATTTTTGCTGACAGTTGTGCTGTAATTTTTGTCACGTACATGAGTGTCACCCTCTGGTTGAGGGACCGTCTGGTCGAGTTGGGCGCCTCGCTATGCACCGCGGGCGTCCTTCTCGCGGGCCTCGCCGTCGGCGTACCGTTTCTTCGCGCACGTATAGCGGAGACGTTGCTTTACAGCTTCTGCTGCGTCAGCGCGGTGCTGCTTCGGGCCGTGCTCGTCTTGACCGTGCGCGGCGCGGTGTGGGCGGTGCGAACCGTCTCTTCGGCGGCACCCCACCCGGTGCCAACCCTGGGCCCGTTTCGCGCCTAGTGAACCAGATCGTTATACCATCGATATAACGAAACCCGCGCACCGTGCTAAGATGATCCGGCCGAGATACCGGCTACCAAGGGAGGATACCGATGGGATATTTCAGAGGCGTCGTCCATGGATTGATCATCGGCGGCGCCGTCGCGCTGCTCTACGCACCCAAGCCCGGACGCCAGATGCGCACGGAGCTATCCAATCGGCTGGACCAGGTTCGCGGCCAGATGCAGCCCGTGATCGACCAGGCGCAAGGCGTCGTCGACTCGGCGCGTCCTCAGGTCGAACGGGGCATTTCGAAGGCCCAGCAGCAGGCGCAGCGGCTCACGCGGCGCGGCGATAATGGCGGCGCCAGCGTCCCCGGCCCCGGAGTCTAGCGCCTAAGATTCTCTCGTGGCGTTAAAGATAGCGCGCCCCGGTGTGGAAAGGCGCGCGTGATAGACGAGGGGATCGTTGTCGCGGGGGGCGTCCGGACGTCGATTGGCAAGTTTGCAGGCGCCTTCAAGGACACCCCGACGTCGGACCTTGGAGCTAACGCGATCCGCGCCGCCATCGAGCGGGCGGGCATCTCGCCCGATATGGTCGACGAAGTCATCCTCGGGTGCGTCGGCCAGGTCGGCGAGGACGCGTTCAACGCTCGGCTTGCCACGCTGAAAGCCGGGCTCCCCGAGAAGACCACGGCGTTTAACGTCAACCGGCTTTGTGGCTCCGGCCTGCAGGCCATCAACAGCGCCGTCCAGGAGCTCCGCACCGGTGAGGCGGAGGTCGTCGTCGCCGGCGGCAACGAGAACATGTCAATCCAGCCCTACTTGCTGCCACGGGCGGAGGTCGGGTGGCGGCTTGGGCAGGCGGAGTTAGTCGACGGCACGCTGTCGCTGGTTACCGACCCGTTTGGCCGCTACCAGATGGGATGCACTGCCGAAAAAGTCGCCGATCGCTACGGCGTTTCCCGCGAGGCGCAGGATAAATTCGCGGCCGAGAGCCAGCGACGGGCGGCGTCGGCGATTGCCGAGGGTCGCTTCAAGGACCAGATCGTGCCCGTCGCCATCCCTCAGAAAAAGGGCGACCCGGTGATTGCCGACAGCGACGAACATCCCCGACCGAACACGACGATGGAATCGCTTGGTCGCCTCAAGCCCGCGTTTCGCGAAGGCGGCAGCGTGACCGCCGGCAACTCATCGGGCATCAACGATGCCGGGGCCGCGGTCGTCGTCATGACGAAAACCAGAGCCGCCGAGCTCGGTGTGACTCCCCAGCTCGAGTGGGTCGCGGACGCCGTCGCCGGAATCGCGCCCGAAATCATGGGCGTCGCGCCAATTTTCGCCGTCCAGAAGCTGCTCAAGAAAGTCGGCATGACGATCAACGATATTGACCTGATGGAGCTGAACGAGGCCTTCGCCGCGCAGGCCGTGGCCGTGATCCGCGAGCTTGAAATTGACCCGGAAAAGGTCAACCCCAACGGCGGCGCCATCGCCCTCGGGCACCCGGTCGGTGCCACCGGTGCCATCCTGACCGTCAAGCTGGCTTACGAGCTGAAACGTTGTAAAGCCGAATGGGGCATCGTGACGATGTGCATAGGCGGTGGCCAGGGCATCGCCACGCTGTTTCGGAATCTGAGCTAGCCACACCCGACTGCACGGGACGCGCCCAATACGCGTTGTATTCGGAGGCATGTCCCGACTGATCTCCCGGCCCGCCATCCTCGCGGTCACCGTCGTGCTGACGGTGATCGCCCTGCTGCGATTTGGCGTTCTGACCACCATCCTGGTCATGGCCGTGGGTGCGACGACGGCCGTACTGGTCGGCCGCCACCGCGCCGGACTGTTCAAGCTTCGCGTCCGTGGACGCGGCCGGCGCGAGCCGGTCTGGAAACCGAAGAACCACCACGTGGAGCTGCCGGCGCCGGCCGATGACCCGGTGATTTCGTTCGCCGAGCCAATGGTCGAGCTGTTCGCGTCGCGGACGCCTCCCCTCGCGCACCTGCCGCTGAGCGCCGCTGTCCGCAGCGAGCTCGACGGTTTCGCGCTCGGCCGCACCCGACGGATCATCGAGGCACCCGACCTGCTCGCGCACGCCGCGGCTGACGCCGAATCGTGGCCCTTTGTCGAGGCCACGGTCCAAAAGACCCTGGCGCTGGCGCGCTCGCGCGGCGTCCAGCTAGAGCCCGCCGGTCAGCCCCGACTGACCCAGGCGCTCGCCTTGAGCGCCGTCCACGGCGTCCTACTCGCCGAGTGGCGGCAGCTCGAAGACGGTCAGACGATCTGGGACGGCGCCACCGCGCGGATCCGGGCCTCAGACGCCTTTGCCATCCAGCACATCACCGAGGCCATGGAACGGCGTCAGCTACCCGAGCTCTTTGCAGGGATCGGACGCCGACCCCCGGACTTCGAAGCCCGGCTGCTTCTGCCCTACGCGCTGGCGACGGCGTTTTACCTGCGGCTGCGCGGCCGTGCACCGAATGCGTCCGCCGCCTGAGCCCGTCCGGGCTTAATGGATCAGCGTGAGAGCGCGCGGGCCGGGACCTCCTCGTGCCGCAGCGACGTCAGGCGCACGTACGAGCGGTCACCAATCCATTGCGTGGGTGGCGCCGCCCACCACTTCGCCATATTGTTAAGGGCGACCGCGTATTGCGCTCGGAGCCGCGAGAACGCCGCCCACGACTCCTCCGACCCGAGCAGCGACCAGCCCGCGGCCGCCAATCGCTCGCGCGCCTGGTCGAACTCATAGCGCTCGACACCCGGATCGTGATCGCTCTCGATCCGGAAGAAGCGGGCCAGGTCTTCGACCAGATGGCGCCCCATCGCAAACATCATTTTGGCCTCGCCGTGAGGACCGCCGAGGACCGTGGTCGTCACCAGGGTCGTGGCGTCCAGGACCGCGCCCAGCGCGCTGACCCAGGATTCGTTGTCGTGGGAGGAGCGGAAATAGGCCAGGACGGGGTAGGCCAGGTGGCTGTCGAGGACCTCGGCGCTCCACTTCTCCCACTCGGCAAAAAGGCGCGGCAAATCGTCGACCATGCCCAGCTTGGCCATCGTCTCCAGCAGGTTGACGCCGGATGGCGGCGCTCCGGCCCTGGCGTCGAGCGTGACAATCAGGATTTCGCGACGCTGAAAGGACGCGTAGAGCGAAAACAAGAAGCTGATGGCCAGCGCTATCGTTCCGAGGCCGGTGCCACCGGCCAGCAAGGCCAAGCCGCGTGCGAGTCCCGAGGTCGCCACGAAGTCGCCGAACCCGATGGTCAGCACGGCGGTGCCGGCAAAGTAGACGGCCGTGGGGAAGTCATGCACTACCGGGTGCAGCTGCTCCCGTAACCCGTAGAAGATCAGGGCGAAGCCGAGGACGAGCCCGGTTAACCACAGCACCAGCAAGATGACCACGACCAGGGGCGCAAACATTCCCAGCATTCGGTCCCGTTCCCCAGCCGAGCTCGTGCCCAGCGCGATGCCGCGCCAGGCTCGCCAGCCAGGCCTGACCACCCATCGCGTGAGCCGAAAGCGCGCCGGCGTCGACCGCGGGACGACGACACTCTGGAAGACGTCGTTGAGGATGTAGAAAACGACGATGATCCCGAAGATGACCTCGAGTGTCTCGAGCATGAGGGCCATACTACTTGCCTGAAGGGCTGGTGCCGGGACAGGGATTCGAACCCTGACGCCCTTACGGGCAGGCGATTTTAAGTCGCCAACGTCTACCTATTTCGTCATCCCGGCGCGAGCCACATTGTAGGGCGATGGCCCTGGTTACCTGGCGCCCGATGCCCCGGCTTTTTCCATCACCGCACTAACGTTTCAGCCCATCAGCAACGGGCATGCGGGTTGCTCTCGAGCAGTACCGTGAACACATCGCTTGGGCACTCCGCCGATTCAGTCTCGGCCTCGCGCTCGGCGTCCTGGCGACCGGCCTCATCATCGCCATCATGCACCCTGGCCTGGCGAACGGCGCCGTCGCCGTCGAGAATCGCATCCAGCACCAATCCGGCGTCCAACTCGCGATTGCCGGCATCTACTTGGAGGAGTCGGGCCTACCCATGCCGGTGCCCTCGGAAGTGTCGGTCGGCTACCTCGGCCAGCGCATCACCGGGAACCCACTGGCTCTCTTCGCAAGCTGGCTCGGGCTCACGCTGCTGATTGTGCTGGGATCGACGAATCTGTTCCTGGTCTCACGCCGCTTCGGACAAAGACTGCTCACCAGCCGTATTGGCAGCGCGCTGCACTTGACGCCGTCCCGAGTTGCGCGCGCCCAGTCATGGTTTGGACGTTGGGGCCCGGTCGCAATCGGGGTCTCCCGCTACGTCCCCGGCCTGCGCTGGGCCATGGCCGTGGCCTGCGGCATCCTCGGCGTGAGCTATCGCACCTTCTGGTTCAGTACGGCAATCTCAGCGGCGCTGTGGGCCGCGGTGATGCTCACCCTTGGCGTCACAGTAGGCGACGCCGTAGGCCAGACGATCATGGCGCATGCCTGGATCGGGCTGTTGCTGCCGTTGCCCGCGGCGACCGTGCTCACGACGGGCCTGGTGCGACTCTTCGTCAGGCGCCGGGCTGTGGCCTCCGTCCCCGCGTCTTAGCGCGCCGCCCTCCGCGTCCACGTTCCCCAGCCGACCGTCAGCGCCAGGGCGCCGGCACCGAAGACCAGCGCCGCCAGACCGATGAGCCCGCCGAGCACCGGGAGCAGGCCCAGAACCGTCAGCACGAACAAACCACCCAGCAGCGCGAGGGCGTCGTGATAGCTCGCCCAGCCGAGCCGGGCGAACAGCAGGCGCCCCACCAGGAAGCCCGAGACCACGTAACCGATGGCCAGCACGAGAATCCAAATCGGCAGCAGGAGAACCCCGAGCCACCATCCGCCGATCAGCACGCCAATGATAAAAACGATCAGCGCGACGATCGGCGTGATGACCAGGATCGCTGCCCCGATGCCGAGGCTGGGCCACGGCTGCGAGCGTAGCGTATCGATCGCCCGGGCGCTGATGCGGGGGAGCAAGAGAATTAGCAGCAGGCCGAGAGCGAAGAATCCGATCAGCTCGCGCAGCCACCCAAGAAATCCGTTGCCGGCGCCACCCGCCTGGTCCGTCGGCGTGTGCCGGATCGTCGTCCCGGCGACCCGCGCGCCGTTGACCAGCTGAACGGCATTGTTGCTGGTGTAGTCCAGGTTGCCGCCGATCTGTGACCCGTCCAGCTTGAGATGGTCGACCTGGCCTCGCACGTCGCCCCCGACGCGATTCTTTAGCGTCAGGTTGCCGGCTGACATCTGGACCCGGTGGGTAACCGGGGCGGATACGGTCGCCATTCCGCCGGCCACCACCAGGTCGCGGCCGATGGTAGCGCCGGATCCGATGTCGATCGCGCCACCGGTGACGACGACGTCCTGCGCGACCGGGCCATTGATCGTCAGGTTGCCACCGGCCGCGATGATGCTGCCACCCACGTGACCGGTTACGTTGACGGTGCCGCCGCCGACGATCAAGTCGCGCGTGATACTGCCTGCGATGGTGATGGTGCCGCCACCGGCGATGACGTTCCCATTGACCGTCCCCTCGATGCTGATCGTGCCGGCGCCCGCGTAGATATCGTCATTGACCGTTTCCGTGCGGGCAACGGTGACGTCCGCGCCCTGCCGCAGATCCGCCGCTGCCGCGGGCAGCGGCGCCCAGGCAAATAAGGTCGCGATCACGATCGCTCCGGTGAGTGTCGCCAACCAACGACCGAGCATCCGCTGTATGCGTGTCATCAGATCACTGCCCTCCAGCCGCGAGCTCTTCAGTGCATTCTCCCACGGCCGCCGGGTGGGGGGCGCCGCCCGGCGGCGCCTCGAAGGTTCCTAAGCGACGGGCGCCACTTCCTGGTACGCCTGATCGGCTGCCGCCGTCTCGGCCCGCGTGGCCCGAGCGCGTACGCCGAGGACCCCAACCGCGGCGACCACGACGACGCCGATCCCCAGCGCCATGCTGGGCCGCATGGCGTCAACAAAGGACTGTGTGAAGACGGCATGCGCCAGCCGCTCCAGTTGTTGCGCGATTTGTGCCGGGATATTGGCGGGGAGCTGCAGGCTGCCGCCCGTCTGGCCGCGCCCGACTTGTAGGCCGCGGCTGGCCGCCTGACTGAAGCCATCGACGAAGGGAGCCCGGAACAGGTCCGGCAGCTGTGACGAGTAGCCGGCGGCGTGTTCGTGCAGGCCGGTGGCCAGCCTGTTCTGCAGCACGGCACCGATCGCCGCGCTCCCAATCACGGTGCCCAGCTCCTGCACTGTGCTCAGCACACCGGAGGCGACGCCGGCCAGCCGCGGTTGCAGGTCACGGGTCGCCAGGCTGTAGACGGGCGTCCAGACTCCCGCAAGGCCAAGCCCACCGACCGCCAGCCCCGGAACGAAGGCCCAACGATTAGAGTCCACCTGCACCCTCCAGGCGATGTAGGCCATCCCGATCGCGAACAGGGTAAGCCCGATCATGAGGATGTATTTGCCGAAGCGAGCGGCCAGGGGGGCCACGACGCCGGAGAACAACATCATCGTCAGCGCCATCGGCGCCATTGCGACGCCGGCGTCGAACGCGCTGAGCCCGAGCACGGATTGGAAGTAAATGGTGATGGGCAGGAAGACGCCCACCATGGCGAAGCCCATCGCCATCAGGACGACCGTCATGAGGGTGTAGTTGCGATCCTTGAAGACCGCGAACGAAAGGAGCGGTTCCTGGTCCTGGCGGCGCCACTGGACGATGAAGAAGAGCGCGAGGACCGCGACGCCGGCCGCGATGATCTCGGGGATCGTGATGCCCGCCGAGACGGTTCCCCAGTTGTAGCGCTGTCCCTCGATCAAGCCGAAGATCACGCCGAACAGGCCAACCGTCGCCAGCGCGACACCAACGAAATCGAGCCGGTGCCGGCGGCCCGGACGAAGATCCGGCACCAGCGCCAGCGCGAGCGCCACGATCAGCAGGCCCACCGGCAGGTTGACGTAGAAGATCCATCGCCACCCAAAGTTGGTGACGATGAAGCCGCCGACGATCGGACCCGCGAGCACCGCCAGCCCGGCCAGCCCGCCGTAGATGGCGAAAACGCCACCACGCCGCTCCGGCCGAAAGATCGTGGTCATGATCGGCAACCCCTGGGGCGCAAGGATTGCCGCACCGAGACCCTGCGCGCCGCGAGCAAGGATCAGCTGCGTCGGATCCTGGGCGAGACCGCTGAGCGCCGAGGCCACGGTGAACACCACCACGCCGGCCATGAACATGTTTCGCGGACCGAAAATGTCGCCCAGCCGTCCCGAGGTGATCAAGAGCACCGCATACATCAGGCTGTAGCCGTTGAGCACCCAGAGAATCTGGTCGAGCGAGGCGTGCAGGTCGTCGACGATGCTTGGGATTGCGACGTTGACGATGGTCAGGTCCAACAGAGTCATGAACAGACCAAGGGCGAGCACGGCGAGCGCCAGCCACGGCGCGGATGGTCGGGTATTTTCAATCACGGTTGCGTACCCCCGCTACCAAATTTTGCTGTTCGGCAAAGAAGCGGCGCAATTCCTGCGCCACCCGCTCGGGATCTCCGCGTCGATCGGTATTGCCTGAGGCCTCATGACCGAGTCCGGGAAGCTCCACACGTGTGGCGTGTGGCAGGACCTTCTCGAGGCCATCGAGGGCCCTCGTCAAGTAGGCCGGGCTCTTGCTCCCGCCGAGCAGCAGCACCTCGGCGGGCAGAGTCCTGAAGCTCTCCAGCGCCCCCTCCATCGCGATCACCAGCTGAAAGTCATAGTGCAGTGTCGGAGCGAGCATCCTCATCGTGACGTCGTCGCCCGACGCCTTCTTGTCCTCGCTGGCCATCATCATCGTCGTCATCCGCTCGAGCAACCAGCGGGGTATGAGATTGAGCATCGGCGGCCCCATCTGCGCGCCTTTCATGCCGGTGATCATGGCCGCGGCGACCTTGCCTTGAGCCATCTCATTGTCGAAGCGCGTCAACCAGCGGGTCGCCGCCGAGCCGTTGAACATGAGCGGCGGTTCGAAGATTGCGGCCTTCTGAATGGCGGGAAGGGTGAGCGCCGCGTTGAGCGAGATGATCGCGCCCGAGCTGACCCCGAAGACATCGTGCGCTCCGGTCTTGCGAAGAAGGGCGTCCAGATCGTCGACCTCCTCCTGAACGCTGTAGTCCCTGCCATATGGTCCACTGAGACCACGGCCACGGCGGTCCGGCAGGTAAACGGTGTACGCGTCGGCCAGCGCCTCGGCGAGCTGTAGATGGCTTTGGGCCGACTCCATGGCGCCGTGGAGCACGACCAGCCCCGGGCCCTGGCCGAGCTGGCGATAGCCGATGGTGGTGCCGTCTCTCGAGACGACGCAGCCGGTGGTGTACTGGCTCGGTCCGGCCACGATTGATCGATCGTTCGCGAGCGTTTTAGACATGGGGTTCAAAGCTCCTTCCTTGATTACGCGACGGGAGCCTGGCTATACTCCGGGTTGCGCGCCCTTGAGCACCAGGTCTCATTGTGGGACTGACTCGAGGAACACGACCTCTGACGGAGTGCTCAGAACACTTCGCCGGAGGTCGTTACCTTTCATTGGGTTTCACCTCCCTCTCTGCGGTTCTCGAATTTCTCGCCAACGTCCTTCATTTGTGCCTTTGTGATCCACAGCCGGCCGCCCTCTATCTCGACGATCAGCTTGCGAACCCAATCGACCTCGGCCCGCTTCATCGCCAGCGCGTACTCCCCTTCCACCAGGAAGAGGCGCGGCAAGCCCATCTCCATGAAAGTCTTCAGCTGCTTTTCCTCACCCGCCGCCTGTCCCTCGAGCAGGGCGGTGCGCACCTTGAGGAGCCGGACCACCTCATCCTGGTCGAGGGCGGCAAAGAAGGCGAGCGCCGCGCCGAACTGCGGGTACTCGTTGACCGGTTGCGCCAGCAGTTCGCGCAGCCAGGCCATGATTTCCTCACGGCCGGTTTCAGTGATCGCGTAGACGGTCCGCTCGGGCCGGCGCCCCTCCCGGCTGGTCTCCTGGGCCTGGATGAATCCACCATTCTCTAGACGTTCGACCGTGTCGTAGATCGACCCGCCCTTGAGCCGGATCACCTGGTCGTGGCCGCGCTCCTTCATCTTGGATTTCATCTCGTACGGGTGCATTGGATGCTCCACCAGCAGATTCATGACGGCCAGCGCCAGCGGCGTTCGCGGCAGTTCTCTTTTGCTTTTCATTCCTTAGTCGATCTCGACTATACACACTCGACCAATCGATGTCAACTAATCCAGGGAAACGGAACTTACAGCATCCTTACCGAGTTCGGGGAGGATATACGGGACGTGAGCGCGGCGCCCCGGCGGATCCTGGTCGTGGACGACGACCCCATGGTCGCCATCACCATCCAGCGCGTCCTCCGTCCGGAGGGTTACGACGTCGAGGTTGCGCTCGGCGGGGCGGCGGCGCTCGAGCAGGCCCAAAGCCGGCGGCCCGACCTGGTCGTCCTCGACCTGATGATGCCCGGCATCGACGGCCTCGAGGTCTGCCGCCGGCTGCGAGCGGGCGGCAGCCTGCCCATCCTGATGCTGACTGCCCGCAGCGGGACCGCCGACCGGGTGCGTGGGCTCGATACCGGCGCCGATGACTACCTCGTCAAGCCGTTTGCTTACACCGAACTGCTGGCCCGCGTCCGCGCGCTGTTGCGTCGCGCGGCACCCCCGCCGACCCTCTTGCAGTTCGCCGACCTGACGCTCGAAGTTGAAACCCGTGAGGTGCGCCGCAGCGGCCGGCTCGTGCAGCTCACCGCGAAGGAGTTCGCGCTACTGAGCCACTTCCTGCGGCATCCTCGCCTGGTGCTGAGCCGCGAACAACTGCTCAGCGCCGTGTGGGCCGACGAAGAAACGGATGACAACGTGGTCGCGGTCTACGTCGGCTATCTGCGCACGAAGCTCGACGGCAGCGGTGAGCCGCGACTGATCCAGACCGTCCGCGGTTTCGGCTACAGCCTGCGCGAGGCCTGAGTTGTCGTTCAGGCTACGGCTGACATTCTTCGGCGCCGCTCTCGTCGCACTGACCGTGCTGGCCTTTGGCTGGCTGGTGTACACCCTCGCCACCAACAGCCAGGGTACGGCGCAGGACGATGTCCTCAAGCAGCGGGCCGCCGACGTGCAGGCCGGGGTCGCCGCGGCGTCGGCAGCCCAGCTCAGCGTTCCTGGCACGATGACCGGGGCCGAGGACCTGGCGCGCCGAACGGATCCATTCATCGAAATCCTTACGTCGAACGGAACGGTGGTGTCCAGCACCGGCCGAATTGGCGAGGCCGCCCCAGCCATACCGACGAGCCTGTTGGCGTCCGCCTCCGCACGCGGCTCGGCCCTGGCCACCGTGGATCTACGCGGCGCGCCGTCGCTTCGCTTGTTTGTCACGCCCTGGGACCGGCCTGACCTGGGCCTCGCGGGCTTCGTCGTCGCCGGCCAGCCAATCAGCGTTCAGTCGGCCAACCGCCGGGGCATCCTCGGCTTCTTGATCATTTCGTCCATTCCGACGCTGCTGGCGGCGTTCATCGCCAGCTGGCTGATCACGGGCCGAGCGCTTCGGCCGCTGAAGACCGTGATCGAGACCGCCGACTCGATCGCACGGACGCGCGATCTGAAACGACGGATCCCGCCCGCCAACCGGCAGGACGAGATTGGGTTGCTCAGCGAGAGCTTCAACCGGATGCTCGAACAGGTTGACGCCGCCAACCAGCAGCTGACCCAGGCGCTGGACGCCCAGCGTCGTTTCGTGGCCGACGCCTCGCACGAGCTGCGGACGCCACTGACGACCATCCGGGGCAATTCGGAGTTGCTGGCCCACGGTCCCAGCGTCCCGGAGGATGTCCGCGCGGCCGCCGCCCGCGACATCGCCACCGAAAGCGAGCGCATGAGCCGCCTGGTCGAGCACCTGCTCACCCTGGCCCAGGCCGACGCCGGCCAGAACCTCGCCCTGGCACCGATCGCCCTGCGGCCCATCATCGAATCCGTCGGCCGGCAAGCCCAGTTAACCCACGAGGATCGCCGCATTCGGACCGTCGGGCTGACCGACGCGACCATCGAGGGCGATGAGGATGCGATCACGCAACTCCTGTGGATCCTGGTCGACAACGCCGTAAAGTTCACCAAACCGGGCGGATCGATCGAGGTCGGACTGCAACAGCACGATTCGACCGGCCTGCTCACGGTCGCCGATGATGGCACCGGCATCCCACCGGGCGATCTGCAACGCATCTTCGAGCGCTTCTACCAGGCGGATGCGGCTCGGTCGAACAAAGGAGCCGGCCTGGGGCTATCGATCGCCCGATGGATCGTGGACCAGCATCACGGCGCGATCGCTGCACGTAATAACAACGGTCCCGGCGTCACCTTCACGGTTACGTTGCCGCTAGCCGCCTGAGCTTTCCTTCGCTCAGGTTTCCCTCGCCCGCCTGCCGGGCCCGCCGGCCCACGCGAGCCGCGCTTCAGTGCAATGCGAGCGTTTGAGGCGTCAGGGTGGGGGCACTTACGTCGTTCTTATCGCCCAGCTCTAGGTTGGCGTCATGTACGACATCGCCACCGACCACGCCAGTGCACTGACCGCCGCCGTCTTACTTCTTCTCTTCGTCGTCGCGGTCGTCGGCGGACTACGATTCTTGGCCGCCCGTCGCGTCGCGTTGGCTGGGCGTATCACCCAGGTCTACGATGCTGCGCCGTCGATGACCAAGCTGGCCGCCGCCCTGATGTTGCTCAGCGGAGGGATTCACCTCGCCCTGGTCCCTGGGCACGAAGGCATCACCGGCGTGCTGTTCGTCATCGACGGGCTGGGCTTCATCGTCTTCGCCATCGCGGCTTTTCTCACCAACTGGTGGCGTCGGCCGGCGATCCTGTGGCTGGTGGCGACGATCCTCGCCTACCTCGTCTGGGTCATCGCCGGCTGGGAAACGCCCGACCAGATCGGCATTGCCTGCAAGCTGATCGAGCTCGTGGCACTCGGGCTGCTGATGCGCCTGGCGAACCCCACGCGCCGGACCTGGCTGCGCCGCGTGTGGCGGGCGACCGCGTTTCCCCTGATGGCATGCGTCACGACGTTGGGTATCTGGGTCGGCGGGCTTGCCCATCCGGATGCTTTGCATGCGCACGCGGGCGCGCTGCTGCAACCGGTCGCCGCGGTCGCCACCCCGGAGCAACAGGTAGCCGCCGCAGAACTCTTGGCCAATACCCGAGCCAGCATCGCACGCTACCAGGATCCCGCCGCGGCGATCGCCGCGGGCTTCAAGCCGGGCCCGGTGTCCAGTGCCGACCCGCTGCGGCATTTCCAGAACTCGGCGAACGCGAACGTCATCCTCGACCCGAACCGCCCGCAGGCCCTCGTCTACGCGAAAACGCATCACGGGTTGCAACTGATCGGCGCCATGTTCCAGATGCAGCGTGCGGGCCAGTGGGGTCCGGACCCCGGAGGCCCGCTGACGCAGTGGCATCAGCACGAGGGCATCTGCTTCTCTCCCTTCGGCATCGAGTTCAGCTTCGAGACGCCCTTCTGGACCTGCCCGATCGGCTCGACCAGCATCACGACCGCCCCGATGCTCCACGTGTGGATCATCAATAACGGCAAGAACGGACCATTCGCCGCCGACCTCGACAAGGCCGTGCAGCGCGAGCTCACCGGGAGGTCATAACACCGTGCATCACACGCCTTCAACCAACAGCAGCGCTGCCGACATCGCCTCGGTGCTCGTCGTCGTCCAGGCCAGCCTCTCGCTCGTGGCCGGGTTGAGCGCCATCCCGTTTGCCATCGTCGAGCCGGGCTTCCGGGTGCTTGCGGTGGTCACGATCCTGATGGCCGCGGCGATGTTCTGGCTCGCCCGCAACCTTCGCCGCGGACGTCGCTGGGCCTGGCGCTGGCTGGTCAGCCTGGAAGTGCTGAGCCTGGCGATGACGTCGCTGCTCTCGCTGCTGCCGATCGGAACCATCCGCGGCCCCGTGCCGCTGCTGGTAAACCTCGTAATCCCGACGGCCGTCGTGGTCTTGCTCGCGGCAGCCAGGTCAGACGCGCGCCGCGCTGCCTGACGTGGCACTGCGGCGGGAGAGCGAGTCGATCGTGATCGCGACGAGGAGGACGAGACCCGTGACGATGAACTGCCAGCGGACGTCCAGCCCCAGCAGGCCCATGCCGTTGTAGATTCCGCCGATGACCAGGCCACCGAGGATCCCGTGGATCACCCTGCCGCGGCCGCCAAAGAGGCTGGTCCCGGCAAGCACTACCGACGCGATCGCATAGAGGACGAGCTGGCCACCGTTGATGTTGCCGGACATGCCGCCCAGGTACGAGGCGTAGAGCAAGAGACCGACGCCGGCGGTGAAGCTGCAGATGATAAAACACAGGGTTCGGACCCCGGCAAGATTGATGCCGGCCCGTCGGGCCGCCTCGGGATTGCCACCAATGGCGTAGACGTAGCGCCCGAACTTGGTCCGCTGAAGCAGCATCATCCAGGCGAAAAAGATTCCGAGGACGATCGGAATGACCCAGGGGACGCCAGCCTGCGTGCCGAAGGCGGCCCGATTGACGTTGCAGATCGCCACCACCGCGGTCGCGATGAGTGCGATCAGGGCGATCTTGATGATGGTCAAGCTGACCGGCGGCGCGACCAGTCCGCTGCGGCGCCGGCGGCTGTCGCCAAACCAGAGCAAGGCGGCAATGGCGATGACGATGACGCCCGCCCCGATCCAGCTGACGACCGGGTCGATCGTCCCATTCATGAGGTTGTAAAGGACCTGCCGATTTGAGTCCAGCCCGGCCAGGCTCGGGTAGCCGGAGAAGGCCAGCCCAAGGATGATGAGCATCGCCCCCTGCCAGATCAAGAGTCCTGCGAGCGTGACGATCAGCGATGAAAGGCGCAGCCGGGTGATCAGGGTCCCCTGCAGCGCGCCGATCACGGCGCAGACCAGGAGCCCGGCGATGACCGCGGCCCACCAGGGCCATCTCGTCGTCGCCGGCTGCACCAACTGGACCGTGACGGCAGCACCGACACCGCCGGCGTACGCGATCGAGAGATCGATCTCGCCGAGGAGGATGACGAAGAGCTCACCCATCGCCAGGACCATGAAGTACGCGCTCTGCTGGAATAGGTTGACGAGGTTTCCAGCTGAGAGAAAGACGTGATTCGGGCTGATCGCCTGGAAGACGATCGTGATGATGAGCAGCGCGAGGATGACGGGCAGGACACCACTGTCCCCGCTGCGGATACGAGTCAGCCAGGCACGCAACCACTCGCCCAGAGACTGGGCAACCAGCTCCGGTGGCACTTCGATCGCGGCCGCCTGCACCGCGGCGGTTGGATCCGGCGCCTGTTCGGGGGCTTCAGCGCGCACCACTTTTCGCTCCGTCACCGCCGGTCGGCTGCCCAGCGCGGCCCGAGGCACCGGTGGTCATGTAATCGACGACGGTCTGCCGGTCGTAGTCGGAGGCGCGGCCCTGAGTCGCCATGCGGCCGAGATGCAGCACGGCAATCCGGTCCGCGACCTCGAAGACGTCGTTGAGGTTGTGGGAGATGACCATGACGGCCAGGCCGCGATCGCGCAAACGCCGGACCAGGTCGAGCACCTGCTTGGTTTGCACCACGCCCAGCGCCGCCGTTGGCTCGTCGAGCATCACCAGCTTGGAGTTCCACATCACGGCCTTGGCAACCGCAACAGACTGGCGCTGGCCGCCGGAAAGCGAGGCGACGGGTTGGCGGATCGACCGCACGGTCGTGACTCGAAGGTCGGCCAGCGTCTTGCTGGCGGCACGCTCCATGTCGTCCTCGTTAAGGAGGCCGTTGCGCAGCTCTTCGCGGCCAAGGAACATGTTCTGCACGATGTCCAGGTTGTCCGCGAGCGCGAGATCCTGGTAGACCGTCTCGATGCCGAGCTTGGCCGCGTCCCGGGGGGTTCGGATATGAACCGGGTTCCCCTCCCAGAAGAATTGACCGTGGTCGATCTCGTAGATCCCGGCGATGCACTTGGTTAGCACCGATTTTCCGGCGCCGTTATCACCACAGAGGGCGGTAACCTGTCCGGCGTAGAGGTCCAGGTCCACCTTAGTCAGCGCTTGCACCGGGCCAAAATGCTTGTCGACGCCACGGGCCTTGAACCGTGGCTCACCCAGGGTCGCGTCTTTGACTACCTGGCCCATTGCTTCACACTGTATCGCGCGAGATGGGGGATTGGCGCCGCCGCGGCCGGCGGCGGCGCCACAACGATCTAGCTAATGCCCGCTGCGCTGCAGGCGGCCGCTCCGGCGTCGGTGCACAGGGCGGTCTTGTCGACGAACTTGTCCTTGATGACGGTGGCGTTCATGTTCGAGACCGTCACCCAGATCGGCACCAGCAATGATGCCGGTTGCGTGCTGCCCGCGGCGTTCTTCGGCGGCGAGGTCGTGCCGTTCAGTAGTGCGGGTGGAGGGGTCTGGCCGGCGCGAAGGATGGTCGCGAGCGCGACCGCGTCCTGTGCCTCGAGATAGACCGCCTTGTAGACAGATCCGCACTGGTAGCCCTTCAAAACGTTGGCCATGCCTTGCTCGGTGGCATCCTGACCGGTGGTCGGGACCTTCTTGGGGCCGACGCCCTTGTTCTTGAGCACCGTGATGGCGGCGTTGCCAAGGCCGTCATTCGCCTCGACCGTGGCGTTGATGCTCGGGTTGGCGGTGTATTGCTGTTGGAAGACGGTCTGTCCCGCGGCATTGTCCCAGCCGGGCGCAATCTTCTCCGCGACAAGCTTGAAGCCATTGTTCGTCTTGCCAGCGGCCAGCGGGGTTGTGTCGTCGCCCCAGATCGACTTGTTGTAACCCTGGGCGAAGGAGACCGCGTTCGGGTCGGTATCCTGGCCGCCGTCCAACTCGAAGACCTGCGGGTTCGTGACGCCCCAGTCCGTGACACATTTCTGGAAGCCGTCGCCGATGAGCTTGCCGACCTGGACATTGTCGAAGCTCACGTAATAGACGTTGGTACCGGTGAACGTGGCGCGGTCATAGCTGATCGTCTTCACGCCCTTGCTCTGGGCGAGCTGCTGGATCTGCCCACCGACGTTGCTGTTGATCGGATCGAAGACCAGCACTTTCGCGCCGGCGGTGATGTCCGCCGTGGCGAGGTTGAGCTCCTGGGCCGGGTCGCCCCCGGCATTCTCGATCTTGTATTCGTTTGACTTATAGCCGGCCGCGTCGAAGGCTTGCTTCAGATATGGCGCATCGAAGTTGACATAGCGGGTCGACGACGTGGTGTCGGGGAGGATCACCCCGACGAGGCCGCTCCCCGCGTCGTGCAGCCCCTTGAGCGAAGGCATCACCGTGAAAGCCTGATCGAAGGACGTGACGCTGAGGCCCGGCGGTATGGTCGCGCTCGCCGAGGTGTTCGCCGTCGAGTTGCCGCACGCCGCGGCGACGATCGCGATCGCGCCGAGGCACGCGAACAAGGTCAGCGATCTAAGTCTGGCCAATTGTGTATCCCCTCCTGATGGTCTTGTCTACTGGGAACCATCATTCTGGGGGCTCGGGTATCGAATTCGCAAGCCGGAACCGGGTTTTCGCGAGAAGTTCTAACACTCTCTAACGAGCAGAACGAGCAGATCGATAAGCCGGAGTAGCTTGTGCACTCCGCACAACATCGAGGGTCCGGACGTCTGCGCCGTCCGGACCCCCATTGACCATCAGCGAGCCTTACTACCGGCGAAAGCCGCGCGCGAAGCCGCGGCCCGCCACGAGGCTGAACAACAGGACGACGATCGCCGCACCGAGGATCGCCGACAGGACAGGAATCCCACCCAACGATAGCTCCGGGGCGATGACAACGTGGAGGAGGTCGACCATCAACCAGGCGCCGACCAGCCCGGCAACGATGGCCCCAATCAGACCGCCGGGCATGCCCCGACTGACGAGCCGCTCGCCGATCAGCCCCGCGATGGCCCCCACGAGGAGCAAGACGAGCAGATGCGTTAGTGTCATATCAAGCCTCCAAATATGATGTAGCTCCGCTATCAATAATCATAGGCGAACGGCGGCGCTTTTGCCAAGCGTGTAGAGTCGAAACCGGAGGGGAACGCTCTGGCTTCAAATCAGAACCGACGACCATTGTTTCCGGCCCCGAAGGCACCAGCGCCCGGTGGAGCACCACGGCCCACGCCCTTCTGGCGAAGCCGCGGCTTCTGGATCTATCTCATCGTCCTGCTCATCATCAACTACCTGATCAGCGTTGTGTTCACCAGCGGACCAGCGCGCGTGACCGTCCCGTATACGACGTTCATCGCGCAGCTCAACGCCGACAACGTCAAGGACATTACCGCGCAATCCAACTCGATCCAGGGCGACTTCAAGAACTCGGTGACCTACGGAACGGCGAGCGGCAAGCTCTTCCAGACCGAGCGGCCAGTCTTCGCCACCGACAACCTCTCAACACTGCTCGAGCAGCACAACGTCCAAACCAGCGCGACGCCTCCCGGCACCGGCGGATCACCGCTTCTCAACCTGCTGCTCAGCTTCGGGCCGGCCCTCCTGTTGATCGGCGGCTTCCTGTACTTGAGCCGGCGGACGACGGCCGGAGGTCCGGGCGGTATTCTTGGCGCCTTTGGCCAGAGCCGGGCCACCTTGTATACCGCTGATTCGGCGAACAAGATTACGTTCAATGACGTCGCCGGGATCGACGAGGCCAAGCAGGACCTGGCCGAGGTCGTCGACTTCTTAAAGACTCCGGAGAAATATCAGAAGCTCGGAGCGCAGATTCCCCACGGCGTACTGCTGGTGGGGCCCCCCGGCACCGGTAAGACGTTACTCGCGCGCGCCGTCGCCGGTGAATCGAATCGGCCGTTCTTCAGCCTCTCGGCGTCGGAGTTTGTCGAGGCCATCGTCGGCGTCGGCGCGTCCCGCGTTCGCGACCTCTTCGCCAAAGCCAAGGCGGCCGCGCCCAGCATTATCTTCATCGACGAGCTCGACGCTATCGGCCGGTCGCGCGCGTCATCCGCCACCTTCGGCGCGAACGACGAGCGAGAACAAACTCTCAACCAGATCCTGACCGAGATGGACGGCTTCACGCCCAACCAGAACGTCGTGGTGCTGGCCGCCACCAACCGGCCGGAGGTGCTCGACCCGGCGCTGTTGCGGCCCGGCCGCTTCGACCGGCGAGTCACGGTATCTCCACCCGACAGGGCGGGACGCGAGGCGATCCTGCGGATTCATACCCGAAACGTCAAGGTTGCGCCCAACGTCGACCTCGGCGATATCGCGGGCGCCACGGCCGGATTCGTCGGGGCCGACCTGCGCAACATCGTGAACGAAGGGGCCCTGATCGCCGCGCGCAAAGGCGAGGAGATGGTGACGCGCGCCGACTTCGACGAAGCCATCGAGCGATCCGTGCTGGGCTTGCGCCGGCCGATCGTGCTGGGGGCAGACGAGAGACGACTGATCGCCTATCACGAGTCGGGCCACGCGCTCATGGGCCTGCTGATTCCAGGAGCGGACCCGGTCAAGAAGCTGACGATCGTCCCGCGCGGTCTTTCGCTTGGGTCGACCTACAGTCAGCCGATCGACGACCGCTACAACTACCCGGAGGCGTATCTGCGCGGGCGTATCTCGTTGGCGCTGGGCGGGCGCGCTGCCGAGGAGGTCGCCTACGGCGCGGTCACGACCGGGGCCGAGAGTGACCTACAGCAGGTGAACCAGGTGGCCCGCTCGATGGTGGCGCGCTTCGGCATGTCCCCGAAGATCGGGCCGATCAACCTTACGCAACCAGGAGACGGCGCGGCGTCCGAGCACTTTAGCGAGGAGACCGCCAGGCTGCTCGATGAAGAAGTCCGCCGCATCGTCGAGGAGTGCCACCGCGAGGCGGTGCGAATCCTCGACGAGAACCGCGACCGCCTCGATCGCCTGGCCGCGGCGGTGCTGCAGAAGGACACGCTCGACCAGGACGAGATCTACGACATCGCAGGGATCAGCCGTCCGGCGTCCGCTCGTCCGGTGATCGCTCCACCACTTCCCCCGAATGGGTCTTCCAAGAAGGACGGCGACCTGGCGCGGGACGAGGTCGGCTCGGAGATCCACCGCTAGGCGAGCACGGCCCGCATCAGCGATTGCGTCTCGTCTGACGGCGCGACCCCAAGCTCCTCTGCGAGGCGCCGCTTACAGTCCTCGTAAACGCGCACGGCCTCGGCGCGGTCGCCCCGCTTGACGAGCACCTGCATCAGGCGGCGGTATCCGGACTCGCGAAATGGCTCGAGCTCGACGGCGGCGCGCGCCTGGTCCTGCGCGAGGGCGAGCTCGCCGTTCCAGACCAGGGCCTCGACCCGGCAATCGAGCGCGCGAACCAGGATGTCGCGCAGGCGATCGCGGCGCGACGTGACCCAGGGCGCATCCTCGCCGGTAAGGAACGGGCGCCGCGCGATCGTCGTCGCGATCAGGGCCGGGCCATAAGCGGCTTGCGGTTGATTGGCTTGCACTGCCCCTTCGGCCTCGTGGACGGCGTCGGCCGCGGCTTCGAGGTCGATCCACGTATCCGTGGGCGGCCGGAACTGGTAGCAACGAAAGGCATTGGCGATGATCTGGTCGCGATCCAGGCCCACGGTGCCGAGCTTCTGGCGGAGCTTGCTGATCACCGCGCTCAGCGCCACCGGCCACGACGGCGGAAGGGCTTGCGGCCACAAGAGCTCGGCCAGTTCCGACTGGGTGACGGCCCGCTCCCGCTCGGCCACCAGGTAGACGAGCGCCAGGCGTCCCTGGCGGCCGGCGAGATCCGCTTCACGAAGCAGCTGCTCGCCACGCTCGACCGCTACCTCACCGGCCAGGTAGATCCGGAGCAATGACCCTCCAAACATTCGCCAAAGGCGTCCAGCGATGATGTTACGGACCCGGGTCACGAGCCGCCCCCGGCGTGGAAAGGGCGGCGGTTTCAGTTGGATTGAGGAGGTGCGGAATGCAAAAACGCGTCGAATGTGAATGCGGTTGGTCGCTCCAGACGGACGACGAAGCGAAGCTGGTGGCGGGTGTCCAACATCACGCCAAGCAGATCCACAACATGGAGGGCGTCACCAAAGACCAGGTGCTCGCCCAAGCTCGGCCGGCTTAAGACAAATAAGAGGAGAAGACATGAAATATCTCTACCTGCTCTACGCCGACGAATCGAAGATGCCCGCCGCCGACAGCCCGCAGATGGAGCAGCAACAGGCCGCTTTTGGCCGCTACTACGAAGAACTGTCCGGTAAGGGCATGTTCAAGGCTGGCGACCCGGTCCAGCCGTCGAAAACGTCGACGACCGTCCGCGTGCGCAACGGGTCGACCAAGACGGCGCCCGGCCCCGCCATCGCGGGCAGCGAGCAGATCATCGGCTTCTACGTGATCGAGGCGAAGAACCAGGACGAGGCGATCGCCTACGCCGCCAAGGTGCCATCGGCTGCCGTGGGCGCGATCGAAGTCCGACCGATTATCGGCGGTTAACCAACCTGGCGGGGAGGCCGGGACACCGCCTGGCCTTCCCGCAGCTTGAAGGCATCCAGGCAGCCGGCGCCGCAGAAGTAGTACGTCGTCTCCCCGATCGCGAGGGTGTGCATCGCGCCCTTGATCTCCACCGTCATGCCGCAGTTGGGATCAATGGCGGTCGCCGGTAGGGCAACCGCGTAGCTGGGCTGACGCGCCTGGCGCGCGGCGACGATCTCCGCAAGCACCGCGAGCGCGATCTCATCCTGCGTGCCGCCCACCGTGCTGTCCGCGGCGCGCCGGATCCGGTCCAGGTCGCGTCCACCGCGGTCGGCGAGCAGATCGAGGACCGTGGCCGCACGCCGGCGGCTGGCGATCAGTCCGATATAGGCGACGTCGTAGGGCAAGAGCGCTTCGATGGCCTCCTCGTCGTAATGCCCCATGGTGGCAACAACGGCCCAGGTGGTCGGGCCTGGTTTTGCCGCCGCGAGGTCGAGCGAGCCGATGACCCGGCCCGCCTCCGGGAAGTCCGATGCGAGCGCGCCCGGGTGCACCGCACAGGTTTCGTACCCGATGGTGGCCCCCAATCGAACCAGCGTATGCGCTGCCGGTGTGTCGCCAATGACGAGCAGCATCGGCCGCGGCATGTGCGGGTCGATGAAGACGTCGAGCGAGCCGGCACTCGGGCAGGTACTCAGGTGCGCGACGACGCCGGGCAGATGCTCGGGCGCCTCGTCCGGTGCGATCTTGATCAGTCGCGGCTGCCCATCACCCATCGCGTGAAGGGCCTCGCGCCGCACCAGCGACTCGGAGCAGCTGCCGCCGATCCAACCCCAGAGCGTCCCATCGGCCGCAATCAGCGCCTTGTCCCCCGGGCGGGCGGAGGTCGGCGGATCGACGCGAACCACGGTCGCGACCACGAAGGTCTCGCCGCGCTCTCGCAGCTCCGCCGCCCGGTCAAGGACATCATCCGCAAGTGACATTGTTTATTCGGCCGCGCCCTTTTCGTTCAACGCGGCCCAGACCTTGTCGGAGGTCACCGGCATATCGATGTTCCTGATGCCCAGGTGTCCAACGGCATCGATGACGGCGTTGACGTACGCTGCCGGCGAGCCAACTGTGGCCGACTCACCGACGCCTTTGGCGCCGATCGGGTGGTGGGGCGACGGGGTCACCGTCTCGCCAGTCTCGAACTTCGGCGTTTCCCAGCTCGTGGGCAGCAGGTAATCGGTGAAGTTGGATCCGATGCAGTTGCCCTCTTCATCGAAGGTGATCAACTCCATGAACGCGATTCCGAAGCCCTCGGTGAGGCCGCCGTGGATCTGCCCCTCGACGACCATCGGATTGATGCGCACGCCGCAGTCATCAACAGCGACCATGCGGCGGACCTTCACCTGACCGGTGCCGCGGTCGATGTCGACCACGACGAGATAGGTGCCGAACGGAAAGGTCATGTTGGGCGGATCGTAGTAGGTCACGCCCTCGAGGCCGGCCTCCAAGCCATCGGGCAGGTTGGTGTAGGCGGCAAAGGCCACGTCCTGGATGGTTTTGGACTTGGACGGCGAGCCGCGGACGAAGAACTTGCCGTGGTCGAACTCGATGTCGGCCTCCGAGGCCTCGAGCAGGTGGGCCGCGATCTTCTTCGCCTTGTCGCGCAGCTTGCGCGAGACCATCGCCGTGGCCGCGCCGCCCACGGGGGTGCTGCGGCTCGCGTAGGTGCCCAGCCCATAGGGGGTGTTGTCGGTGTCGCCCTCCTGGACTTCGATGTCGGCGGCTGGGATGCCGAGCTCCTCGGTCACGATCTGCGCGAACGTCGTCTCGTGTCCCTGGCCCTGGCTCTTGACGCCCAGCTTCAGGATCGCCTTGCCGGTGGGATGAACGCGCAACTCCGCCGAGTCGAACATCCGCAGCCCGGCGATGTCGTAGTGCTTGCCGGGACCCGCGCCGACGACTTCGGTAAAGCTGGCAACTCCGATCCCCATCAACTCGCCCTTCTTCCGCTTCTCGGCCTGCTCCTTCCGCAGCTCCTGGTAGCCGAGCTTGTCCAGGGCAACCTGCATCGCCCTGGGGTAATTGCCACTGTCGTACTCGAAGCCGGTGGCCGACATGTAGGGGAACTGCTCGGGCTGGATGAAGTTCTTGAGCCGGATCTCCGTCGGGTCCATGTTCATCTCGAGTGCCGCACTCTCGACCAGCCGCTCGATCAGGTAGGACGCCTCGGTCACGCGGAAGGAGCAGCGATAGGCGACGCCGCCGGGGGCCTTGTTCGTGTAGGCGCCGTCCGTCTCGACATGGGCCGCCTGGAGATCGTAGGAGCCGGTGACGATATGGAAGAGCCCGGCCCTGAACTTCGTTGGTTGGGCATCCGAATAGAAGGCACCGTTGTCGCTGAGCATCTTGACCCGCAGCCCCAGCATCCGCCCGTCGTTGCGCAGCGCCAACTCACCACTCATGTGAAAGTCGCGGGCGAATCCGGTCGAGATCAGATTTTCGCTACGATCCTCGACCCACTTCACCGGTTTGCCGATGAGCAGCGACGCCGCCGTCGCCACGACGTAGCCGGGGTAGATCGGCACCTTGTTACCGAAACCGCCGCCGATGTCGGGCGAGATGATCCGGATGTTCTGCTCCGGCAGCCCCGCGACGATCGCGAACAGGGTGCGGTGGGCATGCGGCGCCTGCGAGGTCATGTAGAGGGTCGCATGGCCGGTCGCCGGGTTGACATCGGCGACGATGCCGCAGGTTTCCAGCGGCGAGGGGTGGCAGCGCGGATAGAACGTGTCCAGCTTCACCACCCGATCGGCTTTGGCGAAGGCCTCGTCGGTCTTCGCCTTGTCGCCGGCCTCCCAGTGGTAAATGTGGTTGTCCTTCTGGCCCTCTTTCTCGTCGCGGATCACGGGCGCGCCCGGCTGCAACGCCTGTTGCGGGCTGACCACCGCGGTGAGCACCTCATAGTCGACCTCGATCAGCGCCGCCGCGTCGCGGGCGACGTACGGGTCGTTGGCAATGACGCACGCGACCTCCTGGCCCTGGAAGCGAACTTTGTCGGTGGCCAGCACGGCCTGGGTGTCGCCGGAGAGCGTGGGCATCCACGCGAGCTTGTGCTGGGCGAGCAACTCGCCGGTGACGACGGCGACCACGCCGGGCACCGCCTGGGCGGCGGCCGAGTTGATGGACTTGATCCGCGCATGGGCAAAGGGGCTGCGGTTGATGGACATGTGCAGCATGCCGGGGAGCACCACATCGTCCAGGTAGTTGCCCTTGCCCCGGATGAACCGGTCGTCCTCCTTGCGCTTGATGCTGTCGCCGATGTTTCCCTTGAGCGGGGTTTCAACAGCCATGGATTAGCTCCTCGCGGCGGCCGTTTCCGCCGGCATTTCCGCAGCCGCCTTCATCTGGACGGCCGCGCTCTTCACCGCCTTGACGATGTTCATGTAGCCGGTGCAGCGGCAAATGTTGCCCGAGAGCGCCCAGCGGATGTCGTCCTCGCTCGGGTCCGGGTTGTCCGTCAGCAGCGCGACGCTGGTGAGCATCATGCCGGGCGTGCAGAAGCCGCATTGGAGCCCGTGCTCTTGCTTGAACGCGACCTGGATGGGATGCAGCGCGCCGCCGGTCATCAGCCCCTCGACGGTCGTCACCTGCTGACCATCGGCCTGGACGGCGAGCATGGTGCACGACTTCACCGGGGTCCCGTCGACCAGCACGGTACAGGCGCCGCAATGGGTCGTATCGCATCCGATGTGCGTCCCAGTCAGTCTGAGTTTTTCCCGAAGGAAGTGGACGAGGAGAAGGCGCGGCTCGACCTCTGCACTTCTCTTCTCGCCGTTGACGGTGACGGTGATCGGCTGGCCCATGCTCATCCACCTCCCCGGGCGCGCTCTGAGGCGCGCTTCAATCCGCGTTCGGTAAAGACCCGGACGACGTTGCGCTTGTACTCGACCGAACCACGATAGTCGGCCTTGGGATCCGCGGCCTCGGCCGCCAGCGCCGCTGCCTGCTTGATTGCGGCGTCGTCGAGCCGGACCTCCTTGAGTGACGCCTCAGCTTTTTCGGCCTTGATGTTTTGCGGGCCGACGGCCGTCAACCCGATGCCCGCCGACCCGACCTTGCCGTCGTCCATCCGCAGGTGGATGGCGACCGCGACGGTGGCGAAGTCGCCCACCTTGCGCTCGAGCTTCAGGTAGGAGCCACCGGTCATCGCCTTCGCCGCCGGGATCCGGATCTCGCTCAAGATCTCGGTCGGTTCCAGGGCGGTACTGAACGGCCCGTTGAAGAAGTCGCGCGCCTTGACCGTCCGTGAACCCTTCTTCGAGCGGAGCACGAGGTTGGCGTCCATGGCGAGCAGCACCGTGCCCCAATCGCCCGATGGATCCGCGTGGGCGACCGATCCGGCGATCGTTCCGCGATTGCGGATGATCGGGTCGGCGATCATGGGAGCGGCGTCCGCCATGACGTGATACCGCGACGCTAGGAGCGTCGAGCGTTCGGCGGACTTGTGGCGAAAGAGCGGACCGATGCGCAGCGTGCCGTCACGCTCCTCGATAAAGTCCAGGTCCTTGATCTTGTTGATGTCGACCAGGTGGCCCGGGCTGGCGAAGCGCAGCTTTAGCAGCGGAATCAGGCTCTGGCCGCCGGCCAGCACCTTTGCGTCATCGCCAAAGCGATCGAGAAGATCGAGAGCCTCATCGACGGTTCGAGGCGCGTGGTACTCGAACGGCGCTGGCAGCATGGACAACCCCTCCTATGGCGATTGTTGAACCAGCCGACGTGCGGCCTTAACCGTAGTCCGGCAAAGGTTTGTTGTCAATCCGAGATCGGGGCCCCGCTCCGGTGTGGAAAAGCGGGGGATCAGTTACTGGTCGAGCGTGTCGAAGGCGCCATATGGCGGAAAACGGAAGGCCATGTCCTTGGAGAGCAAGCCCCCATGGCCGAGCTCGTTGAAATCGGCTGCCGTGACCCGCGCCCCGGTAAAGAGTCGGGGAAGGATGAGGTCGAGCACGGTCGCCTTGGAGAACATCCCGCAGGCCGCGACCCCGAAGATCGGCTTGTCCCCAAGATAGGCCAGCCACACGGCACTCCCCGGGTGGGCCGGCGCGCCCTGCTTCTCCATCCGGGCGTGTAGCCCCCGCAACGCGACCAGCGTCGGGTCGAGCGGATCGGTGGCGTTGGCACCGGCGGTCAGCAACAGGTCGGCACCGCCTAGCAGCCCGCTAACGGCCGCCTCAACCGCGGCGACGTCGTCCGCGACGTAGCGGATCTCGCTGATCGAGGAGCCGAACCAGGCGACCTTCATCTCGATCGACGCCTGGAACTTCTCGCGCTGCGCCGGCTCCAGCCGCTCGCGAACCAGGACGGCCACCCGCATCGGCCGGAACGCCAGTACCCGGACGATGCCTTCACCCGCGGCCGCCACCCGTTCGGCCTCGCGCAGCCGGGCCTCCCGTACGACGAAGGGCGTGACCTTGACGCCCGCGATCGTCTTCCCGCTCGACACGAGCTGGCCGTCGAAGAGCGTGAAGACGGAAATGTCGTCGATGCTGTTGAGCGCCTGCAACCGCTGGACGTCGACGCTGAAGATCCCGTTGATCTCGGCGCTCAGCCGCGCCTGGCTCTCGACCGGCCCGTGCGGAATCACCCCAGTCCCAGCGACCACCTTCGCCAGTCGGCGCGCCGCTTCATCTTCATGGACGTCGCCGGGGTCCATCCGAACCACGTGGATCTCCTCGACGCGAGCGGCGGCCACCACCGGCCAGTCGGCCTTGGTGAGAATCCGGCCTTTGAGCAGCAGCACCCTGTGGTGGTCGTCGGGAACCAGCAGCGTCTGCGCCAGCACCGCACCGTCGATTTGCTCCGCGCTCAGACGCGAACCGCGGAGTGCCTCGGCCTTCATACCGCCGTCGTCGCCGCGGCGACCGAGCCGGGCATCGGGCCTCCCTGCCTGCCGTGGCGGACGGCGACCATCTGCGAGAGGATGGCCAGCGCCGTCTCCTCGGCCGTCTGGGCGCCGAGGTCGAGGCCGATCGGCGCGTGAACCCGCTCGATCTCGCTCGGGTTCACCCCGGCTTTGATCAATCGCGCCACCCGGTCGCGATGCGTTTTCTTACTCCCGATGGCGCCGATGTACCGTGGCCGCCCTTTCAGCGCTGCAGTGATCGTAGGATCGTCGAACTTCGGGTCATGGGTCAGGATGACGAGGTAGGTCGACCCGTCCATCGGCAGGTCCTTGAGGACCTCGTCGGGCCAGGCGTGGATCACACGTCGCGCCTCCGGGAACCGCTCCCGGTCGGCGAACTTGGAGCGCGCGTCGACCACCGTCACGCGGAATCCGATCGCGCTGGCGAGTCGCGTCAGCGGGATGGCGACGTGCGAGCCGCCGAAAATGTAGAGCTCCGGCGGCCGCGGGAACGGCTCGAGGAAGACGCCGTCTTCGCGGACCGGCCTCTCGCGGTCGAGCAGGTCGGGGACATTCGGGTCTGCCGGCGTCAGCAACTGGCGCGCCCCGGGCTTCTCACCCACATCGGTCTTCAACACCACGGGCCGCTCCGCCTCCAGCGCGGTGATCAATTCTCGATGTGCCGGCGCCAGTGGCTCGATCAGCACGTCGACTTCGCCGCCGCAGCTGAGCCCGACCGTCCAGGCCAGGTCATCACTCACCCCGTAGTGAAATAGCCTGGCCGGCTTGCCTTTGAGGATCTCCTGGGCCTGCTCGAAGACCTCGCCCTCGAGGCAGCCGCCGCTCACCGAACCAGCGATTTTGCCCGACTGGCTGATCGCCATCCGCGAACCGGCAGGGCGTGGGGCGCTCCCCCAGGTGCTGATCACCGTCGCGACCGCGACCGGGTCACCCGCCGAGAGCCAGCTCTTGACGTCGTCCATAACGTCTCGCATTGATCCCAGTGTAGTGCGCTTTCGCGGCGCGTCAGGGTGATCCGAACCAGGTCGTCAGCGCGTCGCGCAATCCGGTATCCGTGCCGTCCCCCACCCACGCGACATATCCGTCGGGCCGAACCAGCACGGCAGTGGGCGCAGTGACCGCGCCCAACACCGGAAGCTCCCAAACACCAGCATATGTGGCGTTGATCAGCTGAACCCGATCCGGCCACGTACTGATGTCGAGGCTGCCGGCCTCACCGAAGTTAATCAGCGCCGGTCGGGCCTTGTGTAGGAGCGTAAATACCCGTAGGGGCCCGTTGGTGGTGACCAGGTCGAGATCAGGCATACGGCGCCCGAGCAGCGGGTGCCCTTCACCGAGGTCGTAATGAATGTCCAGGCCGGACATCATTCCGGCGATCAGCTTGCGAGGCTCGTCCAGTCTCAGCAGCTGCGAGATCGTGTCGCGCAGTGCCTGGTGACGGTCGCCGGGGCTGGTCAGTGCGACTTGGGCCATGGTCGTCTGCAGCACTCGGGCGCCGACCGGATGCCGCTCGTCGTGGTAGGTGTCCAGCAGGCTCTGGGGCGATCTCTTCTTGATCACCTGGCCCAGCTTCCACCCCAGGTTCACGGCATCTTGGACACCGGTGTTGAGACCTTGACCACCGAGCGGGGCATGCACGTGTGCTGCATCGCCCGCCAGAAGGATGCGCCCCTTGCGATACGAAGCCGCCTGCCGGGTGTTGTCCGTAAAACGGGAAGTCCAGGTCAGGCTGTGTACGCCGTAGTCCGTCCCGTCGGCGGCGATGAGTGCCTCGCTGACATCCTGCACGGTGGGCTCGCTGGTGTGCTCGACCTGAGATTCGGTCAGGGTGAGCCGGATCCGATCTCCGCCCTCGGCCGGTCCGATCCCACCGCCCGGACGCAGGCCGAACTCCGGCTTCTCGACCATCTCGACCTCGGCCATGAGCCAGCTCGTCGACGCACTCCACCCAGCGAACTCGATACCGGCCGCCTTACGGATCAGGCTGCGTCCTCCATCGCACCCGACGAGATATTGGGCTCGTAGCGACTGGCCGTCGGACAGCGCGATGTCGACCCCGGTGTCCTCCTGGGCGAACCCTGTCACCTCACGTTCGCGGGTGGTCGGCACACCGAGCTCATTGACCCAGGTGGCCAGTAGGCGCTCGGTCTGAATCTGCGGGATGGCGAGCCCATAGTTGTGGCGGGAGGGGAAATCACGGATGTCCAGGGGGGTTCGACCGAACCCCTGGATCTGCATCGTCTTCCCCTCCTGGAGAAACCGGTCGGCGACGCCGCGCTGATCAAGCACCTCGATGGTGCGCGCGTGCAGACCGCCGGCGCGCGCGCGGTCGGGATCCGGCGTAGCGCGTCGTTCAACGATGACGACATCGACGTCAGCCAGGGCCAGCTCAGCCGCCAGCATCAGCCCGGTCGGGCCGCCTCCGGCGACCACCACAGCGTGTTCGGCCACGCGCGAGACGGCGCTCAGGCCGATGCCGTGATTAGCGTCTGGCGCCGGACGGGGCGCCGGTTGGCGGTCTCGAGCAGGAGTGCGCCAAGTGCCTCGAGATTGGCGAGGTTGTGCGCCGGGAGGAAATCGTCGACAAACGGGAGGGCCGCCTGCAACCCCAAGGTCAAAGGCTCGTAGCCGGGTGCGCCCATCAGGGGGTTCATCCAGATCAGCCGGTGGCAGGATCGCTGCAACCTGGCGATAGCGTGCCGCATCTGCGCCGCGTCCCCTCGGTCCCACCCGTCGCTGATAATGGCGACGGTCGCGCCGTGGCCCAGCACGCGACGCGCATAACGACGGTTGAACGACTCGATCGCCTCGCCGATGCGCGTCCCGCCCGACCAGTCGTCGACCGACGCCGTCACCCGGTTGAGCGCCGCGTCGACGTCGTGACTGCGCAGCAGACGGGTGATGCGGGTCAGGCGCGTGGCGAAGACAAAGGCCTCGACCCGGGTGCTGGCGTTCTTGAGCGCGTAGGCGAAATTCAGGAGCAGCCGCGTGTAGCGCTCCATCGACCCGCTGATGTCGCAGAGCAGGACCAGCGGCCGAGGCCGGAGTCGAGGACTTTTCCAGCTGAACACGAGTAGCTCACCGCCAAATCGCATGCTGCGCCGCAGCAGGCGCCGGATGTCGAGCTGGTCATGCCCACCGGCGCGGGCGCGCCGCGAGCGCGTCAGACCGGCCGGGAGGCGCATCAGGCGGATCAGCCGCCGGACCTCGGCCATCTCCTCCTCGGTCAGCGTGTCGAAGTCCTTCCCTCGCAGCACCTCAGCCTGCGAATAGCTCGCCACCTCCTGCTCCTCGGCGCCCTCGGCGTCCTCGCTGTCATCGTCGAGGACCTTGAGCTGGCGGCCCGTTAGCGTCAGCGGCTCGCCTCGCTCGCTCTCGGCCGCCTGGGCAGGCGCGCCATCGGCGGCGCGGGTGTCGGCCCGAAGAAACGCGACGAGCGCGCGGTCCAGCAGTGGGAGCTCCTCGCGGCGACGGCCGAAATGGGCATGGACGGCGGTCCGCAGGTCATCGGGACGGCGCAGGTCGATGACCGTCAGCGTCTGCAAGAACGGCAACATTCGAGCCGGACCCGCATCGAAGCCCAGTCCCCGCAGGATGGCACCGAAATGCAGCCAGTTCCGGGTCAGGACGATGCCGGCCTCAGGCATTAACGGCGCGTGCGAGGAGCTCCCGCGAACCCGTGCCCCGCAGCCGTTCGAGATCCTCCTGGTACTTGACAATGGCACCGAGCGTCGACTGGACGTTGGCTTCGGTCAGCTCGGTTTGTCCCAGCGCGACCAGCGCGCGCGTCCAGTCGAGGGTCTCCGCGATCCCGGGCAGTTTGTACAGCTCGAGGCCACGCACGCCGCCGATGAAGGCGCTCACCTGGCGGGCCAGTTTGACGGGGACATCGGGCAACCGGGTCGTGATGATCTCGAACTCGCGGTCGACCGATGGGTAATCGATCCAGAAGTAGAGGCAGCGCCGCTTGAGCGCGTCGTGGATCTCGCGGGTCCGATTCGAGGTGATGATGACGGCCGGCGGCTTGTCCGCCTTGATGGTGCCGATCTCGGGAATCGAGATCTGGAAATCGGAGAGCAGCTCGAGCAGGAAGGCCTCGAATTCATCGTCGGCGCGATCGATCTCATCGATCAGCAGCACCGGCGCGGTCGTTCCGTCGCTCTCGATCGCCTGCAGCAGCGGGCGCTTGACAAGGAACTGAGGACTGTAGATCTCGCGCTCGGTCTCGGCGCGCTTGGCGCCGGACGATTCCAGCAGCCTGATGTGCAGCATCTGCTTTGCATAGGCCCACTCGTAGACTGCGTTGTTCACGTCGATACCCTCGTAGCACTGCAGCCGGATCAGGCGAGTGCTGAGGATCTCGGCGAGCACCTTGCCCACTTCCGTCTTCCCTACCCCGGCCTCGCCCTCGAGCAGGAGGGGCTTATCGAGCGTCAGCGCCAGAAAGATGGTGGTGGCCAGGCTGCGGTCGGCCACGTACTTATGCGCCTTCAGCGCTCGCTCCACATCCTCGATCGACGAAACCGGAAGGTCCTGCATGAGCAGAGTTTAAAGAGAGCGGCGGCGAAGTGCCGCCGCCCCTCTCCCCTTCCTAGTGGTGCGCCGTGATTAGCTCGAGCGCCCGCCGGGTGAGGACCTGCGCCAGGTGCCGGCGGTAATCGGGTGAGCCGTTCAGGTCTTCCTGCGGATCGGTGCCGTCAGCGGCCCTCTCGGCCGCCGCCCGAAGCTCGTCGTCGTGCCCTGCCTTGCCGCGCAACGCTTGCTCGACGCCGGATGCCCTGATCGGGCGCGTCCCCATCCCGGTCAGACCGATCGCCACCTGCGTCACCTCGTGGCCTGTCACTCTCACCTGCGCGGCGACCGCCACGATCGCCCAGTCCTGTGACCGCCGGCTGAACTTCAGGTAGGTGGCGCGGCTGCCCGGGGCCGGGGTGGCAATCCGGATCTCGCGCAAGATCTCGTTTGGCTCGAGCGAGGAGGTGAAGGTATCGACGAAGAAATCCTTGGCGGCGATGCTACGCTCCCCCGTCGGTCCCACGACCTTGAACTCGGCATCCAGGGCCAGCAGGCAGGCGGGGAAGTCTCCGTTGGGGTCGGCGTGCGCCGCGGCGCCGCCGATTGTCCCCCGATTGCGAACCTGCGGGTCGCCGATCTGGGATGCAGCGCTGGTCAGCAAGGGGAGCTTGTTCTTCAGCAGGTCGGAGAACTCGATGTCGTGGTGGGTCGTCAGCGGTCCGATCGCGATCTGGCCGTCTTCCTCACGGATGTAGCTGAGGTTGCCGATGCGGCCGATGTCGACCAGGAACGATGGCGTCGAGAGCCGCAGCTTCATCAGCGGAATGAGGCTGTGCCCGCCCGCAAGGACCTTTGCCTCCTGGCCGTGTTTTTGCAGCTCCCCGACCGCCTCTTGCAATGTCTTCGGGCTGACGTAGTCGAACGCGGCTGGAATCATCGCTTTCTCCCTCCGTTCTTGTGCGTCAGCTGCCAGACCTTTTGCGGTGTCGCCGGCATTGTGATGTCCTTGACGCCAAACGGCTGCATCGCGTCGACGATCGCGTTGACCACCGCCGCGCTGGACGCAATCGTCCCCGCCTCGCCAATTCCCTTGACGCCGAGCGGGTTGGACGGACTCGGCGTCTCCGTTGCCTCGAGCTCGAAATTCGGAAGGTCCGCGGCTGTCGGGATCAGGTAGTCGACGAGGCTGCCCGTTCGCAGCTGCCCGCTGTCGTCGTAGACCGCCTCCTCGAAGAGCGCCTGGCCGATGCCCTGAGCGATCCCGCCGTGAAGCTGGCCATCGACGACCATCGGATTGATCCGCGTCCCGCAGTCGTCGACTGCGACGTATCGAAGGATTTGCGTGGCGCCGGTGTCGGGATCGATTTCGACGATGGCCACGTGGGCGCCAAACGGCCACACGAAGTTCGGCGGATCGAAGAACGTGGTGGCTTCGAGGCCACCCTCCATTCCCGCCGGGAGGCGGTTCGTCTGGAAGGCCGCCCCGGCAATTTCCTGGATCGTGATCGACTTCGAGGGCGTCCCTTTGACAAAGGCCTTGCCGCCCTCGTAGACGATGTCGGCCTCGGCCGCCTCGAGAAGGTGGGCCGCGATCTTCTTCGCCTTCTCCACCACCTTCATCGAGCTCACATGGACGGCGCTGCCATCCATCGCTGCACTGCGGCTGCCATAGGTGTTCATGCCCATCGGGCCGATCGCCGTGTCGCCGTGTTGGACGTCGATATCAGCGACCGGGATGCCGAGGGCGCTGGATGCGACCTGCGCGAAGGTCGTCTCGTGTCCCTGGCCGTGCGGCGAGCTGCCGGTGATCACCGTCGCCTTGCCAGTGAAATGGACGTTCACCACCGACATGCCCCAAAGAGAAACACCGGTGTTGGCCTGGGTTGGCGCCGCCGGGCCGAGGCCACAGATCTCGAGGTAGGTAGAGAGGCCGATGCCGAGGTATTTGCCCTGCTTGCGCTTCTCTGCTTGCTCCGTCCTGAAGGCCTTGTAATCGATCAGCTCGAGGGCCCGATTCAAGGTCATCTGGTAGTCACCTGAGTCGTAAGTGAATCCGAACAGGCTCGTGAACGGCTGCTCAGAAGCCTTGACGAAGTTCGTGCGACGAACGTCGGCCGGATCGACGCCCGTTTCGCGAGCGACCAGGTCCATGACCCGCTCGATGAGGAAGGTGGCCTCTGGACGGCCGGCGCCCCGGTAGGCGTCCGTCGGGGTGGTATTGGTGAAGACCCCAATCAACCGCCCGTCGAAGGCCTTCAGTTTGTACGGCCCGGGGGCGACGAGCAGGCCGAGCGTCATGAAGGTACCGAACTGGCTGCAGTAGGCGCCGAGATTGAGCCACTGAGTGGCGCGCACTCCCAGGACGGTCCCATCCTTCTTCGCCGCGACTTCGACGTCCCAGATCTGGTCCCGTCCGTGGTGGGTCGCCTTGACGTTTTCGCTCCGGTCCTCGATCCACTTCACGGGACGCCCAACGCGACGCGACGCCAGCGCGGTCAGGATCTCCTCGGGATATACCCTGATCTTCGACCCAAAGCCGCCGCCGACATCGCGCGCCACCACTCGGACGTTGCTCTCGGGAATTCCGAGGATGACGGCCGCGAAGACCTTGACGAAGTGCGGAATCTGGGTCGACGACCAGATGGTGAGCTTGCCAGTGAACGGCTTGAAATCCGCAAGGACTCCACGGGTCTCGACGGCGACCGGAATCAATCGTTGCTGGATCAGCCGCTGCTTGATCTTGACGTCCGCTTCCTTGAAAGCGGCTTCGATATCGCCTACCGACCGCTTGACGTCGTACGAGAGGTTGCTGCCAAGCTCCTCATGGATAACCGGCGCGTCTTTCATGATCGCCTTCTCCATGTCGAGAACGGGCGGTAGCGACTCATAGCGGACCTCGATTCGCTCGGCAGCATCTTCGGCGGCCGCCTTGCTCGAGGCCAGCACGAGGGCAACCGGCTCGCCAACGAAGCGGACCCTGTCGACAGCGATCGGATAGTAGTTCGGGTACTTCTTCTCGGGAACGAAGGTGACGGTCACCGGCAGGGGCGCGCCGAACTCGGCCTTCAGCTCCTTGCCGGTGAAGACCGCGACGACGCCGTCCGCATCCTTCGCCCGCGTTGTGTCGATGGCGACGATGCGTGCGTGGGCCTCCGTCGATCGCACGATGGCCATGTGGACGACGGCGGTCTGCGGAATATCATCGACGAAGGTTCCGGTCCCGGTGACCAATGCGGGATCCTCGCGGCGCTTGATGGAGGCGCCGATCATTTGTGAAACGGCCATTGTTTACCTCCTCCTTAAGCGACGGAAGCCGGCGCCTTCGCCTCGGCACCGGTCGCCATCACCTTCGACGCGGCCTGGATCGCCTTGACGATGTTGTGGTAGCCGGTGCAGCGGCAGAGGTTGCCCTCGAGCCCCAGCCGAATCTCGCGCTCGGTCGGGTTGGGATTGCGCTCGAGCAGCTGCTTCGCGGCCATGATCATGCCCGGGGTGCAGAAGCCGCACTGGAGACCGTGCTCGTCCCAGAACGCCTGCTGCAGCGGATGCAAGGTTGTGCCCTGGGCCAGGCCCTCAATGGTGGTGATCTCCGCTCCGTCCGCTTGGACGGCGAAGACCGTGCAGGACTTCACACTGTGCCCGTCGAGCTCGACGGTGCACGCCCCGCAGTTGCTGGTGTCGCAGCCGACATGGGTCCCGGTGAGCCCCGCCAGTTCGCGGATGTATTGGACCAGCAGCAGCCGAGGCTCGACCTCGTGCTCATGCTTGGCGCCATTGATGGTGACGGCAACCCTGCGCCTCATACGCACCTCCTATGTCCGTGCCGAACCTGCCGCCACAGGTATAGCACTGGAATCCGCGAGTGTCTAGGGCGGCGTTCGGTCGCCGCTTATCGCCGCTGTGGGACGCGAAGCTCGACGCGACGGCAGTTGCGGCAGGCTAGCAGCTCCATTTCGAGGATGCCCTCGCCGAGCTCGGCCCACTGCCCCATCAGCGCCGTCCATCCGCCGCTGACGCCGCCGACTCGAAAGTGCTCGACGCCGAGTGACTGGAGTGGGCCCTTGCACCCCAGACAGCTGTCGGTTGCCTGCTCAGTTGCCATCTCGAGATCTTAGAACCTAACGCTCGAGCGGCTACGGTTTGCTGACCTTTTCCCTGGACTTCTGGTAGGAGCGGAGCTTCCTGACCTTGGGCTGCGCGTTGATGACGATGTAGGGGTTCAACGGATTCCGAGCCGCGTAATCCTGGTGATAGGTCTCGGCCTGGAAGAAGGCCTCCAGCGGGACAACCTCGGTGACGATCGGCCGGTCGAACACGTGCGCCTTGTTGAGCTGATCGATATAGGCCGCAGCCAGGCGCTTTTGCTCGTCATCGGCGTAGAAGATCGCCGAGCGATATTGCCGGCCGGAATCGGGGCCCTGCCGATTGAGTTGTGTCGGGTCGTGCGCGATCGAGAAGAAAACCTTGAGGATCTGGCCGTACGTGATCCGGCTCGGGTCGTAGACGACCTCGACCGACTCGGCGTGGTCCGTCCTGCCGCTCGAGACGGTCTCATAGTCCGCGGTGTCGGCCGTACCTCCGGCATAGCCGGACTTGACGGAGGTGACCCCGTCGAGGTTCTTGTAGACGGCCTCAACACACCAGAAGCAACCGCCGGCAAGGATTGCTCGACTCTGTCCCGTTTTTTGCGCGAGGGCGGCGTCGATAAGCGGATCCGGAAACTCCTCTGGGGATACGCGCGCCATCAACATTATTGTAGGAGCGGCCCGCCGGCCATTGCGGAATCGCGTTCGATTACGCGGCGCCCGACCTCGTTACCGGCGAGCTAGGATCCCGAGTAGGACGCCGATGACGAGCAGGAGGGTTGCGATCATTTCGGGGCGTTCAAGGAAGTCGATCGCATCATGCCGTTCGTAGCTGCCTTCCTGAAGACGGCTGCCTTCGGCTGATCGGGCTACATTCGCGCGCGGGCCATCGACCCTCCTATGCTGGCGGTGACGAGTTCATTTACCGAGGAGAGGAGCATGAGCAAGTTGAGACCTACCCGCGCCACCTTTCTAGCGATGCTCGCCATCGCGGGCGCCTTAATCGCGAGCCCCGTGCCGGCGGGCGCCTCCGGCGGCACTGAGACGGGCGCCATCGACGGCGCCAACTTCATCATTCAGATGCCGAGCGTGCCCTGGAACGGGACGCTCGTGCTCTACAGCCACGGCTACGTGACCCCTGGCAGTGCGCTCGTCGCGCGGGACGCCGGCGATGCGGCAACCGGGGGCTGGCTGCTCGCCAACGGCTACGCGATAGCCGGGTCCTCGTATAGCCAGAACGGGTGGGCTCTCCAGCAGGCGTTCCACGACCAGATCGCGCTGCTCGACCACTTCACGTCCGAGCACCCGGATCTCAAGCGCACCATCGCCTGGGGCCACTCCTTGGGCGGGATGATCACGGCCGGCCTGGTCCAGCTCTTCCCCGACCGATTTGCGGGTGCGATTCCGATGTGCGGGGTGGTGGCCGGTGGGCCTGGGGTTTGGAACTCGGGCCTCGACGCCGAATTTGTTTTCAAGACCTTGCTGGCGCCCACATCGGCGCTACAGCTCGTGAACATCACCCACCAGGGCTTTGGTCCAGGCAGCAACTTCCAGCTCGCCGAGGGCATCCTGGCGGGCGCTCAGGGCACAGCGGCCGGCCGCGCACGGCTCGCGCTGGTGGCCGCGGTCGCCGACACTCCCGGCTGGTTCACGACCGGCTCGCCGCAGCCGGCGCAAAGCGACTTCGCGAGCCGCGAGACGAACCAGTTCCTCTGGGACCAGCAGGTCACCTTCGCTTTCAGCTTCGCCCTCCGCGCCGAGCTCGAGAGCCGGGCTGGGGGGAACCCGTCCTGGAACACCGGCGTCGACTACGGGAAGCTCCTCGACCACTCGATCAACAAAGACGAGGTGCAGGCGCTCTATCAGCAGGCCGGTCTTAGCCTGGACGCCGACCTCGACACCCTGGCCGCGACCCCCCGGGTAGCCGCCAAGTCGACGGCGCTCGGCTACCTCGAGAAGTACATCGTCTACAACGGCGACCTCGACGTGCCGGTGCTGACCATGCACACCATCGGCGACGGCCTTGTCTTGCCGCAGGATGAGCAGGCGTACGCCAGCGTCGTCCGCTCGGAAGGTGACCAATCTCTCCTCCGCGAGGTCTTCGTGAGCCGCGCGGGACACTGCGCTTTCACGCCGGGCGAGACGGTCGCCGCCTTCCAGACCCTGATCGGAAGGCTCACGACCGGGCACTGGGGCGATTCGACGTCTCCCGCCGGACTGAACGCCATCGCCACCGGCCTCGGGGCACCGTTCAATCCGTTGCCAGCCGCTGTCGTGAACTTCCGCCCCTCGCAGTTTCTGCGCCCGTTCGATGCCAGGAACCTCGACGAGGGTGGCGACCACCGGGGCTCGTAACCGATCTAGGGCGGGGCCGGGCTTTAGGGCTCGACCCCGCGCCTCATGATTCTGGCGAACCGTCCGGACCGCCTACGCGTTGGAAAAGAGGGGGATGTTGGCGCCGCTCGCCGGGACTACCGGACCCTGAAGCAGGCTCACGATGAGCGCGCCGACCTGCGGCGGCGTCAGGCTCGCCCGCAGTTGCGGGTTAGCGCGCCGCAGCATCTCCGTCTCGACAGCTCCCGGGCTAAGGCAGATCGCGCTGATCCCATAGGGGCGACCCTCGACGGCGAGCGCCTCCGTCAGACCAACCACCCCGTACTTCGAGACGTTATAGGCGGCCAGGCCCGGAAATTTCTCCGTCCCATAAATTCCAGACAGCGACGCGAGATTCACGATTCGGCCACCCCCCGCGTCCCGCATCAAGGGGAACGCCGTCCGGCAGCACAAGAAGGCACCGGTGAGATTGATGCGAATCGTCTCGTCCCAGGTTTTCTGGCTCGTCTCGTCGAAGGCGGCCTTGTGCAACACCGCCGCGGCGCACACCAGCGCGGTCGGAGGCCCGACGCGCGCTGCCACCTGAAAAAGCCGCTCCACATCAGCAGCGAGGCCAACGTCAGCCGTGACGGCTGTTGCGGCGCCGCCGCCTTTTCGAATACTGGCGGCCACGTCCTCCACCTGCTTGGCCGTCCGACCCGCTACCACAACATGGGCGCCCGCCTGGGCAATGGCCTCAGCGGTGGCCCGACCGATTCCCTTTCCTGCGCCCGTGATCACCGCTACCCGCCCGCTGAGCCAGTTTGGGGAATCAGCCACGGGATTTTGCACGGGTCCTGAATCCGACTTGCTTGTAGAGGCGTTCGTGGGCGGTAATCGCGGCCTCGAGATTCAAGTTCGCCTCTGCGTGCCGCCTGCAATCGGCCCGTTTGATCATCGCCACCTGTCCGACGCGCTCGGCGGCACCGACGATATCATCCGGTGGCACGACAAAGCCCGTCTTCCTGTCACGGACAACCTCGGCAAGGGCGCCGCGGTCATAGGCAATCACCGGGGTCCCGGCCGCCTGCGCCTCGGCCGCCGCCATTCCGAACGGCTCTTCCCACCTCGCTGGGCATAGCACCGCGCTGGCGCGACCCATGAGCTTCCAGATCTCGGTCCGCGGTACACCGCCATGGATTCCCACGCCTGGTTCGCCGCGATGACGGTCGATCTCGTCGCGAGCATAGTCGGCGTCGTAGGGCTCGCCATAGAGATCGATCGGTACGCCTGCCTCGCGGGCGATCGCGATGGCATCGGCCGCCCCTTTTTCGTGACTGAATCGGCCGGCGAAAAGCAGATGACCGCCGCCGGCCTCGGACCACTGAATCTGATTTACGGGAACGCCGTTGGGTAGCACGACGTCGACGCGGGAAAGCCGTCGCCAGCCGGCTGCCGCGGTCTTCGAGACGGTCGCAATCGTCGGTGGATTCGCCGATCGCGATGCCTGGTCAAGGGCAGACGCCACGCTCGTGTCGGGAGGTAAATGCAAGGTATGAATTACGGGCATCTCCACCGTGCAGGCGAATCGGACGGCCGGTGGATCGAAGGCGTGATTATGGACGAGGTCGTAGGGAACCCGATTGACGGCGTCGAAGACGGTGCGGAATGCGGCGTCGCCGGTATGGCTTTCAGCCGCCAACGAGCGATCCGCTCGGTACAAGAGAGTCGACAGTGCCTCGGCATCCACGCCGGTGTCGACGATGCTTACTCCGGGAATCACTGAACCTGAAGCCGCATACACGTCCACCTCATGGCCCCGCTCCGCCAGGCCACGCGCCAAATCGGCGACGACCGCTTGAGACCCGCCCAGCTGGGGCTCTCGAATGGGCGTGACCAGTGGGGCAACAACGGCGATGCGCATCAGGGGATCATCTTGTAAGCCAGGTCACGCGGGGGGTTGACGCCAAGGATTTCATAGGGCACGCGACGATCGCCCCGACGCCTGATCTCGTCAACCGCGTGGGGGTAGAAAATCCGGGCCAGTTCGATCGCTTCCGTGAACGAAGCGAATTCCATTGCCATGTCTCCGGCAAACGAGAGATAGCGATAGCCATGCCCCGAGAGCCACTCGGGATGGTTCGGCCAAATGATCACGACCGTGCCCTGTGTCGCGCAAATGCGTTCCATCTCAGCCAGTCCCCGCTCGCCGCCATGCCATGGCTCGGGGGTGAGCACCGAGCAGGCAACGACGAGCTCAGCCGATCGGTCGGGGACCGGCAGCGCATCGAGAAACCCCGGCATGATGCGAACGCGCGCCAGTTGAAAACCGGTCGCCTCCGTCGCGATGTGCTCGAGTTTTCGAGTCAGGATTTCGCGCAACGGGCCAGCCGGTTCGATGGCAGTCAACTCATTGCAGCGGCTTACGAGCTCGAGGGTGAGCCGCCCGCTGCCGGCGCCGACCTCGACGATGCGCTCCACACGATTGGGGAGCCAACGGACAAGGGCGGGATGCAGGCGCTCGGCCGTGATGAGGCGGTCGTAAAGCTGGGGTTCAAGACGATAGAGGATCTCCCATGCGAGACCCGGGTCGCGCTGGGGATCGGCCGAGTCGTCGATCAGGAGATGACTGCGATCCTCGGCCGAGATCGCCGCCATGTCGTCGCGGGAGTATCGCTCGAGCAGCGGACCGGTGCGGACCCGATCAACTGTCCACACTGCACTCGGCCCAGCTCTTCTCCGTTTCGTATACCCGGACGGTGCGAAGGGAACTCTCAGGCAGATGCGGTCGCAGCCGATCCCAGAACGCAACCGCGAGATTTTCCGCGGTCGGAATCCGGTCGCGCAACCAGGGGATGTCGGTATTCAGGTTGCGATGATCGACCTGTTCGATGATCTCGCTGGTCATCAGATTGGACAGCTGTTTCAAGTCCATCAAGTATCCCGTCGCCGGATCAATCTCGCCGGTGACCACCACTTCGACCAGATAGTTGTGACCGTGCAGGTTCACGCACTTCCCGTACAGTCGACGGTTTTCCTCATCCGAACGAGCCGGATCGCACAGCTGGTGGGCGGCATTGAACCCCTCCCGACGACTGATTCGCAGCTTGGGCGGTGGGCTATCCATTGGCCACGACGGTCCCGACCGCCGTTCGGCACGTGGCGAGAAATTCAGCCCGGAGAGCCTCGTTCGATTCGTAGGCGCCGCGCCAGAACGTCGTGCGGGTGGTCGCCTGCTGCTCACGAACGCCACGGATTTGCATGCAGAGATGCGTCGCGTCGAGATAGACGGCGACGCCGTGCGCGTCGAGGATGCGCTCGAGGCTTCGAATGACCTGGCGACCAAGGCGTTCCTGGACGGTAAAGCGGCGGGCGTAGAGTCGGACGACCCGGGTCAGCTTCGAGATACCGATGATTCGGTCATGGGCGATGTAGCCAACCCAGGCCTGACCGAAGAACGGCAAGGCATGGTGCTCGCAGATCGAATGAAAGGCAATCGGCCCCTGGACGATCTGGCTGACCCGGCAGTCGGGACCACCGTCGCACTCGGTGGGAAAGGCGGTCACCAACTTGGCGTCCCCTTCGTAACCGTCGGTCGCGTCGAAGAGCGCGCGGATGAACCGCCGGGGCGTTGCTCTTGTTGCCGGCGAGTCGAGTCGCATGCCCATCAACTGCAGGATCTCGGCGGCATGACGCTCCAACTGTCGCCATTGCGCTTTGCTGATCTGCCGGGGCGCAACCCGCTCCCCTTCCCGATCTTCCCGGAGAAGGGGAATTACACGCCGCGTTTTATCCAGGTCGCTGGCCGCCGAGAGGCGTCCCGCCATTGCCTTCACTCCTCCGTGACGATCCTATCGATTCACGGCAAAGCGCTGCCAGCCCGAATCGAAAGCTACCCGCCAGTCGGCGTGGCCACGGTCAGCGACCTCAGGTCGACCTGGTCATCGGCGAGGGTTGCCTCCGGTACCACCACCTGCGCCCGAATCAGCCCCTGACACGCCCGCAACTCGCTGTCGGCATCGAGTTCCGGATCCCCACCTCGGTTCAGGCCACAGGCGGCCTTCATGATTCCTTTCGATAGGTAAAAGGCGAGGAATTGTGCCTTCGCCAGGCTGCCTCGGATCACGATCTGATCCCAGGTTCTGCCGTCACCCACGTACTCGAGCTTGTCCTCGTACTGGTCAGACCAGAACGTGTGGATATCGTCGTAGGGTCGCTGGTCGCCGAGCATCGCCCGGGCGGCCGCACGCCCTTGCTTTTCACCGTTGTTGTAATGCTCGACCCGCAGCCGACCGAACACGGGGTGGAGGTGATTGGCAACGTCGCCGGCGGCGTAGACGTCCAGCGCACTCGTCCGGCAGGTTTCATCGACAAGGATCCCGTTGTCCAGGGCGATCTCACTGCCCTTGACGGCGTCGACGTTGGGCTCGATCCCAACGGCCACTACTGCAAGGTCACAGTGAATCCGAACGCCCTTAGCCGTAATGGCGTGCGTGAGGTGCTCCGGTCCTTCGAATCCGACGATCTTGTCCTCAGTCACAAGTTGGATGCCGTGGTTTCGGTGGATGCGGGCCATGACGTCCGCCACCTGATTGCCGAGCACCGCTTGCAGTGGGGCCGTCCCGCTAAGTACCGCGGTCACGTCGAGACCGAGTTGGCGTAGCGACGCCGCCACCTCGGACCCGATGAAACCCATCCCCACGATCAGCGCTCGGGCCCCCGGCCGGGCGGCCTGGCGGATCGCGTCGCATTCCGCCACCGTCCGAAGCTGATGCACGCCGGGCGTTTCTGCTCCCGGCACTCGAAATTTCCGGTTCCGGCCGCCAGTGCAGAGGAGAAGCTTGTCGTAATCGACCGTTTCCTCCCCCTCGAGGATCACCTTCTTCAGCTTGGTGTCCACCGCCTGAATGGTGACCCCGGTGCGAAGCTCAACGCGATTGTCCGCATACCATTCCGCGGGCTTGACGATCCAGCCGCCGAGCCCTTCCTCCCCGCGCAAGAACGTCTTGGAAAGGGGCGGCCGCCCGAAGGGAACACCGGGCTCGTTTCCAAGCATCACGATGCGGCCGCGCCAGCCCTCCTCGCGAAGGGTCACGGCGGCATTTCCGCCGGCCAGGCCCGTGCCAACGATAACGGCGGTCTGGTCTGCGGTCACGTGATCACGAACCCGGCGCGGGGTCTACTCCACGTCGTCCGGGCGCTCATCGACGAGGGTTGTCGCGTAGGGAACCGCCTCCAAGCGTTCGATTGGAATGGGCTTGCCGGAGACTTCGCTGACTCCATAGGTGCCCTGCTCGATGCGTTCGAGCGCTCTTTCTACCTGCGCGAGTTCTTTCCGATCCAGCAGATTTTCGTCGATGTCCACCTCCCGGTCATAAAGGAGGCTTCCTTCCTCGCCTGTATCTCCGACGCCGGAATCGTCACGCACCGTCTCGTGAATGCCTAGCCTGGTGGCCGCGATACGCGACTCGATCGCCGCGCGCTCCGCCTTGAGTCGCTCTTGGAAGCGGCGGATATCAGCTGAACTCAACATCTCACCCTCCTGCCGTGCAGCCCAAATGTTAGCGCGACAGCGTATTCGCGGACCCAGGCTGCCGGTTAGCCTTCCTAGCCGCCAGTCTCGGAGCAGTGGCCAGCGCAGCGGAGATCGCGCGCGCCTAGCTGGTTGGCGTTGGTCTAGTTGTTGCTGTCGCCGTCCTCGCGATTGCCGTCCTCGGCGCCGGCGACAAAGACGAGCCCCTTCGCAGTGAACGTGATTCCAGGAACTGGCGTCAGTGCGCCGGGCTAACGCTCGGCGGGCGCCTCCACATCGGTGAAGCCGTACTCCGCGGCGAGATCGCTTGACCTAAGCCGCAGCCCTGTCCTCTCCAGCTACGCGACCCTTCAGAGACATCTTGCCCGCATTAGTGTCCCACCGAACGACGCTGGCCTAGCCACGTCTGGGTATCAGGCACCGGCCCGAGCGTTCAGAGCAACTTGCGCGCATCTTTGCAGCGAGGGCGCCGGGATGTGGACGGCCTCGATGGTCCAGCCGTAGTCGGCAACCCGCCCAACCGTTTCGAACCAGGCCGGATGGTCCGCGGCGTAAGCGAGGTAGTCGGCGCGATCCTCGGGGACGACGAAGATGGATGTATTGGTGGCGGACAGCCAGCATTGGAGAAGCGTGCCAGCGGTCACCGGATGATCCGCGTAGCGGTAGCCCGACGGCAGGTAATAGAACGGGTCGTACAGCTGGCTAACGAGGTGTGAGCCGTCGAGCCCACCATAGTGCACGAGTGCATACGTCACGGCGGGATGTTCGGGCGGGGGCAGGTTGAGCGCGCCGCCGCGATAGCCAGGCTGACCGAAGATGCCGGCGATGTAGCGTCCTGCCGCCACATCGGTATTCCAAGCTGAGGCTGTGCTCGTGTACGCATTCTCGATGGGGATCCAGGTCAGCTGCACGCCGACCAGCAGAACCCCTGCCGTCAACCAGGCGAGCTGCCGAATGCCCCTTCCCAGATAGCGAGGCGCGATGACGAACAAGCCAATCGCAACGAGCAAGGCAGCGAAGTCGTACGGAAAGGCGAGGATCCACATCATCCACCGCCACGGGTACCACTCGGTAATAAATGCCGTCAGGCCGAACAAGCCGAAGACCAGCGCGCATGATCCGAATCCATAAAGCAAGAGCAAGTACGATCGCGGCCGGCGCCAGAGGGTCGTCAACAGGCCGACGGTCGCCATTGCCCACAGGGCCACGAACCACGGCCGCGCCGATTGCTGGCTCGCGACCAGCGGCTTCATCCACACGCCGCCGGCATTGGCCAGGTAATTCCAGTACACGGGATAGATAGGGTTGCCCGTCCGCGCATTGAGGAATGCCATCTGGGCGGCCATGACGCTCCCAAACGCGAGGACCAGCGAGAACCACCGTCGGACCGTCCCGTGCCGCAGGAACGACGCCATGACCAAGCCGGATGAAGACAGCCAGGCCTCGGGTCGGGCCGCGGTTGCAAGCGCCCAGGCGACGCCGGCCCCGAAGGAGCGTTTCGGCAGGAGCCAGATACCGAGGAGCGACAGGCTGACTCCCATCGGTTCGAGCATCCCCGACGCATCGTTGAAGACGCTCGTTGGCGCGAAGGCGGCAAAAGCTGTCGCGGCAATCGCAACCGAAAGGTTCCAGTAGCGCCGGCAGAGATGGAAGATCAGCACCACGCTCAGCGAGCCGAAGGCAAGACTCTGGATCCTTGCGAGCACGATGTCAGTCGAGCCGCTGACAAAGAAGAGGATGACGAGCACGATTGGATGGAGCGTCCCCCAGAAGTACTCCACCCCTTTGAGGTCCCAGAGACGCAGGCCGTGGCTCAATCCGATCTCTTTGGTGAGGTAGGCGATCTGCCAGTGCTGGTAGACATCGGTATAAAGCCCGTCGCCAGCGTTTTCGGGATTCGAGATTGCAAAGACGTAGATAAGGCGAGGCCCCAGGGCGATTAGCAGCAACCCCAGGGTCCACCAGCTCCAGAATGCCAGGGGATCGCGAGCTGGCCGCGAGCCGGCACCCTGCCGGTCTTCTTCGTCCTCGTCCGCGAGGACCCGGGCCAGGCTCACAGCGTCTTCACTAACTGGTTGACAACGCGAGAGGACTCAAACTTGCGTGGTTCGGCAGCAACCAGCGAAACGCGATGAACCAAAAAACAAAGAGCCAGCCGACCAGCAGCAGGGTGCCGCCATAGTCATGGAACAGGACGGCCGGCAGGTAACCGGCGGCCGCGGCCAGTACGCAGACGGTAGCGATGCGCGCCAGATTGACGAGCACCGTGCCCAGAATGCCAAACACGATGACTTCCACCCGGGAGGTCCACCCCATCGAACCGCGGAGGCCGACGAGAAAGCTCAACACCAGCAGGACCAGACTCTGCCAGCCCACGCAGTTCCACGAAATGAAGAGCGTCTGCGGCGCGCCGCTCGAATTCCAGACAACTAACTGATTTCCAGCAGCACCTGCGTGAATTCCGAACACTGCGAGGATCGCCACAGTGACACGCACTTCGGCGGGCACGATCGCCTGTAATGGAGCCGCGATGCCCAACCGCATGCCGACTGCCGTCAGGACATCGTCAAAGGTGGAGACGAACGGCAACACGACGAGAAGGACAGCGCTCAGAGCCAGGAGCATGGCAAACACCGGCGTGGTGCGCGACTGCGTCATCGGATCCTCACTGCCGCATTGCGCTTCGGCCGCCGGATGAGCCACCCGGCAGCCAGGGGAAGCAGCAGGGCCAGACCGACCAATGGCGCGGCGTGCTCAGGCACGACGATCGAGGGCGTCGTGAGAGATGTCTGCTGATTGTTGCCGTCGTACCGAAGGTCGAGACCGCCTTTGCTCGCGCTGATCACGGTGATCTGCCAGCACAGGTAGGAGTTGGCGGGAAGGATGACCGCCGGCATGCTCGTCG
>Ga0207646_10000467_pt1 | contig 53945 bp, 45 predicted proteins | sample KBSK5502metaG_FD_184343 | JGI IMG/M metagenome (GOLD analysis project Ga0207646, IMG submission 184343) | Corn, switchgrass and miscanthus rhizosphere microbial communities from Kellogg Biological Station, Michigan, USA - KBS K5-50-2 metaG... | ecosystem: Host-associated > Plants > Roots >...
TCAGCCCTTGGCAGATCATCGAGCGGCTCGCTCCCCGCTCGCCGCTGGAACTCTGCTTGCTTCCGCCGGTCTTCCTGGATTACTACCTGAATGACGCAGGGGGATACGATGTTCCTAGGCTTCCCTAAAAGCCATCCTGGGTTACCATCTACCTGTATGGTCAAGGTTGGAGTCGCCGTCATCGCCGCTACCCTGGCCATCCTGGTGGCCGAATTCCTGCGGCAGCGCACGCGTTCACTGCCGGCATACGGCTGGCTGGCGCTGGTGTCACTGGCCGGCGCGGAGTGGTTGATGTTCCGCGGCGTCGAGCCGGTGGCGACCTTTTTCACTCCCATCGCCTGGACGGCCTACATCCTGGCGGCGGACGCCGCAGTGTTTGCCGTGAGCGGCCACTCGCGCCTGCGGGACTCCCCGCGCGAGTTCGCGCGGATGGCGCTGCTCTCCGTGCCGCTGTGGCTCATCTTTGAGGCTTACAACCTGCGCCTGGAGAACTGGACCTATCGCGGCCTGCCGCTCAACTGGCTGGCGAGTTGGTTTGGCTACGGCTGGTCCTACGCCACGATCACCCCGGCGGTATTCGTCACCGCAGACCTGATCGAGGGCTTCGGCTGGTTTGCGCGGCCCTCGCGACCGGTGGAATTTCGAGCGACGCCAGAGCGCGTGTGCATGGCGCTGGGGGCTTTCCTGCTGGTTCTGCCGCTGCTCATGCCGCAACGCGTGGCCTCCCGCTTGTTTGCGTTGGTCTGGCTGGGCTTCATTTTGCTGCTTGACCCAGTCAATCGCCGCCTGCGCCTGCCCTCGATCATCGGGGACTTCGAGCAAGGGCGTGGCGGGCGGCTGAAGGCGCTGCTTGTTTCCGGCTGGGTGTGCGGCTGGCTGTGGGAATTCTGGAATTACTGGGCCTCGGCGAAGTGGCATTACACTTTCCCGATGTTCCAGCAGTGGAAAATCTTTGAGATGCCTGCGCCAGGTTATCTAGGCTTCCCTCCCTTCGCAGTCGAATGCTTCGTGATGTACGTTTTCGCCGCGTGGCTCCTGGGTTGGCGGCCCGCGCGGCTGGATCTGGGGCGGCCGGCGGCGCAGCACGTTGGGTCCAAATGAAGCGACGCCTGTGTTTGCTCCTCCTGTTGACCGCCAGCCTGCCGGCGACGCCCGTGCGCGCCGGAAAACTCAACCTCCCGCCGGAGGCGACAGCAGGCCTCCGCCAGCTCTATAACGGCAATCCGGACTCTGCCCTCAAGCTGTTCCGTAGAATTCAACAGCAACAGCCTGACCACCCGCTCGGTTACTTACTCGAAGCCGATGCACGGTGGTGGAAACTCTACTGCCAGGCCTGCGAAATCCGATGGGACATGATAGATGCCTGGCACCGCCCGCGGTTGCGGGAAGACGACGCCTACCTCGCGCTCGCAGGCAAAGCCACAGCGCTCGCCGAAGCGCTGCTAGCCAAGAACGATTCAGCGGAGATGCGGCTCTATGCCGGCATGGGTTGGCTGCTGCGCGGGCGCTTGCTGGGGCTGCGCGACGACCGCCGCGGCACGGCCCGCGCCGGCGTAAAGGCACGCGCGCATCTGCTGCGCGCCATCCAGCTCGACCCGGGCCTCGCCGACGCCTATACGGGACTTGGCCTCTACAACTACTACGTGGACACGCTCTCGGCGATGGCCAAGGTCTTGCGCTTCTTCATGGGCATCCCCGGCGGCAATAAACACGAAGGAATGCGACAGCTCGAAATCGCTATGAGCAAGGGCGAACTGACCGTCGTCGAAGCCCGCTTCTACCTGGCCAAGAACCTGCGCACCTACGACCATCAGTACGATCGCGCGGCGCAAATCATGCAGCCTCTGGTCGCGCAGTATCCGCAGAACCCTATCTTCCTTCTCCTGCTCGGCGACATGAACGCCAAGCTCAACCGCAAGGAACAGGCCGCGGCAAGCTTCCGCGCGGCCGAAAAGCTGCCCGCGCACGACCCGCCCTGCCACGCTCGCGCGCAAAAGCTGGCCCAAGCGGCGCTTGCTGCGCTCGCCGAGACGCACGGATCCCGCTGAGACTTTCGCGGGGCGCAACGTTGCCTAACTGTGTGCGGCTTGCTCTTGCTCGAAGGCGTGGTAGGAGGAGCGAACCAGCGGCCCGGCCTCGACGTGCTTGAAGCCCATGTGCTCGCCCCGTCGCTTGAACTCGGCGAACTCGTCAGGGTGGACGAAGCGCTCGACGGGCAGATGCTCGCGCGTCGGCTGGAGATACTGGCCAAGGGTTAGGATGTCGGTGCCCTGCGCGGCGAGTTGCTCCAGTGTGGCGAGGACTTCCTCGCGCGTCTCGCCCAGGCCGAGCATCAAGCCGGTCTTCGTAGGCATCTCCGGAGCCATCACTTTAGCGCGACGCAGCAGTTCGAGTGACCGCTCGTACACGGCACCCCGGCGCACCTGGCGATAGAGCCGCGGCACCGTCTCGGTGTTGTGGTTGAGCACGTCAGGCCGCGCCGCCACAACCTTTTCCAGCGCCGCCCAGACGCCGCGGAAATCGGGGATCAACACCTCAACCTTGCAGGCGGGCACGCGCCCACGGATCTCCTCGATAGTGCGCGCGAAGATGCCTGCGCCGCCGTCGGGCTGGTCGTCGCGGTTCACCGAAGTGACCACTGCATAGCGCAGGCCCATCTTCTCCACCGCTTGGGCCACGCGCCGCGGCTCGTCCGGGTCGGGCGACCCGATGGGCTTGCCCGAAGGCACGGCGCAGAAGCCGCAGGCCCGCGTGCAGATGTTGCCCAGGATCATGAAGGTGGCCGTGCGATGCTCCCAGCACTCGCCCATGTTCGGGCAGCGCGCGCTCTCGCACACCGTGTGCAGGTTGAGCGTGCGCATGATGCGCTTCAATTCCTGATAATTCTGGCCACCGAAGAACCGCACCCGCAGCCACGGCGGCCGCGGGTGGCCGCTCGGAGGCGGAACCTCGGGCACAGGAACGCTGGGAAGAATGTTGAAGGGTGAGGCCATTGGCGCAACCGGCAAAAAGGCATTCTACGCGGTCAGGGTCCGCGAAACAAGTTGCCGGCGGCGTCCACTTTGACGAACCACCAGGCGAGACAACATCCGCGCTGAAAAGTGTAAAAGGTAACACAGTAAACTGGCCGCTATGTTGTGTTTTTACCACAACGGCTGAACGGTCGCGCCCAAATTATTATGTAAGTTACTAAAAACATTGAGTTAAATTGCATTGGCTTCGGCCTACAAAATGCTAGTATTCAATACGACTGCGTTGTCTTACCAGACGACAATCGAGCGGCCCGTCGAGACCGAAGGCATCGGCCTGCACACTGCCGTGCGCTGCCACCTGCGACTGGTTCCTGCGCCGGCCGATACCGGCATCGTCTTTCGCCGCGTGGACCTGGACAATTTCGAGATCGAGGCGCACGTGCGCAACGTGGCGCGCGTCAGCTACGCCACCAGCCTGATGAAAAAGGGCGTGCTGCTTTCGACCACCGAACATGTGCTGGCGGCGCTCTATTCCTGCGGAGTGGATAACGTTTACGTTGAACTCGACGCTCTCGAAGTGCCCATCCTGGACGGCTCGGCGCAGCCCTTCATCGAGATGCTGGACGCAGCCGGGCTGCGCAAGCTGCGACGCCGGCGGCGCTACCTGAAAGTGTTGCGCCCGCTCGAGATTGTGGATGGCGACCCTGGCAAGCCGGGGCAGGTCCGCCGCATTGGCATCTATCCAGCCGAAGACTTCCGCGTGCGCTGCTTTATTGACTTCACGCATCCCATGGTCGGCCGGCAGGAAGTCGAGTTGCTTGTGAACCGTCAGACCTTCAGCCACTTGCTGGCCCGGGCGCGCACCTTTGGCTTCCTGGATGACGTCGAGCGGCTACGCGCGGTCGGGCTGATCCGCGGCGGCTCGCTCGAAAACGCCATCGTGCTCACCCGCGAGGGCATCCTGAACGGCGAACTTCGCTTTGCGGACGAGTTCGGCCGGCACAAAGCGCTCGACCTGATCGGCGATCTCGCGCTGGTGGGCCGCCCGCTCAAGGCATGCGTGGTGGCTCACAAGGCCGGTCACCAGCTGCACACACAGCTCGTCACCCGCCTGCTGGCCGATGAGTCGCTTTGGACGGAGACCTCGGTCGAAGCCACAGCAGAAACGCCGGTCGTAGCACCCGCGCCGGTCCACGCCAGCCAGTAGCCTGGCTGGTGTTTTTCCCTTTGCAAGATTCGCGTCCCGGTTTGTGTCCTTTGGTTGTCAAATCCGTCTGGGCAGGCGAGAATAGCGCTTCTTATGGCCGCCTCTGATTTTGTCGTCGCGATTCTGGCCGCGGGGAAAGGCACGCGGCTGAAGTCCGCGCTTACCAAGGTGCTACATCGCGCCGGCGGCAGAACCCTGATCGAGCATGTGGTGCGCGCGTGCCGGCCGCTGGGCGCGCGAGGCGTCGTCACTGTCGTCGGCCATCAGGCTGAGGACGTGAGTGCCGTGGTCGAGCCGCTGAGAGTCCGCACGGTGCTGCAGCAGCCGCAGCGCGGCACGGGCCACGCGCTCGTGGTGGCGCGCCGCGCCATCAGGGGCGCGAAGTACGCTCTGGTCGTGCCGGGCGACGCCCCACTCGTCCGCACGGAAACCCTCAAGAACCTCATGCGCACCCACCAGGCCGGCCAGGCCGCTGCGACCATTCTGACTGCCCCGCTCGCCGATCCCACCGGTTACGGCCGGATCTTCCGCAAGCAGGACGGCAAGGTCGCGGCCATTGTGGAGGAATCAGCCCTCGGGGACGACCAGCGCGCCATCAACGAGATCAACTCCGGCATCTACTGCTTCACGCTTGAGAAGCTGTGGCCGTGTATTGACAAGCTCCGCCCTGACAATCTCCACCGGGAATTCTACCTGACCGACGCGATTGCCCTGCTCAACCAGGCGGGCGACGCAGTGCTCACCGAGGTCGCGGCCGACGCGCAGGAGGTGCTGGGCTGCAACACGCTCGCGGAAATGGCTGCTGCAGACCAGATCTTCCGCCAGCGCAAGCGGGCCGAGTTGATGGATGCCGGCGTGAGCATCCAGTTGCCCGATACGGTGCTGATCGACCCCGAAGTCGAGATCGGCCCAGACACGGCCATCGAGCCGTGCGTGCAACTCCTTGGCAAGACGCGCATCGCGTCCGGCTGCACCATCCGCACCGGAAGCGTGCTGAGCGATGCGGTGCTTGAAGACAACGTCACCGTGAAGCCTCACTGCGTGGTGGCCTCGAGCCGCCTGGCGAAGGGCGCCATCGTCGGCCCCTTTGCGCACCTCCGCGATGGCGCGCAGTTGCGTCCCGGCGCGCGCGTGGGCAACTACGTGGAGGTCAAGAAGAGCCTACTGGCCGAAGGCGTCAAAGCCATGCACCTCTCCTATATCGGCGACGCCAGCGTCGGCCGCGACACCAACGTCGGCGCTGGCACCATTACCTGTAACTACGACGGTGTGCGCAAGAACCGCACGACCATCGGCAAGCGCGTGTTTGTCGGCAGTGACACCGCGCTCGTCGCCCCCATCCGCGTCGGCGACGGCGCCTACATCGCCGCCGGCTCGACCGTCACCGACAATATTCCGCCGAATGCACTCGCCATCGCTCGCAGCCGGCAGGAGAACAAGCCCGGCTGGGCTGCTAAGCGGCGCCGCGAAATGGCCGCCGCAGCAAAACCCCGCAAGAAATCCCGGCCCCGCCCCAAATCCAAGCCTCGCCGAGCCAGCCGCGGGCCCAAACCGCGGCGGCGCTAGCAACCACGCCTGTTGTTATTCTGAGCGAACCTCGCCTAGCGCGGCGCGTTGGCGCGCTGTGTTAGAATGCGGTCGGAGCGCGTTGCGAGATGAAATTCGGCGTGATTGTTTTTCCCGGCTCGAACTGCGACCACGACGCCTACCACGCCGTCGGGACCGTCCTCGGCCAGCCGGTGGACTTCATCTGGCACCAGTCGGAGCAAGTGGACGCCTACGATGCCGTCATTCTCCCGGGCGGATTTGCCTACGGCGATTATCTGCGCACTGGCGCCATCGCGCGGTTCTCGCCAGTGATGGGCGCGGTCGAGCGGTTCGCGCGGCGCGGCGGGCTGGTGCTGGGCGTCTGCAACGGTTTCCAGATCCTGCTCGAGGCGGGCCTGCTGCCCGGCGCGATGCTGCGCAACCAGGGGCTGCGCTTCATTTGCCGCCACGTATACGTCCGCGTGGAAACCACGCGGACCCCGTTCACCGCGGCCGCCCGGCCTGACCAGGTGCTGAAGATCCCCATCGCGCACGCTGAGGGCAACTATTTCTGCGACGCGGCCACGCTCGCCGAACTCGAACGCAACGACCAGATCGTCTTCCGCTATACGTCGCCCGACGGCCGCGAGGATCCCGCGAGCAACCCGAACGGCTCGCTCGCCAACATCGCCGGCATCTCGAATCGCGAGGGCAACGTGCTGGGCCTGATGCCGCACCCGGAGCGCGCCTCAGAAGCCGCGCTCGGCTCTGCCGATGGGCTGGTGATCTTCCGCTCGATGGCGGAAAGCCTGACGCGGCAGGCCAGCGCTCCCCTCGGAGTGCGCGTGTCGGCGTAGCGCACCGAGAGCAAGGATGCGCATCAACTCGTAGGAAAAACCTTCCGGAGAAACGATGCGATCGAAAATTCGGTGGTTCGCTGCGGTGGTCAGCCTGGCAGCCATCGGCGCAGGGCTGTCCGCGCAGCCCGCGCCAGCCGCACTGGACTGGGACAAGATCAATCAAGAAGCCGTCGAAAAGCTGACCGAGTATCTCCGCATGGACACCTCGAACCCGCCTGGGAACGAAGCCCGCGGCGCCGCATGGCTCGCAAAAATGTTTCGGGCCGAAGGCATCCCCTACGACATGGCCCAATCGGCGCCGGGCCGCGCCAACATCGTAGCGCGGCTGAAAGGAAGCGGCGCGGGGCCGGCGCTCATTCTGCTCAGCCACATTGACGTCGTGCCGGTGAACCGCGAGTTCTGGCGGGTGGACCCGTTTGCCGGCGCGATCCGCGACGGCTACATCTGGGGCCGCGGCGCGGTGGACATGAAGGACACGGGCATCGCCGAGCTGATGGCCTTCCTGCTGCTCCACCGCAGTGGGACTCCGCTCCGCCGCGACGTCATTTTCCTCGCCACCGCCGATGAAGAGGCTGGCGGCGATTTTGGCGCCGGCTGGGTGGCGAAAAACCGCCCGCAGTGGTTTGCCGGCGCAGGGTTCCTGCTGAATGAAGGCGCGCAGGCGCGCGCCGACGCAGCTGGAAAACCGATTGACTTCGGCGTGGGCGTGACGGAGAAAACGCCCGCGTGGGTGAAGCTGACGGCGGCCGGGCCGGCGGGGCACGGCTCGGTGCCGCGGCCGAGCTCGGCGGTCAATCGGCTGGTCGCGGCGCTCGAGCGGCTGCGCGTGTATGAGCCGCCGGTCGAAGTGACGCCGCCCATCGAGCGCGCGCTGGCCTCCCAGGCACCCTACGCTTCCGAACCGTGGCGCTCACGCCTCAGCGACATCCGTGAATACGCGAAGAAACCCGAAGCACGCGCCGAACTGACCAAGGCTCCCGGCCTGCTCGCGCTGCTGACCAACACGATCTCCATCACCAGGCTCGAGGGCAGCAAGAGCATCAACGTCATCCCGCCGGTGGCTACGGCGTGGCTCGATTGCCGGCTGCTCCCCGGCTGGACCGCGGAGCGCTGGGTCCAGCAGGTGCGGCGCATCGTGGAGGACGATTCCATCCGCGTAGAGGTGGTGTTGAAGTTCCCGCCGACAGAATCGCCGGTCCCCAGCCCGCTTTACAACGCCATCGCGCAAGCGGTGGCGCAGATGTACCCGGGCGCGGGCGTGACGCAGTCGGTTTCCACCGGCTTCACCGACTCGCATTTCTTCCGCGAGCGCGGCATCACCAGTTACGGCTTTATCGCTTTCGCGCTCCGGGATGCCGATAGCTCCCGGGCGCACGGCACCGATGAGCGCATCCCGGTGAAGGCTTTCACCGACGGCATGCGCCTGATGTGGGAAGTGGTGTACAACTTCTGCCGGAAGCAGTGAGACAGCGGTAGCGCCGGCCTCTGGCCGGCTCGGGAATATGGCGGCATAAAGCCGTCTCGACTAAAAAATCGGCCAATGCTAGGGACAGACCTCAGAGTCACCCCCGAAATTGCCGCCGAGCACGGCCTGACGGCCGAAGAATATGCGCGCGTGCAGGGCATCCTGGGACGCGAGCCGACGCTCACCGAGCTCGGCATCTTCAGCGTGATGTGGAGCGAGCACTGTTCCTACAAATCGAGCAAAGTCCACCTGCGGCGGCTACCCACGCGCGCGCCGCAGGTGCTGCAAGGCCCGGGAGAAAACGCTGGCGTGGTGGAGATCGGCGACGGCCTCGCCGCCGTCTTCAAGATCGAATCGCACAACCACCCGAGCTACATCGAACCCTACCAGGGCGCGGCCACTGGAGTCGGCGGCATCCTGCGCGATATCTTCACCATGGGCGCGCGGCCCATCGCCGTGTTCGATGCGCTGCGCTTCGGGCCGATCATCGCGCCGGGGGACGCGAGCGCCGAAGCGCCGCGCAACCGCCGCATCCTCGACGGCGTTGTCAGCGGCATCGCATTTTACGGCAACTGCTTCGGCGTCCCCACGGTCGGCGGCGAAGTCGGCTTCGAGCCCTGCTACTCGAAGAATCCGCTGGTGAACGTCCTGGCGCTCGGCATCGCCCGCAAGGACGAGTTGTTCCTGGCACGGGCGCGCGGCGCCGGCAACCCGGTGATCTACGTCGGAGCGAAGACCGCCCGCGACGGCATCCACGGCGCGTCGCTGCTGGCCTCAGCCGAGTTCGCCGAGGAATCGCAACAGAAACGGCCCAACGTGCAAGTGGGCGATCCGTTCATGGAAAAGCTGCTGCTTGAAGCGTGCCTCGAGGCCATGCGCACCGGCGCCATCGTCGCTATCCAGGACATGGGCGCAGCGGGGCTCACCTGCTCGACCTGCGAGATGGCTTCCCGCGGCGGCACAGGCGTCGAAATCGAACTCAGCCGCGTGCCGCAGCGCGAAATCCGCATGACGCCCTACGAAATCATGCTGAGCGAATCGCAAGAGCGCATGCTGCTGGTGGCCGAGCGCGGGCGCGAGCAGCAGGTACTCGACGTCTTCCGCAAGTGGGGCCTCGACGCCGTCGAAATCGGCCGCGTGACCTCCGACGGGCTGCTGCGCGTGCTCGACCGCGGCCAAGTGGTCGCGGAAATCCCCGCTCACCCGCTGGCCGAGGAAGGACCAGTGTACGAGCGGCCGCTCGCGCCTCCGCCGCAGAGAAGGAACGAGCGCCTGGTCGAATTCGCTCCCGACGGAACCGACCTGACCGAAAACTTTCTGCGCCTGCTGGCCGCGCCGGCGATTGCCTCCAAGCGCTGGATCTTCGAGCAATACGACCACATGGTGCGCACGAACACGCTGGTCGTGCCGGGCGCGGGCGACGCCGCGGTGCTGCGCGTCAAAGGGACGCGCCGCGCGCTGGCACTTGCCGTGGACGGCAATGGTCGGTGGTGCTGGCTGGATCCGCGCGTGGGTGCGATGCACGCCGTGGCTGAGGCCGCGCGCAACGTCGCCTGCTCTGGCGCGCGCCCCTGGGCCGCCACCAACTGCCTGAACTTCGGCAATCCGCAGAAGCCCGAGGTGATGTGGCAATTCAGCCAGGCGGTGGACGGCATCGCCGAAGCGTGCCGGGTGCTGGGCACGCCCATCACCGGCGGCAACGTCAGCTTCTACAACGAGACCCTGGGCAGGTCTATTTATCCGACGCCGATCATCGGCGTGCTGGGCTTGCTCGAAGACGCTTCGCGCGCGCAGGGGATGGCCTTCCGCGCCGAAGGTGACGTGATTGTGCTGCTCGATGGACAGCGAAGCGGCGGGGTGATCCAGCCAGATGGTGGCCTAAAGCCACCTCTACAGAATCTTGCGCGCGAATTTTCTTCCTCCGAATACGCAAAGATGATTCGCGACGTGGTCGCCGGCGCGCCGCCGGCGATTGACCTCGCCGCCGAAAAGCGGCTGATCGATTGCTTGGTCGCGCTCGCGGGCGAAGGGCTCGTACGCTCGGCGCACGACTTGAGCGACGGCGGGTTGGGCGTGGCGCTCGCGGAAAGTTGTGTCGCGTCCTTCGATTCCGCTCGCGGCAAGGCCGAAGATTTGGCCGCGCGAGTGTCGCTTGAAGATATGGAGCCCGCCGAGGCGGCGCTGTTTGGCGAACGGGGTGCGCGCGCAGTGGTGTCCCTGCCACGCGAGTTCCTTGTCCGCCTGGGGCAGATTGCGGCACAATACAAGGTGGTAGCGCGCGAAATCGGAAGCGTCACCCGGGACGAATTCCGCATCCAGTACAACGGACGAATGGCTGTGAGCGCTGCGGCAGAGTCCCTGCGCAATACCTGGGCCGGAGCGCTTGAACGCGCGCTGCGGAGCCAATGAGCAGCGAACCCATGACCACGCTCGATGACCTCGGCGACGATCACTTTCACGACCACTGCGGCGTGTTCGGCGTCCTCGGCCACGAGGAAGCTTCCAAACTCACCTACCTGGGCCTATACGCGTTGCAGCACCGCGGCCAGGAGTCGGCCGGCATTGTGTCGACCGACGGTGGGGACCTGCACATCCACAAGGGCATGGGCCTGGTCGAAGAAATTTTTCGCGCGGAGGTGCTGGCGAAGCTCCCCGGCGACGCGGCCATCGGTCACACGCGTTATTCCACCGCGGGCGATACCTCGCTCAGCAACGCCCAGCCCATCGTCATCGATTGCAACAAGGGCAAGCTGGCGCTCGGCCACAACGGCAACCTGACAAACGCCGGCGAGTGGCGCCGCAAGCTCGAGCATCGCGGCTCGATCTTTCAGACCACCAGTGACACGGAGGTGATCGTGCATCTGGTGGCACGCAGCACAGCGCGCCACCTTGCCGGAGCAATCGCGGAAGCCTTGAACCAGGTCGAAGGCGCTTACTCCCTGCTGCTGCTGACTCCCGACGAGCTCTACGCCATTCGCGACCCGCGCGGCTTCCGCCCCCTCTGCCTGGGGCGGCTGGGCCAAGCGTGGCTCGCGGCGTCGGAGACCTGCGCGTTCGACCTGCTCGGTGCCGACTACGTGCGCGAGGTCGAACCCGGCGAAATGGTGCGCATCTCGCACAGCGGCCTCGAATCGGTTCACTTCGCACCCGAAAAGCCGCACCAGTACTGCATCTTCGAGCACGTCTATTTCGCGCGGCCCGACAGCGTGATCTTCGGCCGCCCGGTCAACCCGAGCCGCGAGATGCTGGGCCGCGTGCTGGCGCGCGAGCATCCCGTGCCGGCCGACGTCGTGGTGCCGGTGCCTGATTCGGGCGTGCCGGCGGCCATCGGCTTTGCGCTTGAGTCTGGCATTCCGTTCCGCATGGGCTTGATCCGCAACCACTACATCGGGCGCACGTTCATCGAGCCGGAGCAATCCATCCGCGATTTCGGCGTGAGGCTGAAACTGAATCCAGTACGCGGATTGCTCGAAGGGAAGCGCATCGTGCTGGTGGACGACTCCATCGTGCGCGGCACCACCAGCCGGAAAATTGTCCGCATGGTGCGCGAGGCGGGCGCCACCGAGGTGCACGTGCGCATCAGTTGCCCGCCGACGGTCTCGCCGTGCTACTACGGCATTGATACGCCCACGCGCGAAGAGCTGATCGCCGCGGTGAAGTCGGTCGAGGAGATCCGCAGCTTCCTCGGCGCCGATTCGCTGGGCTATGTTTCGCTCGAAAGCCTGCGGCGCGCGATAGGCGACACGGAAGGGAAGTTCTGTACGTCTTGTTATACGGGACACTACCCGACCGAGCTGGTGCAACTGGAAGTGATGCATCGCGAGGGAGAATCCCGCGTGGCGGTTCCGCATGAAAGCTGAGAAACGCCCTGCCGGCCGCCGGCGCGTCCTGCGCGAAGCTCTTTCGTGGCTCTGGGTAGCTGCGGCGTTCCTGCTGATCCAGGCCACCCTGATGCAAGCGCGCGTGATTCCCTCGGGTTCGATGGAACGCACGCTGCTGGTCGGCGACCACTTGCTCGTGAGCCGCCTCGGCTACGACGCCGGGGTGCCTTTCACCGGCTGGCACGTCCGCCTGTGGCGCGAGCCGCACCGGCAACAGGTGGTTGTCTTCCGCGCGCCGCTGCCCGGCGCGCCCGACTTCATCAAGCGCATCATCGGCCTGCCCGGCGACACGGTGGAGATACGTCGCGGCGTCGCGTGGGTGAACGGAAAACCGCTCGAAGAACCTTACTTGAGCACGCCGCCGGATTCTTTCGAGAACTTCACCGCCGTGATGGTGCCCTCGGCGAGCTACTTCGTGATGGGCGATAATCGCGGAAACTCCTACGACAGCCGCTACTGGGGATTCGTGCCGCGCTCAGGCATTATCGGAACCCCACTGGTCATCTACATGTCGGTCCGAGCGCCGGAAGAGGCCTGGCAGCCGGGCCAGCTCCAGGAACGGTTCTACGCCTATCTGAACGCTGTATTGCATCCGCGCCTGGTGCGCTGGCATCGCTTGTTTTCGACGTTTTAGGTCAACGCAGATCTCGACCCCCCGTTCAACCGGAAGAAAGAGCCGTTCTTCGATGCACTACGCTGACGCTGGCGTGAATCTCCCGCTGGCCGACCAGGCCAAGCAGATCATCCGCCACTTAGCCGCGCACACATTCACGCACGGCGTGCTCGGGCCGATCGGCTCATTCGGCGCCCTCTACCAGCTCGACCGCAAGCGCTGGCGCCATCCGGTGCTGGTTTCGAGCGCCGACGGCGTGGGCACGAAACTGAAGATCGCCTTCGCCATGAAAGTCCATTCCACGGTCGGCGCGGATTTGGTGAACCACTGCGTCAACGATATCCTCGCGCAGGGCGCCGAGCCGTTGTTCTTCCTCGACTACTTGGCCATGGGCCGGATGGACCCGGACGTGGTCGAGCAACTCGTGGAGGGCATGAGCCGCGCGTGCCGCCGGACAGGCTGCGCGCTGATCGGTGGCGAAACCGCCGAAATGCCGGGCTTCTATCCGCCGGGGGAGTACGACCTGGCCGGATTCATTGTCGGGGCGGTCGAGCGCAGCCGGATGCTTTGCCCAGACGCCGTCCGCGCAGGCGATTTCCTGTTCGGCCTGCCTTCGACGGGGCTGCACACCAACGGCTATTCGCTGGCGCGCAAGCTGGTGTTTGAGGTGGCACGGCTTACTTCGAACACCTACGTCCCCGAGATCGGCAACAAGATCGGCCCGGAGCTACTCAAGCCGCACCGCTGCTACTGGCCGATGCTGAAGAACGTTGTGGCGCGCGGCTGGGTCTCCGCCATAGCACACATCACCGGCGGCGGCATCCCCGGCAACCTGCCGCGTGTGTTGCCACGTTCCACCCAGGCAGTGGTCGAGCTGGGCTCCTGGCCCGTGCCGCGCATCTTTAGCTACCTCGCGCGGCTGGGCCGCATCGAACGCGATGAATTATTGCGCACGTTCAACATGGGTGTGGGAATGATCCTGGTCGTGCCTTCGAAGCATGTGCGCAAGCTCGAGGTCGAGCTCAAACGCCGCCGGGAGAAGTTTTATCGCATCGGGCACGTCGACCGCAGCGAGCCGGGCAAGCCGCGCGTCATCTTCACCGGCAATCTTCCTGCCTGATTCAGGCCCGCCTGTCTAATTCCTGTGACGGGATTTTTCCCGGGCCTTGCGCCGCCGGCTCCAGTACCACCAGTTGCATTGTTTCGCATGGAGCTTGGGGTTGCGGGCCTGCGCCACCGCCGCGCGGAACACATCGAGACAACAAATGTCGTGCCGCTGGCCGGTGACGGCGCAGAGATCCTCATAGAGCTTTTCCGGATTGCGGCGCGCCAGCGCCGCAACGCTGCGCACGCCCAGCATCTCGAGGTCGCGCAGGATGGCCGGGCCAACGGAGACCAGATCTCCGAGCAAGCGGGTTTGCTTCATGTTGGCCTCGCTTCTGTTTTCGCCTTACCTTCGCCTAAGCATGCTACACATTTCCCCGCCGCAAGTCGAGTGTGGCACGCCGTGCCCGAACCCGCGGGGAGCATGGTCGCCTTTGCGGCCTTCACGCGACGCACGGACCCCTGCATGCACGCCCTTTTCCCGTCCGTCGCACCTGTGCTAACGTGCCGCGCTTATGGTAAAGCGCATTGCCGTGTTGCTCTCCGGCCGCGGCTCAAATTTCGAGGCGCTGGCCGAAAGCGTGGCCACGGGACGCATTCCCGACGCCCACATCGCCATCGTCATCAGCAACCGCGAAGGTGCACCGGGGATCGAGCTAGCTCGCCGGCGCGGCATCGAGACGCAGGTGATCCCCTCGAAGGGTCTCGAGCGCGAGGCCTATGACCGGCAAGTCGTCGCGTGGCTCCAGGAAAAACAGGTGGACCTGGTCTGCCTGGCGGGGTTCATGCGCCTGCTGTCGCCATACTTCGTGGCCGCGTTCCGCAACCGCATCCTGAACATTCACCCCTCACTGCTGCCCGCGTTTCCGGGACTTGAGGCGCAGCGCCAGGCGCTCGAATACGGCGTTAAGGTTTCGGGCTGCACGGTGCACTTCGTGGACGAAAACTTGGACGCTGGCCCGATCCTCGTGCAGGCAGTGGTGCCCGTGCGGGATGACGACACCGCGGAGTCCCTCGCCACACGCATCCTGGCCGAAGAACACCGCCTTTATTCCCAGGCGGTGCGCATCGTGCTCGAGGGTCGCTTCCGCATCGAGGGCCGCCGCGTCATCCGCATCCCGGCCTGAAAATGAAAAGGGAGACGACAACGCGCGCGAAGTTCAAGCCTGTCGAGGAGCAGCTCGCCGCTCTGCGCCGCGGCGCGGCCGAAATCATCCGCGAAGATGAACTCCGCGCCAAGCTCGAGCAATCATACAAGACCGGCAAACCGTTGCGCGTGAAGCTGGGCGTGGACCCCACCGCCCCCGACCTGCACCTGGGCCACACCGTCGTGTTGCGCAAGCTGAAACACTTTCAGGATCTCGGCCACACGGCCATCTTTCTGGTCGGCGACTTCACGGCGATGGTCGGCGACCCCACCGGCCAGTCGGAGACGCGCCCGCCGCTTTCGCGCGAGCAGGTACGCGCCAACGCGAAGACCTACCTCGCACAGGTGTACAAAATCCTGGACAAGAAAGGCACCGAGGTGCGCTACAACAGCGAATGGCTCGGCAAACTCACCAGCCAGGACATGATCAAGCTGTGCGCGCACTACCGCCTGGCGCGCATGCTCGAGCGCGAAGACTTTCGCTCGCGCCTGGCCGGCAACCGGCCCATCGCCATCCACGAGCTGCTCTACCCGCTGCTACAGGCCTACGACTCGGTCGCGCTCGAAGCCGACGTCGAGCTGGGCGCCACCGAACAGAAATTCAACCTGCTCGTCGGCCGCGAGATCCAGCGCGAGTACGGCCAGGCATCGCAGGTAATTCTAACCATGCCCATCCTGGTGGGCACCGACGGCGAGCGGAAAATGTCAAAGAGCCTGGGCAACTACGTCAGCATCACCGAGCCACCAGGGGAGATGTTCGGCAAGCTGATGTCCATTCCCGATGAGCTGATGTGGCCCTACTACGAACTGTTGACCGACCTCGGGCCCGTCGAGATCGAAGCGCTCCAGGGAAACGTCAAAGGCGGCCGCACGCATCCCATGGACGCCAAGATGGAGCTGGCCACAAGAATAGTCGCCGATTTCCAAGACTCGCGCGCCGCCAAGAAGGCCGCCGAGGAATTCCAGCACGTCTTCCGCGAGCGCAAGGCGCCCGAAGAAGCTCCGGTGCGCAAGCTCGCTCCAGCCACGCCCAAGCGCCTGGTGGCGCTGCTGGTCGAACTGGGCCTGGCAGCGTCGCGCAGCGAAGCCGAGCGCTTGGTCAAGCAAGGCGGCGTGGAAATAGACGGCGCGCGAGTGGCGGATGTGAAGAAAGAAGTGACCCTATCGAGGTCCTCGGAGTTCTTGCTGCGCGCGGGAAAGAAAAGATTTCTGCGCGTGGTCGTGGAGTAAGGCCAGGCGTTCTACATTTGCCTGTCCAGCAAAGCGAACCGGACCGGCAGGAATACCGGTCCCACCCAAGCCACTCCTACCACAGCTTTAGGGCTACGGCGTAGCCCGTAAGCAGCCCGTGGAAGAAGGCTTCGAGGTGCGCTGTGGTAACTGTCAGGTGCTTCGGAAGCGCAGGACCAGGGCCAGGAAGAAGTTGATCACAAACAAGGCATGAAAGCAGACATGGAGGAGGTTGGGGCGGGGATTTTCCCCGCGCGGGGGAAGGACCTGCCAGGTGCCTGCATACATTCTGGAGTATTCGCGCTTGCGTTCCGCCGTGGTGCCGAAGAGGTAAGGCACATACCACATCGCAATCGCTGATGCCAAAGTCACCGCGCAGTAGATGACCCAGTAGTTGGCCACGAACGCGGGTTTCGGTCTGCTCCAGAAGTAGAAGGCGAAGGCGACTGCCACACCCGGGAAGACGGCATTGACCAGCGTCGCCAGCCACAACTTGCGGCGTCCAACAGCCGACTGAACCTGGGCGCCGTGCGTCCAGCCGGGAATATCCACCAGATCGTGCAACGCCACCACCACAAACTGCAGCGTAAGGAGGCCTGTAAAGAGAATCTGAAACATGCAACCACTACCTCACCGAGTCATCTAATCGTTCGTTGATGGGCTACCACTCTAAATCGGCTGCCGTACGCATGCAATGCGGGCGTTTTCCTGCTGACCGTCTGTGTGCAGGGTCTTCTGCACTGGCAGATGGAGGAGGCCCCATTCAAGAAAAGGAGACAAACACATGGTCCTCGTGACTGGCGCTGGTGGAAACGTCGGCGGTGAACTGGTGAAGAAACTGATCGCTGCGGCCGCGCCGTTCCGAGCGGGGTATTACTCAAACGCGAAAGTGGAAGAGGCGAAGCGGACGGGCGTGGACGCTGTCGCAATTGATTTCGCAAAAGCGGAAACGCTGAGGGTTGCCCTCCGGGGCGTGGAGAAAGTGTTTCTGATTTCCGGCGTCGGCTCCAATCAGGGCGAGTTGGAGTTGAACGCGACCCGCGAGGCGAGAAAGGCGGGCGGGCGGCATATCGTCAAGAGCTCGGTTTGGGGGGCCGAGAGTGAAGCCTTCTCCTTCGCAAAGGTGCATCGCCACGTGGAACGCGAGATCGAGACATCCGGTATGGCTTACACGTTCCTGCACCCGAACGGGTACATGCAGAACATGTCCAATTTCTATGCGGAGACGATCAAGACGCCGGGCGCTTTCTACCTTCCCGCCGGGAACGCCCGGATCAGCCATACTGATGTGCGGGATGTCGCCAGCGTCGCCGCAAGAGTTCTTACCGAAGGTGACCACGAAGGCAAGGCGTACGACCTGACCGGCCCCGAGGCGCTCACCTACGAAGAGATCGCTGAGAAACTCTCCGCCGTGGTGGGCAGGAAAGTTTCCTACGTCAATGTTTCGGATGCCGACTTCAAGAAGGGCATGGTTTCATCGGGCGCGCCCGAGGCGGCAGCAGACGCGACGCTCGCGCTTTTCCACTACTATGTCTCCGGGCAGGCCAGCCAGATTTCTCCGGCGGTCCGGGAAATCACCGGAAAGGACCCGATTTCCTTCGACCGGTACGCAAGAGATCATGCCGCCGCCTTCCAGCGGGACGCCAAAGCGGCGGGTTGAAACGCTGGATCAAATGAAGCAGTTTGTCCGCGACACTCATCAAGGCGACCGAAGCTGCCGGTCCAGACCGCCGAGATCCCGATTATAGTCCTTCGCGACGTGCGGAGTTCTTAGCCACGACAGGCACCATTGTGGCGCTAGGCGCGCTCGGCGAGTCGCTTCAGGCGCTCGAGGTCCCGACGGTCGCGCCGGGCCACAGCGTGGCGGGTCAGCAGCCAGTCGGCGATGCGCCCGTTTGTGCCGGGAAGCTCGTATTCATCGCGCATGCGGACGCGCGTGCCGGCCCCGGCGGGCTCAATCTCCCAGCGCTGCAAGCCGCGCACGCCGTAGGCATCCTGGAAGCGCCATTCGAGCAGGCGTCTCCATTCATAAGCGGTGACCACGGCGGTGAGCGAAACTTCGCGCCGGCCGAGTTGCCCAGCAATGTGCACCTTCTGGCCGAGACAAAATTCCTCCGCGCCGCCCAGCAGCTCGAAGCGGCTGTCCACTTCCGCGCCGTACCAGTAAGGCATGCGCTGCGGCACGAAAAAGACAAACACGCGGTCGGGCGGCGCCGCAATCTCCGCGGTGAAGACGAGCCTAGCCATCAGAAGGCCACCACTCTACCACGAACGTGAGTTCCCCCTGCCGGGCGCAAGGAATGATCGGAGAACGTGACGCTGGGCGGCTTGGCTTATTCGGCAGGGACTGCGATCGCCGCTGCGGCGAGCACGCGCCGGCGGCGCCGCTCTTGCACGAAAACCACGGCGCGCAGGTTCTCGCGCTGCCAGCCAGGGGCAATGGCGACGCTAGGTTGAGCGGCAAAGGAAGGATTCGCCCCAAGATTCGCAGCGCCGATCAGGCGCAGCACACGGACAACGCCGGCGTGGTCGAGCTTGCGTCCCGCGTTTTCCCCGCGGCTGACATCCGAGTGCAAGTTGCTCTCGGTGATGGCCAGGAAGACCTCCGCGCGATCGCCTGGCGCCGCTCCGCCAAGCTCACCGATGCGAATCCGAAGCGAAACCTCCCCGGCGTCTGCTGCCGCGCGTGGGCTCCGCTCAAGCTGCACCACTGCTTTGGGAGCCCGTGCAGCCTGAAGAATGGCCTGCCGCGCCCGGCCTTCCGCGCTGCCGACAAATTCTGTGCGGCCATCCACAATCATTTGCGGGGTGTAAATGGTGACGTTGCCGAAGGCCTGCCCATAGTCGCTTTGCCGCGCGGTGAACTGCGCCGAGGAGAAGCGGTCTTTCCAGCCGGAGTGGTCCCAGTAATCCACATGTTCTTTCAGTGCGATGATTTCGACCCCGGGAATCGGCTGAGTTTTATCCAGCCGCGCGAGCAACGCATCAGCCGGCGGGCAGCTCGAGCAACCTTCAGAGGTAAACAGTTCGAGAATCACGGGAGTTCGACCGTTGTTGGCAGGCGCCTGCTGCGATGCAGCCCATCCTGCATACACCAAAAGCATCACTGCCAGGACCCCGAGGGGCCGGCCCTTTCCAGGTTTCATGTTTGCGCTCTGCAACCGGCTTTCACTCACATTAGACGCCCGCTCTGTAAATACTGCCATCACCCCACCTTAACTCAAATCTCCGAGCCAGCGATAGGGGTGTTACTCAAGACGAACAGATGACGAAGACCGGCGTCTTTCCTAACCTCTAATCCTAACCTATGATAAACAGGTTAGTATGCCCACGAGCGCCTCCGACAACCTCTCATCTGGTCGCGAACCGAATACTAGATTGCTGCTGATTGGAAAGAATTTATGCGTGGATTTCGCGAATACGATTCGAGCCCCTGCGGGGACCGAGGATGGCCTCGGCTCATGGGAACGCCTTGTGGGCTTCCTCGAGGCCGTGGGGATTGTCCGCGCAGCCCAGGCGCAGCAGCTCCGCGAATTGGCCGCAGTGGACCCGCGAGCTACGTCCGCAGCATTGCGCGTGGCGATGGAACTGCGTGACGCAAGCCGCACGATTCTCGAAACACTCGCTGCCCGGCAAGAAGTTCTTCCGCAGTGCGTCGAGCCGGTAAACAGGGTGCTTCGCTGGACTGAGGGCTACGACCAGCTTGTGCCAGGAGGCTCTGGCTGGCGGCTCGGCTTCAGGGCGCGCGAGCAGAGGCTGGAATGGCTACTGGCAGCCATCGCGCGTTCCGGTGCCGAGCTCATCGCGGAAGGCCTGAAGGCCCCAGTGCGCAAATGCGCGCATCCAGCTTGCCTCTTCTATTTCTACGACGTTTCGCGCACCGGCTGCCGCCGGTGGTGCTCGATGGCCGTCTGCGGGAATCGCAGCAAGGTGGCCGCGCACGCGCGTCGCACCGCCACGAGGAAGCAGCGGAAGAAGGCGTCGGCGCGGAAGGACTAGCCAGCCCGCCGGGCTCACTTGACGAATTGCGGCTGCTGGCCCTTCGACCAGGGGTCGTAAGTGCGCGCGAAGAGGATGCGTTCGTTGAGGGGCGGGTGGGTGTACAGCCAGAACCTGATAAACGCAGGCGGGTCGGGGTCTTCGAGGCCAACCTCGCCCAGGATCTGGAACGATTGCGCCGCCACTTTCGGCGCATCGGGTACAATGCCGTGGATCACTTCGAGGCCGTAGGTGTCCGCTTGGTGCTCGAGGTAACGGCTATAAGCGTTCTCTACCGGCGCCGCGAGAAAACTGAACACCGAGAGCAAGAGCAGAAGGACCGGCAACGAGGCCCAGTCGCCCGCGCCGCGGAGGCCCCAGCGTCCACCCCACTGCGCGAGCATCAGGCCAAGGGCGCGCTCGCCGACAAATAGAAACACCAGCAGCGCCCCTGCGAAGAAGAGCATGCCTTTCTGCACATGGTTCAAGACGTAGTGGCCCATCTCATGTCCGAACACAGCCAGGATCTGCGGAGTCGTCATTCGCGCAATCGTGGTATCCCACACCACCACGCGCTTCGACGCCCCCACGCCGGTCACGTAGGCATTCACCACGTTCAGTTTTTCGCTGGCTTTCATCTCGAACAGGCGGTCCGGGGGAATCCTGAGCCCGGCGCGCGCGACAACCCTCTCGATTTGCGCCGTGAGTAGCGGCTGCCGCTGCGCCAGCGGCTCGAACTTGAAGAAGAGCGGCTCGACCACGACCGGCTCGACAAACACCACGAAAACGATCAGGGGCAGCGAAATTAGCCAGAAATGGAACCACCAGCGCCGCGGGCTGCGCCGGATCACGCCATAGAGGACCCAGACCAAGAACGTGCCGAACAACACTCCGATCAGCTCGACCTTGGTCCAGTCCCAGAACCACGAGCCCCAGCCCTGGACCGACTGCGCGTACCTCCGCTCCAGCCACTCTCCGTAAACACGGGTGGGCAAACGGAGAGTCGCGACGGTCAGCAACAACAGCGGCGCATAGACCATCCCTTGGACAAGTCTTCGGGAAGAGGTACATTCAGCCCAGTTGCGGAACCTGGGCGCGATGCGCCATCGGAGCACCAGCAACAGCACGAGCAACCCATAGGCGAAGCGGATGAAATAGAGCATGTATCGGGCCCGAGCGTACGCCACCGCGCGCACGTATTTCTCCGGCGAAAGCGTGTACCTCTTGACTTCATTTTCCTCTGCTCGCGCAGGCCGCTCTGATGCGCTGGACGCCGAACCCTGCGGCGCGGGTTGGGTGCCCAGGACAACGAGCAAGCTAGCGACGAAAAAGAGAACTTTTGATCGCTTCACGTGTGGCAGCATGCCTTACCCCGTGCTCGGCGCGCAAGCAGCCCTTTCTGGACTGGCCGCGGCTTAGACTTGGGGCAGCCATGGCTAGCCGAGGGATCAAGCAGCGCGACTTCATCGCCGACTGGTCATCGTCCTCAAATAACGCCGGGTCGTTATCAATTCGCGCGCGCTGCGGGCAGGTGGTTGCAGCCTCGAAGGCAGGGGGCTAGCATTAGAGAGACTCACGGGGAAGGTCTCCATGAAGCTTGGGCGCTGGCAATTCGTGATTCTTCTGTGCGGTTTGGCGACGCTGATCGCCTGGCCTCTGGCGGCCGCAGCCCAGACGCAGAACCAGCAGACCTCGGTTGCCGAAGCGGCGCGCCGAGCGCGGGAGCAGAGGAAGAACGCTCCCAAAGCCGCGCAGGTCTGGACAAACGATAACCTTGTTTCCCTTTCCGGTGCAGCCGTCAGCGTGATCGGAATCCCCGCGCAGCCACCCGCGCGCGTCGAAGCAGACGCCGAGGCAAAGAAGCCTGCCGGCGGTGCCGCGGAAGACAAGGAGCAGGATCTGAAGAAGGCCGAGGCGAAACTTGCTGAGGCCAAAAAGGGTCTCGAGCGCGATGAAAAAGAGCTCGACCTGCTCCAGCGCGACCTCCTCCTGCAGCGCCAGCAATACTACACAAGCCCGGACTACGCTTCAGACACGGAGGGCAAAGCCAGGCTCGACTCGCTCGCCGGGCAGATCGAAGGCAAGCAAGGCGAGGTGCAACGGGACAAAGAAAAGATCGCGGCCCTGGAAAAGAAAGTCGAAGACCTCAAGCGCAGTTCCAGCACCAACAAACCGGAATCGCCGCCCGCCGAGAAATAGGGCGTGGCGACGTGCAGTGGGGTCAGGCGGGCAAAGGCTCCGCCGGCGGTAGAGTCCCGCTTGCTGGGGGGAGGCTCAGCCGCAGGAAACATTCGGTTGCCGAGCAGTGGCTCGACGGCTGGAACCCGACCACTACTAATTGTAGTCTTTTCGCTTGACACAACTAGAGCCGCTGCTCCAGAATCCCGCCAACTTTTCCCCGCCAGCCCGACGGGAAAAGCCTCTGGGGGTATGGTGCAGTATTTGCCGGGGTGGACCGTGCAATGCATCAATCCGGACTGCCGGGCGCGCGGGCAGTGGCTGCGCGTGGACGCCACGAAGCCGGACTTCTGCAGCAACTGCGGCGCTCCGCTGCACAATGTTCCCCCGCCGCTCGGGCCGCGCCTGCGTTTGCGCCCGCGCCCGCTCGGCACCTATCGGCCGCCCGGGCGCCCGCGGTAAGCCTGCGGAGGCCTAGTTTGGGTAGCTCGCCGCCCCGGTCGTCCGTGGTGGGCGATCGGGGCTCGTCCCTGTCGTTTCGTGGCCGCTGGGGGAAATCTTCCCATGCACGGCTTCTGCGCGCGTCGCGGGAAACGTAGCCCAAAAAAGATGAGCGGCCGGTGGGGGGCCGGCCGCTCGCGGGCGTGGGGCGATGGAGGGTAAGTCGTGAGCCGAGTTAGCGCGAGGAATCCGGCCGTCCCGTCAGGCTCATCGTCAGTAGCACCAGACACAGAAAGAAGCATACGGCGACGATCATTGGTATCTCCGGATGTCGCACTGAACTCTGTCCACGAAGCGATTCTCCTCCGGCACCCCCACTGCGTCGATAGCTCGGTCGGTTCATTCTGCGGGTACCGAAGTACTGGGGAGCGCAGACATCCCCTGCCGCGAGCAGCGCGACCGCACCGCACAACCGCGTCGGGGAAACTTTTGGCGGGACGTTTCTAGCGCCGCCCGCGTTCGCGCGCGGCCTCCGGCGGAGGCGCCACGCGGATGTGCGGGATGCCGGCTTCGTTCATCATCTTGTTCAGGTTGGCCAGATCTTCATCAATCAGCTTCTGCAGCCGGCCCATGGTTTCGCTCAATTGTTTGGATAGTATCTCGACTTCCTCCGCTTGTTGGGAGGTCGGTGCCGCTGTGTAGCCCTCAATCGCGCCCATCAGGCGGCCGATGTGCTGCGAAAACGGCGGCGGAGTGTAAGTAAGCGGCGGCCCGGCCGAGCCCATCGGCTGCGGCGGGGGCACAAACTTGCCGGAGATCTCATCCACCTGCTTGGCGAGCCCATCCGCGGCCTTCCGGATGTTCTCCGGGACGCCCGGCGCGCCCGGCTGTTTCCACGATTCCATCGCCGCCGCGAGCGAGGTCTTCAGCCCGGTGATGGTCTTCTGGCCGCGGGTCGCCGTCTTGGCTAGCTCGTAGAGCTGCGCGACCGCCTGATGACGCGAAGCGCGGTCCGCGGGGGTGATCGTGATGCGCGGGTCCTCCTCGACCGTCACCGTCTTCGAGACCTCGTTGCTGCTCCCCACCGCGACCTTCACGGTGTACTCGCCCCGCTCGACCATCGGGCCGCGTGGACCGAAGGAGGAGCCCTGCTCCATGGCCTGCCGCTGCTCTGGCGTAGGTTCAGCAGCAGGGGTGTAGCGCAGGTCCCAGCTAAAGCGGTTGATACCTTCCTTCGCTCCGCAGGCAGGCCCGCCCGCACCGAGACCCGGCCTTCTCGGCGCACCTGCACCTGCACCCGCGCCCACAGGGGCCCCGTCGCAGGTGATCTCCCGGACTTTTTTTCCATCCTTGTCCAGAATCGTGATTCGTACCGGCTCCTTTTCCCCGGGCTTCGACTTCAGGTAATAGTCAACCAGCGCGCCGTACGGCGGATTGTGCGCGATGAAGAACTTGAAACCGGTGTTCCCCTTGTTCCCGTACACGCGCCAGGCTGTGGCCGGGCGGATGTCAAACAGGTACAAGTCGGAGTTCAGAACCTTGCTGTCGAGTTTCTCGAGCGGCGTGATGTCGTCGAGGATCCAGATGGAGCGCCCATGCGTGCTGAGGATCAGGTCGTTTTCGCGCGGATGGATGGCGATATCGTCCACCGGGACAGTGGGCAGGTTCGTCTTGAGCGAAACCCAGTTGGCGCCGCGGTCGAAGGAAACAAAGGCGCCGAACTCGGTGCCCAGGAAGAGCAGGTTGGGGTTGCGCGGGTGCTCGCGGATGACGTGGGCGGTGCCGTCCTGAGCGGAGAGCCCGCCGGAGATGGCCTTCCACGTCTCGCCGTAGTCAGCGGTCATGAACACATAGGCGTTGAAGTCGTTGCTGCGGTGGCCGTCGAACGTTAGGTACGCAGTGCCCTCGGCGTAGCGCGAGGCCACCACGCGGCTGACGTAAGTGCCCTTGGGCACGCCGGGCACGCGGTCGACCACATTCTTCCAGGTCTGCCCGGCGTCGCGGGTCACCTGGAGGTTGCCGTCGTCGGTACCCACCCAGAGCACGGCCGTGGTAAGCGGTGATTCGCTGATCGTGGTGATACAGGGATAGTTCTCCACGCCATCGTTTCGCGAGAGGGTGTTCTGATCCGGCACCTTGCCCAGGATGGGCAGCTTTGCGCGATCCACGCCCGTGGTGAGGTCGCCGCTAAGCTTCGTCCAGGTGTCGCCGCGGTCGGTGGATTTAAACAGGAAATTTCCGCCGTAGTAGATCGTGTTGTGATCATGGGCGGAGATGGCCACCGGGGTGTTCCACTGGAAGCGGTAGCGCGGTTCACCCTCCTTCGGTTCGGGACGGATCACGCGCGCCTCGTTAGTGCGCAGGTCGCGGCGCAGCAGGTTGCCGTCCTGCGATTCGGCGTACACCGTCGCGGCGTCGGTAGGGTCAACCTGAGCATAGAAGCCGTCGCCGCCGCCCACGCGGAACCACTCGTCGTTGGTGATGCCTGCCTGGAACAGCGTCGCGCTCGGCCCGCACCAGCTCCCGTTATCCTGCAAGCCGCCGCAGATCCAGTAGGGTTTGCGCATGTCGTAGCCTACTTCGTAGAACTGTCCGAGCGGCACCGTGTTGACGAACTCCCAGGTACGCCCGCCGTCACGGCTCCAGTGAATGCCGCCGTCGCTGCCCACGATCATATGGTTCGAGTCATGGGGATTGATCCACATGGCGTGGAAATCGCCGTGGATGCGCGACACGCGGTTGGTGACGAACGTCTTGCCACCGTCCTCGGAATAATACATCGGCGCGCCCAGCACCCAGATGCGCAAGTCGTTGTTCGGATCCACCACGATCTGGCTGTAGTAGGAGGGCCGCGGGTCAGTGTCGCCCATCTTGGTCCAGGTCTCGCCCTTGTCCTCGCTGCGGAAGATGCCGCCCTTGGCGTGCTGAATGATGGCGTACACGATGTTGGGGTTGTGGCGATAGATGGAGACGCCGATACGGCCGACGTCGCCGCCCTCGGCGTAGGGCAGTCCCTTGGTGAGCTTCTTCCAGGTGGCTCCGCCGTCGGTGGTTTTGTAGAGGCCGCTGTCGGGCCCGCCGCCGTCAAACCCGAAGGCGGTGCGGCGACGCTCGTAGGCTGCGGCGTAAAGCGTATCCGGGCTCTGCGGGTCCATGGCGACGTCCACCGCGCCGGTGTCCTCGTTGATGAAGAGCGACTGCGTCCAGGTCTTGCCGCCGTCGGTCGTCTTGTAAAGGCCGCGCTCCTTGTTGGCCCCCCACAGGTGCCCGAGGGCCGCCACGTACACGATGTTCGGGTTGGTGGGGTGAATGACGATTCGGCCGATGTGTTGCGAATCGGCGAGACCCATGCTCGTCCACGTCTTCCCGGCGTCGGTGGACTTATAGACGCCGGCGCCCCACGAGGAACTCTGCCGGTTGTTCGGCTCGCCCGTGCCGACCCAGACGATCGAAGGGTCCGACGGCGCCAGAGTCACATCTCCAATGGTCGAGACGCTCTCCTTATCGAAAATGGGCTCCCAAGTCGTCCCGCCGTCCGTGGTCTTCAAGACACCGCCCGAGGCCGTGCCCACGTAGACGATGTCCGGGTCGCTTTCGACCACCGCGAAATCGTCAATGCGTCCGCCCATGATGGCGGGGCCAATTTCGCGGAACTGGAGGTTCTTCAGCGCAGCGGCCAGCGCGGCGCTTCCCGACGACGCATCAGCCTTGGCTGGCGCCGCCGGAGCGGCTGCTGTTTGTTTCGCCGCCTTGGCACCTTTCCCGGGCTTAGCCTGGCCCAGCGCCAGGCTGGCAAAAAGAATCACGCCCAGTCCTAGGAGAATAAATTGCGCCAAGCGCGCACGGATCGAAGCAAAACTCATTGGAGTCCCTCGTTAGAAAAAATTGCGAACACGGCCCACCTCAACGGCGCAGAGGCTTCCGCTCCGCAGGGGCGGGATTCATAACACCCCTCACATCAGAATTGCAACGATCATGTGGATTCTAGTCGGGCCACCGCGCAGAGACGGACGTAAGAGAGCATGGTAGGGTTTCCACAACGTGCCCGGAGAAGAGTTGTCAGAGGGCTTGCCGCCGCGAGCGTGTTGCGTTAGGCTCGGAGGCCCCACGCCCAAAAATACCGGAGGAGACAAACCAATGAAACGCCGACTGATCTATGCTTCGATGGCTCTGCTGGCGGTCGTCTCTGTATCGCTGGCTCAGACGGCAAAGAAAAAAGCCCTGGCAAAAACTGCACCCGCCGGAAAGACCCACGTAATGATTCTACCGGACGCGATCCAGTGGGGCCCCATCCCCGCAAGCGTGATGGAAGGCACGCCGCCGGCAGAGTTCGCGAAGGAGCCTCCGCCGCAATACGCCGCCCTGGCCGGCGACCCCACCAAGCCCGGCGCTCCCTACATTATTCGGATCAAACTGGCAGACGGCGCGCGGAACGCGCCTCACTGGCATCCCGGAGACGAAAACATCACCGTGATCCAAGGCACGCTCCTGCTGGCCACCGGGGAAAAATTCGACCCGGCGGCGCTGCAGGCCATGCCGGTCGGCTCCTACGCGCTGATGCCGAAGCGCACAGCGCATTTTGCCTCAGGCAAAGGCGACGCCATCGTGCAGGTTAACGGCATCGGGCCGTTCAAGATCGTCTGGGTGAATCCGGCCGCGCCTCCGGCAGCCAAATCCAGTAAGCCAGGAAACTAGGCTAGCGAACGGAGGGCGCTCCACCAGGCCTGGGCGCCGGAGAACGGGATGCTCTTCATCACCGTGGACGGCCCGTGGGACATCAACTGGGTGAACGGGCCCCCGCAGCCACCAAAGAAGCAGTAGGTCGAGGCGGTGCAGAACCGCCCCGGGCGCCAGACAGTTTGTCCAGCCCTCGCGGCGCGAGCTACACGCCTAGGTCGGGCACGTTGCCAAGGGCGTCGTTGAAGCGGTTGGTGAAGTTGGCCGCGCAGATCACCAGGGTCAGCTCCACGATCTGCCCCTCGTCGTAATACTTCCGCAAGTCCTCGAGCGTGCCGCTGCGGATGGCCGCTGCGCCGCGCGTGACCCGCTCGGCATAGAGGATCGTCGCTTTATCCTTCGCGTCAAACAGCGGGCTGCGCTCGTAGAACTGTAGCGCCTGGATTTGTTCGCCGGTGATCCCGATTCGCTTCCCCGAAGCGATGTGCGCACGGGTTCAATATTCGCAGCCGTTGATCAGCGCCGTTTTCAAGTAGGCGAGCTCTTTGTAGCGCGGCTCGACGGTACCCTCATTGATGACAGCACTGTAGAACGGCAGAAATTTGTTCAGCACGCTCGGCCGATGGGCCATGGTCGCGAAAAAGTTCGGCACTTTGCCAAGCTTTTTTTTCAGTCCTTCGTAGGCCTCGTGCGCCTCCGGCGCGGCTTTTTCCTTCGTCAGCGGATTTACAACAGCCATGAGACACCTCCCTGTCGAATCTCAGCAAGAAACTGCGCTTGGGAAGTTTATCCCGAACAGCCTCGGTCCGCAAAAGGCGACAGCGGCCCGTTCTCGTGCCCCGGGGGTTGAACCCCGCAGAGCTGCGTGTTAGCCTGAAGGCTATCTTGAATCATCCCGCCCCTCGCGGGCGGCACCCAAACCTACGGGCTCTGCCGCCGTGGCAACACCCAGTTCCCAACTCGATGCGGCTGCGGTCAACGACCAGGTAGTCGAAGCCGTTCGCCTGCTCCTTGCCGAGCTCGGCAGCCACCGGGCGCTCCAAGCGGTGCGGGGAGAGGCGCACCTGGACCGCGACTTGGGCCTCGGCAGCCTGGAACGCGTCGAACTGATGCTGCGGCTCGATGCGGCGTTCGGCACGCGCCTGCCCGACCAGGCGGTCGCTGAGGCCGACACTGTGGACGATCTCGTGGCAGCGGTGCTCGCCGGCGGCCCGGCCGCGACCCGAGCCGGGTCTTACACGCGCGCGCCGCTCGCTCCCCCGTCCGCGCAGAGGCGCACCGCGACCCGAGCCAGGCGCGTGAATGAGCTGGGCGTCGCGTCGGCCGAGACTTTCCAGGATGTCCTGCGGTATCGCGCCCGCGTGGAGCCGGCCCGGCCGCACCTCTACGTGCGCGAAGAGGACGACAGCACTTCGATCGTCACCTTCGGCGAACTCGCCGAGCGCGCCGAAGCGGTAAGTCGCGGGCTGGCGCGCCGCGGCGTGGGCCCCGGCGATGCCGTGGCCATCATGCTACCCACCTCGCGCGAATTCTTCTACACCTTTACGGGGATCCTGCTGGCCGGTGGCATCCCTGTGCCCATCTACCCGCCGTTCCGCGCCGACCGCATCGAGGAATACGCCGTGCGGCAATCGGCCATCCTGCAAAATGCGGAGGCGCGCCTGCTGGTCACCTTCCGCCAGGCGGAAGGAGTGGCGCGGCTGCTCACGCCGCGTGTTGCATCACTCACCGGCGTGGTGAACGCTTCCCGGCTGATCAGGGAAACCTCCGCGGACCCCAGCCTTTTCCGGCGCCAGGCCTGCGGGAACGAGATCGCCCTGCTCCAGTACACGTCTGGCTCGACCGGTGAGCCCAAAGGCGTGGTGCTGACACACGCGAACCTGCTTGCCAACGTGCGCGCCATCGGCGAGGCAGTCGAGATCCGCCCGGACGACGTCGGCGTGAGCTGGCTGCCGCTCTATCACGATATGGGCCTGATCGGCGCGTGGATGGTGCCGCTGTATTTTGGCCTGCCGGTGGCCATTCTTTCGCCGCTCGCGTTTCTGAGCCGTCCGGAGCGCTGGCTCTGGGCCGTGCACCAGCACCGTGGCACGGTGGCTGCCGCGCCGAACTTTGCCTACGAACTCTGCGTCCGCAAGATTGCAGACCACGACATCGAGGGACTGGACCTGAGTTCCTGGCGCCTGGCGCTGAACGGCGCCGAGCCGGTCAACCCGGGAACGCTCGAGCGGTTTACGGCGCGCTTTGCGCGCTACGGCTTTCGCCGGGAAGCCCTGCTCCCGGTGTACGGCCTGGCTGAGGCGGCGCTGGCCATGACGGTGCCTCCGCTCGGCGCCGTGCCGCGCGTGGATCACATCGAGCGCGCCACGTTTGAGCGCGAAGGCCGCGCCGTGCGGGTTCCGCCGGGGGCGGCAGACGACGCGACCGTGATTTCCTTTGTCTCGGCAGGCCGTCCGGTCCCGCGGCACGAAGTGCGCATCGCGGATTCGCGCGGATGTGACGCCGGCGAACGCGTGGAAGGCGCGCTGTGGTTCCGCGGGCCCTCAGCGACGCGCGGCTACTATCGCAACCCCGAAGCCACTCGTGGGCTGTTTCCTGAAGGCGGTGTTCCGGGGAGTTGGGTAGACTCCGGCGACCGCGCCTACCGGGCCGACGGCGAGATCTACATCACCGGCCGCGTCAAGGACATCATCATCAAGGCCGGGCGAAACCTGTATCCGCAGGAAGTGGAAGAGCTGGCGAGCCGCGTCGCCGGGGTGCGCAAGGGCTGCGTGGTGGCCTTCGGCGCCAGCGATGCCGGCGCGGGTACGGAGCGCCTGGTGGTGGTCGCCGAAACGCGCGAGCAGGACTCCGCCGAGCGCGCGCGCATCGCCCGGGCCATCACCGAGGAAGTGACGACCGCCCTGGGCCTGCCGCCCGACGAGGTCGAACTTCTTCCGCCACAGAGCATCCCCAAGACCTCGAGCGGCAAGCTGCGCCGCGAAGAAACCAAAAAGCTTTATCGGGCGGGAACGCTCGGTGCGCGCCAGCCGCCAGCGTGGGTGCAGGTGGCGAAACTTGCTGTGGCCAGCAGCGGCCAAACCATCGGCCGGGGGACCCGCCGCGGGCTCGAACTAGCTTACGGCGTGTATGCCGCCGTGGTGTTCGCCTTGTGGATTGCGCCCACCTGGCTGCTGGTGTTGCTGGCGCCGGGGCGCCGCGCGGCCGCGCGCATCACGTCTCCCGCGCTGCGGCTCTACATGGCGCTGGTGGGCTGCCGCATCCGGGTCGAGGGTCGCGAGCATCTGCGCAATGGAGAAGCGCGCATCTACGTCTCCAACCACACCAGCTATTTCGACGTGCTGGTGCTGATGGCGGCGCTGGGCATCGACTACCGCTTCGTCGCCAAGATTGAAGTGCGCTCGATGCCGTTCATCGGCACGTTCTTGCGCAAGCTCGGCCATGTCGCCTTCGACCGCGGCGACCCGCAAGCCCGCCTGCGCCAGGTTGAGGAGATCGAGCAGATCTTGCGGCGCGGCGAGTCCGTGTTTGTTTTCCCCGAGGGCACGTTCACGCCGCAGTCCGGCGTGCGCCCGTTCCAATTGGGCGCGTTCAAGGCCGCCGTGATGACGCGCCGGCCCATTCTGCCGGTGGCGCTGCGCGGCACGCGCCAATTTCTTCGCGATCAGGCTTACCTGCCGCGGCCCACCCGCGTCACGCTCACCATCTGCCCGCCGCTCGAGCCCGCGCCCACCTCGGCCCCCTCGGATTGGCAGGAGATGGTCCGACTGCGCGACGCTACCCGCGCGGTTATCGCCCAGCATTGCGGCGAGCGCCTGCTGTAGCTGTCCGCCTTTCCCTCTCGGCCTGCCTACAACCTCTAAGTGCCCGGTTGGCCTGTAATTAGAATGATTCTAATTCTCGAAATTCTGCCGCTGTGCCCGCGCCGTTGCATCGCTCCGCCCATGGGCTGCATCTGATTGGGTGAAAAAAGGTTCCTCATGAAGTCTTAAGGTAGGTTTTCCTATGAAGCGGCGTGCTATCGAAACTGTGGGAGTACGTTACACCGGCTGGGCGGCGCTCGACCGCGACCCCCAGGAAGACAAGGTGGAATTCATCTGTCCGCGCTGCGGGCAGCGGGGCGTGAAGTCCGCCCGCCGCGCCCGCGCCCAGTATCATTTCACCGATGGGTTCCTGCAGGATTTGCAGGGTGAGGTCACCACGTGCCGGGCCTGCCGGCACACGCTGCGTGTGGTGCCGGTGGTGATGCTTTACGATCAGGACGAGAAGCGGCGCTTCGAGGCCATGTTTTTCGCTGAGTTGGTTGCCTCCAACTAACCCCCGCTGTCGGCCCGCAGCCAGCTTGTCCATTCCTCTTTGCTTTCTTCAGGGGCAGATTGCAGCAAGAAAAAGGGCTGGCCGAAGCCAGCCCTTTTTTTTCGTCCTACGGAGGAAGTCTTTCGAATCGGCTCAGGTGCAATTCCGCGCCGGACGCTTAGTGGCTGTCACCGTCGTGATCCCGGTCGTGGTGATCCCTGTGGCGCCAGCCGCTGCGATCGTCGCGGTCGTGATCGCCATCTCCATGGCGCCGGCGGAAGAAGCCATCGTCGCGGTCGCGGTCGCCGCGGAAGTGCCTATGGTTCGTTTCTAGGAAGCACCTTTCGCGCAGACCACGGATCTGCTCCCGGCGATGTTCCGCCTGGCGGCTAAAAAACCCGTGCCGATCAATGTCGCGCCGGAGTTTGGACTCCTCGTTGCGGATGCGTCGAAAGCATTGGTCATCGCGGTCGCGTGCCTGCGCCGGCACACTCGGCAGCAGGATTCCGCCCAGCAGGACCGCCCCGCCCAGGGCCGCGCCCAATAGGCTCGTTTTCCATCTCATAGAGACCTCCCGGCAACGACAGCGGCTATTCAGGCGTGTTGCCGCTGATAAGAACGATGGCGGCAGCGCGCGGGGGGTTGTACCGGCCAGCGAGAAACGTCTCGGAAAGCACATTTCCGCGGGGGCCCTACTCCTGAAGGTCTGAATCGAGCTTCATGTGGTACTTCTCCAGGCCCGCGCGGACGCGCTCGAAGGCCTGGTCCACGGTATCGGCAAACTCCAGCAGGCCATACTCGTACTCGTTGATGGTGCCCCAGCGCAGCATCCCGCGCCAATCCAGCACCTCGTCCCAGTAGCGCCGGCCATAGATCAGGATCAGGTTGCGCCGCGGCAGCTTGCCGGTCTGCATCAGCGTCAGCATCTCCCAGAGCTCATCCATCGTGCCAAATCCGCCGGGGAAAACAATCAGGGCCTTGGCCAACTGCGCGAACCAGAGTTTGCGCATGAAGAAGTAGTGGAAATTGAAGCTGAGCTCCGGGCTGATGTACGGGTTGGGGTACTGTTCGTGCGGCAGCTCGATGCTCAAGCCGATGGATTTGCCGCCGGCCTCCGCGGCGCCGCGATTGGCCGCCTCCATGATTCCCGGGCCGCCGCCCGAGCAGATCACAAAGCGGCGTGGGTGCTCGCCGAGCGTCATGGCCCAAGCGGTGATGCGTCGAGCCAGTTCGCGCGCCTCCTCGTAGTAACGCGACATCTGCATCGCCATGCGGGCTTGGCGCACCCGCGCCCGCTGCGCCGAGGTCACCCGCGCCCGGCCTTTTCCTAGCACCGAGCGTTCCAGGCGCCTCAGCAGCGCCGCGGCACGCTCCAGGGGCTCGACGCGCGCTGAGCCGAACATCACGATGGTGTCGCCCACCCCTTCCCGGCGCAGGCGCGCCAACGGGTCCAAGTATTCGGCCAGAATGCGGATCGGCCGCGCGGGCACGCTTTCCATGAATTCGGGATTGCGATGCGCAACCTGGGGTGCCTGCGGGCGGCGTGAAGGGCTCATGGTGTCTCCCTGGGAGCCGAATTTCGACGACGCGTCATTCTACGCACCCCGCATCGTTCAACGCCAGCGCCGCCGCCGAATGCGTACCGAGAAAGGCTCCGGCCCAAGCCAACGCGGGGCGGCAAACGTGCGTCGAATCAAGTACACTGGAATAGGATTTAGGATTGAGGTTGTGGATGATGATGCACGCCGGAAGGTTTTCCGCCTTCTTCGTGGTCACACTGCTCGGACTTGCTGCGGGCCCGCTTCGCGCTCAGGCGCCGCCGGGGCCTCTGCCGCCCAAGCCGGGCGTGCCCATTCAACAGCCGCCCAAAGAAAGGCCACCCATCCGCGTCAAGGTGGATCTGGTGAATACGCCGGTGACGGTGCGCGAGTCCTCGGGCGAACTCGTGCTGGACCTGACTCCGCGCGACTTCCAGATGTTCGATAACGGGGTGGAGCAGCGCATCGAGCACTTCGACCTGGGCGGCGACCCGCTTTCGATAGCGATTGTAGTCGAGAACAGCTCGCGCATCGAAGCGCTGCTGCCGGCCATCCGCAAGGCCGGCATCGTGTTCTCGCAGACCGTAGTGGGGCAGACGGGCGAAGCTGCGGTGCTGGGTTACAACGACAGAATCGAACGGCTGCTGCCCTTCACCACCAGCAGCGACCAGATCGAAAAGGCCTTTGCCGGACTGCGCATGGGAACCTCCGGCGTGCGGCTCAACGACGCGCTCTCCGAGGCTGTGGGCCTGCTGCGCAACCGCCCGCCGAATCGCCGGCGCATTATCGTCGCGCTCGCCGAGGCCGCTGATACGGGCAGCGAAAACAAGCTCGGCCAAGTCCTGCGCGAAGCACAACTCGCCAACGTCACCATCTATACCGTGGGGCTCTCCACCACCGCGGCCGAACTGCGTGCGCCACCCAAACAGACCGCGCCGCATTCGGCCACGCCGCCGGGCACGTTCGGCCTGCCGCCCATTCCCGGCACGCCGCAGACGCCCACCACCGAGCAGCAGCGCTACGGGAACGTCGACTTGATGGGGCTGATCGTCTGGCTGGTGAAGAGAGCGGAGAACGCCGTAGGGCAGAACGCGCTCGAGCTGGCCACCGTGGCCACCGGCGGGCTGCATCTCTCCACCTTCCGCGACCGCTCGATTGAAACCGCGATTGACCAGATCGGCGGAGAACTGCACGCGCAGTACACGCTGAGCTACCGGCCGACGGGCGTGGATCCGGCCGGTTATCACGAGATCAAGGTGCAGGTGCGCCGCCGCGGCGTCAGTGTGCGTGCCCGCCCCGGCTACTACCTCGCGCCGCCCGAAGGCTAGACGCCTGGCAGCGCCGGCGTCCCGCCGGCTCTTTCTTAGGGCATCTGTGAGGAAGCTTCCGCCGGGGGCCCGCTGACGCTGCAATGCGCGCCCTCCGAGTCCACAAACTGCGCCAGCGTGCCGCCAAAGTCCTGCTTAGTGGGTGGCATCGGAAAGCGCACGCCCTTCGCCGTCATCTCCTTGTAGAACGCATCCAGATCCGGCACCGTGAACGCAAGCTCGACCTTGCCCACCGGATTCTTCTCCGCCGCGGGATGCAGGGCCAGTGTGGTCTGGCCGGTTTGGAACTCGCTCCATCCGGGCGACTGGAACTTGAGCGGCAGGCCGATGGTGTCGCGGTAAAACTTCACTGCGCGGTCCATGTCTGCGACGAACTCGATCACGTAGCTCAACTGTTTGGCCATCTTTGCCTCCTTGTACCCACTTGGACAAGTTCGACGTGAATTAAACCATTCGGCTCCCGTCGCCTAACTGTTCGTGAGTTGCTTTTCTGCCTCCTCTTCCAGGATGGCGGCGGCTGCGGCGATGCTATCACCTGCGTCCAGGCGCAACAGCCGCACGCCCTGGGTGGAACGCCCGGCCTCGCGGATCTCGTTGGCGTGGACGCGGATCACCTTGCCGTGGGCGGTGATGATCATCACGTCGGACTCTTCGCTTACCTGGAGCGCGGCCACCACATTGCCGTTGCGCTCGGTGGTCTTCAGGTTGATCACTCCCTTGCCGCCGCGCGAGGTGATGCGGTATTCGGCGAGGGGCGTGCGCTTGCCGTAGCCCTTCTCGGCGACGGTGAGCATCAGCGAAGTGATCGAGTCGCGGATGGCATCGTTTTCGAGTTCATCGAGGTCCTCGATGGTCTTCTTGAACTCTTTGCGGATGATCTCGAAATCGGGCTGCACCGCCTCCATGCTGACCACATAGTCGCCCTTGGCGAGGTCCATGCCGATCACGCCGCCGGCCTGGCGGCCCATGGCGCGCACCTCGGTCTCGCGGAAGAGGATGGCCTGGCCGTCGTGGCTAGCGAGAAAGATCATCTGCTTGTCGTCGGTCAGCTTGGCGCCGATCAGCTCGTCCTTGGCATCGAGGTTGATGGCGATGATGCCTGAGGGGCGCGGGTTGGAGAACTCAGCGAGCTCGGTCTTCTTGACCGTGCCGCTGCGCGTGGCCATGAAGACGCAGCGGCCCGTCTCTTCGAGGTTGCGCGCGGAGACCACCGCGGTGAGCTTTTCTCCCTCCTGGAATTTGACCAGGCTGGTAATGGCCTTGCCGCGCGTGGCCGCCGCGGCCTCGGGAATCTCGTACACTTTCAGCCAGTACACCCGCCCCTTAGAAGTGAACAACAGGATGTAGCTGTGCGCCGAGGCGATGAACAGGTGTTCGACGAAGTCTTCCTCGCGGGTCTTCGCCCCGATCCGCCCCTTGCCGCCGCGCGACTGGTGGCGATAGACGTCCACCGGGGTGCGCTTGATGTAGCCGGCGTGGCTGACGGTGATGGCCATGTCCACATCGGCAATCAGGTCCTCGAGCTTGATCTCCTCGACGCGCTCGACAATCTGCGTGCGCCGCTCGTCGCCGAAGAGCTTCTGGACGTCGCGCAGCTCCGCGACGATCAGCCCCAGCAGCTTCTTCTCGCTCGCCAGGATTTCCTTCAGCTCGGCGATCTTCACCTGGACCAGCTTCAGCTCTTCGAGGATCTTTTCCCGCTCCATCTGCGTCAGCCGGTGGAGTTGGAGGTCGAGGATGGCCTGGGCCTGGCGGTCGGTGAACTTCCACCGCTCCATGAGTCCTTCTTTGGCTTCCCTAGGCGACTTGCTGCGGCGGATGAGTCTGATCACCTCGTCCAGGTGCTCGATGGCCTTCTTGAAGCCGAGCAGGATGTGCTCGCGCTCTTCGGCCTTGCGCAACTCGAACTGCGAGCGCCGCCGGACCACGTCCACGCGGTGCTCGATGAACAGGCGCAGCAGGTCGAGCAGCCCCAATTCGCGCGGCTGGCCGCCCACAATCGCCAGCAGGATCATCCCGAACGATTCCTGCATCTGCGTCTGCTTGTAGAGGTGGTTCAGGATAAGCTTGGGCTCCTCGCCGCGCTTCACCTCGATGACAATGCGCATGCCTTCGCGATCGGATTCATCGCGGATGTCGCCGATGCCCTCCACCTTTTTCGTCTGCACCAGCTCGGCGATGCGCTCAATCAGCTTGGCCTTGTTCACCTGGTAGGGGATCTCGGTGATGACGATGTTCTCGCGGTCCTTGCCCACCTGCTCGATGGCGGCCTTGGCGCGCATGGTGAAGCTGCCCCGGCCGGTCTTATAGGCCTGCGCGATGCCTTCGCTGCCGGAGATATAGCCGCCGGTGGGGAAGTCCGGCCCCGGCACCAGCTTCATCGCTTCCTTCAGCGAGGCTTCGGGCTTCTCGATCAGCAGCACGGCGGCCTCAATCACTTCTTTCAGGTTGTGCGGCGGGATGTTGGTGGCCATGCCGACGGCGATGCCGGAGGCGCCGTTCACCAGCAGGTTGGGGATCTTCGTCGGCAGGACGGTGGGCTCCTGCGTGGTCTCGTCGAAGTTGGGAACGAGGTCAACGGTTTCCTTGTCGATGTCAGCGAGGACCTCTTCCGCGATCTTCGACAGTCGCGCCTCGGTGTAGCGCATGGCCGCGGGCATGTCGCCATCCACGGAGCCGAAGTTTCCCTGGCCGTCAATCAGCGGGTAGCGCATGTTGAAGTCCTGCGCCAGGCGCACCAGGGCGTCGTAGACCGGCGTATCGCCGTGGGGATGGTATTTGCCTAGGACTTCGCCGACGATCTTGGCGCACTTGCGGTAGGGCCGGTTCGAGAGCAGTCCCAACTCGTACATGCCGAACAGGATGCGCCGATGCACGGGCTTCAGGCCGTCGCGCACGTCGGGCAGGGCGCGCCCGATGATCACGCTCATGGCATAGTCGAGGTACGACTTGCGCATCTCGACTTCGATATCCACCGGCACCAGGAAGGTCTGCGTTTCTTCAGCCATTCAGTCCTCTAAGTGGTTAGCTATCAGGTTATTTCGGGGAGAGCCGCCCTGGCCCCCCCCACCCCTATTTTGTGCAACTGTTGATTCCAAGATACTTATCTCCGGCGTTCCTATAAGTGCTGTTTCCAAAGGACTTATTAGTCCCTCTTTCCTAGTTTCTAGCTCGCGCTGTGGCCCATTCGAGCACGTACGTTTTGACCGCTTCGAACGCCGCAGCGTTGTTCGAGAACCGCTGCGGGCCGAAATGCTCCTCTAATTGCCGCAGGAGCGTGTCGCGCTCGGACTCGGAAGCAAGCTCGACTGCCACACCCTGGTCGTTGTTGGGCGCGCTCGTGGCCGTGGCCCGAAAGTCCGAGCAGGAAAGCCCTCGCAGCCCCGGCAGGATCTTCCAGCTCAACTGATAAATCGTCAGATCCATAACCCTGCGGTGTCCTGCAAAGCCCTTCGGCTGCGCTCAGGGTAAACTCTCCCCTCGCCTTTGCTCGGGGCAGGTTCGCGCGCGTCTAGATATCGAGGTTGACCACTTCCAGGGCGTTCTCTTCGATGAATTTGCGGCGCTCCTCGACGTTTTCCCCCATCAGCGTGGTGAAGATTTCCTCGGCGGCCACGGCATCTTCGAGCTTCACGTTCAGCAGCGTGCGGGTCTCGGCGTTCATGGTGGTTTCCCAGAGCTGCTCGGGGTTCATCTCGCCGAGGCCCTTGAAGCGCGTGATGGCAAACTCCTTTTTTGCATCCTCGAGCACGTAGGAGAGCACGTCCACGGCTTTTTCTTTCACCACTTTGTCGCCATTGCGCGTGACGGTGAACGGCGGCCGGTCGGATTCGGCAATGGCGTGGGCGAGCGAGCGCAGCTTCTTGTATTCGGCCGTCGAGGCCAGTGCCCAGTTGATCTTCCGGGTGGTGGTGCCATTGGCGAGCACCAATTCGTACAGGCTGTGCTCCTCGTCGAAAGCGATTTTGCCTTCGGTCTTCAGCTTGGCCTTCTCGATGGCCTTCAGCAGCCGGTCGAGCGCCTTCTTGTCGCCGAAGTCGGTCTTCTTCTCGAGGTCGCTGCGGGCCAGCAGCTCGACCAGTTGCGGCTCGCGCAATCGGCGCGCGAGCTTCGTCGCCACCTGGTCGTATTCCTGCACGTTGAGCAGGAACTGGGTCAGCCCGGCGCCCTGGAGCGTGACGCCGTCCTTGGCTTTGACCACGTGATCCTCGGTGGCGCGCTTCATCAGCTCGCGCGAGAACTCCCGTTCGTCGCGGATGTAGCGGTCTGTTTTACCGCGCTTGATGCGATACAGCGGGGGCTGGGCGATAAAGACGTGGTCGCGCTCGATCAGCTCGCGCATGTGGCGGAAGAAAAAGGTCAGCAGCAGCGTGCGGATGTGGCTGCCGTCCACGTCGGCGTCGGTCATCAGGATGATCTTGTGGTAGCGCAACTTTGTGGCGTCGAAGTCGTCCTTGCCGATGCCCGTGCCGAGCGCGGTGATGATGGCGCGGAGCTCCTCGTGGCCGAGCATCTTGTCGTAGCGCGCCTTCTCGACGTTCAGGATTTTGCCCTTGAGCGGAAGGATGGCCTGGTAGCGGCGGTCGCGCCCCATCTTGGCCGAGCCGCCGGCCGAGGGCCCCTCGACGATGAACAGTTCGCAGCGCGCCGGATCGCGCTCCTGGCAGTCGGACAGTTTGCCGGGCAGGCCGCTCGAGTCCATGGCGGACTTGCGGCGGGTCAGCTCGCGGGCCTTGCGCGCCGCCTCGCGGGCGCGCGCCGCATCAATGCATTTGCCGATGATGCGTCGCGCCACGGTCGAGTGCTTGTCGAAGTACTCGCCGAGCTTGTCGTTCACCAGTTGCTCGACCGAGCCCTTGATGTCGCTGTTGAGCTTCCCCTTGGTCTGGCCCTCGAACTGCGGCTGCGACAGCTTGACGGAAACCACCCCCACCAAGCCCTCGCGGACGTCGTCGCCGGTAATGGAGATCTCGTCCTTCTGCTCCTTGAGCAGGCCGAAAGAGGTCGCATAGTAATTGATCGTGCGGGTGAGCGCCGAGCGGAAGCCGGAGAGGTGCGTGCCGCCGTCCACGGTATTGATCGTGTTGGCGAAGGAAAAGACGTTCTCGGCGTAGCCGTCGTTGTATTGCAGCGCGATTTCCATTTCCACCTGGTCGCGCTTGCCTTCCATATAGATGGGCGAATCGTGCAGCAACTGCTTGCCGCGGTTCAAGTGCTTGACGAATTCGGCGATGCCCCCGGTGAAGCGGAACTCTGCCGCTTTGTCGCTGCGTTCGTCGGTGAGCGTGATCTTCAGGCCCTTGTTCAGGAAGGCCAGCTCGCGCAGCCGCTGCGCCAGGATGTCGTAGCTGTAATTGATCTTCTCGAAGATCTTCGGGTCGGGATGGAACGTGACCTTCGTGCCGGTTTTTTTGGTCTTGCCGGTGACCTTCAGCTTGCCGGTGGGGTCGCCGCGCTCATACGACTGCTCCCACACCTGGCCGTCGCGCCAGATCTCCAGATCGAGCCAGTCCGAGAGCGCGTTGACCACCGAGACGCCCACGCCGTGCAGGCCGCCGGAAACTTTGTAGCTTTCGCTGTCGAACTTGCCGCCGGCGTGCAGCACGGTCATCACCACCTCGGCCGCGGGCTTTTTCTCCGTCGCGTGCATGTCCACGGGAATCCCGCGGCCGTTGTCAATCACGGTGACGGAGTTGTCCTCGTCCACCACGACGTTGATCTGGTCGCAATAGCCAGCCAGGGCTTCGTCCACCGAGTTGTCCACCACTTCCCAGACCAGATGGTGCAAGCCCTGCTCGCCCGTCGAGCCGATATACATGGCCGGGCGCTTGCGCACTGCTTCGAGGTCGCCAAGGACCTTGATCGAGGTGGCGTCGTAGCGGTGCCCCGGGCTCTTCCCGGTCACCGTCTCTTTCTCACCCATGTTGTGTGCGTCTCCTGCATGCCTTGGAAGGGAAAGGCTGTCTTCGGAGATCCGACAGTCGCCTTACCCTGTGGTCCGCCGCGGCGGACTCGAAGGGTTTCTGCTCCATCCTCCCGAAACCTCTTCGGGACGGCGAAGACTTCTTTCTTCCAGGCCCTGACGCCCGACTTGCTTTACCCCGCACCGCGCGGTGCGGGGTCTGGCGCGGGCAAGCCTTTTGGGGCGGCTGGGAGCCTGGCCGACGTGCCGTTCTGGAGGAACTCGAAACTTCTCCCTGACCCAATGATTCTACCCAACTAGAGGCCTGATCTCAAGGGTATTTCGCACTCCTTGTGCGCAAATATAATCTTTGATTTCAGTAGGTTGAGCGGTGTTCTGAAAGCCCTACAAATGGCCGCTGCAGCGCCGCCAGCGGGCAGGATTTTCGCTATTGCTTTGGGAAAAGGTACTGAGGAAAAAGATTAACTTTTGTGCGTAGAGCGCCGCATTTCGGGCTAGATGCGCATGGGCATAATCACGTAGCGATAGCGGTATTGCTCGTCGGCCAGCGGGCGCATCTGGCCGGCCGACTGCTCGTCTTTCAGCTCGATGGAGATAGGACCCTCGGCGGCCGCAGCCAGGAAATCGAGCAGGTACTGCGCGTTGAAGCCGATGGAGAGCGGTTCGCCCTTGTACTCTTTCTCGATCGATTCCTTGGCCTCGCCGTACTCGGGGCTCGAGGCGGAAAGCTCCACACCTTCCTTGGCCAGCGCGAACTTCACCGCGTGGGAGCGCTGGTCGGCGAGCTGCGAGACGCGTCGCAGGGCGTCGTTCAGTTCGTTGCGCTCGAGCACAACGGTTTTGTTATTTTCGCGCGGCAGCACGGCCTCGTAGTTGGGGAATTGCCCGGTGAGCATCCGCGAGATCAGCAGGCGCGGCCCGAACTGGAAGAACAAGTGGCTATCGTCGCGCGCGAATTCAATCTGGCCTTCGTCGCCTGCCTCGGTGGCGAGCCGCTGCACCTCCACCATGGCTTTTTTCGGCACCAGCAGGCGGACCTCGCTGTTGAGTCCCGCAAACTTGTGGTCCGTCTCAGCCACAGCCAGCCGGTGCCCATCAGTGGCCACCATGGCGAGGGTTTCCGGCTTCAGGATCAGCAGCCCACCATTCAGGGTGTAGCGCGATTCCTCCATGGAAATGGCGAACGCGGTCTTGGTGATCAGCGCCGAGAGGATTTTCGAGGGGATCTTCACCAGCGAGTGCGGGAATGCGGGGATGGCAGGAAAGTTATCCCGCGCCATGCCCACCATCTTGTAGACTTTGCGGTCGCAGACGATTTGTACCCAGTGGTTTTCCAGCAGCTTGAAGCGAATCTCTTCGTCCGGCAGCAGGCGCACCAATTCCAGCAGCTTTTTGGCCGGGATGGTGCCGGCCCCCTCTCTTTTCACCTTCGCTTCGCAGGAAGTGCAGATGCTTAGCTCGAGGTCGGTGGCGGTAATGGTCAGGCGGCTGCCCTTGGCCTCGCAGAGCAGGTTGGAGAGGATGGGGATGGTCGTCTTGCGCTCGACCACGCCCTGTGTCAGGTTAAGTTCCTCAAGCAAGTCGTATTTTTTTACACTGAATTCCATCGCTGGGTTTCCTCGCGTTTGAACGGCTACGACGGGCGTACTCTACCCTTTTTCGCAGAGAGGATAAAGATCGTAGTAGTCGGAGTGGCTGTGGAAATGATGAGAAGCGCCACAAGGAGCATGGGCTGTACGGATTGCCCTGTGCACGCGCGCCGCGCGCCGCCGTGTAAAGCGTGGAAAACGGCCGGGGTGGCTCAGGGCGTCTGCCAGGTACGCACGGCGTGCACAGCGCATCCACAGGGATTTGCTCAGGATCTTCACAAGGGCCGTGCGGGGGCACGCGGCTAGACAAAGGAATCCAGCAGCTTATTGATTGTGCGGTTCAGATCCTTGTCGCTGCGCCGCAGCGAGTCAATTTTATTGATGGAGTGGAGGACGGTGGTGTGGTGCTTGCCACCGAACTGCCGGCCGATTTCCGGCAGCGACGCCGAGGTGAGCTGTTTGACCAGGTACATGGCAATCTGGCGCGGAAAGGCGATGGCCTTCGAGTTGCTCCGGATCTTCAGATCCTGCTCGCGCAGGCCGAACTGCTCGCCCACGCGCTTCTGGATCAGTTCGATGGTGACCTTCTTCTCCTGTGTGGCGATGATATTCTTCAGGACCTGTTGCGCCGTGGCGAGGCCCATTGTGGCGCCAGTCAGCGAGGCGTAGGCCAGCAGGCGGGTCAGGGCGCCCTCAAGCTCCCGCACGTTGGATTTGATCGAGCGGGCAATGTACTCGGCCACCTCGTCGGGCAACTGTACCCGCTCGGTCTCCGCCTTTTTCTGCAGGATGGCGATCTTGGTTTCCAGGTCGGGTGGCTGGATATCGGCGATCAGGCCCCACTCAAAGCGCGAGCGCAGCCGTTCCTCGATGGCAGAGATTTCCTTTGGCGGGCAATCGGAGGAGACGACGATCTGCTTCTGCTGCTCGTAAAGCGCGTTGAAGGTGTGGAAGAATTCCTCCTGGGTACGCTCCTTGCCGGCGATGAACTGGATGTCGTCCACCAACAGCACGTCCACGGTGCGGAAGCGGTCACGGAAGCTGATCATGCGGTCGAAGCGCAGCGAATTGATCACCTCGTTGGTGAATTTTTCGGCGCTGCTGTAAGTCAACCGCATGGCCGGGTTGCGCTTCTTGATCAGGTGGCCGACGGCCTGCATCAGGTGTGTCTTGCCCATACCCACTCCGCCGTAGAGGAACAGCGGGTTGTAGGCTTTGGAAGGCTGCTCGGCTACGGCCAGCGAAGCGGCGTGTGCAAACTGGTTGGAGGCGCCCACGACGAACGAATCGAAGGTGTACCGGGGATTCAGTTGGTGGTCCACCGAATCAAAATCGAGCCGCGCCTGTTTGGCCGCGAGCCCGGCAGAGCTCTGGACAGGCTCCGAGCAGACAAACTCCAGCCGCGTGTCCGGCATGGCCACCTCGGCCAGAACTGCCTGTAACAGTTCGCCGTACGTCTCCGTCAGCCGCTTGCGGAAGGCGCGCGTAGGTACCCGGATCACCAACTTGCTGTTCTCGGCCGCTTCCTGGCGGGTCGGGCGAAACCACGTGGTGAAGCTGTGAGGATTTACCCGGCGCTCCATGCGCTGAAGGATTTTTTCCCAGGCGTTCATCTTCTGAGGACCCTCACTCGTTGCCGGAATCCACGCCGCGCCCATTTCCACAGCCTGTGGAAATACTGTAGAAAGACAGCCCGGGTGCTCCACGACCCTGGTTGCTAAGTTCTGGAACAGGAGCTGTAGTTCAGACCTCAATCACCGGGGAGCCTAGGCCATCTCAGCTTCTAAGAGTGCTCTCGAATCCAGCTCCCGCTTGTCCGGGCGAGGCGCGATTCTCCATGAATAGCAGCCGTCGGGCAAGAGAAAATTCTGCGAAGACGCCAAGCGATTCGCACAGAGTTTACACAGTTTTTCCACAAGGCTTGGCTGTTTACGGCGGCGTTTGATCTGGGCGCGGGAATTCATAAATCCCGATTGGATCGGCGCCGAGCAACATCCGGTCCGACTCGATCAGGATGGCTGTGGTTTCGACCCGCGCGCCTTCCGAGGTATAGGTGCGATACGTGGCGCGCCGATTGCCCTCCCCGTCGAAGTGCAGCAGCAGGTCGCCCAGCGCTATCCAGATCTCCTGGGTTTTGGGGTCCACGCCAATTGCCGTGATGAGGGGCTTGAAGGTGGGAGTCCCGCCGCGTTCCTGGCGCTGGACTTCGCGCCGCACGGCCAAAGCTTCCGGCTGGAACTCCAGCGCGGTCAGCACAATCTCATACGCGGCGTAGCCGTAGCGGTCGTACTTCCTCACCGTCGGCTCGGGCAAGTAGGCGAACGCGTAGTAGAGGTTGCTGGCCGGGTCGGCGGCCAACAGACCGATGTTCAGGAAGCGGTTCAGCTCGCGCCGTTCGGCGATTTCGCTGGGATCGCCGAACTCGCGCACCAGCTTGCCACGCGCGTCATAGACAGTCACGAGGCGCTCCGATTTCATGCTGGCCACGGCAAACTCTCCGCCCGCAAGCGCAGCCACCGAGGTCGGGGCCTGGACGGGAAGCGAAAACGCCAGCGAGCCGTCGGGGTTGAACACCCTGACGGCGTCGGCACCGCGGTCGGCGACGTAGAGCCGCCCGGACGAATCCACATCCATGTCGTCGCCAAAGACCAGCGCCGCCGAAGGTGAGCCGGCCGCTGCGGCCGGGGGCACCTGCCCCAGCCGCTCCCCGGCAGCGTTATAGATCAGAACCCCCGGGCCCGGCGCTGTCAGCACATAGTAGCGGCGGGCCGCATCGCGCCTGAGCGCGCGGACACCGGGATCAACATCAGTAAAAACGCGCCTGCGGGCTAGCAGTTCGCGCTGCACCTGCGCGCGGGCAGGCACACCCAGCACCCAGCAGACAAAGAAGCACGCCAGCAGGCTGCGCCAACGCATGGGCGAGGATTATACACAGCCGCGGTGAGGATGGTTCGCTAGGCAGGCTCGCTTCAGGAATCGATACGGAAGCGCTGGCGCTCGATCGCGCGCGCCCGGCCGGTGGATTCATCAATATCGAGCAGCACAGTATTCATCTGAACGTTTTCGGCCGCGACCTCGAAACGCGCTGGCAACCCGTCGAGGAATCGCCGGAGGATGGCAGCCTTGTCCATGCCGATCACCGAGTCGTGCGGCCCGGTCATGCCCACGTCGGTGATGTAGGCGGTGCCGCCCGGCAGGACTTGCTCGTCGGCGGTGACCACGTGGGTGTGTGTACCGATGACGGCCGAGACGCGGCTGTCCAGATACCATCCCATGGCCTGTTTTTCGCTCGTCGTCTCGGCGTGTATGTCCACAACCACTACCTTGATGTCCTCTGGGATGAGCTTCAGTTCGCGGTCGGCCGTCCGAAATGGGCAGTCAATCGAGGTCATGAAGACGCGACCCTGGAGGTTCAGCACTGCGTAGCGCGTGCCGTTTCTGGCTGTGCCGACGTAGAGGCCCCGGCCGGGATCGCCCTCGGGATAGTTCGCCGGGCGCAGCAGGCGGGGCTGGTGTGGGAAGTAGTCGAGGATCTCCTTGCGGTCCCAAATGTGGTTGCCGCTGGAGAGAACTTCCACGCCGGCGGCGAGCAGCCCTTCCACCAGCCGCGGCGTGATGCCGAAGCCCGAGGCGGCGTTCTCGCAATTGGCGATCACCAGGTCCAGTTTCTGCTGCGCGCCGATATCGCCCAACCGCTCGTGCACGATGTTCCGGCCGGGCGAACCCACGATGTCGCCGATGAACAGGATGCGCATGTCTTCGTTTGCAGGCAGACCTTTTCAGGCACAAAAAAGGAGTGGTCCGCTTCGCCGTGTGGAGCTAGATCCTGAACCTCTTTGCAAGGTGGGCGCCCTGCGCCTGCCGTAAGGCTTTCCCCGGGCTTTCACCCGGGGACGTGCGCAGCGGCAGGCTGACCTGGACTCCCCTGAGATTCAGTGTTGGTTCATAAAGATCGTCGCGCCATCACATGCGTTGCAGGCCGACTCCGGCTCCATTGTAGCCCGATGGGGGCGCGGGTCAACCCGCAACTGGTGGCGCTGATGCGACCGAAGGCGCGGTCTTACTAGGGTACTTCCATGACGTCGGCGTTAGCGGAGCATGTGCGTGGGCACCTACGACAACAGAAGTGGGTCGCGAAGCTTCTCCGAACGTCAGGTAAGTGCGGCGCTCGGCGTCGAAGTTTTTGAACTCTTGCTGGCTGCTTCCGAGCTTCGCGTGGGGCGCCACGATCCCCTCACTTACCTGTTTGTCTTCACCGCGGAGGATGCGGAGCGTCTCGCCGCGCGCCTCAAGATTCCCCCAGCCGAAGTTGTTCGGACGTTTGGGAAGGGGCACGAGGAGTGGGGTGAGAGTGCGCTTGACGGTGTGAGCGAACCCGACGCGGAATAGTCGGCACCAGAGAGAACCGGCCCGCAGGAAACGCCAGCGCTAGGCGGACTGCTTGAGCGCTCGCTCCACCAGCGTCAGGCAGCGCGCGGCACGCTCGCGCAGCGAGCCTTCGAGCTCTTCCTGTTCCTTGTGCAGCGAGTGGAGTTCGTCGGCGATGGCCAGCGCCGCCAGCACCGCGACGCGCAGCGAATCCACCGTCTTCGTCGCTTCGGCGACCTCGCGCATCTTCGTATCCACGAAGCGCGCCAACTCCGTCACGTAGGCTTCGTCCAGTTCCCCGCCGATGTGGTAGGTCTGGTCGTAAATCTCGACTTGCACTCGTTTTGACACGCTTTAACTCCTGTCGGGGTTTGGGCCATTCTGCCGCCAACCGCGCCGCGGCACAAGAGAGATTCTGGAATGTGCCTCACGAAGCGCGGAGGATGGCGCCGAGCTTGCGCTCGAGCGCGGCGACAATGCGCCCGGTGAAGTCGGTGAGCTGCGCTTCGGTGAGGGTGGCCTCACGGCTCTGGAAGGTCACGCGCACCAGAAGCGAATACTTCCCCGCGGGGATCTGGCCGCCACGGAACAGGTCCACCGCCTCGATACGCGCCGCTTCCGCGATTCCGAGCGAGCGAATCACTTCGGCCACCTGGGCGAAGCTCGTGCCGTCGGCGAGGATGAGAGAGAAATCGCGTTCGACTGCCGGGAAGCGCGGGATAGGCGCGTAGCGCTGCGCCGCGCGGGCCGCCGCGTAGCCGTCGTAGAGCGGATCGAGACGCAGCTCGGCCAGGAAGACGTCCTGCCGCAGCTTGAACTGTTCGGCCACGCGGCGGGCCAATTGACCCGCGACGCCCACTTCTGCGCCGCCGTCGGAGGGGCGCGAGGCCGCCAGGCGAATCTTTGCGGCTCTGGCCGGGTGCAGGCACGAAGGGCCTCCTGCCTCCCAGTCAAGCCCGCCAACCAGTTCGCCTAAGCGGTCCAGGTCACCCTTCAGGTCGGCGAAGGCGTATGCGCGCGGGGTCTCGAAGACTCCCTTTTCGCGTGCCAGGCCCGTGGCGCCCAGGGTGAGGATGCGCGTCTCGACCGGCTCGGCCCCGCGGAGCTGGTAGGCGCGGCCGATTTCATAGAGCCGCAAGTTGCGCTGGCCGTGGTTCAGGTTCCACTCGAGCGCGGCGGCCATGTTGACCAGGCCCGAGGCCCGCAGCATCGAAGCGTCTTCCGAAAGCGGATTGGCGAGCCGCGCCGGCGTAACTCCGTGGGCGCGAAACAGCGCGTCCTTTTCGGGATCCACGTGCGGGATGGTGATGATTTCGCTGTAGCCGAGCGCGCGCAGGCGCTCGCGGATACGGTCTTCGGCCTCGGCGTGGGGCAGCCGCGCCGCAGGCCTCTTGGCCGCAGGCAACCGCGCGGGGAATTTGTCGAAGCCGTAGTGCCGGGCGACTTCTTCGACCAGGTCCACCTCGCGCTCGACGTCCTGCCGCCAGGACGGCCGAGGGCACTCCCAGGTGGCCATCAGCGAGCCGGCGCTGCCACGGTTGGCGTCCACGCGAACGGGTTCGAATCCCAGCGCGCTCAAGATCGCTTCGATTGCTTTGTCGGGCACGTCCGCGCCCATCACGCGCAGCAGTTCCTTGCGGGTGAACTCGATCTTGAGGGGCGCTTGCCGCCCGGGGTAGACGTCCACCACGCCCGCCAGGATTTCGCCGCCAGCGAGCTGCTGGATCACCTCGGCGCAGCGGCGCGAGGCCGCCTCGGCCATCTCACGATCGGCGCCGCGTTCGAAGCGCATTGAGGCCTCGGTCCGCAGGCCCAGCGCCTTCGAGGTGCGCCGGATGGAGATGGGGTCGAACCACGCCGATTCCAGCAGCACATTTTTGCTGGAGGAAGCAATTTCGGTCTCGGTGCCGCCCATGACCCCGCCGATGGCCACGGCGCGGGTCGCGTCGGCAATCATGCACATCTCGGGTGAGAGTTTGCGCTCGATGCCGTCGAGTGTGCGCATTTTTTCGCCCGGGCGCGCGCGCCGCACGACGATGCGCCGCTCGGCCAGCGTATCGCAATCGAAGGCGTGGGTCGGGTGGCCCAGCTCGAACATGACGTAGTTGGTGGCGTCCACCACATTGTTGATGGAGGCCTGGCCCAGGGCCTCAAGGCGCTGCCGGAGCCAGTCGGGCGACGGCGCCACCTTCACCCCGCGGATCACGCGTGCGGTGTACCGCCCGCACAGCTCGGGGCATTCGACTTCGACGCGCGCCGCTGTCTCCGCTTTCTGCGCCGCTTCTTTCAGCTTCGGCTCGACCCGCCTCAGCCGCAGCCCGTAGAGCGCAGCCACCTCGCGCGCCACACCGAAATGGCCCAGGCAGTCGGGGCGGTTGGTATTCACTTCGACGTCGAATACCGGCCCGGAGGAGGAATCGTCAATGGCGTCCACCGTGGTTCCCGAGAGCGAAAGCCGCGCGCGCAGCTCCGCCGGGGGGGCGGTGACCTCCACGAACTCCTTCAGCCAGTTGTAGAGAACCTTCATCGAAGGGTCATTCCGCGCACACGTTCGCTGAGGTCAGCTCAGGGGAACTGCCGCAGGAAGCGCACGTCGTTCTGGAAGAACAACTGGATGTCGTTGATGCCGTACTTGAGCAGGGCAAACCGGTCCACGCCCAGGCCAAACGCAAAACCGCTCAGGCGTTTCGCGTCGTAATTCACAAAGCCGTAGACGGCCGGGTCCACCATGCCGGCGCCGAACAACTCGATCCATCCCGCAAATTTACAGACGCGACACCCGCTGCCACCGCAGACGTGGCAAGAGGCGTCCACCTCCGCCGAAGGCTCGGTGAACGGAAAGTAGCTCGGGCGCAGGCGCGTCTTCACCTTGGGACCGAAGAACTGGCTGACGAAATATTCGATCGTGCCCTTGAAGTCGCAAAAGGTGATGTCGGTATCCACGGCCAAGCCTTCGACCTGATGGAACATGAACGAGTGCGTGGCGTCGGGGTTGTCGCGGCGATAGACCTTGCCGGGCACGATGATGCGCACGGGCGGCGGCTGCTTTTCCATGGTGCGCACCTGCATCGGCGAGGTGTGCGTGCGCAACAGCCGCGCCGGCGCGCCCGGCGGGACGTCGAGATAAAACGTGTCCATCGTGTCGCGCACGGGATGGTGCTCGGGGATGTTGAGCGCCTCGAAGTTGTGATAGGGCGTCTCGATCTCCGGGCCTTCGACCACGCTGTAGCCAAGCGAAAGGAAGATGCGCTCGATTTCTTCGAACGTCTGCCGGAGGATGTGCTGCGTGCCGATGGGCCGCTCGACGCCGGGGAGGGAAAGATCCATGCGCTCGCGCTCGAGCGCCGCCCGCTCAGCCGTGGTTTCCGCGGCGGCGTGGCTTGCTTCCACCACCGCCTCGACGTGCGCGCGCAGGTCGTTGAGCGCTTGGCCCACGGCGCGCTTCAGTTCCGGCGACGCTGGCTTCAACCAGTTGTCGGTGATCTGCGTGAGCACGCCGGCTTTGCGTCCGAGCCATGCGTCCCGAAACGCCTTCCAACTGGCGTCGTCGCGCGCGGCTTCGGCGGCGTGGTCGAATTCCGCGTGCAGTTCGGAAAAAAGCGGCGCTACCTGCTCGGCTCGGGTGACTCCGAGTTGCGCCAACGTTCGGGCCACCGTGTTCGTCTTTGTAGGCATGGCTCTACGAGCGCCAAAGATTACACCATTTTGGTGTTTTCCCGAGGGAGCAAACCGACCGAGGGATCTTAGCCGCGCGGTTGAGATTCCTCAGTCGCCGGCAGCGACCTTGGCACGTCAGAAGCAGTGACTACGCCGGAGCCTGCAGCGCCTGCTTGGCCGTCGCGGCCAACTGTGCGAACGCGGCAGCGTCCTTCACGGCAAGGTCCGCCAGGACCTTGCGATCAATTTCGACCCCGCCAGCCTTCAGCCCGTGCATGAACTGGCTATAGGAGAGGCCGTTGTTGCGGGCCGCGGCGCCGATGCGCTGGATCCACAACTGGCGGAATTGCCGCTTGCGGTTCCGGCGGTCGCGGTAGGCGTAGCGCTCCGCCCGCGCCGCGGCTTCCTGAGCCGCCTGGAAGAGCTTGCTCTTGGTGAGGAAGAAGCCTTTGGTGCGCTTGAGGTACTTTTTTCTGCGCGCGCGGCGTTTGGTGCCGCGTTTGACTCGAGCCATTGTTTCTTCTCCTGTGGGGAGACTCGCCGCGGCAAGGATTCCATTCGCCCTCCCCGCGCTAGGGGAACGGCGGATCGCTCAACGGGCTTGCCTCCACGGCGTGTTGTGAACGCGCTCCAGCCGTCCCGGGAATCCGGCGAGCGGATGGGCCCCGAAACCGAGGCCGGTCGGCCGGCAGGCCCGCCGTGGCGGGTGGCGCGCTGCCTGGCGCGATGTCGAATTTGTAACGCCGCCGTCCCGGGGGCTCTTTCAGCAGGAGCCGGTGAGACGCCGGCGCTACGATTCCTTATGCGTACGGCAACATCTGGCGGACGTTGCGAGCGTCGGCCGGGTGGACCCGCGTGAGCTTCTTCAGCCGGCGCATGCGGTTGGCGGGCTTGGTGCCGAGCAGGTGGCGCTTGCCCGAATGCATGCGCAGGAGTTTGCCCGTCGCAGTCACTTTGAAGCGCTTGGCCGCGCCGCGGTGCGTCTTGCGTTTCGCTTTCTTGGCCACGAAATCCTTCCTTGGGCGCGCGGGGATTTACCCGGCACCTGCCGCGGACCGCGGGGCGCCCTTCTTGGGTGCCAGCAGGGCCATCAGAATGTTGGCCTCCATGCGCGGCCCGATTTCCACTTGCGCGTGGTCGGCAATCTCTTTCAGCAGGCGCTCCATCTTGGCGCGGCCCACTTCCTGGTGGGCCATTTCGCGGCCCCGGTGGAAGATCATCGCCTTCACTTTGTGACCCTCGCCCAGGAAGCGGATGATCTGGTTCTTGCGCACCTGGTAGTCGTGCTCAGCCGTCGCGGGCCGGAACTTCACTTCTTTGAGCTGCGTGCCCTTGTGGTGCTTGCGCTGCTCGTGGGCCTTTTTGTTGAGCTGGTAAAGGTAGCGGCCGTAGTCGGTGATCTTGCAGACGGGCGGGTCGGCGGTGGGCGAGATTTCCACCAGATCCAGACCCCGCTCGCGGGCAACCTTGACGGCTTCAAACGGGGGCATCACGCCGAGCTGATTGCCCTCGTCATCAATTACACGGACTTCGCGTGCCCGGATGCGCTCGTTCATCCGGATGCGGTCGTTCGGCCGGAAACTACGTTCGGCGATAGGTTCACCTCAGCGATTCGCCCCGTCCCCGTGAGCGGCAGCGCTACACCGGCGGCGCCCTCAAGGACGGGTCAGGGAGTATAGCATGGCCCGTAGCGGCCCAGCACCGAAATGCACCATTCCAGGGCGGTGGGCCGGCGCGACGTGCCGTCGGCGTCCTGGAGCATCCAGCCGCCAGCTCACGCGACGGCCTTCGCTTCGACTTCGTCGCGCAGAGCCCCAAGGAATTCCTGGAGCAGGCGGGCGCCCAGGTCGCCCTTCGAGCGGTGACGCACCGCGACGGTGCCGCCCTCGGCTTCCTTGCCGCCGACCACCAGCATATAGGGCACCTTGTGGAGCTGCGCATCGCGGATTTTGGCCTGCAGCTTTTCGTTGCGGTCGTCCAGATGCGCGCGAAAGCCCTCGGCCGCAAGGGTGCCCACGACCTTCTGACCGTAGTCGAGGAATTTTTCGCTGACGGGCAACACCTCGACCTGCACCGGCGCAAGCCACGACGGGAATGCGCCGGCATAGTGCTCGATCAGGATGCCGAAGAAGCGTTCGACCGAGCCCCACAGCGCGCGGTGCACCATCAGCGGCTGATGGCGGCTGCCGTCTTCGCCGACGTATTCGAGAGCAAAGCGCCCGGGCAGGTTGAAGTCGAACTGCACGGTGGTGAGCTGCCAGGGCCGGCCGATGGCGTCAATCAGCTTGACGTCAATCTTCGGACCGTAGAAGACCGCTTCGCCCTCCATGCGCTTGCAGGGGATGTTCATCCGCTGGAGGGTGTTCAGCAGCGCGCCCTCGGCCCGCTGCCAGTCCTCGACCGTGCCGGCGTAGCTCTCCGGGTGCGCCGGGTCGTGCGCGGAGAGGTCCACTTCGTAGCGGTCGAAGCCGAAGGTGCGCAGCACGGCAAAGGCGAAGTCCAGGCAGGCGGCGATTTCGCTTTCGATCTGGGCGGGAGTGCAGAAGATGTGCGCGTCGTCCTGGGTGAAGCCCCGGACGCGCAGCAGCCCGTGCAGCACGCCTGAGCGCTCGTAGCGATAGACGGTGCCGAGCTCGGCCAGCCGGACGGGAAGATCGCGGTAGCTGCGCAGGTGGCTTTTGTAGATCAGGATGTGCCCCGGGCAGTTCATCGGCTTGAGCTGGTAGTCGGCCTTCTCCACCTCGATCGGGCTGAACATGTTCTCGCGGTAAAAATCGGTGTGCCCGCTGGTCTTCCAAAGGTCGAGCCGCATCACGTGTGGGGTGAAAACGAGTTGGTAGCCGCGGCGCAGCAATTCGTCGCGCAACCAGTCTTCCATCAGCTTGCGCACCAAGCCGCCTTTGGGATGCCAGAAGATCAGCCCCGGCCCGGCTTCTTCCTGGATGCTGAACAGGTCGAGCTCCGGCCCCAGCCGCCGGTGGTCGCGCCGCCGGGCTTCTTCGAGCCGGTGCAGGTAGTCGTCCAGTTCGGCCTGGGTGTAGAAGCAGGCGCCGTAGATGCGCTGCATCTGCGGGTTGCCTTCCTGGCCCTTCCAATAGGCGCCGGCAACGTTCATCAGCTTGAATGCGCGGATGCGCCCGGTCGAAGGGATGTGCGGCCCCAGACAGAAATCAATGAACTTTCCGGTGGTGTAGAACGAGACCATCGGTTCGGTGGCTTTTTCCTCCACCAGCTCGCACTTGAACATTTGGCCGGACTTCCGGTAGAGCTCGAGCGCTTCGGCCTTGGCCAACAGCTTGCGCTCGTTGGGGATGTTCTGCGCGGCCAGCTCGCGCATCTTGGTCTCGATGCGCGCCAGGTCTTGGGGAGTGAACGGCTGCTCGCGCAGAAATTCGTAGAAGAAGCCGTACTCGATCGGCGGGCCGATGCCGAGCTTCACGTCGGGAAACAGCTCGAGCACGGCCGCGGCGAGCAGGTGCGCCGCCGAATGGCGGAAGACGGCGAGCGCCTGCGGGTCTTCCCGGGTGAGGATGGCCAGCCGCGCGTCGCGTTCGAGCGGCCGGGTCAGGTCCACCAACTGGTCGGCCGCACCGGCCCCGTCCCCGATGCGCGCGACCAGAGCCTCCTCGGCGAGCCGCGGCGAGATCTTCCGCGCAATCTCCGCCGCGGTCGTGCCGCGGGGCACCTGGAGAGTCTTTCCGTCCGGCAAAGTGATCTGGATGCTTTCCATGCCAGCCTTCTTGCGCTCCGAGGAAACTCTTACGCTAGCAGATGGCTCTCGGCAGGGTCAAGGCAGGGGACCTAGGTGGCATTGTCCAGCAATTCTGTTGAAAGTTGAGTTGAGGGGTCTCCGGGTCATGGGAACTCTCCTTAGCGATGTCCGCCATGGGCGGACTCAGCCGCGAGCAGGAAGCACCCGAGCACCTGCTCGCTGTGGTCGGCGTTGCGACAGCCGGGGAAGCGGCT
>Ga0207646_10000468_pt1 | contig 53873 bp, 57 predicted proteins | sample KBSK5502metaG_FD_184343 | JGI IMG/M metagenome (GOLD analysis project Ga0207646, IMG submission 184343) | Corn, switchgrass and miscanthus rhizosphere microbial communities from Kellogg Biological Station, Michigan, USA - KBS K5-50-2 metaG... | ecosystem: Host-associated > Plants > Roots >...
GGCCCGCATCCCCTCGAGGACCTCCCCGACGGCATCAAAGCCCTCGGCGTGGATCAAGACCCACAGCCCAGGCGCACGCACGTCCCAGTTCTCAACCCGTGATCCCGCACGCGCTAACGCTGCCTGCAGCGGGAGGGCGACCTCTTCAGCCGGCTTGCCGGCCATCCAAAGGGCCGCCATCCCGCGTGCGACCGCGCACGCCTCGGCAGCGGCTCCCTCGAGCTGGCGCGAGGAGAGCCGCTCCAGGACTGGGGGCACCTGCTCTGCGCGCCCCGCATCGCGCAGTCCCGCAACGACCAGCTCACCCTCTAGGCGTGCCGCCAGCGCCTCATCCATCTCGCCAAGCTCGGCCAGTGCGCGCTCGCTCACGTCGACGGCGTCCGCCCACCGGAATACGCCCGCGAACGCCTCGGCGAGCTCGAGCGCGATCTCCGCCCGCTCACGCGGCTCGACCGCCAGCGACAGCGCCTCCTCGAGCCGCATGCACGCCATCTCGCTGCCAGCGAGCGCCTCCACGCTGCCTGCCTCACGCAACACGGCGACCCGCTCCTCAGGTGACGGCGGCTCGGCCAACCCGCGACGGAGCAGCTCGGCACCCGTCTGCGGCGCGCCTCTCTCGACCGCGAGGCGCGCGGCGGCGCGCCGACGCGCCAGCACCCACGAGTCGCCTGCTGGCCGGACGCACATGAGATGAGCAGCGACCTTCTCTGGCGCCGCTCGGTCTCGGTGGAGGAGGCGAGCAGCCATACGATGCGCGGAGTCCCGCTCGTCGCTTGCCAGCGACGCTTCGACGGCCTCGCGCACGATCGGATGGAGGAACCGCGGCGGCTCGTCTTGGGCGAGCACCTCGACCTGCACCAGCCCAGCCGCCATCCGCACCGCGGCCTCGATCTCCAGATTGGCGACGTCGGCGGCGTGCCGGAGCGCGCAGCCGTCCCCAAGCACGGCGAGTGCCTGCGCAAGCCGAAGTGCACCAGGATCCAGGCGCCTGATCCGGGCCGCAACGTGCAGCGCGAGACCCTCGCCCCCTCGCGCCGCAAGTCTGGTCGGATCGAATTCGGCAGGTGGGCCGCCGTCGAGCTGAACCGCACGCAGCAGCTCACGGACATAGAGCGGGTTCCCGCCGCTTGCACGGGCAACCGCAGCACACAGCTCATCGCTTGCTTCGCCGAGATCGTCGCGAGCGATCACGCCGACCGCGTCGGCACTCAGAGGCCCCAACCGGACGACCGCGTCAGCCTCCGCGCGCAGCGCCAGCAGCGGGACATCCTCCGACGCTGGGTCCGCCGAACGCAGAACTACCAGCAGGCTCAGCGCCAGCCCCTCCACCCGCGACGCCAGATACGCCAACCACCGTCGCGACGACTGGTCCGCCCAATGCACATCGTCGACCGCGATCACCAAAGGGCGGATGGACGCAAGATTCGCCGCGAGCCAATAGAGACCGTGCAAGACGATGAACGATGTGTCCCCGGGAGCCGCGGCGGACGGCTCGCCCAACAGCAGCGGGCGAGCCGCCGCAGCCGGCCCGGCGAGGAGCTCCCGGCGCTCACCCGCGTCGGCGTCAGCCAGGCGCCGCTCAAACAGTTGCCGTACCACGCCAAACGTAAAGGCGGTCTCGAGCTCCGAACCGCGCGCGCGCAGCACCTCGAACCCGGTCTCGGCTGCCCGCGCACACGCCGCGTCGAGCAGCGACGTCTTGCCGATTCCCGCGCCCCCCTCGACCACCAGGACCCCGCCGGCCTCGCTCAATCGCGCCCCGATCGTCGCCAGCTCTCGATCGCGCTCCAGGAGCACCACCGCGCCAGTCTAGGTGTGGTCCACGAATTGGCTGGCGAACGAGTCGTCCTGAGCGGCCGAGGCGATGCCAGTGGCGACGTCCGCTTCCTCAGGGGGGACGGGGCAAGCTAATCTCGTTGGTCGCCGCGCCCAGCCGATTCAGTACACGGCCGGCTCCCGCCCGCCGGAGCCAAGATACCTGGCGGTAGCAAGGTTCTGAGCCGTTTTCGATCGTGAATCGGGCCGATCTGGTTCAGGTCCCGCCGGCGGAAGTCCGTAGGTTCGAACCGGTATCTCAGGAGTCTCCCGCTTTGAGCGTGAGGTTCCGGGATGGCCCAGAACGGGCAGCGGAAATCGGCCGCCGGCGTACGGACTAGCCTCACCCAACCACTCGCGACCAGGGAGTCGAGTTGGGACCAACTGGTGACGAGCATCGAAGCGGGCGCAGGCGACCTGGATCTCGGGCGATCCGCCGTCGTTCAGCGTTCGCTTGCGAGCGGTGTCACGCGACCGCCGCGCGGCGTTGCGACCTCGTATAGCTGGCGGTGGCCTGGGATTCCCTTGAGCTCCTGGAGGCCGCGGTCAGAGAACTCGAGGCCAGTTCCGTCCAGGAGGTCACGAACCGTCGCTGAAACCCACACAGAGTCGGGTTGGGCCAGCGCCATGATCCGCGACGTGGTGTGAACGGCCAGCCCACGGACATCGCCAGGCGAAATCTCGACCTCGCCGCTGTGCACGGCGGCACGAATCCTGAGACCGAGCGGCCGCATCGCGTCGACCAACGCCGTCGCGGCTCCGATGGCTCGTTCGGAGCTGTCAAAGAGGGCAATCGCGCCGTCTCCGGTCGTCTTGACGACGTGGCCATCGAACTTGTCGACGACACGCTCCGTCAGCTCGTTGTGTCGGCCGACCAGCTCCCGCCAGCGTCCCGGGCCTAACCGGACGGCCTGCGACGTGGAGTCGACGATGTCCGTCATCAGGATCGACTGCAGGGTGCGGCGCCCGACGCTTGGTTGCGCCGCGCCGTAACCGCGCATCGCCTCGAAGTCGACAGAGACCCAAGGCTCGTCGCCGATGACCCAAGCGTCGTGACCCGGTGGGAACTCGAAGACATCACCGGGCCCGACCTCGAGCTCGACGCCATCGCGCATCTGGACGCGAAGCCGGCCGCTGAGTGTCACACCGACGTGGTGGAACTGGCAGCTCTCCGAGCCCGCAATCGGCTTGACGTCGACCGACCATCGCCAGCCTGGCTCGTAGGTCATCCGGCCGACGACGCGGTCGTCGAGCTCGACGATGTCGACTCGGCCGTGCGGAACCATCCGGACGTCGTCCGGCTGCGTGAATTGCCGACGCTGAAGTCGCGCCATGGGTCCTTGCCAGGGACCTAGGTAGTGGAGACGTCGAGCTCGATGGCGACCGGGACGTGGCGCCGCAGCGTGTCGCCGACGGGGGAGTCATGAAGGGCAGCCCGAAGGCCAGCGATCTGGTCCGGAGTCGGCGGAGTGCCCTTGGTTCGCATCTGCACCTCCATCGAGGCGAGCTGATAGCCGGCGCCTTCTGGAGTCTCGATGTCGAGATATGGCGCGACGTTGAAAAAGCCCTTGACCTCGATAGACAGGTCCAGGATCTCGATGCCCATGAGGGTGGCCCGGGTCACGATGACCTCGATGTCACAGGCCGCGAGAGCGCGTAGGAGCATGCCCATCGCGCCGGGATCGTCGTCGCCGCCGATGTAGACCGGGGGTCCGCCGAACGCTGAGGTCACCTCGGCGCGCGTGCCGCCGACCCATCGAGCAATGACGTCGGGATTGCGATCCGCCTTGGCCGTGTCCGCCTTGACGGCGTCGATGTACTGGCCGAGTTCCGCGATGTCCAGGCCGTTGAGGCGCTCCCCTGCACGAGTTGTCACCATTCTCGCCTGCCCTCAATGCGGTGCCGGAGCCCGGTGGACCCAGCTCGCGTGCGCGCCGTGCCGCCATCGTATCCGAGCCCGGCATTCCTGATCGCGTCCGGGCTGACCGCCGCGATCGTCATTCGAGCCCTTGCTCGGCTGATCCGGCGTTGACGGAGGCGGGAGCATCGAGTCGACGAGCAAGAACCGACCTGCCAACACCATCGCCGACCGCGAGGCAGCGGTGCACGCCGCATCTCCTCTGCTTTGGCAGTCTGCAGGATCGACAAGGGGAGGAAGATGCCTTCGATGGCAGCGAACTGGAGGCAGGCCCGTGCAAGGCGGTCCTGAGTCCGATCGAGGGGACGACGTTGGCCGCGGTCGAGATGGACGAGGCCGCCGTCGACGGGTAGCACGACGGCAAGGGAGTCTTGTCCGCGGAGGGCGTGGACCGGCATGACCGATGAACGGCCACCGCCCGATTCAGGCAATGACGCCTTCTGGTACGACTTCCTGACTCTTGGCAGCCCGAACGAGCGCCGCAATCGCCGCATCTTCCGGCTCCTGCCGCACGGTCCGCGCTGCCGGCTCTGCGCCGCGCCGTTCGCCGGTGCCGCAGCGCCGGTGATGCGGATGATCGGCAAGCGCCCCGCGGACCACAACCCGAACTGGTGCAGCGCGTGCTTCGACTTCATCACCGATCATCACGGCGGCGCCGAGATCGAGCTGTCCCTGCTGTTCGCGGATATCCGTGGCTCGACTGGCATGGCCGAGGGCATGTCGCCCAGCGCGTATCGGGCGATCCTCAATCGCTTCTACGACGTCGCGGCCCAGGCCGTCATCGACCACGACGGCTTCATCGACAAGTTCGTCGGTGATGAGCTCGTGGCCACCTTCGCGCCCTTGTTGTCCGGGGAACGGCACGCCGCGCAGGCGGTGGAGGCGGCCCAGGCGCTGCTGCGCAAGACGGGGCACGAAGCGCCGGAGGGGCCATGGGTTGCGCTCGGCGCCGGCGTGCACACCGGGGTTGCGTGGATGGGCGCCGTGGGCCAAGGTCCGCACACCGCCCTGACGGCCCTGGGTGACGCGGTCAACGTCGCTGCTCGCCTGGCCGCGCTGGCGCAGCCTGGCGAGATCCTGATCACCGCCGACGCAGCTGCCGCCGCCGGGATCGGCGATGGGCTGGAGCGCCGGATGCTCGACCTGCGCGGCAAGCAGCAGCAGACGGAAGTGGTGGCCCTCCAGATCGGTCCCGTGCGCTCCACGGTCTGAGACGTAGCCCCAATCCTCGCGTAGTCGCTTCCCGCGACCGAGCTAAACCGACCTTGATCGCCGGCGCCGCATGATTTCCGCGCTGCGATCGCGCTCCACCAACCGACGGCAGTCGGGACAGCGCCGTTGTGAGGGTGACGTCCTCGCGACGACCTGGTGGGAGCGTTCGCATTCGATGATCGCGTCACCGAGCGGCCGGCGCGTCCGGTCGCACGGAGAAAGGGCGATCTGGGCTGGCGCAGCACAGCGCGCTAGCAGCAACCGGGAGGGACCCGCCCGCGGGAGCCATCCGTCACCGGCTCGGGATGCGGTCGCCGTATCCACCGCCTTGCTGGTCATGGGGCTCACGGATGGCACGACCCACTTCCCGAGTCGGTAAATGTGGCTCCGGGCTCAGGAATGAAGCTCCAGTCTTCGCCACTGCTTCGCAACGTCAGCTTCAGGACGCCGAACGTGTCGAAGTTGCGGACCTCGCTTTTGGCGGCCAATGTGCCCGGCCCGTCGTGGCTGCGACCGCCGGTTCCGACTACGAATTCGCGGATCCCGTTCGGATCGGGAGCACCGGCCGGTGACAGGAGAGGGAAGCGCTCGTAATCGTGATCATGGCCGTTGAGGATGATGTCTGCGTGGTAGGCGTACAGGTCATCCCAGAACGCCGCGGTCTGACTTTCATTTCCGTGCCTGCCGGAACTCCAGCGCGGATGGTGCCAATAGGCGAGGATGCACGGTTCCCTGGTGGCGGCCAGGTCGGCGCTGAGCCATGTCTCTTCGGGCGAGCCATGCGCGCAGCCGCCGATCGCGGAGCATTGCGAGTCGAGCGCGATGATGTGCCACGCACCGAGGTCGAACGAATAATGGCCGGCCGTCTCCTGGTGGGCCGAGGCTCCGAAAAACTCGAAGTACCCGGTGGCGGTGCCGATGGCGCTGCAATCAGTGCCGTTTGGATAGATCTCGTACTCGTGATTGCCCGGCGCAGGGCGGATGAGCGGCTCAAAGCGGCCCCACGATGGTTCAAACGAGGCCCGGTACGCCGCCAAGCCACCGCACTCGTACTGATCGTCCCCGAGCAGCAGGATCGCCGCCGCATGCGGGTCGAGGAGGCTGGCCGTCAATCCCTGCCGGCAATCGCGAGCTGTTCCGAATCCGCCGTGAAAATCCGGGTCCGCCGGGTCGCACGCGATATCGCCAGCCGCCATCACGACCAGCGGTTCGCCAGACCCAAGGGTGCCGGCGAGCGGGCCACGAGTGAGCGCGATCCCACCAACCACGAGTAGGAGCGAGGTTGCAAGTCCGATGCGCCACATCGAGCGTCGTCGGCGGCCTCGCCGGTCATCGGATGCGGGTGTCTCTGGGACCGTCACGCGAGAGCGGGTCTTTTCATGGATCCAGCCCCTCGTCTGAGATCGGTTGTTGCCGCTCGCTCAACGACCAGTCATTGAGCCGGGAGATCTCGCTCGCCGACTGTACCCGGGAATGAAGTAACCGGCCGGGACCCGCCCGCCGGAGCCACTCCGATCCTGATTCCAGCCGGTCAAGATCCCGATCGGATGGCGCCTTCTATCGGCCCAGCGTGTTGCTCACCCGTGCGACTTCGATCCAGGGCGCGAATTCCGGGGTCGTCCTATGCTCGCGTGGCTGTCGGCCGCGCCGAGCGTGTGACTGCGTTCCGAAGGAGTCACCGATGATCGAAGGCATCACCCCATTGCATCTCGTCTTGGTCCTCGCGATCGCTCTCATCGTGATCGGCCCGGGCAAGCTGCCGAGCGTCGGCAAGGCCCTTGGCGAGAGCATCCGCGAGTTCCGGAAGGCGACGACCGACGTCAAGGAGGCGGTCGGCGTCGACGGCGCGCAGCCCGCGGGCGCGGCGACTGGCAATCCGGCAGCTGAGGCCCGGAGCGACGCCACGGTCTAGTTGTGGGAATCACATTTAGTCGCCGTCACCGTCGACATAATCGGAGACCAAGTCCGGCGTCCCGGGCCATCCTGGCAGTCGATCGACGGGCTGAGATCATCGTCGACGATTTCGGATCGCTGACGCTCCTGCGACACTCGCAGTGATCGCGTGCCTTGCGCGCCTGTCCCGGTCGAGAAGCTAGTGGAGATCGCCACGATGACGACCATGACGTCTCATCACCCTGTCGTCGATCGACTGAACGCCGAGAGGCGCTCCGACATCCAACTCCGAGTGGCCGACCGGATCACGGCGTTCGCGGGCTCAATGAACTTCGTCTATCTCCACGCCGTGGGCTTCGGGATCTGGATGCTGCTCTTCGAGAAGAGCCCATGGCCGACGCTCACGCTCGTCGTCTCGCTCGAGGCGATCTTTCTCTCGACGTTCGTGATGATTGGCCAGAACCGTCAAGCAGCCTTCCAGCAGGCCAAGGCCGATCACGACTTCAGCGAAGAGGAGCAGGAGCTGAAACTGAACACGCAGCTCACTCGCGAGATCCAGCGCCTGACGCGCGAGGTCCACGAACGGATCGTCCAGGACAAGGCGGACACGGCGATCGGCCCGAGTCCAACCAGCTAGGGCTCAAGACGACGCTCAGGCGGACCGCCCAGGGTCAGTGACCGTCGCCGTTACGAGCGTCGGTGCCACGAGCGCGGTCGTCTCCGGGGCTGGTTGGACGCCCAACTCGTCGCGGAACAGCTCTCGGCAGGCCTCGTAGGCGCGGATCGCGGCGGCGCGCTCGCCCGACGCGAGGTGGGCCCGGATCAGCAGCCGGTGAGCGCTCTCTCGAAACGGGTCGAGGCCGACGGCCTCGGCGGCGTCACGAGCGGCCAGCCGTCCGTCCCCGTTGGCGAGCCAGATTTCGCCGAGGCACTCCAGAGCGCGTAGCCGAACATCGTCCAGTCGCCGGCGGATGTCGTCCAGCCATTCGCCCTCCTCGCCGGGCAGGAGCGACCGGGAGGCGATGGCGCGGGCCGCGAGGGCCCAGCCACAGGCTGCCGCACGGTCGCCGTCGGCGAAGGAGGTCTCGGCTCTATGGATCGCCTGGCTGGCGGCGTCGGTGTCCAGCCAGGCGTCCGCAGGCAGCCGGATCTCATAGGCACCGCCGCGGCTGACGAGGGCGTCGGCGGCGCCAACCCGACTGAGCGCGGTTCGGACCTTGCTGAGGAGCGCTCGGAGCGCGACCTGCCAGGCGGTCGGCCAGTCGGTCCCCCAGAGGTCGTCGGCCAGGTCCTCCTGCGGAACGGCCTCGTGGATGGCCACCAGTCGAACGAGGATCCGCCTGATTTGGCGACCCGCGAACCCGCGCTCACCGACGACGATCCCGTTCGCGCCGACGAGGGCGATGCCTCCGGCGAGGTAGACGCGCAGGTGCCGCGCCTGCCCGGATCCGGACGCCAACGTTTCGCCAACCACGCCGCCTAGTATCCGGCCGGCATCCGAGAAGGAGGACGATCATGGACAGCACACCAGCGGCGGCGGTGACGGTGATCATTCGCGCCAGGCTTCGAGGCGGCGCGGCAACCGCGCGGCAGCTCCACGATCAGGTGACGGGCGCGACCAAGGCACAGGCGCTGGCGGCGGGCGACGTCTCGCACCGGACGTTCCTGAACCCGGCCGATCCGAACGAGTTCCTCGGCATCGACGAGTGGCAGTCGGCGGAAGCCGTCCAGGCGTTCTCGAGCAATCCTCAGATCGTCGATTTCTTCGGTCGGCTCTTCGACGGGCAGCCCGACGTCACCGTGTGGGTTTCGTCCGGCTGGAACGAGTGGTAGGGTCGGCCCGTGGCCGACGAGCTGGTGGTGACGTGCGACTGCGGCTGGACGGCGCGGGGTCCCGAAGATGAGCTCGTGCCGAAGATCCAGGAGCACGCCCTCGAGGCGCACGGCCTGGACATCACCCCCGAGCAGGCGCTAGCCCAGGCGCGCCCGGTCGGCGACAGCTACGCTCGCGTTCCCCCAGCGAGCCTCGGCAGAACGAATCCCGACCCGGCCGATCGGCGATGATGGTCGGGCCGATCGCGTCCGAGGGGCGGCGTCGGTGGAGGATCGGGGGAGGGAGGTCTTCGTGATCGGCAGCTACGCCAGGCGACTCCATCCGTGGGTCGCCGGATTGTTCGCGCTCGGAGTGCTGCTCCAGGCGTTCCTCGCCGGTGCCGCGCTGCCGAACCTCGGCGGATCGGGTGACTTCAGCGCCCATGTCGCGGTTGGCTACACCGCGATGGGCATCATCGCCTTGGTCGTGCTGATCCTGGCCGGCCTCGGTCGAGCCGATCGCGTCCAGATCTGGGGCTCGGTCGCGCTGTTCGTCCTGTACATCGTCCAGACGCTGTTGCCCCCGTTGCGCGGGTCGGCGCCGATCCTCGCGGCGCTACATCCCGTCAACGCGATCGTGCTGTTCGTCCTGGCCGGGTGGATGACCGTGCGCGAGCTCCGTCCGGCGGCCAACTGACGCAGTCGAGCCTCAGCGAGGCTTCGCCCGGTTCGCCGCGAGGTGGGCCGTCCACTCCGAGGTGCGGCCATCGGTCGACGAGCTCTTCCCGTGCCAGCCGCAGACGCAGGTGATCGTCTGAGCCTGGTGCTTGTACTCGGCGATCACGTGCTTGAGCGGCTCGACGACGGGATTGGCGGACGGGCGAGAGGGGCGCATCGTTCCGCTGGACATGGGCAATCCTCCTCGGGCATCGATCGGCCGACGCACAGGCCGGTCCAAAGAGGGCCATCGACCTAGCGGGGACGGGTTCGCGCTTGAGGCGCGAACACCCATTCTATCTCGAACCCGGCGACCGCGGCGACTCAAGGCCCTCCGGGGGTCGCCGGCCGGCCGCTGTTCCAGACCTCGATCACGCGGCGATCGTGCTCCCAGCCGAGCTCGGAGATGGTCGCCGTCCAGAGCTCCAGACGGCTCGCCGTGACGGGCACCGACTCGATCCACCGCGCCGCCAGCACCCGCAGGAAATGACCGTGCGAGAAAACGAGGACGTCGCCGCCGGTCGGCAGCAGCGTCGCGATCACCCGATCGGCCCGGACGCCGAGCTGGTCGAGGCTCTCACCACCGACGATCGGCTGGCTCCAGACGGTCCAGCCCGGGATCTCCTTGGCGATCTCGACGCGAGTCCGGCCCTCGTACACACCGTAGTCCCACTCGCGCAGGTCATCGTCGAGCTCGACCCGACCCCCGAACCCGGCCAGATCGGCAGTCTCCGTGGCCCGCGACAGCGGGCTCGACAGGACCCGCGTGAACGTTCGGCCCGCCAGGACGCTCCCCAGCCGGCGGGCCTGGTCGCGACCCACGTCCGTGAGCGGGACGTCCGTCCTGCCGGTGTGGCGGCCCATCCGCGACCACTCGGTCTCACCGTGGCGTGCCAGAACCAGGCGCGTGGTCGCGCCTTCCGGGTCCGTCACGGAGCCGGCGGCGGATCGACTGGTCCGGGCATCGCATCCGCGAGCCCCACCGGCGGGAGATCGGCGGCGGGCTCCGCGTCGAAGAAGGGCCGAGCCCGCCAGCCGAAGATCCCGGCGAAGAGCAGCGCCGGGAACTGGGCGACCTGGGAGTTGAACCGGTAGACCTGGTCGTTGTAGAGCTCGCGTCGGTCGGCGATCATCCCCTCGAGGCGCTCGATCTCCTTCTGCAGGGCCATCACGTTCTCGGCGGACCTGACTTCGGGGTAGCGCTCCACGGTCGCGAACAACGAGCGGATCGCGCGGCTGGTCTCGGCGGCGGCCGCCGCCTGGGCCGGGATCGGCGCACTGGGTGAGTACGCCGCCCGGGCGGCGGTGACGGCCGTCAGGACCTCACGCTCGAAGGTCATCACACCACGGACCGCGTCGACGAGAGCCGGAATCTGGTCGTGCCGCTGTTGCAGGACGACCTCGATGTTCGCCCACGCCTTGTCGATCCGGCGCTGGAGGGCGACGACGTCGTTGTAGGTCGAGACGACGATGAACGCGACGATCGCGACGAGGAGCCCGACCGCGAATGCGGCCGCCATCGCGATGGCCATCAGGACCTTTCCGGCGTTGTCATGGCATCCCGTTCGTCCAGAGCCACGCAAGGGCCACCGCGCACCCGATCGAGAGGGCGGCGCCGAGCAGGCCCGCGACGAACCGGGCTCGTTCGCGGGCAACGATCGACGACGGGGCGCCGAGCGATACGAGCAGGGCCGCCTCGGGCGTGCTCGCCAGGACGAGCGATTCGGGCGGAATCTCGAACGCCGCGGCGGCCCGCTGGGCCAGTGCTGGATCGGGGGGCGGCGGGGGCGTCGCCGCTGGGTCGAGCTCGGGCGCGCGCACCGGCCGGCCGATCCCGAAGCCCTCGATCGCGGCGTTGCCCCAGGCGTCCGCCGGCGACATCTCCAGGTGACCCTGGGCTCGGGCGGCCGCGAGGTCGGCGGCCACCTCCGGATCATCGGCCGCGACCATCGACCCGTCGAGGACGTTGGCTGCAGCCGGGTCGGCGAGATCGCCGAACGGCAGGGCGCGTCCCACGATCGTCACGACATCGCCGGGGTCGATCCGGGCCTCTTCGTAACGGCGGGCTCCGGCGGTCATGGCCAGCATGCTCGACACGGCTGGCGACTCGTCGAACGAGGTCGTCCGGGACCAGTCGGTTCGGCGCGGCTCGTGGACGGTCAGGAGGGCCTGGACCTGGGACTCCCGGTCGGTCGCGGGACCGTACGCAGACCCGGTCCGCGGCAGGAGCCCGGCGGGAGCCCCGCCCCAGCTCGATGAGTCCTCGTTGAAGCTCGGCGGGATCTCGAACCGGGCGTTCGCCGGGAAGACCCGGATCGTTCCCGTGTCGTCCCGGACCCGAAATCCGACCGCACGCTCCTCGCGGAACAGATCACGGTCGCCATCGCCACTCGCGTTCGTCACCCGCGCCCGGTAGTAGAGGCACGTCGCGCTCTGGAGCGGGGAGACCAGGGTGAGCTCGATCGGCTCGGCGACACCCACGACGAGCACCTCGCCGGCCGCGATCGAGCCGATCGGGGACGACGCGATGCCGCTGATCCGGCCGGCGACCCGGTATCCCCTGAAGCCGCCGACGAGCAGGACCAGACCCGCCACGAGCCCGCCGACGAGGACGAGCAGGAGTCGGACGTCGGGAGGGTTCGGGCCGGACCAGATGAGGATCGCCATGGCCGCCGGACACGGTACAGGACTGTGCTAGCCTCGGCGGACCGGAGCCACCGAGCGGCCCGAACGGAGGGACCGATGCGACTCAGCGCGTGGCGCGCTGCCGCGCCGCACCCCCACGCCGCCACCGCCAAGATCGCTGCGGTCGTGGACCCCGCCCTCCTCGGCTTCGGGGCCGAACCGGACCCGCACTGCTGGGTCGCGTGGGGAGATGAGCCGACGGTCCGGTACGCCATCTTCGTGCCGACCGATCCGGGCCTGATCCATTGCTTCATTCGGATGATCCCCGGCGAGGGCCCGCGGGCGACGACGAAGCTCATCCGTTGGAATCGCGTCGCGATCGGCGAGCTCGCTGCCGAGAGCCAGGGCGGACGCCGGCTACTGAGTTACCAGATCGAGGGCCAGGTGCTGCGCGGCATCGACGCCGAGGCCGATCGGATCGCCGCGTTTGCCCTCCGCGTCATCGCCGCCATCGATGGCCGGCCGCTGCCGCCGTTCGAGGAGACGGGTCGACGTCGAGCGGCCGCCGCGCGAGCCCGGGCGGCCGCCGGCCGATCGACGGCCAAGGCCGCTGCGACGAAGTCGTCGACGAGGTCGCCCACGGCCAAGGCGCCGGCGCGGGCACGTCCCGCCCGGGGCAGCTGACCCGGAGCGGCACGAACACGAGCGTGGCGCCGCACCCGATCGAGGCGGTCATCTTCGATCTCGACGGGGTCATCGTCGACTCGGAGATCTGGTGGGACGACGTTCGCAAGGAATTCGCGGCGGAACACGACCGAACGTGGACGGTCCAGGACCGCCACGCAGTCATGGGGGCGAATTCGCGGCAATGGTCGGAGACGATCCGGCGCCGGCTCGACCTCGACATGCCGGCGGAGGCGATCGAGCGGGCGATCGTCGACCGGATGGTCGAGCGATACCGGCGGGAGGGACCGCCGACGATCGACGGCGCCGTCGAAGCCGTCCGCCGGATCGCCGCCGGCTGGCCGACCGCGCTGGCGTCGTCATCCCATCCCGAGGTGATCGAGGTGGCTCTCACGGCCACCGGCCTGTCGGGGGCCTTCAGGGCGGTCGTGTCGTCCGATGAGGTCGCCCACGGGAAGCCGGCGCCCGACGTCTTCCTGGAGGCCGCCCGGCGCCTCGACATCCCGCCGGACCGGACGATCGTCGTCGAGGACTCACTCAACGGGCTGCGTGCCGCCAGGGCGGCGGGGATGACCGCGGTGCTCGTTCCCAATCGGTCGATCCCGCCTCCGCCGGATGCGGCGGACCAGGCGGACCTGGTGGTCGACCGCCTCGCCGACCTCGATCCAGCCGCCGTCGATCCCGCCACGCCAGTTGCGGCGCCCGCCACGCCGTCGGCGCCGACCCAGCGGACGACGATGTTCGCCGACACGATCCATCCCATCCGCCGGACGATCCGCACCTGGATCAGCCGCGTCACGATCTGGATCCTCTGCCGTGCCCTGTTCCGACCGTCGCTCGAAGGCCGCGACCGACTGCCGTCCGGTCCCGCGATCTATTGCGCCAACCACCTCGGATGGATCGATCCGTTCATCCTGATGGCGACCCTCCCGATGCGTCCGCGGCTGATGTTCTTCGGCCCGAAGGAGGAGGACATGTCCGTCGGCGGGCGGAACCGATTGATGCAATGGACCGGCGCGACGATCCCGTACCGACCCGGCAAGAACGACCTGATCGACGCGACCCGGCGAGTCCACGCCGCGATCGCCGCCCGGCGGGTGGTCGTGATCTTCGGGGAAGGGCGGATCCAGCCGTTCGAATCGCACCTCCGCCCGCTGAGCGAGGGCGCCGCCTACTTCGCCCTGCGCGAGCGAGTGCCGCTCGTGCCGATCGCAATCGAAGGAACATCGTGGCTGGCGTTCGGTCGCCGGATCCGGGTCCGCGTCGGGGACCCGATCCAGCCCGCCGGGCGACCCAACCGCGACTCCGTCGACGCGCTGACCGAGTCGTGCCGGTCGGCCTTGGCGACGATGGTGGCGGGCCAACCGCAGCAGGGCCGGCCTGGTCGGTTCGGTCGGTGGCTGACGGAGCTGTTCAACGACTGGCCGGAGGGGAGCCGTGAAGCGGCGGAGGCCGCCGAGCTCGCCCGCCCGGGAGCCTGATCCGGCGCTGCTTCTGGCATACTCCGGTCGACCAGCAGGCAGGAGATCCCGTGGCGACGACCGGCCTTTCCGCCGACCCGAAGGCGTACCGCGAGCGGCTCGCCGAGCAGACTGACCAGCAGCTCGACGCCTGGGCGGCCGAGCTGATGCGGGACGTTGCGATCCGTCGCGGCGTCCGCAGGGTGGTCGAGGACTTCCGCCGGGCGGCCCGGCTCGACGAGGCCGGTTTCGAACGGGTGTTCGCATCCGGTGGTGGGCCGCCGGCGGTGATTGGCCGCGATCGGGACGGGGCGCTGATGGTGCCCGCGATCGCCTTGTTCGCCCTCGTTCCCGGGATCCGATCGCAGGTCGCCGACGGTCGTCAGCGGCTGATCGACTACCTCGTCGCGAACTTCGCCGAGCTCGTCTACGTCTGAGCCTCTCCCCGAGAGGCGTCGGCCCGGTGCCCAGCGGCGTTGGTCCGGTCTCGACCGGCTGGCGGGCTGGGTCCGGCTGACCCATCCATTCCCGTCGATCCTGGACGGCATCGTGAGCGGGGGAGTGGCCCTCGTCGCCGCCGCCCCGCGAGACGTCGCCATCCGGATCGGCGTCGCGATGACGCTCCTCCAGCTCGGAATCGGGACGGTCAACGACCTGGTCGATGCCCCGGCCGACGCGGGCCGGAAGCCGGGCAAGCCGATCCCCGCCGGACTCGTCGCGCGCCCGAGTGCCCGCGCCGCCGCCGCCATCCTGTTCGCGACCGGCCTCGTGCTCGCCGCGACGCTCGGCCCCCCGATGGTCGCCCTGTCCGCCGTCGTGGCGGCGATCGGCCTCGCCTACGACCTGCGGCTCAAGGGAACCGCCTGGTCGTGGCTGCCGTTCGCCGTCGGGATCCCGATCCTGCCGGTCTACGGCTGGCTCGGTGCGACCGGCGGCCTGGACCCGGCGTTCCTCGTCCTCGTGCCCGCGGCGGCCGTGGCGGGTGCAGCCCTGGCCATCGCCAACGCCCTCGTCGACGTCGAGCGAGACATCGCAGCGGGACGAACCTCGGTGGCGGCCCGCCTGGGGCCGCGTCCAGCGGCGGTGATCGCGGCGGTCCTGCTGGCGGGAGTGGCGGTGGCGGCAGCCGGATCGGCGGCCCTCGACGGCGTGTCCGGATCGGCCCTCGGCCTGATCGTTGCCAACGGCCTGGTGCCTGTCGCTGCGAGCCTGACGACGATCCCGTTGGCCGGTGGCGGCCGCTCGCCAGTCGCCCGCGAGCGGGCCTGGCGGATCGAGGCGGTCGGCCTGGCTGTTCTTGCCGGCGCCTGGGTGCGAGCGGTCCTCGCCTGATCGCGCGACCCTCTAGCCGCGCGAGTGGGCCGTGCTCCGACGCACCGACCCAGGACGAACGTACCCCTAACCGATCCGCGCTCTCGCTCGTTATGGTCGGTAGCGCCATCAACTCCAACGTGAGGTTCTTCTATCGTGTCGTCACTCAAGCGCCGCCTTCGCAGCCTCGTGATCGCCCTCGCCGTCCTCGCCCTGTCCGCCGGGGCCGTCATGGCCGGTCGGGGGACGCACCTGCCCGATGCCGCGCCGACCGGCCAGACCGCCGACCAGGGCGACCAGAACGAGCAGGGGGACGCGGCGGACGCGCCTGAGGTCGAACAGCCCGAAGCGCCCGAGACCGAGGCACCCGAGACCGACGAGCCCCAGACGGGCGGGGACACCGGTACGGCCGGAGTCCACCCCGACAACCACGGCAAGCTCGTCAGCGAGGCGGCCAACGCCCCGACGCCGGCCGGCTTCGACAACCACGGCGCCTACGTCCGGACCGTCGCTCAGGCGAACCACGGTCACGACCAGTCGGCCGCCGCCAAGACGAAGCACAACAAGTAGGCACAGAACCCGGCGGGTCGAACCGTCCGACCCCGCCCGAAGACGACGAAGCCGGCGCCTCGGCGCCGGCTTCTCGATTCGTGACGGTCAGCGCGCCCGGCGGGACCGCCAGCCTAGTCCGGGGCGCCCGTCCGGACGACGGCGATCGCGTTCTCGAGCTTGAGCTTGGCGATCGTCAGGTACTTGGCGAGGTTCGCCCGGTCGACCTCCGGGATCGAGCGGACGAGGTCCGGCGATCGCAGGACTGACACGAGATCCTCGACGGCCTCGTTGAGCTGGTGCCGGGCATTGACCAGCGAGTCGTCCGACAGCGGAGCTGAGTCGGCCGGGATCCGCCAGTCGTCGGGAAGGTCCTCGCCGCCGATACCACCGCGGCCCGTAGCACTGCCGACATCGTCGCTGAGGGTGTGGTCTGCTCCGTTCGACTCGACGACATCCTCCGGCACGACTCGTGCCCGGCGGCCCTCGATCCGCTCCCGGAGCTTGACGAGCGACAGCTCCCCGGCCGCGACCTGGCTCGCCAGCTTCCGGCGCTTCTTCGGGTCGTCGACCTTCAGGAGCTCGTAAGCGTGCGACAGGGTGTCTTTGCGCAAGGACACCAGCTCGCGGATCTCCTCGGGCGCGTCCGCGAGGCGGAGGCGGTTCTCCAGGTAACCCTTGTCCTTGCCGAGCTTGTCGGCGAGCTTCCGGATGCTGTAGCCGTGCTCGTGGATCATCCGGTCGTACATCGTCGCTTCTTCGAGCGGCGACAGGTCCTCGCGTTGGAGGTTCTCGATGATCGCGATCTCCAGCGCGGTGTCGTCGTCGATCTCCTCGACCAGCGCAGGGACGGTCGCCAGGCCGGCCTCGCGGGACGCCCGCCAGCGACGCTCGCCGGCGATCAGCTGGAAGCGGTTCTCCCCAAGCGGACGGAGGAGGATCGGCTGCAGGACGCCGTGTTCCCGGATCGAAGCAGCCAGCTCGTGGAGTGCCTCCTGATCGAACGCCATCCGCGGCTGGGCCGGGTTCGGCTCGATCCGGTCGACCGGAATGACCCGAACCCCGACGTTCCGCCCGGCGTTGTTGGACGTGACGAGGCTGACGATCGCGGGCGAGAGCTCGCGATCTTCGGAGAGGCGGCGAGCGGCGGCGGCGCGGAAGTCAGGCCTGGCCAAGGTCGATCACCTCCCGCGCGAGCTCGCGATACGTACGAGCCGCCTCGCTGGCGCCGGCATAGGACGTGATCGGTCGCCCGGCGAGCGGCGCTTCGCCGAGCTTCACGGTGTTCCGGACGATGCTCGTGAAGACGTGGTGGTCGCCGACGACCCTGAGTTCGTCGAGCATGTCCCGCGCCAGGTTCGTCCGGCTGTCGAAGAAGGTTGGCAGCAGTCCCAGGATCCGAAGGTCGCGGTTCAACTTCATCCGGATCATGTTGATGACCTTGACGAGGTTGTTCAGGCCCTTCATCGCGTAGTACTGGGTCTGGACCGGGATGATGACGCTGTTCGCGGCGACCAGGCCGTTGACGGTCAGGAGGCCGAGGTTCGGCGGGCAGTCGATCAGGACGTAGTCGTAAGCCCCGACCTGGCCCTCGAGCGCGTCGCGCAAGACCTGCTCGCGGCCGAGCGCCGTGAACAGCTCGCCCTCGGTGCTCGCGAGGTCGATGTTCGCCGGCGCGATGTCGATTCCGGCGCCTTCGGTGGGCCGGATGACGTCGGCGAGAGACGATCGACCGTCCGCGAGGACGTCCGCCATCGATCGATCGACGGTGTTGAGGTTGATGCCGAGACCCGCCGTGAGATTCGCCTGCGGGTCCATGTCGATGCAGAGGACGCGATAGCCCTCCTCCTCGAGGGCACCAGCGAGGTTGATCGCCGTGGTCGTCTTGCCGACGCCACCCTTCTGGTTCGCGATCGCAATCACCTGCGTCACCGGGGCATCACCTCGAATCTCATTCACGTCGCGACGGGTCGACGGGGACGGGTTGTGGGAACGGGCCTGATGCTACTGCAGCGTCTCGGTGGGCGGACGACGAGGTTATCCACAGATCATGGGAGTTGTTCACCATTTTGTGGATATGTGCAGCGTCCGCGGTCCGCCGCCCGCGAGGCCGCCTCTATCATGCGTCGGGTGCCATCGCGCACTGTCCTTGCGCAAAGACGGTGATCGGAGAACCGCCCGTGCCCTCCAACGACGATCGCATCGCACGTCTCGGCAACATGCGCGAGCGAGCGCTCGAGGGCGGGGGTCGAACGCGGATCGAGCAGCAGCACGCGCGTGGCAAGCTGACGGCTCGCGAGCGGATCGACCTGCTGGTCGATGGCGGATCCTTCGTCGAGATCGACGCATTCGTCACGGCGCGCGGAACCGATGGTGACGCCGACGCGATCCTCGGCGACGGCGTCGTCACCGGTCACGGCTTGATCGACGGCCGGCCAATGTTCGTCTTCAGCCAGGACTTCACCGTCTTCGGCGGATCCCTGTCCGAGGCCTACGCCGCGAAGATCTGCAAAGTGATGGACCTCGCGATGAAGGTGGGGGCGCCGATCGTCGGCCTGAACGATTCGGGTGGCGCGCGAATCCAGGAAGGCGTCGTGTCACTCGGTGGCTACGCCGACATCTTCCTCCGCAACACGCTGGCGTCCGGCGTGGTGCCCCAGCTGTCGGTCGTGATGGGACCGTGCGCGGGGGGAGCGGTGTACTCGCCTGCCATCACCGACTTCACGATCATGGTCGAAGGCACGAGCTACATGTTCGTGACCGGGCCGAACGTCGTGCGCGCCGTGACCCACGAAGACGTCGACTCGGAGCGGCTGGGCGGCGCATTGACGCACACGACGATCAGCGGCGTCGCCCATGTCGCAGCCGCCGACGAAGCGACCGCGCTCGAGACCGCGCGGCGCATCCTGTCGTTCCTGCCCCAGAACAACCTCGATGATCCGCCTCGCGCCGAAGGCCACGACCCTCACGATCGCCGAGACTCGGACCTCGACGGGATCGTCCCCGACGATCCGACCCAGCCATACGACATGCACGGCGTGATCGACCGCGTCGTCGACGATGGCGACTTCCTCGAGATCCAGCCTGGCTGGGCGCAGAACGTCATCGTCGGGTTTGCCCGGTTGGCCGGACGCAGCGTTGGGATCGTGGCGCAGCAACCCGCCGTCCTCGCCGGCGCCCTCGACATCGCCGCGTCGACGAAGGCGGCCCGGTTCGTCCGAACCTGCGACTGCTTCAACATCCCGCTCGTGACCTTCGTGGACGTCCCGGGCTTCCTGCCCGGCGTCGACCAGGAGCACGGCGGAATCATCCGCCACGGCGCGAAGCTCCTCTACGCCTACTGCGAGGCGACGGTCCCGAAGCTGACGGTGATCACTCGCAAGGCGTATGGCGGTGCCTACGACGTCATGAGCAGCAAGCACATCCGCGGCGATCTCAACATCGCCTGGCCGACGGCGGAGATCGCGGTCATGGGGCCGGAGGGCGCCGTCAACGTGATCTACCGCGACGAGATCGACGCGGCGACCGACCCATCGGCCGAGCGCGAGCGCCTCGTCGATGACTACCAGTCGCGATTCGCGAACCCGTACATCGCTGCGTCGCGCGGCTACATCGACGACGTGATCCTGCCGTCGGAGACCAGGCCGCGATTGATCGCGGGCCTCGAGGTCCTGGCGACTAAGCGCGACACGAACCCCCCAAAGAAGCACGGGAACATTCCGCTTTGACGGACGCGCCCCCGCAGTCAACGGACGGTTCGAGCGCGACGAGCCAGCCGTCTTTGCGCAAAGACGGCGCGTCACGTCGTCCGCCGTTCACCAGGCTGCTCGTCGCAAACCGCGGCGAGATCGCCGTCCGGATCTTTCGCGCCTGTCGAGAGATGGGGATCGAGACCGTGGCCGTCTACAGCGACGCCGACGCAACGGCCGGCCACGTCCGGGCGGCTGACCGCGCGGCTCGTCTCGGGGCGGCACCGGCCGCGGAGAGCTACCTGCGCGGTGACGCCATCGTCGCGGCTGCGCTGGACGCCGGCGCCGAGGGCATCCATCCGGGCTATGGCTTCCTCGCCGAGCGAGCATCGTTCGCCGCCGCGGTCGAGGCCGCGGGCTTGACGTTCATCGGGCCGGCGAGCACGACGATCGCCGCCCTCGGCGACAAGCTCGCCGCGCGTCGATCGGCGACTGGGGCCGGCGTGCCGGTCGTGCCGGGCACGCTCGAGCCGGCTCCGTTGGATCGACCCGACCAGGTCGACGCCGTCGTCGCGAGCGCGGAGTCGATCGGGTTCCCGCTCCTCGTCAAGGCGGCGGCTGGTGGGGGAGGACGGGGGATGCGGCGCGTCGCCGACGCCGTCGCGCTCCCGGCTGCGCTTGTCGCAGCCGCCGCCGAGGCCCGAGCGGCGTTCGGCGACGGAGCGGTCTACCTCGAGCGCGAGATCCGGCCGGCTCGCCACATCGAGGTCCAGCTGCTCGGCGATCGGGCCGGGGCAGTCGTCGCGATCGGGGAGCGGGACTGCTCACTGCAGCGCCGCCACCAGAAGCTCGTCGAGGAAGCGCCGGCGCCGGGCCTCACCCGCGATGAGCGGCGGAACCTCCACGAGATGGCCGTCCGGGTTGCCCAGGCGGCCGGTCTCGAGAACGCGGCGACGGCGGAGTTCCTCCTCGATGAGGACCTCCGGTTCTGGTTCCTCGAGGTCAACACCCGGCTCCAGGTCGAGCATGGCGTCACGGAGCTCGTCGGGGACCTGGACCTGGTCCGCGAGCAGATTCTCATCGCGGCCGGCGAGCCACTTTCAGAAGCCGCTCGCCATGCTGCCGCGCGAGCGAGCGAGCCCGTGCGGCACGCGATCGAGGTCCGGCTGTCGGCGGAGGATCCGGCGCGCGACTTCGCCCCCGTGCCAGGCCTGATCCGCGATTGGCGGATGCCATCCGGCCCCGGGGTTCGCGTCGACACCGCGGCGGAGGCCGGTGACCGTGTCCCGCCTGAGTACGACCCCCTCGTCGCGAAGATCCTGGTCGTCGACGCGGACCGCGACCGGGCCATCGACCGCCTGGCGCGAGCGCTCGCCGAGACCGAGGTGAGCGGGATCCAGACGACGCTGCCGTTCCACCGACAGATGGCCCTGGACCCGGCCTTCCGGGCCGGGCCGTTCCCGATCGACTGGGTCGACGAGCACTGGGCCGAGGCGCTCCGGCCGGGCCGGGACGCCGCCCTCGAGGCGGCTCGCTGGGCGGCCGCGGCGGCGTTCGCGAACCTCTCGTCGCCCCCGCCCACGTCCACGGGCCGAGCTGCGGACGGCTCGACGCCGTGGGTCCGTGACGGGCGCCACGGGGCGATCGATCGGTGGCCGCGGTGACCCGTCGGGTGCGTGTCTCCCTGGTCGACGCCGCCGGCGTTCGCGGCGGAGAGAGCATCGACATCGACCCGGACGCCGGCGATGCTCCGCCCGAGAGCCGGCGGGCGATCGTCACGCCCCTCGGCACCGTCGGCCACGACGGCCGACGGCGGGTCGAGGTCGTCGTCGATGGCTGGCGGTTCGAGCTCGAGGTGGAGGATGCCGTCCGCGCTGAGCTCCGCCGGCGCGCGACGCGGGAGCCCGACGCGGCGGCGGCCGACGGACCGGCCGAGATCCGCGCGATCATTCCGGGACGCGTCGCGGCGGTCCGGGTCGTCGCCGGCGATGCCGTCGAGGCGGGCCGGACCCTCCTGATCGTGGAGGCGATGAAGATGCAGAACGAGCTTCGCGCCCCGCGAGCCGGCACCGTCGAGCGGGTGGCCGTCGGGGAGGGCCAGACGATCGAGAACGGCGACGTACTGGTGGTCCTGCGGTGACGAGCAAGGACAGAGCGCGGAAGGACCCCGCCGAGTCCGTTGAGCGCTGGCGGGCCACGACCCGGGCACGCGCCCTCAAGGCTGCATCCGAGCGGCGCGAGCGCTTCGCGACGAGCTCGGACCTCGAGGTCGCCGACCTCTACACGGACGCCGACCTCGAGGCGCTGGGCTTCGACCCTGCGCGCGACCTCGGCCTTCCGGGCGAGCCGCCGTTCACCCGCGGCGTCCAGCCGACGATGTACCGGAGCCGCCTCTGGACGATGCGCCAGTACGCGGGGTTCGCCACAGCCGAGGAGACGAACCGTCGCTTCCGGTACCTCCTCGAGCAGGGCCAGACCGGTCTGTCCGTCGCGTTCGACCTGCCGACCCAGATGGGCTACGACTCGGACGCGCCCGAGGCGAGCGGCGAGGTCGGCCGCGTCGGCGTCCCGATCAGCAGCCTCGCCGACATGGAGATCCTGCTGGCCGACCTCCCGCTCGGCGAGGTCAGCACCTCGATGACGATCAACGCCACCGCCGCGATCCTGCTCGCGCTGTACGTGGCCGCCGCCGAGGACCACGGGGTGCCGCGGGATCGGATCGCGGGCACGACCCAGAACGACATCCTCAAGGAGTACATCGCCCGCGGGACGTGGATCTACCCGCCGTCGGCGTCGATGAGGCTCGTGACCGACGTGTTCGAGTTCTGCTCCCGCGAGCTGCCCCGCTGGAACACGATCTCGATCTCCGGCTACCACATGCGAGAAGCGGGAGCCACCGCGGCCCAGGAGCTCGCCTTCACCCTGGCCGACGCCATCGCCTACTGCGAAGGGGCGGTCGCCCGCGGCCTCGCCATCGACGACTTCGCGCCGCGCCTGAGCTTCTTCTTCGCAGCGTGGTCCGAGCTGTTCGAGGAGGTCGCGAAGTTCCGGGCCGCCCGGCGGATGTGGGCCCGGATCATCCGCGACCGCTTCGGCTCATCGAACGAACGTTCGATGGCCTGCCGGTTCCACGTCCAGACGGCAGGCTCCAGCCTGACCGCTCAGTCGATCGACAACAACGTCGTCCGGACGACGGTCCAGGCGCTGGCGGCGGTCCTTGGCGGAGCCCAGAGCCTCCACACGAACGCCCGCGACGAGGCTCTCGCACTGCCGACGGAAGCATCGGCTCGGCTGGCCCTCCGGACGCAGCAGATCCTCGCCTATGAGAGCGGCGTGACCGAGACGCCCGACCCGCTCGCCGGGTCGTACTTCGTGGAGACGTTGACGACCGAGCTCGAGCGGGCGGCCCAGGCCTACCTCGACGAGATCGACGCGATGGGCGGCACCCTCGCGGCGATCGAGGGCGGCTTCCAGCAGCGCCAGATCCAGGAGTCGGCATATCGCGTCCAGCAGGCCATCGAGCGAGGCGACCTGATCGTGGTCGGGGTCAACCGCTACCGCGACGACGGGGCGGGGGAGGCGAAGGCGGCCCTCCAGCAGATCGATCCCGAAGGCGAGCGCCGCCAGATCGAACGCGTGCGGCGCGTGCGCGCGGAGCGCGACGCCGTGGCGTGGGGAGCCGCGCTCGATCGGGTCGAGGCCGCCGCCCGCGGGAGCGACAACCTCTTGCCGCCGATGATCGCCGCGGTCAAGGCCCATGCCACCGTCGGCGAGATCAGCGACCGGCTTCGGACCGCGTTCGGGGTCCATCGCGAGCTGATCACAGTCTGAGGAGGTCGCCGATGCCCGCACGGGTCGAGAATGTCCCGACCGCGATCCGGCGGCTCGGAAAGGTCCACCACGTCGCCCTGATCGTGCGCTCGATCAAGGAGGCGTCGCGCTTCTGGCAGGAGACGCTCGGGCTCGAGCTGGAGTCGGTGCTGGACATCCCTCAGGACAAGGTCCGGATCGCGTTCCTGACCGTCGGCGAATCGAAGGTGGAGCTCGTCGAGCCCACGGACGACACGACCGGCGTCGCCCGCTTCCTCGAATCGAAGGGCGAGGGCTTCCACCACGTCTGCTTCGAGGTCGCGAACCTGGCCGAGACCCTGCTGCGTCTCGAGATCGACGGCCTCGAGCTCATCGACAGCGCGCCGCGGCGTGGCGCCGAGGGCCCGGTCGCGTTCATCCACCCGCGGTCGTGCCACGGCGTCCTCGTCGAGCTGATCGAGGCCCCGGGCGGGCCTTCCTGGAAGAGCCTGGGGTTCTAGGCGCCCGCGAGCATGCGCCGACCGGTCAGCAGGAACACCGGATAGCCCTCGCCGGCTTCGTCCTCGTTGATCACCATCGCCGTTCGCGTCGAAACGTCGACGAGGCCGCTCTCGGCAGCCAGCCGCTCGATGGCGTCTCGGTCGAACCCGTGGTGGTGGATTCCCTCAGCCTCCGCCGAATGGAACGTGCCATCCTCGGTGTCGAGATCGGCCAGGGCGATCCAACCCCCGGGAACCAGGAGCTCCCGGATGGCCGCAAGGGCCGCGGCGGTGTCCTCGACGTGGTGCAGGACGAGCAGCGACACCGCGATGTCGAACCGGTCGAGTAGTGGCGGATCGGCGACCAGGTCATGACGAACCGCGCGAACCCTGTTCAGTCGGCCGACCTGGACCTTCTCGCTCGCTACCTCGATCATTCCGGCGGACGGATCACTGAGGACGACCTCGCCGACGTCGTCAGCCAGCGCCAGGCCCAGCAGGCCCGTGCCTGCGCCGACGTCGATCAGCCGGTCCTTCCGCGAGAGCGGGACGGCCGCGCGAATCGCGGCCGCGACCTCACGGGCACGGGCGATCCGCCGCGGCGTGTCCCAATCGCGGGCGCGCTCGTCGAAGCTAGCCAACGCGATCAGAGGGCCCAGGCGAAGAGCACGTCCTCCGATCGGTCGGCAGCACGGGCGAACGCGACGATGTCGCCCGCGAGCTGCCGGATCCACGGCTTCTCCTCGCGCGGCAGGTGGCCGATCTCCTCCTCGATCAGGTCGATCCAGCGGCCCGCGACGGAGTCGACGGCCTGATCGGACAGGCGGGCAACCGCATCGATCCAGGCCGGGTCCACGCGTTCGATGACCCGATCGCCGGCATCGTCCGGCCCGTCCAGCTCGCGCCGGGCGTCGATGAAGTCGGACGGGTGTTCCGACCCCGTCACCGACCGGGCGGCCTCCGAGAAGAGGTCGAGCCAGGTCGGGTCGAGGCCGCCGCCGAGGGAGAGGTGGGCGTCGAACCGCGATCGGTCGTTGAGCCCGGCCCAGTCGTCGACCGACAGGGCGAGCAGGATCGATCGTTGGTCGCCTGCGACGAGATCCATGAGCGCGGCCATTCCGTCGGGATCCCGATCAGCCGCGGTAGCCGGCGTCGCGGAGGAGCTGGGGGAGCTCCGTCGGCGAGCCCGCGACGCGGAAGCCGGCAGCCTCGAGCGCTTCGACCTTGGAGGCGGCCGTGCCGGCGCCACCCGAGATGATCGCGCCGGCGTGGCCCATCCGTTTGCCCTCGGGTGCGGTGCGACCGGCGATGAACGCGGCCTTCGGCACGTCGCGGAGGTGCTCGCCGGCCCAGGCGGCGGCCGTCTCCTCGGCAGCCCCGCCGATCTCGCCGATCAGGACGATCGCGTCCGTCTCCGGGTCTGCCGCGAACAGCTGCAGGATGTCGAGGAAGGTCGTCCCGATGATCGGGTCGCCGCCGATCCCGACGCACGTCGATTGCCCGACGCCGGCGTCGCTCATCGCCTGGACGGCCTCGTAGGTCAGGGTGCCAGACCGCGAGACCACCCCGACCCGGCCCTCGCGATGGATCGAGCCGGGGATGATGCCGACCTTCGCCGCCCCAGGGGTGGTTGCACCGGGACAGTTGGGCCCGATGAGGCGTGCGCCGGCGGCGCGGACCAGCTCGACCGCCGGGATCATGTCGAGCGCTGGGATGCCCTCCGTGATGCAGAAGATCGTCTTGATCCCGGCCGCCGCCGCCTCCATCACGGCGTCCGGCGCGCCGGCGGCCGGCACGAAGATGCAGGACGTGTCGGCGCCGGTCTCGCGGACGGCGTCGACGATGGTGTCGAAGACCGGCACGCGGCCGTCGAGCGCGGTCTGGCCGCCTTTGCCGGGCGTCATCCCCGCCACGACCTGCGTCCCGTAGTCCAGCATCGCCGCCCCGTGGAACGAGCCTTCGCGGCCGGTCAGGCCGTGGACGACGACGCGACTCGAGCGATCGATCAGGATGCTCACGCGAGTGCGCCCCTCGACGCGGCCACCGCGCGCCGAGCCGCCTCGTCCAGCGTCGCCGCGGTCTCGAACCGTGCCTCGCGGAGGAGGACCGCGGCCTCCGCGGCGTTCGTCCCGACGATCCGGACGACCATCGGGACGTCGCGCTCCTGCTGCTGGCGGGCCTCGATCAGGCCGCGCGCGACCTCGTCCCCGCGGGTGATCCCGCCGAAGATGTTGACGAGGATCGCGTCGACCTTCGGGTCGGCCAGGATCAGCCGCATCGCCGCCGTAACCTTGTCGGCCCGAGCGCCGCCGCCGATGTCGAGGAAGTTCGCCGGCTCCCCGCCAGCCCGCTTGACGAGGTCCATCGTGGCCATCGCCAGGCCGGCGCCGTTGACCATGCAGCCGATCGTCCCGTCGAGCTTGATGAAGGTCAGGCCCGCCTCGCGGGCCGCCCGGTCGGCCGGGTCCTCGTCGTCGGGATCGCGAAGGTCCTCGAGGCCGGGGTGGCGTGCCAGGGCCGAGTCGTCGAGGGTGATCTTCGCGTCGAGGCATTGGAGGCTCTCGCCAGCGGCTCCGCCGGCTCCGTCGGCACCGTTCGATCGGACGATCGCCAGCGGATTGATCTCGACGAGGTCGGCGTCGTAGGCGTGCATCGTCCGGACCAGGCCGGTCGCGATGGCGACCGCGTCCTTGAGGTGGCCTCCGAGCCCGAGGCGGAACGCCATCTGGCGGGCTTTGAACGGGAGGAAGCCCGCGAGCGGGTGGGCCGGGATCGTCACGATCGCCTCGGGCCGCTCGGCGGCGACCCCCTCGATTTCGACGCCGCCCTCCGCCGAGCCCATGAGGATCACCCGGCGGCTGGCCCGGTCGAGGACCGCGGCGAGGTAGAACTCCTTGACGATGTCGGCCGCCGGCCCAACCAGGACCTTGCGAACCTGGATCCCCTTAATCTGGAGGGCGAGGATCGCGGCCGCAACCCGCTCGGCTTCCTCGGCGGAGCCGGCCAATCTAACGCCGCCGGCCTTGCCGCGGCCGCCGACGAGGACCTGCGCCTTGATCACGACCTGACGCGCCCCAGCCGCGAGGAAGCGGTCCGCGGCGTCGCGAGCCTCGGCCGGAGTGTGGGCGACCTCCCACGGCGGGACCGACAGGCCCTGCGCCACGAGGAGCGACTTCGCGTCGGCTTCCTGGATCTTCACGCGCGGCGGACTCCTTGGGCGCTCGATCGGAGGCGAGGGTCGCGGGCCCGGGTCCGCGGGATCGTGCGGCGCCGAGTGGGGCGATGGTACCGCGACGAATCCGGAACCGATCTGGTGAGTCGTCTCGCCATACTCACCGAGCGAGGCCACCCGGCCCCGCCATCGCCGAGGGGCGAGGATGCAGCGAGACCTCGTGGAGCGAGCGCGGAGGGGCGATCATGACGCCTTCTCCGAGCTGGCAGGCGCCGCGATCTCCCGGCTGGATTCCGCCGCCTGGCTCATCCTCCGGGACCCGGAGCAGGCCGCCGACGCTGTCCAGAACGCGTTGGTCCGGGCCTGGCGTGATCTGCCCACGCTGCGGGACCCGGGACGCTTCGATGCCTGGCTGCATCGTCTGCTCGTTCGTTCCTGCATCGACGAGGTGCGCCGGTTGCGGCGCCACCGGATCGATGTGCCCCTGATCGCTCTTGATGCGCCGACGAACGTCGACCACCTGTCGACGATCGCCGACCGCGACCAGCTCGAACGCGGCTTCGTCCGGCTCGATCCGGAGATGCGAGCCGTGATCGTCCTCCATCACTACCTCGACCTTTCCCTTTCCGACGTCGCCGTCACCCTCGGAATTCCGATCGGGACGGTGAAGTCGCGACTGCACCGGGCTATTGGCCTGATGCGAGCGGCGCTCGACGCCGACGCACGGGCCGGCCGCGAGATCTCGGAGGGCCGTCCGGCATGACGACCAACGACGACTTCTCGGTCCGGCTCGGCGACTGGCTCCGCGAGGATTCGGTCGGGCGGGTTCCGGCCCACCTGGACGCGGTTCTCGTGCGCACGGCGGCGACGCGACAGCGGCCGTGGTGGTCGAGCCCCGGAAGGTTCCTCCCCATGAATGTTGCTGCAACGCGACTCTGGGCCGTCCGGCCGGTGTCGCTCCGAACCGTTCTCCTCCTTGGCCTGGTCGCCCTCGTCATCGCGGCGCTGGTCGGTGTGCTCGTCGGATCACGGCGGCCGCTCCCGCCGCCCTTCGGGGTTGCCCGAAACGGCGCTCTGCTGTCGAGTGCGAACGGCGACCTGTTCACGGTCGACCCAAAGACAGGGATCGGGAGGCCGCTCATCACCGGTCCCACGTTCGACTTCGGTCCGCTCTTCTCGAGGGATGGCACGCGGTTCGCGTTCCTCCGCGGGGCCCCGTCGCCCTGCGGGAAGTCCGATTGCGGGCTCATCCTCGTCGTCGCCAACGCGGACGGAACCGGGGTCCGGGAGATCACGCCGGGCGAGCCAGGGCTCGATTGGCTCGACTGGTCGCCGGACGGAACGCGGATCGCCTTCCTCTCGTTCGTGGACGGGACGACCGGCCACGTCCTCAACATCGTCAGCGTCGATGGCGCCGGCCTGATCACCCTCGACCTAGGCCGGCCCGTCAACCAGCTGTCATGGCTGCCGCCGGACGGAGCAGAGATCGTGTTCCGCGGCGAGCAGTGGAACGCCAGCAATCCACCGCCCGCGATCTACGCCGTCCGACCGGACGGAACCGGACTTCGCCCGATCTCGACCCGGCCGGCCCTCGGCGACCAGGACTTCAACGACGTCGCTGTGTCGCCTGACGGTCGGCTGGTGGCGTACCGAGCGGTCGCGCCAGACGAACCATTCAGGGTCCACGTCCTCGATCTCCAGACCGGCGTCGATCGGCAGTTGACATCGGCTCCCGGCTCGACGGGCGAAGGCGGTCCAGGCTTCTCTCCGGACGGCCGCACGATCGTCTACCTCCGCTGGTTCGAAGACGCCTCCACGCAGCTCGTCGTCGCCCCGGTCGACGGCCCCGGCCATGGCATCGCGATTGGTCCACATGGTCCGATCGGGTCGGACGGTCCGACCATCAACAACTACGGCTTCTCGCCGGATGGACGGTTCGTGTTCGCCAACTACGACGCCGAGAAGGTTGGCCGGCTCCTGCCGGTCGACGGGACCCCCGGCGTGGTGGTCGCTCGCGGCGACCTCGCCTTCGCCGGCTTCCAGCGCCTGGCTCCCTGACCCCACGCCACGGCCCGGGCCGCGGCAGTCCCACCCACAGACGGCCTCGAAAGGAGACCAACCATGCCTCGCTATGCCCAGCACACGACGGGCATCCGCATCAAGCACGTCTTCGTCGGCCTCGCCGGCGCTACCCTCCTCTTCGCGATCCTGCCGACGTCTGTGTCGGCCACGACTCCCGGGCAGAACGGCTTGATCGCGTTCCGCCGCTTCGCCGATCCGGACCAGACGAACAGCGCCCTGTTCGTCATCAACCCCGACGGCTCCCACGAGACACAGATCACGTTCCCCGCCGACAACGTTGTCGACGCCATGGGCAACTGGTCGCCCGACGGGACTCGGATCGCGTTCACCCGGACGACGTCGTGCGGTGAGGACTGCGGCACGGACGAGCTGTACGTCGTGAACACGGACGGCTCCGACGTCCACCGGATCGACACCCCGACGCCCACGATCGAGTCCCCGGCCTGGTCACCGGACGGTCAGTGGATCGCCTTCGCGATGGCGACGCCCGTCGGTGTTGACGGCATTGACGTCAGCATCTGGGAGCTCCACCCCGACGGCTCCGGGCTCCACCAGGTCACCCATCCGGTCGCCGGTCAGTCGGAGGACCACGCGGTCCAGTTCTCGCCCGACGGCAGCCGCATCGTCATCGTTCGCCAGTTCGGCTCGTGCGGCGACTGCCCGTCGATCTTCACCGCCGACGCGACGGACGGCGGGCACCTGACGCGTGTGTCGCCTGCAGGGCTTAAGGGCTTCGACCATCCCGACTGGTCGCCCGATGGGCGCTGGGTGATCTTCCGGACCGAGGCGCGGGCCGGTGGGTCGTCGGGCGTCTTCGTCGCCCACCCCGACGGCACTCACGTCCAGCTGATCCTCGATGGCACCCGAACGGGTCGGCAGTTCCGGTCGTCGACGTTCTCACCGGACGGCACCCGGATGGTGATCTCGATCATCCCCGGGCCCGACGCGAACGCGGACCTGTGGATCGGTCGGTTTGATGCGAGCGAGCACCTCGCCAGCCTCACCCAGCTGACCCGGACCGACGCCTTCGAAAGCTCGGTCCGGTGGGGGAACGCGCCACTGCTCGGCGGCTGACCCGCGCCAACGGGGACCGCCGTCGTCCGTGTCTGGGCGGCGGCGGTTCCGCGTGTCGCCCGGATACAATCGGGCGCATGGCCCACCGTGTCACGCTGATCCCCGGCGACGGCATCGGGCCGGAGCTGGCGGAGGCGACTCGTCGCGTGCTCGACGCCTCCGGCGTCGCGTTCGACTGGGAGGTCCAGGAGGCCGGCGAGGCGATGCTGGCGGCCCACGGGACGCCGCTGCCGGAGCCCGTCCTGGAGTCGATCCGCCGCAACCGGGTCGCCCTGAAGGGCCCGATCACGACCCCGGTCGGGGAGGGCTTCCGGAGCGTCAACGTCACCCTCCGCCAGACGCTCGGGCTCTACGCCAATCTGCGGCCCGCCCGTTCGATCGAGGGCCTCCGCACCCGCTACGACGACGTCGACCTCGTCATCGTCCGGGAGAACACCGAGGACCTCTACGCCGGCATCGAGCACATGGTCGGCCCGGACGCCGCCGAGAGCATCAAGATCATCACCCGCGCAGCTTCGGAGCGGATCGCCCGGTTCGCCTTCGACTACGCCGTCGCCAACGGCCGGCGGAAGGTCACCGCGGTCCACAAGGCGAACATCATGAAGCTGTCGGACGGCCTGTTCTTGGAGAGCTGCCGGACCGTCGCCGAGGACTACGCCGGCCGGATCGAGTTCGAGGACCGGATCGTCGACAACATGTGCATGCAGCTGGTCCAGAAGCCGGACCTGTATGACGTCCTGGTGCTGCCGAACCTGTACGGCGACATCGTCAGTGACCTGTGTGCCGGGCTGGTCGGCGGGCTGGGGGTCGCGCCCGGGGCCAACATCGGCACCGAGGCCGCGGTCTTCGAGCCGGTCCACGGCTCTGCCCCCAAGTACGCCGGCCAGAACAAGGCCAACCCGACCGCGCTGATCCTCAGCGGCGTCCTGATGCTCCGCCATCTGGGCGAACAGGCGGCGGCGGAGACGGTCGAAGGGGCGCTTCGGGCGGTCATCGCCGAGGGCCGCCGAACCACGTCGGACCTCGGTGGCGACGCCGGCACGAGCGAGTTCGCCGACGCGATCATCGAGCGCCTCGGGACAACCGCAACGCGGACGTCGAGCGACACCCAGGCGCCGGCCGCCGCTCGATGACGACGACGCCGACCGTCCTCAAGCCCGCCGGGACCGCCGCCCGGGGACTGGGAAGGACGAACCGTCGCGATACGTGGTGGGTCGCCCCAGGGATCCAGGCGGTCCTCTTCACGGTCTGCGCGACGTACCTGTTCTTCAGCGGGATCGTCTGGAACCCGCTGTTCGGGACGCCGTACCAGGTCGATGGCTACCTGTCGCCCCTGTTCTCGCCGCTGCTGTTCCCCGACGCACTGCCGCGGATCATCAGCCCGGGACTCCTGATCCTGTGGATCCCCCTCGGCTTCCGGGCTACCTGCTACTACTACCGCAAGGCCTACTACCGCTTCTACTTCGCCGATCCGCCGGGCTGCGCGGTGGGTGAGCCGTCGATCCATCGCGGCTACAAGATGGAGACGGCCTTCCCGTTCATCCTCCAGAACATCCACCGCTACTTCCTGTACCTCGCGTTCGTTCCGCTGACCTTCCTGTGGATCGACGCCTTCGGGGCGGTCTTCGGCCAGCCCGGCGGCGTCCGGGTTGGCCTGGGTGGCGCGCTCTTCTTCGTCAACGTCACCCTTCTCACCGGCTACTCGCTGTCGTGCCACTCGCTGCGCCACGTGGTCGGCGGACGACTGGATTGCTTCTCGTGCACGCGCCGCCAGCAGGTCCGCTACGGGCTGTGGCAGCGGCTCACCGCCCTGAATCGCCACCACATGGCCTGGGCCTGGGCCAGCCTCATCACGGTGACCCTCGCCGACGTCTACGTCCGCCTGCTCGCCCTGGGGGTCATCGCCGACCCGGCGATCCGCCTGTGATCAGCGCCCCGGACCGCCATCCGCACGACGTCCTCGTGATCGGCGCTGGCGGGGCGGGCCTGCGGGCGGCCATCGAGGCGGCCGCGCTGGGTGCCTCGGTCGGGCTCGTCTGCAAGTCGCTCCTCGGCAAGGCCCACACGGTCATGGCCGAGGGCGGGGTCGCGGCCGCGCTCGGCCACGTCGACGACCGCGACTCGTGGCAGACCCACTTCCGGGACACGATGGTCGGCGGGAAGATGCTGAACAACGTCCGGATGGCCCAGCTCCACGCGCTCGAGGCGCCGGCCCGCGTCCGCGAGCTGGAGGCGTGGGGCGCGGTCTTCGACCGGACGCGCGACGGGCGGATCCTCCAGCGGCCGTTCGGCGGCCACTCCCATCCGCGGCTCGCCCACGTCGGCGACCGGACCGGGCTCGAGATGATCCGGACACTCCAGGACCGGGCGGTCGCGATGGGGATCGCGGTCTACATGGAGCACACGATCACCCACCTGACGACGAATCCGGGCGGCGTGACAGGCGCGTTCGGCTATCGCCGGCTCGACGGTGACCCGGTCGTGTTCCCGGCGAAGGCCATCCTCCTGGCGACGGGCGGGATCGGCAAGGCGTACGAGGTCACGTCGAACTCCTGGGAGTACTCCGCCGACGGCCAGGCCCTCGCCCTCCGCGCTGGCGCCGAGCTGATCGACATGGAGTTCGTCCAGTTCCACCCCACCGGGATGGTCTGGCCGCCCGGCGTCCGTGGGCTGCTCGTCACGGAGGCGGTCCGGGGCGAGGGCGGGATCCTCCGCAACAGCGACGGCGAGCGGTTCATGTGGAAGTACCTGCCCGAGGACCGCCGCCACGAGTACGCGGCGACCGACGAGGAGGCCCGGACGTGGGTCGAGGCTTCGAGCGACTCGCGCCAGACGGACGCGCGGCGCCCGCCCGAGCTGTCGACCCGCGACAACGTCTCGCGGGCGATCTACACCGAGGTCCGCGAGGGACGAGGCTCCGCGCACGGCGGGGTCTTCCTCGACATCAGCTACCTCCCGGCCGACCACGTCAGGCGCAAGCTGCCGTCGATGTACGAGCAGTTCAAGGAGCTGGCGGGGGTCGATATCACGGCCGGCCCGATGGAGGTCGGGCCGACGACCCACTACGCGATGGGCGGGATCCGCGTCGACGCCGAGACCGGATCGACGACGGTGCCGGGCCTGTTCGCCGCCGGCGAGGTCGCCGGCGGCATGCACGGCGCCAATCGGCTCGGCGGGAACTCGCTGTCGGACCTGCTCGTGTTCGGCCAGCGGGCCGGCGCCGGTGCCGCGGCCCGTGCCGCGTCCATCGCCGATGATCCCTACATGAACCCGGTCCAGATCCGCGCGGCCGAGCAGGAGCTCGAGGCGCCGCTGGTGCGAACCGGCGGCACGGATCCGTACCGTCTCCGCGAGCAGCTCCAGGCGACGATGCAGTCTCTCGTCGGCATCTTCCGGACCGCCTCCGACCTCAAGGACGCGATCGCCCGGATCGGCGACATCCGGCACCTCGCCGCTGACCTGTGCGTCCCCGGCGGCCGCGCCTTCAACCCCGGCTGGAACCTCGTCTTCGAGCTCCGCAACCTGGTCGACATCTCGGACGCGATCGCCCGCAGCGCCCTGGTCCGCGAGGAGAGCCGCGGCGCCCACAGCCGGATCGACTTCCCGGCCACCGAGAAGGCCTGGGTCGACCGCAACGTCGTCGTCCGCCGCGACGGCGAGACGCTCGTCGTCGGGACGTCGCCGATCCCACCGATGCCGAGGGACCTGCGGAAGCTGGCCGAGGCCGGAGGCGGCGCCTGATGGCGAACCTGCTGATGCGGATCTTCCGCGGCTCGCCGAAGGAGCCCGGCACGTTCGCCGAGTTCGAGGTGCCGGTCGAGGAGGGGATGGTCGTCCTCGATGCCCTGCACTGGATCCAGGCGCACGCCGCGCCGGACCTGGCCGTCCGCTGGAACTGCAAGGCGGCGAAGTGCGGGTCGTGCAGCGCCGAGGTCAACGGGCGGCCGAGCCTGACGTGCAAGACGCGCCTGTCGGACTTCGACCCGGACGAGCCGATGACCGTCGAGCCGATGCGCGCTTTCCCGCTCGTCCGCGACCTCGTCACGGACGTTTCGTGGAACTACGAGATCAACCGGTCGATCCCGCCGTTCCAGCCACCGCCCGACACGCCGGTCGAGGACTGGCGCTGGCAGCAGGAAGACATCGAGCGCGTCCAGGAATACCGCAAGTGCATCGAGTGCTTCCTGTGCCAGGACGTCTGCCACGTCCTCCGCAACCACGAGGTCGAGCGGCCGTTCATGGGGCCTCGTTTCCTGGTGAGGGCGGCCGGTCTCGAGATGCACCCGATCGACACCGCGGATCGGACCGGCTACCTGAAAGACGACGGGGGGATCGGGTTCTGCAACATCACGAAGTGCTGCACGGAGGTCTGCCCCGAGCACATCAAGATCACGGACAACGCGATCATCCCGTTGAAGGAGCGCGTCGCCGACCGTTACTACGACCCGATCCAGATGTTCTGGCGGAAGATCCGCGGCGCGGGAGACTCGTCCTGACGGACTTCCTGATCCGGACCGACGGGGCGGCGCGCGGGAATCCTGGTCCCGCATCGGCCGGCGCCGTCCTGATCGACCTGGCGCGACCGGACGCCCGCAATCCGCGCGCGACACCGGACGCCACGATCTCCGAGTATCTCGGCGTCCAGACGAACAACGTCGCGGAGTACACCGCCGTCGTCCGGGCGCTCGCGCTGGCCGCCGAGCTCGGCGCTCGCGAGGTGGTCCTGCTGCTCGACTCGAACCTGATCGTGGAGCAGCTGGCGGGCCGCTGGCGGGTCAAGGACGCCAAGCTCATCCCGCTCTGGGAGGCGGCGCGGCGGACCCTGCGCGGCTTCGACCGATGGTCGGCGACCCACGTGCCGCGGGCCCAGAACACGCTGGCCGACGCCCTGTGCAACGAGGCGATCGATCGGGTTGCCGCAGGTGGCCCGGCCGTGATCGTGACGCGGCCAAACGCCGTGGCGGGAACCTGACCGGTACCGCACCCGTCTGCCGCCGACCGTGCGCACGCCGCTCCTCGCCCGCATCGGCCTCGGTCTCGTCCTCCCCGTCGTGCTCATCGCCGTGGCCTGCGACGGGGCGGCGGCCCCATCCGGGTCGAGCGATGGTTCCCATCCGGCAACGCTCGCGGGGACGAACTGGACCGTCCTCCGCGTCGGCACACAGATCCCGGTCGGCGGAGCCGAGCCCACAATCGCCTTCGGCAACGGGCAGGTCAGCGGGACCGGGGGATGCAACCATTTCGGCGGCGCCTACGCCTACGACACCGCGACGGGCGCGCTGCGGTTCGACCAGATCGGGATGACCGCGATGGCCTGCGCGGACGATCGCAGGAATCGGTTCGAGACCGCCTTCTCCGGCGCGCTCGTCGCCGTGAGTCGAGCCGACTTCGATGCCGACCATCATCTCGTTCTGAGCGGCCCCGGCGGCGTGATCGTGCTTGCCCCGATGGCGAAAGCCGAGCCCGCGCAGACCGACTGACCCCGCTGTGACGATGCCTCCGTCGAGGGGGCGAATCGGTGCCCGTTAGAATGAAGCCGTCAGCGAGGCCGTCGGATGGCCGCGCGCCACGTCGGGGGCAACCCCGTGGACGGCGTGAGGAAAGTCCGAGCTCCGCAGCGCAGGGTGGCGGGTAACACCCGTCCGTCGTGAGACGAGGACCAGTGCCACAGTGACGATGCCGTCGGCGGCGCGAGCCGTCGGCGGAGTGAAACGGGCAAACTCCACCCGGAGCAAGGCCAAATAGGAGGGCGCAACCCGTGCGGGGCAACCCGTCGGGGGAGAGGTGCGCTGCCCAGCCCTCGGGTCGGCCGCATGAGCCGTCGGGTGACCGACGACCCCAGATGGATGGCCATCCGCGACGGCGCGAGCCGTCGCGACAGAACTCGGCTTACAGACGACCTCGCTGACGCGCCCACCATCACGCCCAAAGCCGCCGGCCCGTCGACTGGCCGATGTCCCGCCGCCCGCGGTCCAGGGCCGGTGGTCAGTCCTCGTCCGGACGGAAGGTGTGGGGCGCGGTGCAGGAGTTGCAGATCGGCGTCGCGGAGTCGAGGTGGCCGAGGGGGATCGGCACGCGGCGGTCGGGCAGCAGGCATTCGACGTCGTAGAGGCGATCGGTGCTGGTGTCGATCTGGATCAACCGCCGGAACGTGCAGCGCTTGATCCGGTGCGCCGCGAGGCGGTAGGGATCCGGCTCGACGTTGATGACTGGGAGCGGCAGCGCCATGTTTGGAGAGCGCCTCTGGGCGTTGACGATCGACGGCCCGATCGGGGGCGGACGATAACACTGCCCGGAACGGAACGGCAACAGACTAAACGTACTAGACTCCGCGCCGACCACAGCGGCCGAGCCCGGAGGGCGCATGGCGGAGGGTGACGAGAACCGCGCGGGCGAGGGGTTTGCGCCTTTGACGCGACGACCCGAGCTCTTTGGTCCGGCCTCGCCCTCCGACCTTCCGGACGAGCTTTCGACCTGTCGATTCCTCGCCCGTGAATTACCTGACGGGATGCCCGGCCCGGCGCTTCCGATGGTCGATCCGAGCCATCGCTGCACGGCGCTCTCGGAGCCGGTCCCTCAGTCCGCCCGTCAGCAGGAGCTGGTCTGCCTGACCGCGGCCCACGAGAGCTGCCCTCGCTATCTGCGCGGTCTCCTGGTGACCTCGACTCCACCCCCGAAGGCGGCCCGCGACCCGATCTCGCCGGCCGTGATCGGAGCAACCCTGGTCCTCCTCGCGGCGATCGCTGCGTCGTTCGGCTTCCTCGCGATCCGCGGCGGCTTCGACATTACGGCTGCGACCGTCAACCCGTCGCAGATCGCGGCCGCCCCGGAGATGTCCGCGATCCCGGTCGCAGCGAGCCCATCGCCCGCGCCGATCCCGACGCCGTCCCCGACACCCAGCCCGACCACGTCGGCGACCCCGAGCCCGACACCGAGCCCGACGTCGACCGCCACACCAGCACCAGCGACGCCCGCACCCACGCCAGCGCCGACACCGAAGAGCGACCGCTACGCGGTGCTGACCAGATGTCCCTCGACGCCCGACTGCTGGATCTACGTCATCCGGGCGGGCGACAATCTGACGAGCATCGCCCACTGGTTCGGGGTCTCCTACGATCGGGTGATCGCGATGAACCCCGGTCTCCACCGGCCGATCCGAGCCGGCGACCACCTGAGGATCCCGACGCCCACCCGCTGACTCCGAGCGGGCCCTGCCTGCATCCGCCTGGTGCCCTCACTGGCCCAGCGCGCCTAGGAGGCGCGAAGCGCGAACAGCCACGCGGGGCTCGTGTCAAAGCGCGACAGCGGCTGTCGATTCTCGGCACGAGCCCAGCACGGTCGTGCCGATTTCGCTCCTGACAGGAACACGGGCCGGGATACGCAGGGATCCGTGGCGGGGATCTGCGATCGACTCGTGCGATTTCCCCATTGACGGGGTGCGTTCGCGCGCTATGATGCCTTGAAGTGGCGTGAAGTGGTCCAAAGTGGGGAACCAGTTATCTCCCCGGTCCGACCCTTCGCAGCCCTCGGCCACGCATCGCTCCCGAAGTGGGGACAACCCGTCAGGTGTTCACCGGCGAGTACCGGCACTCGGTGGACGACAAGGGACGGCTCGCCGTCCCGTCGCGGTTCCGCGCCCAATTGGAGGCGGGCCTCGTCGTGTCGCGCTGGCTGGATGCCTGCCTGGCGATCCACACCCGGACCGGCTGGGACGCGCTCGCCGACAAGGTCGCGACGCTCCCGGTCACCGACGAGAACGCCCGACGCTTCTCGCGGTTCATCTTCGCCGGCGCCGTCGAGACGACGCTCGACGGCCAGGGTCGCGTCCTGATCCCGGGCTACCTCCGGGATATGGCCGGCCTCGGCTCGGACGCCGTCGTCGTCGGCACCCGCGATCACGCGGAGATCTGGGCTCCCGATCGCTGGGAGCCGTACCGCCGGAGCCTCGAGGATCCGGCCGCCCTTGCCGAGGCCATCGGAGGGCTCGGCATCTAGGGCGAACCGTCCGCCGGTCGGATGGCCGTCGGACGCACCACATGCGCTTCCAGGGTCCGCTCGGGATCCGTCGTTCGAAGGTGGAGGAGTCATGCAGGAAGGACACCTGCCGGTGCTGGTGGAGGAGGTCATGTCGATGCTCGCACCCGCACCCGGCAGCCTTCAGATCGATGCCACCCTCGGCGGCGGTGGGCACACCGAGCGGATCCTGGAGGCGACCGACCCTGATGGCCGCCTCCTCGGCCTCGACGCCGATGGGGCGGCCATCGCCAGAGTGGACGGTCGCCTCCGACCCCGCTTCGGCGATCGCCTCGTGCTGCGGCAGGCCAACTTCCGCGAGCTCCGGACCGTCGCCCCTGACGCGGGCTTCGCCGTCGTCGACGGCCTCCTCTTCGACCTCGGCCTGTCGAGCTTCCAGCTGGCCGACGCCGGGCGCGGCTTCGGGATCCGGACCGGTGGCCCGCTCGACATGCGCTTCGAGACCTCGCGAGGCGTGCCCGCAGCCGAGCTCATCGCCACCCTCGACACCGCGGAGCTCACGGCCCTGTTCCGGCGCTTCGGCGAGGAGCGTCAGGCGCCGCGGATCGCCCGGGCCATCGTCGCGGCCCGCAAGACCGCGCGGATCGCGACCGCGGAGGAGCTCGCCGCGCTCGTCGAGCGCGTGGCGCCTGGCAACCCTCGCGTCCGCCGCCGGATCCACCCCGCCACCCGCGTCTTCCAGGCACTGCGGATCGCCGTCAACGAAGAGCTCGATGCACTCCAGGACGGGCTAGCCGCCGCGGTCGACCTCCTGCGACCGGGCGGCCGGCTCGTCGTCCTGAGCTACCACTCCCTGGAGGACCGGATCGTCAAACGGTTCATCGCGGCCGAGCGGCGGGGCTGCACCTGCCCGCCCGAGCTGCCGGTCTGCGTGTGCGGTCGAAACCCCCGACTCCGCCTCGTGACCCGGCCATCGCTGACCCCGACCGCGACCGAGATCGCGGCCAATCCCCGTGCCCGGAGCGCCCGCCTGCGGGCCGCCGAGCGCCTCGCCGCCTGACCGGTCGAGCCATGTCGTCCCGCCCCCAGAGAGGAGGAACCAGGTGAGCAAGCGCCACCAGTCCAGCCGGCGTCGCACGTACGGCCGTCGTCAGCACGAGCTCCACGAGCGACAGAGCGTCCGTCGCCACAACCCGGCCGACGACGAGCTCGACGTCGACGGATTCGGGATCTCCACACAGGCAGACCCGCTCGCATTCCTCGATCCGCGCGCGCCGCGGCTGCGCTTCGCCCTGGGCGAGTAGGGAGCGTGGCCGTCTACACGGGGGCTCGCCCCCAACCCTCATTCCTGCCCCGCCGGTCGCGGGTCGTCGAGACGCCGACGCTGCCGCGTCGGCGGATCCGCGGCACCGTCCGAGCGCGGCGCCGGGCGAACCGCCTGCCGATCATCCTCGGCGGGATCGTCGTCGCCTTCGTTCTCGCGTTCTTCTCGCTCGCCCAGACCATGCGCGTCTCCGCGACCGGCTACGACGTCGAGAAGCTCGATGCCCAGCGCGACGCGCTGCTCGTCCGGAAGTCGGAGCTGCTGACGGACCTCAACCGGCTGACCCAGGAGCCCGCCGTCCGGAAGATGGCGGTCGACGCCGGCCTCACCCAGCTGTCGGCGCCGGTCGTCGTCGGCGGCAACTGACCCATCGCCCGAGCGGGTGATGGGTCGAACGGACTCTCGCCGTCGCGCGCTGTTCCTGCTGATCGTCTTCGCGACGGTCGGCTCCGCGCTGCTTGCCCGGCTGGCCTACTGGCAGGTGGGCCAGCACGATCGACTGGCCGACGAGGCATTCCAGCAGACCTCGCTGCGGCAGGAGACTCCGAGCCGGCGCGGCGACATCTACGACCGCACCGGCGTCGTCGTCCTGGCGACGACGATCGAGCGCCAGCGACTGGTGTCCACGCCGTCAGAGATCGACGCGGTCACCCGGCGGCAGGTGGCCGAGGGCCTGGTCTCGATCCTGGGCCTGACCGGACCGGATGCCCAAGCCCTGACTGACCGCGAGACCTCGGAGCGGAAGTACGTCGTCCTCGCCAATGACCTCGACACGACGGTCGCCGGTCAGATCCAGGCCGGGATCGACAACAAGTCGTTCACGGCGCTGGCCCTCGAGCCCGAGCCGGTCCGGGTCTATCCGCAGGCCGGCGGCGCACCGAACACCACGCTCGCCGCCGGCCTCCTCGGCTTCGTCAACCGCGACGGCGTCGGTCAGTACGGCGTCGAGCAGTTCTACCAGGACCAGCTGGGAGGCCGGCCGAGAATCGTCCAGGCTCAGCGCGACGTGGCCTCCCGCCAGATCCCGGATACGGCCGTCGTCGAGGATCCGGGATCGCCCGGCGAGGACCTGCGGTTGACCATCGACGCCGGCCTCCAGCTGGACGTCGAGCAGGAGATCCTGGCCGCCTGGGCCGCCGACCGGGCGAAGTCGGTCTCGGCCATCGTGATGAATCCGTATACCGGCGAGGTCCTCGCGGAGGCTTCGTACCCGTCGTACGACGCCAACGACTACTCGGCGATCGCGGCGAGCGACCCCGCCCGCTTCGTCGACCCGATCGTCAGCTCGGTCTACGAGCCGGGCTCGGTCTTCAAGATGCTGACCGTGGTCGCGGGTATGGAGAAGGGCGAGGTCACGACGAAGACCCTGATCAAGGACACCGGCTTCCTGCGGCTGGACGGCGGCCGGACCCACATCGACGACGCCGACCATCGGGCCAAGGGCTGGATGACGTTCGAGGACGCGATCGCCTACTCGCGGAACGTCGTCGCGGCGAAGGTCGCGCTCGGCCTCGATCCCAGCACGAACCGGGCGGCGACGATCCTCCACTCCACGTGGACGCGGTTCGGCTTCGGCAGCCCGACCGGGATCGACGTCGCGGGCGAGGTCGGCGGGATCGTCCGCGACCCGGCGATCCGGGCCTGGCACCAGATCGATCTCGCCAACGGGGCATTCGGCCAAGGGGTGGCGGTTACGCCGCTCCAGCTGGCGACCGCCTACTCGGCGATGGTCAACGGCGGCCAGCTCATCCAGCCCCATGTCGTCCAGGCGGTCGGCGTGAGCGCTCGTGAGATCCCGGCCAGGGGCCAGGTGATCAGCGCCGACCTGTCACAGACGCTGGTCGGGATGATGAACCACGTCGTCTCGACGGTCCCGTTCTACCGCGACCGGACCCTGATCCCTGGCTACGAGGTCGGCGGCAAGACCGGCACCGCCCAGATCTGGAACCCGAAGGCGAACGGCGGCCGTGGCGGCTGGAAGCGCAACATCTTCAACTACTCGTTCATCGGCTATATCGCTCGTCAGCCCGGCCACCCGGACCTGGTCGTCGCGATCCGGATCGAGGAGGGCACACCGACCGTCGCCAAGCTCGGCCAGCTCGAGATGCCCGTCATGTCGTTCGAGCTCTTCCGACGGATCGCCCACGACGCCATCACGACGCCCGACCTGCTGCCGGAGCGGACGGATGCGCCGCCGGCCACGACCGCTCTTCGGTGAGCGCCGCAGCGGCCTATGCGACACTGGCCCCTGTGACCGATCGCCGTGATCCGTCGCCCGCGGTCGACGGAGAGCTCGATCGAGGGCTCACCGCCGACGAGCTCGTGACGGCCAGCGGTGGCACCCTTCTCACCCGATCCGACCGGCCGATCCTGGGTGGCGCGGTCGACTCACGCGAGGTCCAGCCAGGGAACCTGTTCGTCGCGCTGCCAGGCGAGCGGACGGACGGTCACCGGTTCGTCGGGGTGGCCCTCGAGGCGGGAGCGGCCGGGGTGCTCGTGGCCCGGGCGCCCGAGGACGTCGACCTCTCCGCCGTCGACGCCACGGTCGTCCGCGTCGACGATCCACTGTTGGGCCTGCAGGCCGTCGCGTCGGCCTGGCGGACCCGGTTCGATCCGCTCGTCGTGGGCATCACCGGCTCGATCGCGAAGACGTCCACGAAAGAGGCGGTCGCGACGGTCCTCGGGGCGGCGATGCCGACGCTGAAGAACGAGGGCAACCTGAACAACGAGATCGGGCTGCCGCTGACGGTGCTGCGACTGCGCTCGTCGTATCGGGCGGCGGTCCTCGAGATGGGGATGTACGTTGGCGGCGAGATCCGCGACCTTGCGGCCATCGGCCGGCCGGAGATCGGGATCGTGACCGCCGTCCAGCCGGTCCACCTGTCGCGGATCGGCACGATCGAGGCGATCGAGCGGGCGAAGGGCGAGCTCGTCGAGGCGCTGCCGCCGGACGGGGTCGCGATCCTGAACGCGGACGACGAACGCGTCCGGCGAATGGCCTCCCGGGCGCGCGCGTGGGTGATGACGTATGGCTTCGCGGACGACGCCGACGTGCGCGCGGAGAACGTCCTCTCGCGGGGCGCGGATGGCATGGCCTTCGATGTCGTGGCCGGACATGACCGGCGGCGCGCCGAGGTCCCGACGCTGGGCCGGCTCGCCGTCCACAACGCCCTGGCGGCGGTTGCGGCCGGCCTCGCGGCGGGCGTCCCGCTCGACGCGATCGGCACGGCCCTGGCCCGCGGCTGGAGCGCGCCGCACCGAGCCCAGCTCGTCCATGCCGGCGACGTCACGATCGTCGACGACAGCTACAACGCCTCGCCTGCGTCGGTCGCCGCTGCGCTCGAGATTCTCGCGGGCCTGCCCGGCCGGCGGGTCGCGGTCCTGGGCGAGATGCTCGAGCTCGGGTCCGACCACGAGGACGGCCACCGACGCACCGGCGAGGCCGCGGCGGCGGTGGCGGACGAGCTCGTCGTCGTCGGAGAGGGCGCAGCCCCGATTGCGAGCGGCGCCCGCGCGGCGGGCATGACGGCCGATCGCGTGACGCTCGCCCCCGACCGCGACGCGGCGCGGGACCGACTGGTCGGGATGCTCCGACCCGGCGACGTCGTCCTCGTCAAGGCGTCGCGCGGGATCGAGCTCGACGTCCTCGTCGATGAGCTCGTCGCCGCGCTGGGCGGAGCCGCCGCGTGACGGTCGAGCTCATCCAGGGCCTGCTCCTCGCCTTCGCGATCGTCGTGATCCTGATGCCGCCCTACATCCGGCTCCTGCGGGCGACCGGGTTCACGAAGCAGATCCGGATCGAGGGCCCCGACACCCACCAGGTCAAGCACGGGACGCCGACCATGGGCGGGGCCCTGCTGATCGCGGTGATCCTCGCCCTCTACCTGCTCCTGCGGTTCCCGCCCGAGGGTGGCATCTACGCCCCGCTCGCGGCACTCGCCGGCGTCGGCATCCTCGGTGCGTTCGACGACTACCTGAACGCGAAGACCGGGGAAGGGATCCGCGTCCGCCAGAAGCTGCTGTGGCAGGTCGTGTTCGCATTCGCCGCCGCGTTCATGATCCAGCGGACGTACCAGATCGACCAGATCGCGGTCCCGTTCGTCGGCCCGGTGATGATCAGCCCGCCGATCTACGTCCTGTTCGCGGCGTTCGCGATCATCGCCGCGAGCAACGGCGTGAACATCACCGACGGCCTCGACGGGCTCGCCGGCGGGACCCTCGTCTTCGCGTTCGTCGCCTTCCTCCTCGTCGCGCTGCTGAACGTGCCCGCCCAGCCGAACCTGGCCTTCCTCTGCGCCCTGATCATCGGCGCGCTGCTCGGCTTCCTGTGGTTCAACGTCCACCCGGCCCAGATCTTCATGGGCGACTCGGGCTCCTTGTCGCTCGGGGCGACGCTCGCCGTGATCGCCCTGATCACCGGTCAGATTCTCGTCCTGCCGCTGATCGGGCTGATCTTCGTGATCGAGACGGCGTCGGACATCATCCAGATCGGCTTCTTCAAGGCGAGCGGCGGCCGACGCGTCTTCCGGATGGCGCCGCTCCACCACCACTTCGAGCTGGCCGGCTGGGACGAGGAGAAGATCACCCTTCGGTTCTGGATTGTCGGCATCCTCGCCGGCCTCCTCGGCGTGACGCTGTTCCTCGCCTCGATCCAGAAGCTGCCGTGACGACGATGACCGCCCCGCGGACGATCGACCCGGACGAGCTGACGATCGCGACGGTGAAGGAGGGCGCGCTGCGCGAGCGGCCGGTGACGGTGCTCGGCTTGGCCCGAAGCGGGATCGCCCTCGCCCGGTTCCTCGTCGACGCGGGCGCTCGGGTGACCGTCTACGACGCGCGCCCGGCGGGCGAGCTGGCGGAAGCGCTGGAGGCCCTCGGACGTCGTTCGGTCGAGCTCCTGGCGGGGCCCGATCTCGATCCCGCGACGGCCTGGCGCGACGCGGCCCTCGTGACGACCTCACCGTCGATCAACCCCGACTACCCGACGACGGAGCCTCGCCTCCGACAAGCGCTCCGGGCCTTGGTCGCAGCGCGTGGATCGGGCGATCCGGCCGCCCCGGCGATCGTCTCCGAGGCGGACCTGTTCCTCCGTCTCTGCCCGGCCCCGACGATCGGGGTCACCGGGACGAAGGGCAAGACGACGACGTCGTCGCTCATCGCGGCGGTCCTCGACGGCGAGCCGGGCCATCCGGTCGTCCTGGGCGGGAACATCGGGATCCCGCTCGTCGAGCGGCTGCCGGAGCTGACCCCGGACCACCGGGTCGTGATCGAGCTGAGCGAGCTCCAGCTGCCGACCCTGTCCCGCGGCACGACCGTCGCGGTCTACACGAACGTCACCTCGGATCACCTCGACCGCCACGGCTCCCTCGAGGGCTATCGCGCGGCGAAGCATCGGCTCGCGGAGCTCGTGGATCCGGCCGGGGCCCTGATCCTGAACGGCGACGACCCGGTCGTCGCGGGCTACGCCGCCGACGCCCGGGCGCGAGTGACCGAGTACCGGATCGGGCCGCCGCCGCGGGGCGGCGTGGGCGTCGTCGACGATCGGATCATTGGTGACGGTGGGGTCGACGTCATGGCGGTCGACGAGCTTCGGATCCCGGGCCGTCACAACCTCTCCAACGCGCTTGCGGCCGTCGCGACCGCGCTCCACTTCGGGGTCCGGCCCGAGGCGATCCGTCGGGCGGCGGCCGCGTTCACCGGCGTCGAGCATCGCCTGGAGCCCGTCGCCGAAGTCGACGGCGTGCGCTTCGTCAACGACTCGCAGGGCACCCAGCCCGACGCGGTGATCGCCGCCCTCCACGCCTTCGAGCCGCCGATCGTGCTGATCGCCGGCGGTCGCGACAAGGACATCGACCTCTCGGCGCTCGGTCCGGTCGTCGCTGAACGAGTGACCGCCGCCGTCCTGATCGGGGAGAGCGGGCCGGCTCTCGAGCGGCAGTTCCGGGCCTCCGGGCTGCGCCAGGCCGAGCAGGCGGACACGCTCGAGGCGGCCGTCCGGCGGGCCGATGCCATCGCCCGCGAGCGGCTCGGTCCAGCGGTGCCCGCGCCGGTGACCGTCCTCCTCAGCCCGGCCGCCGCCAGCTTCGACATGTTCGTCGACTACGCCGCCCGGGGACGGGCATTCAAGGACATCGTGGCGACGATCGCCGCCGAGCATCAGACAGGGAGGACTCGATGACCGACGCGCTTCGACCCCGATCGCGGGCCGCAGTCGGACGCTCGATCGAGGCCGACCGGGGCCCGATCGACCGCGGGGCTGGGGCGCGGCGGGCCCCCGACGGCGTCGCCGGCGCGACCCGGACGCCGGCCCGCCAGCGGGCGACGGCCCTGAACCGGGAGCGCCACCAGGCCGACTACGCGATCCTCGTCATCGTCGTCGCGCTGACGGCCGCCGGCATCTTGATGGTCTACTCGAGCTCGGCCATGAAGGCCTACCTGGCGACGGACGACACGCTCACGATCGTCGGACCGCAGATCGGCTGGGCGGCGCTCGGGATGGTCGCCCTCGCGGCGATGATGCGGGTCGACTACCGCTACCTGCGGCTGATCTCCGTCCCGTTCTACGTCGTCGCCCTCGGTCTCCTCGTCCTCGTCTTCGTCCCGGGCCTCAACGTCGTCGTCGGCGGCTCGGCCCGCTGGCTGAAGCTGCCGGTCCTGCCGGCTCTCCACCCTGCCGAGATCGCCAAGCTTGCCCTGATCGTCTACCTCGCCCACTGGTTCGCGAAGCGCGGGACGCGGGTCAAGGGGTTCTGGTCGGGGACGATCCCGTTCCTCGTGATCCTGGCCCCGATGGTCGCCCTCGTCTTCAAGGAACCCGACCTCGGGACGACGATGGTGATCGGCCTGACCGGGCTGACGATGTTCTTCGTCGCCGGTGGGAGCCTCATCCACGTCGCGGCGATCGGGTTCGCCGCCCTCGTGGCGGTCGTGGCCGTCGGCCTCCGGGCGTACCAGCTCACCCGGATCCGGACCTGGCTCGATCCGTGGTCCGACCCCCTTGGAACAGGCTTCCACACCATCCAGGGACTGCTCGCGCTGGGGCTGGGCGGAATCCTCGGGGCAGGCCTGGGCGAAAGCCGCCTCGCCGGCGGCCTGTTCCTGCCGAACGCCAGCAACGACTACATCTTTGCGATCATCGGCGAGGAGTTCGGACTGATCGGGGCGGGTCTCGTGATCCTCTTGTTCGTCGGCCTGGCCTACTCTGGGATCCGCGTGTCGCTCCGAGCGCCCGACACGTTCGGGGCGCTCCTCGCGGCCGGTATCACGGCCTGGCTGTGCATCCAGGCGTTCATCAACATCGGCGTCGTCGTCGCCCTCATCCCGGTGACCGGCATCACGCTGCCGTTCATCAGCGCCGGCGGATCGTCGCTGACCATCAGCCTCGCGGCCGTCGGCATCCTCCTGTCGATCTCCCGCGAGACCATCGAACGAGGAGCCTGGAACGATGCGGCTGCTGATCGCGGCGGGCGGAACGGGCGGGCACATCTACCCGGCCCTCGCCGTGGCACGCTCCTTCCGCGAGCGGCCCGATCGACCGAGCGCGCCTGATCTCGTCTGGGTCGGCGGGCATCGTGGCCTCGAGGCGGACCTCGTTCGGGACGCGGGAATCCGCTGCCGGCGGCTGGCGCTGCGCTCGTTACGGACCGTCGACGTGTCCGTCCACGCCGTCCTCGACCCGATCCGCCTGGCCGCGTCTGTGCCGCAGGCCGCGGCCATCCTCGCCGCCGAACGGCCGGCCGCGATCCTGACCACCGGCGGGTACGTGGCCGTGCCGGTCCTGCTTGCGGCGGCGCCGATGCGGATCCCCGTCGTGCTGTGGGAGGGCAACGCCGTCCCGGGCCGGGCCGTCCGGGCGACGGCCCGGCTGGCCAACGCCCTGGCGGTCTCGTACGAATCGGCCGGGCGAGCGCTCGCGTCGGCCCGCGTCCCGACCTACCTGACCGGCACGCCGATCCGCGACGTCACCGCGATCTCCCGCGACGAGGCTCGCTCGCGGCTCGACCTGCCGGCCGATCGCCCCACGATCCTGATCTTCGGCGGCTCGCAGGCGGTCCGTCGGTTCAACGCCGCCGTCGCGGCGGCGCTGCCACGCCTCGTCGAGCGGGTGACGGTCGTCCATGTCACCGGGGAGAGCGCCTATGCGGCGGCACTGACCGAACGCGAGAAGCTGCCCGCCGACGCCCGTGGGCGCTACCGGCCGTATCCGTTCCTGCGCGACGACATGCTCGCCGCCCTCGTCGCGACCGATCTGGTCGTGGGCCGGGCCGGCTCGTCGACGCTGGCCGAGGTGGCGGCGCTCGGGATCCCGTCGGTCATCGTGCCGTACCCGCACGCCGGCGCCCACCAGGGCGCGAACGCGGCGATCCTCGCCGAGGCGGGCGCCGCTCGGATCGTCCCCGACGAGGCGTTCGACGCCGATGCCCTCGTCGCGGCGACCGATCTCCTGTTCAACGAGCCCGCTCGGGCGGCGATGGCCGAGGCGGCCCTGCGGCTCGGCCGGCCGGGTGCCGCCGAGGCCGTCGCGGCGCTCGTCATCGCGCTGGCCGAGCGTCGCCCGCTGCCCGCGGTCGAGACCATCGAGGCGATCGCCCGAGGCCGGGCGGCGTGACCGCCGCGACCACGCCGTTCGACGCCGTCGCCGTCGGGTCGGCGATCCAGCGGCGGATCGGGGTGAAGACGTCGCGGGACGAGCCACTTGCCCGGTTCACGACCATGCGCGTCGGCGGCCCGGCCGACCTGTTCGCGACGATCCACAACGTCCACGAGCTGCGGGCGATCGTCCGGTTCGCCCGGTCGCGCGGGATCCCGCTCACGCTCCTCGGACGGGGCAGCGACGTCGTCATTGCCGACGCGGGGATCCGTGGCCTCGTCGTCCAGAACCGGGCCGAGGGCTCGCGGATCGACGGGGACCGCTACGTCGCCGAGTCCGGCATGCCGATGGCCCGGGCGGCGACCGAGACCCAGAAGGCGGGTTTGACCGGGCTCGAGTTCGGGCTCGCCATCCCGGGCACCGTCGGCGGCGCCGTCTGGGCCAACGCCGGCGCCCACGACAGCGACGTCGCGGCGATCCTCGACTCGGCGCGGGTCCTCCTCGACGACGGCTCCGAGGCGGACCTGACCGCGGCCGACCTCGATCTCCGCTACCGCGACAGCCGCCTCAAGCATCACCCGGGCGAGGTCGTCCTGGAGGCGACGTTCCGGCTCGCGCCGGCGCAGCCCGAGGAGATCGCCGCCCGCCTCGACGAGATCCGCCGCTGGCGGCGCGATCACCAGCCCCTCGGGATCCCGTCGGCCGGGTCGACGTTCCGCAACCCCGACGGCGATTCGGCCGGTCGCCTGATCGATTCCATCGGCTGGAAGGGCCGGACCCAGGGGGGCGCGACCGTGTCGGACAAGCACGCGAACTTCATCGTCAACGACCGGAAGGGCAGCGCCGCCGACGTCCGGACGCTGGTCGACGAGGTCGCCGCGGCCGTCGAGCGGGAGACTGGCGTCCGCCTCGAGCCCGAGGTCGTCTTCCTCGGCGACTGGGACCGCGAGGCTGGTCCGTGAGCGCGGCGCCCGGCCACCCACCGATCGTCGTCCTGCTCGGTGGGCCATCCGCGGAGCACGACGTCTCGGTCGTCTCCGGCACGGCGATCGCGGATGCGCTCCGCGACCGCGGCGACGATGTCCGCGAGGTCCTGATCGACCTCGCCGGGGGCTGGTGGTGGCTGCCGCGCGACCATCGCCGCGGCGAGCGACCGCCGGCCGGCTACGACGACCCGTCGACGCTCGGTGCGGAGGGCCCGCTGCCGGCCGGCGCGGCGGTCGACCGGATCGCGGCGGGCCGGCCCCAGCCGCTGGTCTTCATCGCGCTCCACGGTCCGTTCGGGGAGGACGGCACAGTCCAGGCGATGCTCGAGGCGGTCGGGCTGGCGTACACCGGATCGGGGGTGACAGCGTCGGCCCTGGGCATGGACAAGGCGGTCTTCAAGCGGCTCGCGCGCGGGATCGGCCTGCCGGTCGTCGACTGGCTCGAGGTCCGGGCGGCTCGCTGGCGGAGCGATCCCGCGGCCGTGCTCGCCGAGCTCGAGGCGTTCGGGCGCGGGACCGAGACCGAGCGGCTGATGGTGAAGCCGGCGAACCTCGGTTCGTCGGTCGGGATCACCCTCGTCCACGATCCGTCCGAGCTGCCCGCCGCGCTCGACCTCGCCTTCCGCCACGACGAGGTCGCCCTGGCCGAGGCGTATCTCGCGGGCGCCCGCGACCTCGAGGTCAGCGTCATCGGCAACGACCACGCCCGGCTGGAGCTGTACGGCCCAGGCGAGATCCTCGCCGGCCACGAGTTCTACGACTATGAGGCCAAGTACACGCCCGGGCTGTCGGAGACGACGGTCCGGGCCGAGATCCCGGCAAAGATGCGGGCGACGATCCTCAAGATCAGCCGCGACGCGTACCGGGCCATCGGCGCGGAGGGGTTCGCCAGGGTCGACTTCCTGGTCCGCGGCGACGACGTGTTCCTGTCCGAGATCAACACGATCCCCGGCTTCACCCCGATCAGCCTGTTCCCAACCCTCCCCGCCGATGGGAACTACACGTTCGGGGACGTCTGCGCCCGGGCAGTGGATCTCGCGCTCGAGCGCCACGCGGCACGAGCGCGTCGCCGGCTGACGCCGGCCGACCTGCCTCGATGACGAGGACCCGCCAGCCGTGACCGTGCGCCGGACCCGCTACCGGGCTGCCGCCGGGACGCCCCGCCGCCGGCCCCGGGTCCGGCGGGCCTCGGCCAGACTGACGCCGACCCGGGCCGGGGCGATCCTGGCCATGCTCGTCACCGCCGGCGCGACATACGGGCTGGCGGCGACGCCGGCCTTCGGGTTCGAGCGGCTCGAGATCAGCGGGGTGGTTCTGACCCCGGAGGCGGCGGTCCGCGACCAGGTCGCGGTGGAGTCCGGCACGAACCTGGTGGCCCTGACCACGCAGCCGATCGTCGACCGGCTCCGGACCATTCCATCCGTGGCCGACGCGACCGTGACCGTCCGCCTGCCGGATCTCCTCCAGATCGGGATCCACGAGCGCCGGGGGGTCGTGCTGTGGTCGGTCGGCTCGCACCGCTTCGCGGTCGACGAGGGCGGCGTCCTGTTCGCGGACCTGGCCGACGGCGCGCCCGATGCCGTCGCCGCCCTGCCCGTCGTCGTCGACCAGCGGGTGGCATCCGCCGGCCTCGCGGTCACGTCGGTCCTCGATCCCGTCGACCTCGACGCGGCCACCCGGTTGGGGTCGCTGACGCCGAACCAGATCGGCAGCCACGCCGGAGGCCTGACCGTGGCGGTGACCGACGAGAACGGGTTCACGATCACGACCGGCCCGAAGGGCTGGGTGGCGGTCTTCGGCTTCTACGGCCGGAGCCAGCGGACGCCGGCCCTGATCCCCGGCCAGGTCCAGCTCCTCACGAAGTTGCTGGCCGGCCGCGAGGACACCGTCCAGCGGGTCATCCTCGCCGACGATCACGACGGCACCTACATCCCCAAGCCGACGCCTCGGCCGTCGGCGTCGGCCAGGCCGTGAGCGGAGCGTGGCACGTGGGGTCGCCGTCGGGTAGCCTTGCCGAAACGCACCGGAGAGAGGGCGGCGAGGCGTGTTCCTACCCCTGGCGGGTCTCGTCGTTGGCGTCCTTGCCGGGCTCGTCCTCAACGTCAACGTCGGCTTCGAGTTCACCCGATACACGGCCGTGGCGATCCTCGCTGCGCTCGATTCGGTGCTCGGGGCGGTCCGGGCCGAGCTCGACGGCGTCTACGACAATCGGATCTTCATCAGCGGATTCATCACGAACGCGATCGTTGCGGTCATCCTCACCTTCATCGGTGACCGGCTCAGCCTCGACCTGTACCTCGTGGCGCTGATCAACTTCGGGTTCCGGATCTTCAACAACGTGGCGCTGATCCGGCGCCACTTCGTGTAGCGGCAGCGGCGAACGGAGGCACGGACGACGAACGTGGAGAGAGAAGCGGTCCTCGTCGGGATCGACGTGGGGACGTCGAAGGTGTGCACCCTGATCGGCGAGGTCAGCCGCGACGGCCGGATGACGATCATGGGCCATGGGACGGTGCCCTCGTCCGGACTGAAGAAGGGCGTCGTGGTCAACATCGACCAGACCGTCCGGTCGATCGCCGAATCCGTCGAGCGGGCGGAGCGCCTGTCCGGCTGGAAGATCGATCGCGCCTTCGTGGCGGTCGGCGGCCAGCACGTCGAGAGCCTGAACTCGCCCGGCCAGGTCGCCGTCAGCGGGCCCCGCAAGGAGGTCACCCGCGAGGACGTCAACCGCGCGGTCGAGGTCGCCCGCGCCGTGTCGATCCCGTCGAGCCAGGTCGTCCTCCACGTCGAGCGACGTGGCTTCAAGGTCGACGGCCAGGAGGGCGTCAAGGACCCGCTCGGGATGAGCGCCCTCCGCCTCGAGGTCGAGGTCCACATCGTCAGCGCCGCCGCGACTGCCGTCCAGAACCTGTCGAAGTGCGTCAACGCGGCGGGCGTGAAGATCGACGAGCTCGTGGCCTCCGCGCTCGCCTCGTCCGACAGCGTCCTGACCGACACCGAGAAGGAGCTGGGCGTCGCCGTCGCCGACATCGGGGCAGGGACGATCGACCTGTCGATGTTCGTCGACGGATCGCCGTTCCGGACTGCCGTCCTGCCGATCGGCGGGAACAACGTCACGAACGACGTGGCGCTCGGCCTGAAGACGAGCCTCCAGGTCGCCGAGGAGCTCAAGATCTCCCACGGGACGTGCAACCTCGCGGCGGTCGACGACGATGAAGAGATCACCGTCACCGTGCTCGGCGAGGACGCCGGCCGGACGATCCGCCGCCGCGAGGCGTGCGAGATCATCGAGGCCCGGATGCGCGAGACCTTCGAGCTGCTTCGGGAGGAGATGCGTCGGGGCGGCCCGGGGATGATGCCGGCGGGCATCATCCTGACCGGTGGCGCGGCGCAGCTCGCGGGCACGGCCGAGCTGGGTCGTGAGGTCCTGGGGATGCCGGTCCGGATCGCCGGCCCGACGGGCATCGGCGGCCTCGTCGACACGCTCCTGAACCCGAGCTACTCGACGGCCGTCGGGCTGCTGTTGTGGGGCGCCGGTGCGATCGACGGCGATGAGCCGATGCGCTACGAGTCGGCGCCGGCGATGGGTGGCCTGGGCCGCATCCGCGACGCGCTACGGAGCATTTTTCCCTAGGTTCTGTCAATGACGTCGGCGCGCATCCAGGTTCACACCGGGTCCGAGCGCGGCTTCACCGATCTGACGCCGGCCTGCCGGCGGTTCGTCGTCGAGCACGGTGGAGGAGGGGACGGGCTCCTGTCGGTGTTCGTGCCGCACGCCACGGCCGGCGTGGTCGTCATGGAGCTGGGCGCCGGCTCCGACGATGACGCGCTCAACGCCTTGGATCGCCTGCTGCCGCGCGACGACCGCTGGCGCCATCGCCACGGCTCGCCCGGCCACGGCGCCAACCACGTCGTGCCGCTGCTCGCTGGCCCGTCGCTGACCGTGCCGGTCATCGCCGGGGAGCTGGCCCTCGGGACGTGGCAGTCGATCGCGCTGCTCGATCCGAATCCGGACAACGCCCAGCGAACGGTGATCTTGAGCTTTCTGGCGGGTTGACGGCGGTCTGGCGCGGCGCCGTCAGCTTCGGCGGCGCGCGCCTCGGGCAGGGATGAGGAGCGCGCCGGCGGCCAGCAGTCCGACGACGAACCCGAGCACGAGGGCCGGCCCGCGCCGCTCGGCGGGACCGGCGAGGACCGGCCCTGCCTGGTCCGTCGGCGGCGGCGTCACATGCGTGCCGGAGCCCGCGCCGGAGTTCGGCCGGGGCGTCGCGGTGGTCCCGCAGACCTCGCCGAGGAGCGTCGTCGTCGCGACCAGCTGGACGGGGGCCGGCGGCTCGACCGCACCCTCCAGGGTCAGCGACCGCGCGTCGGACACGGCGACGCCGAACGTCTGGCTGCAGCTGTCGCCGATCCGCTGGATCTCCTCGCCGGCCGGCGTCTTGATCGTCAGCGTCGCCGGCGCCTCGGCCGTGCCCCACGGGTAGATCGGGGCGGTGAACGAGCCGTCGGCGGCGGTCGTGACCGATGACCCGGCCAGACCGCCGTCCGGCGGCTGCTCCTCGGAGATCACGAGGTGGACCCCGGCGAGCGCGGCGCCGTGCACGTCGGCGAGGCTGCCGCTGAGGGCCAGGGTCGCCGGCGGATCGACCGCCAGCACCGACGAGATGCCCGTCGTGCCGGCCGCCGGACGGCGGTCT
>Ga0207646_10000469_pt1 | contig 53872 bp, 39 predicted proteins | sample KBSK5502metaG_FD_184343 | JGI IMG/M metagenome (GOLD analysis project Ga0207646, IMG submission 184343) | Corn, switchgrass and miscanthus rhizosphere microbial communities from Kellogg Biological Station, Michigan, USA - KBS K5-50-2 metaG... | ecosystem: Host-associated > Plants > Roots >...
AGCTACATTGCCAGTCAAGGGTGAGATGCGGCGCTTCATCCACGAGGCTGAAGACCTCTTGGTTTTCGCGCCGGACCTTTAATAAACAAGCGAATGACAGAAACGACACATTTTATAAGGAGTTGGTTACGCTTAAAAGAAGCTATGCAACTATAGAATGCATCCCACTTATTACCGATATACAAATGCGCAATGCGACTCTACGAGACCTCATTAAAAATAATTTTTCGGAGAAGCAATAACCTTCCCCCATCGTAAACAAAGCGGAGCCGTTGCGAATCCTGCTCAGGAGGAGCGCCTGCAGGCTTGTGATCCACGTCATACTTCCTTGCGGTATCTCTGCTGTGCGCTTGTCCTGGTCGTTGTGCCTCGCTCGGTCACCTGCCCAAGAACGAGAAAATTCGCAAAGGTTGCATCGTTGCCGACCGAGACTCCCGAATGGGAGATGCCCGCATCTTCTCCCTGCAGTATGTTCACCTGCAAAGCTTTCAGGTGCTTCTGGAGCTTCCTGAGATCGGTCCCATAGTGCAAATCACCGAAGGCTTCAGGGGTCCAATGATATCTGTGCGTGTGCGCATCGATGATGAGCACGTAGCCACCGGGGCGCACCACGCGACATAGTTCAGCCACGGCGTTTCGAGGACTTACTACGTGATGCAGGAGCATATGACACATCGCGACATCGACGGAAGCCGTTGTGAGTGGGAGGCGCTCGGCCATGCCCTCGCGGAATGAGACATGCTGAAAGCCGGCCTGGGCCATCTTCTCTCCAGCACGTGTGAGCATGGCGGGCGTGCAATCCACGCCGATCACCTCCCCCACAAGCGGAGCCATCATCCCTGCAAGGTAGCCTGTACCTGTGCCCACGTCGAGGGCAGTCACACCTTGATGCCAGGGCAGAAGCCTGGTGAGCCGTTCCTGGAGCTCGGCCTCGTAGGCGCTCGCGACATAGGCATCCCAGGCGGGTGCGATCCGCTCAAAATAGTCCCGTTCGTGCGTTTCAAGCTGTCGCAATTGCTCCTCTGGCGAGGCCGTGAGATTGAAGCGAATCAAGGCATCAAGGTGCTCAAAAATCTCTTCGTCGGAGGGAAGAAGGTCTTTGAAACGCCGCCGGTGGTACTCCTTTTGGAGGAGCTTGCGGGCCCGCCATAACTCGGTTGAGAGCACAGGTTCCGTTGTTCCGGTACGCAGGGCGATCTCCTGGAGAGGCAAGCGCTCGATTTCCCGCCAGTAGAGCAGACGCTGGTATTTTTCTGGCAGGGTTTGGAAGGTCTCCACGATGATTTGAAGCATATCTTCGCGTTCGAGCAGTGTCCTGAACGTTGTGGCGTCGCTGGCGAGCATGGCTACCTCATGTGAATGGAGAGGAAGATTCGCTGCTCGTGCCGTTTGTTGATGACGGTAGGTATCGATCAACAGGTTCTTGGCAACACGCATGAGCCATCGCTGTGGATGTTTAAGACTTGTGCCTGATGCGAGCGTCAGGAGGAGACGCAAAAACACTTCATGGCAGAGATCCCAGGAAGTTTCTCGATCAGCAAGATGATCCGCAAAGAAACTCACGATATCTTTGTGATACAGGGCATAGAGCGTCTCAACAGAGTTTGTGAGAGTATCTATCATCCATTACACCTCCTTCATTTCTCTGTTTTAATAGACGTTCTGCCCTGGTTGATCTCAACATCAAACCAAAGTGCAGTGCAATAAAACGCTCTATTGTCCAGGGCTATTCCAAGAAAGAGATTTTTAGCATACAATCATCATAACAGGTGTTACTAGCCCGCCGGATGCGGGATAATTTGTCAATTGGCTACATGTAAAGGAGCAAAAGATGGACAGCGCTCAAGTAAAAAACAGCGTTGGCATCTGGGCATTTGGACCCAATGCCACACGTTTCGTACCGGGAGGCTACCACCCAGAGGTAGTTCACGAAGACATGGTGACGCGCACACGTCGCGTTGTCGCTGGCCTGGCCGACATTGTCGATGGCCTGGAATACCACTATCCTGGCGAAATCAACGAAGACATCGTTGACGCAATCAAAGCAGCGCTAGGGCCGATGGATATCTACTGCCTCGCCGCCGGCCTGCATCCCGATGCGACCTACAAGCTGGGAGCCTTTATCAACCCTGACCCTGCGGTGCGCCGCAAGGGCATAGAAACGCTCAAACGCGGGGTAGAGCTTGCTGCTGCCCTTGGAGCACATTTCATCATCTGGCCTGGCGCGGAAGGCTACAACTATAACTTCCAGCGCGATTACGCTCAGACCTGGGATTGGTTCGTAGGCGGAGTAGGCGAAGTTGTCGCACACGCCGCCTCCAAGGGCGTAACCGTCTTCCTGGAGCATAAAAATAGTGAGCCTGCTATGAACATCCTGATGCGCAATATCTCCGCTACCCTCTATACTATTGATCGCGTGCGGCGCCTGGGCGTTGATACTTCGCGTCTGCAGGTCAACATGGATTGGCAGCACCTGATCATGAACGGCGAGAACCTGGCAGAGTACGCCGCCCTGCTGCATAGCGAGGGCAAACTCGGCCACCAGCATGCGAACTCGGGTTGGGGCACATTCGATGATGATAACATGGTCGGCGCCGCCTTTTTCATGCAAACCCTCGAACTGGCCATGACCCTGCAGGACGTCGACTACGGTGCTCAGGGCCAGCGCATCGGCTACGACCTCTACCCGTACACCGAGGACCAGGTGGCGGCAGTGCGCCGCTCTGTGCTGCAGTGGGCATTTATTGACGACCTTGCACGCAAGATCGACCGCGAGGCACTGGCGGAGTCTCGTTCTCACGCCGACGCTGTCGAGGGCTATCGCATCGTTTATGAGGCAATGGGCCTGGATAAGGCGTATACTGAGCGCATTATTTCACAGCGTAAACGAGGCTAGAGGAAAGCCTTGAAGAGAGACAGGAGGCAGATTCTCCGTAGGGGCGAGGGCGGATGATGGGGGGAAGCCACTCCTCACCACCCTCGCCCCCACGGATGTTAAGGAAGCATGAAACCAGATAAAGGGGCATAGATATGCAGGCACTTCTCGGCATCGATATTGGTACGACCGGCGTCAAAGCCGCACTCTTCGCGGCCAATGATGGACATGTGCTGTCATCGGCCTTTGTCGATTACCCCCTGTTTCATCCCCAGCCAGGCTGGGCGGAACAGAATCCTGAAGATTGGTGGCAGGCGACGCTTGCCGCTACACGTAGCTGCCTTGCGAACGGCGCACAACATGGTGTTACACCGGCAGACGTGCGCGGCGTCGGGCTTTCGGGTCAAATGCATGGCGTGGTGCTGCTGGATGAAACGTACAAGGTATTGCGACCATGCATCATCTGGGCAGACCAACGCAGCGAAGCCCAGTGCCGCTGGATGACTGAAAAGGTAGGCGCATCTCGCCTGATTGAGCTTGTCAGCAATCCCGCGCTGCCTGGATTCTCCGCTCCTAAAGCGCTGTGGGTACGCGACAACGAGCCTGAGATTTTTGCCCGCACGCGCACCATTATCCTGCCTAAAGACTATATCCGCTTTCGTCTGACAGGTATACTGGCTATGGAAATATCGGACGCAGCTGGAACATGCCTGCTAGATGTGAAACATGGCATCTGGTCACGCGAAGTCCTGGAGGCCATAGGCTTTGACCCCTCGCTCCTGCCGCCCGTTGTGGCCGCTGATGTCGTATGCGGCAGCATTACCGGTGAAGTTGCCGAACTGACCGGTCTGTTGCCCGGAACGCCCGTGGCCGGAGGAGGAGCCGATAACGCCTGCGGCGCTGTAGGCAATGGCGTGGTACGTCCTGGTCTGGCTCTTGTCTCAATCGGAACCAGCGGCGTCTTGCTTGCCTATGCCGCTACTCCTCAGGTGGATGTTTCCGGACCCGTTCCGCGGGTACATACCTTCAATCATGCCGTGCCGGGTGCCTGGTATTTGATGGGGGTGACCCAGGGCGCGGGCCTCTCGCTGCGCTGGGTACGGGATAACATTGGCCTCCCCGAAAGTGCCCTGGAGCGCTGGACAGGGTTCGATGCCTATGAACTACTGGTAAAAGAAGCCGAGGGTGTTCCCGCGGGCAGTGATGGCCTCACATTTTTACCTTATCTCCAGGGAGAACGCACACCGCATCTCGACGCTTATGCACGCGGAGGCTGGATTGGCCTTACAGCCAGCCATGACCGGCGCCATCTTATTCGCGCCGTCCTAGAGGGAGTCGCCTTTAGCCTGAAAGATTGCTATGCCATTCTCCGCGAGCAGGGTTTAGAGCTTGAACAGATGCGCGCCACCGGCGGCGGCGCAAAGAGCCACACCTGGCGGCAGATCATTGCCGATGTGCTCGGTGTCGAGTTAGTGACTACGAATGCCCAGGAGGGACCGGCTTTTGGTGCGGCGCTCCTGGCTGGTGTGGCCGGTGGAATATATGCTTCTGTACAACAGGCTTGCGAAGCAACGGTGCGCGTCGTAGACTATACCCGGCCTCGCCCGGAGTTCGAGGGCGCCTATACCCGGGCCTATGAGCAGTACCGCGAGCTCTATCCTGCCCTCAAGCCGATTTTCGGTAAGCACTTGTAGCCGCTACCGCAATCTTTCAGGGAGTGGTACGTTATTTAGATTAGACGAGTTATTTTCCGCACTCGTTAAGACTTATGTGTGTACAGGGGATCGGGTCATGGAAGCAGAATCCTCAATTAAGACCTCTTTAGAGCAGCCGGCGCAGGAAGTTGACCTGGAGCAACGATCAACATTGCTGATGGCTGCAGCACAAGAAAATGTAGAGCAGCAGCCAACGCAGGAAATAGACCTGGAGCAACAATCGACTTTGCTGATGGCTGCAGCGCAAAAAGACATTGAGCAGCAGCCGACGCAGGAAATAGCTGTAGAGCAGCACCACCCCGATCAGCAGGCAACGTTGCCAATGGCTTTTAAACCAGGCCGGCGCTTTAGCAGAGCACCACATATGCTTTTCCTCTTATGGCTGGGAGCGATTCTGATCGCCGGGTTGCTATTGGGAGCAGTTCTCACGGGACACACAACGGTAGGAGGCTGGCTGGCTCATGTTTTTACACACAACGCCGCGCCAACCGTTGTAGTGCCTGTGCAGCAGGTACCAATCGCGCCGACCCCCAGTCAAGCATCTTTGATAGACAGCGTCACGGTGGGTTTCATGGATGCCATGATGCATAAAGACTGGGGCCAGATGTGGTTGATGCTCGCCCCCGCTGCTCAACAGTTATGGCGGGGAGAAAATGATTTCATACACTTTGAACAGGCCAAATTTGGTTCACTAACATTGGTCTCATTTAAAGAAGCTGCTGCTCAGATGCAGCTCTCCTGGCTCGATCCCGAGACGACCCAGGTTTATCCAGACGTGGCGACACAGCAAGTCTCTCTCGCAGCTACTGCCCCGCGTGGGCTGCTTACCGGCCCTTCAAACGCTGCGCTGGATAGTGGCCTTTTCAACAACACGTTGTTTGCCCTGCTGCCAGATCATAGAAACTGGCTCGTGCTGGTTGCCGGTCCAGCGGACCAGGATGCACCTGTTCTCGTGCCAGCATCACCCCCGGCAACCAGACTCCTGGTTCCTATTTTCATGTATCACCATGTTTCTAACCAGCCGACAACGGATACTCTCGACTATAACCTGACGGTGACCACCACCGACTTCAATGCGCAGCTTACCTGGCTGCAGCAGCAAGGCTATCAGACTATCACCCTCACCGAACTTTTTGACGCGCTGTACTACGGGAAAGCACTGCCCGCGCATCCAATGATACTTACCTTTGATGATGGCTACGAAGATATGTACACGGATGCCTTACCAACATTGCTGGCTCACCACTATCGCGGCGTATTTTTTATCATTACAGGCATGATCAGTGGACGTTACCTGACCTGGGATCAGATACGCGTGCTCGAGAGCTATGGCATGCAGATAGGCTCGCATACCACACATCATATCAATGTGGGGCAACCGCCAGCATGGACTACTACGCAGAAAGAGTTGGTTGTTTCCCAAGCAACGCTTCAATTCCAGCTCGGGCAGCCCATCCAATTCTTCTGCTACCCCACAGGTGAGCCTTTTCATCACGATTCTGTCTATGAACAGCAGATAGTGCTGGCCGATCTCCTCGCAGATGGTTATATAGGGGCTTTGCTTGACCCCTTTACGTTTGATTCTGCTATCCAGGATGCGCAGACCCCCTATCAATTACCGCGCATACGTGTAAGTGGTGGCGAAAGCCTGCAAGCGTATATGGGCATTCTAAATGTCACGCTGCAGTACGGAGCCAGAACACTGGCTTATAATTGATACCCACATCCCTCAAATTTGCGACGTTCACCTGAAAATACCCCGGGTCTCCATACAAAGAACTATGGGGAAAAACCAAGCGGCCTCTCAAAGCCTCAGCTATACTTCGAGTAAGCGGTAGGAGCGTCTTTGCCGCTATCATGCATAGTCAAAGCGAGGTATGTTCTATGCTGCATGTTATGCTTGACCTCTACGGCTGCAGCCCCCATTTGCTGCAGAACGAGGGGTTTTTGCGACAGGTGCTTGACCAGTATCCCACGCGCATCGGGATGCAAAAGGTAGGACCGGTTGAACTGCGCTATATCAAGACGAGCAATCCCTTAGATGATGGTTATTCAGGTTTTGTCATTATCGCCACCAGCCACGTCAGCCTGCATGCCTGGGCGCCATATGGCATGGTCAATATCGATATCTTTTCCTGCGAAGATTTCGACGTTCCCAGCACAGTCGCCTTCGCACACCGCGTGTTCCAAACGGACGATATCGAGGTGCACGCGGTCGAACGTGCAACTCGTTCCCCTCGTATCTCCACCCGCCGAGCAATGCAATATTTCATGCAGCCCGAACTCACATAGGATTTCATTGTTGCCCTGGAGTAATGTAGATGAAACTAGCAGCAGGACTTGCCTTTTTGCTGAATACCATCCTCTTTGCCACCTATTACTCGGTGGCCAAGGAGGCCCTTACCCGTATCGACCCTATCGTTTTCTCTTTCTTCGAGATGATCACACTCGTGCCGGCTGCTCTCTGCATCATTATTTTCTCATGGAAAGATATAAGCGGTGCGGTCATTAAGCGCGGCGTCCTGCTGGGCAGTTGGCTGTGCGTGGCGCTGTTCACCATCGCTATCGCTCTCAAGTACACAAGCGCCACCGGCACCGCCTTCTTCCCCTCCCTCAACGGTTTTCTCGCCGCGCTAATCGCCTGGCTCTTCCTGCGCCACCCTGTCAAAAAGCTCACCTGGTTCGCGGGCGCTGTATCGGCGGTTGGCACGATTCTGCTCGTCATGAATTCGCCAATGGGTAACTGGCGCGGCTCCCTGATCGCATTTCTCGGTGGCGTCTTTTTCACCTGCTACGTATTTCTTGCAGACCATGAACAAAAAGATGAGATCGCCCCGTGGCCGCTCTTCGGTATAGAACTGCTGACGATGGCGCTGTGTGCCAATCTCATCGTGCTGCTTTTCGGCAACTGGCAAGCGGTGCATCCCTCGCTGCCTCACGATATCTGGGTGGTGCTTTATGTCGCAGGCGCGTGCACTTTCCTGCCGACGCTGATCACCGTACTCATGCAAAAGCACATTTCCCCGGTTACCGTCTCGTTTATTTACATCCTCGAGCCCATTCTAGGCGCTTTCATAGCCAATATCTACCTGCGCGAGATGCTGCCCATACAGGGTTATATGGGGGGTGCTCTGGTAGTCACAGGCGCAATTATCCATACCTGGACTACTGCGCGGCAGCCATCGGCTATGAAAGTGCCATCCGGGGAGGCGATCCAGGAATCATCCTGGGCATCGCAAATGCTCTCCGGCTTTGGAGACATCCAATCTCACCGGCAAGTAGGAACCGTCCCTTACTCTATTTCGCGTAAAGGAGAGAAGTCGCTGGTGCAGCGCCGCCGCAGAGACCGCCTGCAGCGCCTGGGTGTCATAGAGTTAGTAGAGTTAGAATGAGGTCACGATGAAGTTTAATGATGCTGGCGACTTTTGCATGCTCTACATTGAACCGGCGGACGAAAAACCGGCCCTGCTCGAATTCATTAGCGGGCAGAAAAAGCCCGTGGTCATCATGCTGCCGGTACAATCCAGGTCAACTATCGAAAGATCACTGTTTCAGCGTCCAGATGATTTTGGCGATCTCAAACATGTAAAACGCAAGCTCGATCTACCTATCATTTTTGTGATACCCGGCAATGAAAGCCTGCGGCAACTCGCCTCGCGCAACGGTTTTCCTGCCTACATCTCAATCGATGCGCTCGCCGACTCTGTAGCACAGGGTCACCTCTCGCTCTCACGCCAGCGCACCCTTACCAGGAAAACCTTGCCGCTCAGCCCACCTGTTCCTGAGCAGGGCATCGCTGCCAGGAGAACCGTTCCTCTTGCGCCCACACCTCCTGCTTTTCTACAAACCATCCCCAAAACCACCTCCTCTCCTCAACACGCGCCGGTGACAGGCAAGCGCCAGCGGCGCCTTCCCGTCGTGCTGTTTCTCGTGTCACTGCTGCTGGTAGGCGCCGCTGGCGCGACTGCTTACCTGTGGTACTTTCGCATCTTGCCTCCCGCTGCTGCATCCTTGCCCCAGCCTAAAATCGTAGGACAGATTAGTCTCTTGAGCAGCGAACAACTCAGCGAAAACGGCGACCAGGGCATCGACGACGAAGTGCAGATCGACCTGCATGGCCTCTCTACACCATCTCCCGGCAAAAGTTACTATGCCTGGCTGCTGGGTGATAAAAACCAGGCAGAGGCGAGGGCTGTCCTGCTTGGCAAGCTCGCAGTAAATCAAGGTAACGCCTACCTGCTCTATCCAGGTAACCAGCAGCACACGAACTTGCTGGCCTCTAACAGCCGCTTCCTGGTAACCGAGGAGGACGCGACTGTTACGCCTATCACACCCTCTCCTGATTACAGCGCCTGGCGCTACTACGGTGAATTTCCGCAGACGCCGGACCCCCTGGATAGCCACCACTTTAGCTTTCTTGACCACCTGCGCCACCTGCTGGCCGCGGATCCGCTGCTGGATGAGATGGAGCTGCCGGGCGGGCTTAGTAACTGGCTCTACCGAAACACCGGTAAGCTGTTGGAATGGACGGGCAGCGCGAGGGATCGCTGGGAAGAAGCCAAGGACCTGGGCTTTGTGCGCCGTCAGACCTTACGCACGCTGAGCTACCTCGATGGACTGGCATTTGTGCACCAGGATTTGCCTGCCGGTGCTACTCCGCCAGAAATTTCGCGGCTGGAAGCTGTCGGTTTGATCGATGTCAATGGCGCGAACCAGGTCCCGCCAAGTTACCTTGGCCACATTGTCTATCATCTTGGCGGGCTTGTAGAAGCTCCTGGCTCAACCCCGGATACACGCAAGAGTGCCGCTGCTATCATCGCGGCTATGAACAATGTCCAGCTCTGGCTGGAAAAGCTGCGCACCGACGCCAAACAGATCGTCGCCATGACCGACAATCAACTGGCCCAGCCTGCTGTCTTTGATCTGCTCAATGATATGGTAGTTCAGGCCAATCATGCCTATGCAGGCAATATTGATCCTGTCACCGGCGAAATGCTCCAGGGTGTCACCTGGATTCACGATCAACTGCAAACCCTGGCAACCCTTACTGTGACCCAGTATATCGCCGGTGTTTCGCCTCCCGAAATTGTACCCAATCCCAATAACGCTATAGCCTTTTCAACTGCATCTGAGGTAAAAAATAAATGAAAATACGCTGGCTTGTCACGTCTTTTCTATTTCTCTGCATATGCGGTGGCTTAATCGCCGGTCTCTTCTCTCGCTCGATAGAAGCCGCGCTGACCGCGCCATTAAGCGTTAAAACCAGTACTTCCTTGCCCGTGGCAACAGCGAAGCCCTCCATGCCGCCGACTGCCACGACAACCGGAGGAACTGCCCTGGCCCAGGATACTTTTCATCGTCCCAACCAGGTCTTCTGGGGAACAGCATCAGACGGGCGCCAGTGGACCGGTGATGCCAACAGCATCGAGGTCTTTTCGGTCACCGGCGGCGCAGGCCAGGTTGACCACGCGCAGGGTACGTTCAACGCCATTCTTGGGCCGATCAATACCAATCTCGAAGTGATTTTTAGCGGGGTGGTGAATCAATTCACCCAGAATGGCAGCGTCAACATGGGGGCAGTGCTCCGCTGGAGCGATGCCAACAACTGGTACAAAGCGCTCATTGACGGGAACAAACTGCAAATCTTGAAGCGTTTGAACGGAAAAACGACTTCGCTCGGCTCTACCCCATTCAGCGCTCGAGGTGGAACATCCTATACCCTGCGTTTCCGCGCCGTTGGGGCAGCTCTTTCTGTCAAAGCATGGCCAACCAACCAGCCCGAACCGAGCAACTGGATGCTCACGGAGATGGACACCGCTCTCTCAACCGGCTTTGGAGGGCTGCGCTTCCTCCTCCAGAACGACACGGTGATCAGGGTGACTTCATTTCACGAAACAACCATAAATAACCTGGTCTAATCATATGGGGCTAAACAGAAAGCTGGACAAGATGGTCAAAAAGATCCTGGAACAATTGCATACGGCATACATCGCCCACAGGTGGATGAGAATCGCCGCTTGTATCACACTACTGGCAGGCACTGTGCTGCTGTTATATATATCAGGCGGCTTCCCTCCCTGGGCCTGGCGCTTCTTGATCCAGGTACTGCCACAGTTGCCGCGTCTATGGGCAGCGCGAGGACTTCTCATGCTTATTCCACTCAGCGGTTTAGTGCTGCTCTCGGTGACATTACTCCTCGCCTGGGCAGCCTTTGCTTTCGCGTGCATCCGCCTGGTGCGTGGTTGGTGGCAGGAACGCCAGGAACTCCGGGGCTTCGACCAGGAATTATCGGAAGCGCAATACCTGTCGGAATCTACGCAGCAAGGTCTGAGCGTCAACCCTTTCTCGTCACGGCCCGAACTGGCTGTGGCTGGGGCTTATCCACAAGCGAGCGTCAACAGGACAACAGCAGCATACCCGCGTTCAAAATCCCCCGGCCTGGATGATATATCCATGGCGCACACTCAGGTTATGGGTGGAGCAAGTTCCACCCCTACGCGGCTTAGACAAGGGTTCGCAAATTCGGATAAGGCCAGGAGCAAGGGGGAGACTTCCCTTGAAAGCCATCCTGCCAACGAACTGCGTTCTAGCCTGCGGCTCAGGCAGGATGCAAGGAATTCCCTTGAAAGCCATCCTGCCAACGAACTGCGCTCTAGCCTGCGGCTCAGGCAGGATGCAAGGAATTCCCTGGATATAGGAACCGGCCTGGATGCCGGGATCAAACGCCGTGGCAGTCCAAACGAGGATAGCCTGCTTGCAGTTGAAAGTATCACCAGCTCTGTAACGGCTCCCTATCCATCGAGCCTGTTTATCATAGCCGACGGCATGGGAGGACATGGCAATGGGCAAGAGGCCAGCCAGCTGGCGATTCGCGCGATGAGGGAAAGTATCTTGATGACCTTACAGCTGGGCATAGAAGACGAAGCCCTCCCCGAACTCCTGTCGGAAGCAGTGCAGAGCGCCAACCGCAGTATCTACAAACGTAACCAGCAGCGGCACGCAGACATGGGTACGACAACCACAGCCGCCCTGCTCTGGGGCACGACTGCCTATATAGCGAACGTAGGTGATAGCCGTACCTACATCTATCGAGAAGTCGACGGACTGACGCAAGTCACCCAGGATCATTCAACCGTAGCTCGCCTGGTAAAGCGAGGAGCGATCAGCGCCGGTGATGTCTACACTCATCCCAAGCGCAACGAGATTTACCGCTCGCTGGGCAACCATCCAACCGTAGAGGTGGATACCTTCACCGTAGCGGTACAGCCGGGCGATATCCTGCTGCTCTGCTCTGACGGGCTATGGGAGATGGTACGCGACGCCGAAATCGAAGAGATTCTGAGATCGTCTGCTTCCTTTTGCTCACAGCTCTGCGCCATGCTTGTCCAGGCCGCGCTGAATCGCGGCGGCAAAGACAATATCAGCGTGATAGCGGTGGGTGTGAGAGAGGAATAATAGTTGCTAAAAATCTGGACAAATAGGGACATTTGCCCAAACTTCTAACCTTGACCTACGCCCGTTTACGAAACAGCCGACTGGGCGGGCGGTTGGACTACGGCCAACCGTGTTGTTGCTTCCACTCCTGATGCCTGCGCATCAGTAAGGCTTTGACCGCTTTCCTCTTCTTGCAGGCGCGCAGTTCCTCGTCTGCCAGGCGGTGCGCGATGTTGGCGGCCGCGTTGAGATCGGCGTGCGTGCTGTGGCCGCAGACCTTGCAGCAAAACGTTTGCTGGTTGGGTCGGTTGGCGCGGTCGACATAATGGCACACGCTGCACTCCTGGGAGGAATAGGCGCTCCTCACCCGGATGGCGGCGACTCCACGTTTGGCTGCGTTCCAGGCGATCTGTTTGGGAATATGCCCCAGGTTGGAGGCATACAAGTACGCATTCATGGCGCGCGCCTTGTACTTCATCGTCGCGACTGACAGGTGCTCGTAGGCGAACTGCACACCCTCGTGCTCGGCGAAGCACTGGTTCACTGCCCGGTTGATCTCCTGGCGCACGTGGCGGGCGAGACGCTGCCCGCTCCTGCTGCTGGTGGAGGGCAGCTTCTTGACCCCTTTCTTCTCCAGGCACTTGCGCAACTTCGCTTTACGTCTTCGTTTCTCTCGGTCGCGCTTCTGCCGCTCTCGCAGCTTGCCATGAAAGGTGCCGTAGTGCTTGCCATCGCTGGTGGTCAGGAAGTTGGCGATGCCCACGTCGATGCCGACTACCGGGGCCGATGGCGGCGTCTGTACCTTGACCTCTTCGTCATAGCTGAGCGTCAACCACCAGCCGTCTGTGCGCTTGTTGAGGGTCACGCTGCTATTGAGGGTCTTGCCTTTGAGGGCCTCGCGGTGATAGTCGGCCAGCTTGACGGGGATGAGTAACTGTTTGCGAAAGGCAAGGGTGCTGATCGTGAGCCAGTAGTCAAAGCTGGAGTCCTGGGACGGTTCGAGTTCGACGACGTTGACGTTGGCCTGGATGCAGACCTGCCTGAGCGTCGGGACGCTCCATTCTTTCCAGGTCGGTTCTGGCGCCTCTGCATCCGTTGCCCCTTCTACCCGCTGCTCGTGATAAACCAGCAGGTCGTCCACGTAGTCCTGGTAGGCCTGGGCGCGATTGGTCCGCCAGGACCTTGCGATGCCCGCCGCCTGCTGGATGGCGACGCGCTGCCAGCGTTCAGAGAGGGGCGTGGCGAAGAGGGGAGCACGGAGTTTATTGGGGCGCTCCTGGGTACAGAAGAGGGTCACGTACTGCTGGCAGAGCGAGAGGTACACCTGGGCGAGCTCGTCGAGGGCGGCCAGCTTGCCTCCATTGGCCGCTTCCAGCCGGATGCGGGTCACGGCTTTGGTGATCCGCTGTGGGTCGTATGGGCCTGCGCGACGACGGGTACGTTGCTTCATGGGTCAACCTCCTGGTCCCTCTTCGCTTTGTCTCTTGTACTTCTTCTTCGTGAGAGGGAAAGAGTCGGTAGTCTCCCCCTCTCACTCCTACGGCTCACGGTACGCTTTGCGTGGGACACGACACGCTGGGAGTCCGTTGCTGCTCATGCCGGTTCAAGCACACCTACTCCCACTCCGGCAGGTACCGCTCCATGCTGTCGTAGGAGGTGTAGCCCTCCGCGCGAAACCGCTTAACGAGGGCCTTAGCCTCTTCGACATCAGCAAAGCAGACGAATTTGCTCTGCAGTTTGATGTACCCCTGCTTGCCATGCATACAGCATCTTCCATCGGGGGTACTGTAGATGGTATAGTCCCGGTAGTACTCGTAGAACAGCGTAGAGAGCGCGTCTTCGTTGCCGGTGATCGGGTCGGTGTCATGCAGAGTGAGCCGCGTGCGCTCTATCGGTTCGACAGGTTGCGCGACCGTCAAAGGTGCTCGTGGCTGCCCGAAGGAGGAAGGCGCATGTTGTCTCGGCCTGCGCTGCTTTGGGAGGCGATGCGGGTTCCCGCGCTAAGCTCTCTGCATGGTTCGAGCTCCTGCGTGCCGTGAGGAAATCAAGTGCCGTCTTCTTGGCGACGCCTGCCTCTTTGGCAAGCAGCGGACTTGTAGGGCGTACCCTCCGCGATTCCAGGCGTGTCCACACCTCTTCCAGTTTCTGCTGGCGTCGCCTTGCCCGCATTTCTTTGAGCGTCTCAGTGCGGTGCAGGCGCAGGAACATGAGCGCGCAGCCCATGCCGACTCCTGTCGCCTGCGCAAGGGAGCGTCCCGTCACGATGACACCTTGCGCTTGTAAGTCGAGGCATCCGCGCAACATGGCGGCTTCCTGCTCCGGGGTGATGGTTTAGCGGTTGTGGGCATGAGGGTAGAGAATGCAGGGCTTGCCGTTCTTCCTGCCGAGGGTCGCCTTGCCTGTGGCCAGCGCTCGCAGTCGCGCGGGGGCGTGGCCTCTGCGGGGGTGAGAGGCGTAGCGTGCGGTTCTTCCAGGTCGTCGGTCTCGAACCATTCCATCTGCTCGTCCAGGCTGAGCAGGTGATCGAGCGCCTCGAACTGGGTGGCGTCTCCCTTCTCCCGCGCCCGTGTCCGTGCCCCGTGGTTGATTTTGATGAGGCCGGAGTTCTGGGTGGCAGCTTTCAATCGGCCCCGTATCCAGGCCGCAAAGTAACTCCTCTATTCGTCATCCTTTAGCGTGCCCATCTGCAGCGGCCCCGATGATGGCAATTGTCGTGATCCCGATACAGTCCTGATTCCTAACCTGGCTCTCAAAGGGGTCTGCGGCAGCGGTGTTTCCGCTTGCCTGGGCATGGGCACCTGCCGCGGAATGTCAGGCGCATTGTTTACCAGGGATTGCGACACGGGATGTTGTATTGGCACCGGACGCTGTGTGGCCTGTCCTTGCGTCAACGGGTGGGTCACGTGTCCACGTGTGGACGCCGGCGCGTTGTTTTTCAAGTGCATAGAGAGTAAGAGGCGGTTAATCTCAATAAACTCGTTGCATGACTCAGGCACAATAAAGGGAGCACCCGCCGCCTTTCGTTCAAAGGCGACGCTCAGTTCAGTCAAGGCACGAATCAGACGCTGCATATACACACTGGTATGACCCAGGCGCATCAGCCGCTCGGCCATCAGGTTCAGGCTGCCTGCCAGCGGCAGCAGCGCACCGCTTGCTAAATTGGCGCGCGCCCGCAAATTCCCGTTTGCCAACTGCGCCTGTACGTCCTTGAGATGCACGATCCCCCGTTCCAGCTCGGCGTTATGATCGGCGATCTGGCGTGCCTGCTCTTCGATACGTGTATTGGCTCGCTCAAGGTCCGCAAGCGCCTCAGCCTGCTGCCCTGCCAGGCGTGCGTTCTCCCACAGCGTAAAGAGCTGGCGAATGACGACAAGCGCTACCACCCCGACTGTTGCAAACAACAGCACGGGCCGGATCGCGAGCTGCGCGGGATTGGGAGATAGGACGTTGAGGGCCAGGGCGATGAAGAGCAGCGCTAACAGGATGTAGGGAACGAAGCGCGTAAAGCCAAACGAGTTGAGTGCCCTGGCATCCTCCATGCGTTCCCTTATGCGCTGCTCGATCTCTTGTGCAGGTGTAGCAGGCAAGAAACGGCGCAGGTAGGCCGCGACGCCGATGGTCATCAAGCCTATAGGCCAGCCCAGGTCGAGCCAGGTAGCCTCGACGTAGGTGCCCGCGTTATTCTGCACATTAAAAATGAAGTCGGAGAACACGAAAAAGCACAGCCCTAAACCAACCAGCAGCAGGCTTGTACGGCGTGCAGCCGCCTGGTATGTTCGTCCCTGGTTGCGCAGCAGCAGGAACACCACACAACTGAGTAGCGCTGTATCAGCTATGGGATAGTACAGGCCCAAAAATTTGGCGAGATTGGCCTCTCCGGGCATCTGTGCTAGCGAACCCAAAAGCAAATACCAGGCGATGGCCAGGATCGAGCCCATGGCAATCAGGCTGTCCATCAGCAGTAAGAAACGCTTGCCCCCCGTTTCAGATGATGGCTGCAGGAGGAGTCCGGCGAAGACCAGGATAGGAAAAGTGGAATAGCCGATATCTGCTGTGGATGGAAAAGGGGTCTGCCCAATCGCGACATAATAGCGCCAAAATGTCTCGCCAAAGCCCCACATCGCGATGCCCAGGCCAACCAGCATCCACCCCACCTGCTCATAGCCAATCCAGGGTTCAGTATGTTCTCTTTTCCGCATTGGCAATAGTACGCTCGAGAGTACCAGTGTGGCTCCGATGAACGCGCCGGTCAGGGGAGAGAATTGCCCCACGCGCAGCGCAAATAGACCACCAAGGTGCAGCACGACGATAACCACCATCGCCCCCGCTATCCAGGCCACCCCTCTGACAATTGTACGCCATAGAAAATGCATAACTACCTCCCATTCATACGATAGACGAAATACAACACCCCTCGCACTGGATCGATTGATAACCTCCTACACCTTGTGGAGTGTACATTCATGAGCTTTATACCATCTCCTAGTTCCCTTCCTGGCGGTCGCCTTCGGGTTTGTAACATTTGTAACACTTGTAACGGTTGTAACACTTGTAACAGTTGTGTCTGCTATGATTGTCTCCTTGTACGACCTAGCCGTGGTGGTCTTATACATGCCCTCGTATAAGACAGTATTTCCCATACCTGGAAGTCTTATACCGGTCTTCTCAAGACAAAAAGACTGGGTGTCACTACAGATCGAAAAGCATGTGGTATACAAATTTGTGCAAATTGCACTGGACAGTGTCCAAAATATGTGTTACACTTGTGCTTGGCCCTAAATTTTATGTGAACTATGTCTCGTTTAGCGCTTACTTGAGAGAGCAGCCAACATCCTTCCACTAAACACATCTCTGGGGGCATTAGCATGACTACATCCGCAAAGGGGATTACGCTGGGAGAACTCGGTCTGGATTCTGCTGTACAGGTATCCACTACAGAGCAGCACATTTCTCCCAACGAGGATACAGAAACCGCCAGTTCCGCTTCCGCGCAAAAGCTCTACGATATTCTCCAGGGTTTGCTTACAACCTTCTCGCCGGAGCACTCTCTCGATGAGATGCTGCGCTGCCTGGCAACATTGAGCCGCCAGGCAACCTCGATGGATCTCTGCGCGGTTATGCTGCTGGAATCTGCCAATGGTCAAATGACTATGCAGACTTCTTCGCCTGACCTGCATGAGCGTGGAGTGATCGTTGCCCCGCCTGGAATTGATCAGTATCTCTGGGCGAAGTTGAGCGATTTGAGCTATCCAGGTGAGCTGCCCGCGCTCAGCATTCATGAGCAAGAGCAGCTCAACCCTCTCAAGAACGTACAGTACGAGACCCTGCTGGTTGTCCCACTGATTGCGCACAACGACTGCATTGGCTTAATCAATTGCTATTCCAGCAAATGCCTCGACCTCTCTAACGGGGAGCGGCTCTTGCTCAGCATAATTGCCAGGCAGGCGTCCCTGGCAATACAGGATCGACTCCTCGCAGATGCGCCGGCGCAGGCAAATACGATCACTATGTTTTTCGATGATCTGCTCTCGGAAAAACCCAACGTCGAGGAGTCATTACGAGGCCGGGCCGCCGCGCTGGGCTGTGATCTTACCACCCCGCACGCTATGGTCAAGCTCGCAACCTTACAGATGCTCGCGAGCGATGAGCAGAGTGAACCTGATGCTAGCGCGGGGGAAAATCAGCTCGTCGCCTTCAATCGTACGACCAGGCAGACCAGGTATCGCATCCAGGATACTTATCCTGGCTCCCTCTTGTACGAGCGTGAAAACATCCTTCATTGCATCCTGCCCCTGGACAAAGATATTACCGGTGGGGGCCTGAATGCATGGCTGGATGAGCTTGTGCGACAGGTAGAAGGCGAGCAGCATATTCGCATGTTCGCAGGCGTGAGTAATATTTGCTATGATATTGCAGATTATCGACGTGGTTTCGCCGAAGCAGGTGAAGCCTTGTACATCGGACAATGCCTCGGCCTTCAATCAACAAGCATGCACTTCAACGAGCTTGGTGTTTACCGCTACCTCTACACCTTTGCTCGTGAGAACAGCCTGCGCGATCTCTATTTAGATCAAATTGTCGCGATTGCTCGTTACGACCAGGGGCATAAAAGATCAGAATTGCTGGACACTCTGGAGTTTTATCTTGAGCATGGAGGCAATATCAAAGATACATCCGAGCTGCTAGGAGTACACCGTAATACGCTGACACAGCGCATAGAACGCATACAATCACTGTGCACCATCAACGTCGATCAATACAATAACCGCCTGCCGCTGCTGGTTGCTATCAAAGTACACAAACTGCGCACTTCTGGCGGATAGCCTGCTACGCCTCCAGGCGTTTGCGTTCTGAGAGCATCATCAAAATGTAGCCGGTTTCCAGGATAGAAGAGATCTCAATCCTGAAAGCTCGCATCTTGAGGCGAGCCCGCGAGAGCACATTGCGCACCGGCCTCATCTCCTGGTCCCAGATACCCTCTACTTGCGCCTCGTGCAAACGTCTCCTGCTGCGTTCAATCGTTGCCTCGTTAACATTCCCGTGATTAAAACTTGCCAGCAACACCTCGTAAGGACAATAATGCGGGTATGCTTTCAGCAGCGGTAACAGCACGCACAGCTCAGTGGTCGTGAATTGCTGCTCCGCCAGTAAGTACGGGTAGAGATGAGTGGGGCTATTGGCAATCAAAGAGAGCGTACCTAAGGAGAGGTTCAAAGCCAGCATGTGGCCGTCAGGCAACAAACCATCGAGCGCAAAATGCAAGATATCGTCCTCGGCTGGCTGTACATGATAGACGGAGGTTTTCACTTTACGGAAAGATATCCTTTGCATGGCGTAACTCCTCTGTCTCGTTCGCGCATGATAGCTAAAAATTATCAATAAATTTACTATGATTGAGAAGTGCGTCCGTTGCTTGCTGTATCACCTCCTCTATGGGGTCCATCAAAAAGTCACGGGGGCGATGCAAGCATCCCCTCCCCTACGCGCGTGGGCACTTCTATACGCGATTTATGCGCAGCAGCGCGTTTATTTACTCGAACTCTACTATCCATAGCGCTCAAGCCGGTAATACTTGAAAATAGCTCCGGTGCATATATTTTTATTGAAATACATATTTATAGTACACAGAGTACACAACAAGCCCGCAAAAAGCAAGACCCTGGAGGAGGAAATCGGAGCAAACTCAAAAGCGCCAAAAAACGCAAGACTACGGTTTTGCGGCAGGTATGCCTGTGCCAGGGGTATTTACGATTCGAGGGCATATACAAGTATATCCGCCACCGTCTCACCGGTCCGCTGCCGATCCCACAGAATCATACGGTGCTCAATCCAGAAATCGGCCTCTACACACAGGTTGACCAGCGCAATCAATGCTGCAACCGCCTTTGGCTTTGCCTGGGGAGTAATTAGAATCTGCAAGAGCCGCGCTCGAATCACCTTCGCATACTCCAACTGATCCGCATCAGTGCCCAGGAGAGGCACCAGCCCAAACATATGTGAATATTGCTCTGCATCAAGCTGTTGTTGCCGGCGATGACATGCAGGACACCAGGTCTTGCCCAACACCCTCAGCGTCTCTTCCACTGCCGCCGGTGACATCGAACCGCGCAGGTAGATGATCTGTGTATGCGATTGGTCGTTATCACCGCAAACATAGGTAACAACGTACTCGGCGTCCTGCATGATGCACAAACTCACTTCTCGAGCGAAGCAAAGGATCTATGTCATGTGTGTCTTTGTCGATGTCAAATGGCAATAGTGACGAAGAATATGGGACGTAGTACTTTTTTCTCAGATTCATCTTGAGAGTTACTACTCAGAGACCAGCTATGATTAAATAATCTCGCCATTCTTATCGACCGCGAAGGTCCGCCGGCACTCAAGGCAGTGATACTGTTTATTGCCCTGCTGGTCCGTCCTGGGAACAGTCTCGGTCTGGACGTCCACAAGCAAAATAGCATACTTGTGACAAGCCGGGCACTGTTGATATCTGATGTGTTCAAGGTCTAGAGTAGGAAACCTGCCATTTAAAACGCCCATGTACTTCCCCCTCTGTATGGATTGACGTATCTTTTCCTGGATAATAAAAAAATTTGACACGATTGGTCAGAATCTGTGAGTGTTCCCGAAAAGTACGCGATGGCACCTGCTCCTTATGATTGCCGTACACAATAGCATTAAAACCGTTAAATGTCAACATTAAATGACTTATATGACGAAAAGTTCTAATGACAAATCGTTGACTTACCTGACACGGGCATAAGCGCCTCTTGTCGTGCGTTGTATTAGATACTAAGGCAAGGTTCAATTGTGAAGAAGAGTCCTTGACCGTTTGAACAGTCACACAGTGTCACCCCTTCGCTTCGCTCAAGGGCAGGCTCTGAGCCCATGCGCTTCGCTCAGGGGAAACTCCGCGAAGGGTCTGTCTCGATCAGCAGCGAGATCCTTCGCTGCGCTCAGGATGACAGGGCTGGATCTTGCTGGTGGTGAGGAACTGTCACGTGCATGTGAACCATGCCTAATGATCTTTTAAGGGTGGGGGAAGTAGGAGTGCGGAATATTCCTGATCTTTACTCTTTCTCTCGCCAAGGCGAGAGATTTGATATAGATATAACAGAAAGGCGGCCCTTTATGAGCCAGCAGCCACGGACCTGGCGGCAATTTCTAGCTGAAATCATCGCCAATTCTAAAGAAAAACAGCGCATTTCCAAGGAATTAGACGTAGGTCCAAGGACGCTGGAACGCTGGGTGCTAGGCTCGACCCCACGTTCCTCCCGTCTCATGCGCCAGTTAGTCGATACGCTTCCTCAACATCGAGAGCAACTTACAGAACTTATTCGCCGGGACTCACAATTCTCTAATTTCTCGCCTGTCCCCGTCTTGATCGACGAAACGCCCCGGGAATTAGCTGCCAGTTTTTACGCGCGAATTCTCGAAACGAATGCCAACATTGCCGCCAACCTGCGTTTCCAGGGAATCAGCACGCTGATCTTGCAGCAGTCACTGCAATTGCTCGACCCCGATCGTGTAGGCCTGCAGATCAGCGTTGTGCAATGCACACCCCCGGCAAGCGATCAGAAAGTGAGGAGTTTGCGCGAGCGTGTCAGGATGACCACCAGGTCGCGGGAAGAAGCGCCCGAGGAGCGGCTGCTGTACCTGGGCGCCGGTTCGCTCGAGGGCCATGTAGTCGCAAAGTGCCAGTTCGCCATCATCCAGGATGTGGAGAACCAGGAGCAGAGTTTCCTACCCATGTGCCAGCCGGGACCGGGCCAGCAGGGAAGCATTGCCGCCTACCCCATTCAACGCAGCGGGCGCGTAGCGGGCTGCTTTCACGCGGCATGTCCGCAAACCCATTTCTTCAGCAGGGCCCGCCAGGAGCTTCTCAAGAGTTATGCTTATCTCTTGGTGCTCGCATTTGACGAAGAGGAATTCTATGCAACCCGGGATATAGCTCTAGGCGTGATGCCCGAGCCAGCCGTGCAAAGCTCTTACATATCTAATTTTCGAGAACGCGTGGCAGTTACCATCACTGAAGCCCTCCGGGGCGGTCAGGCTTTATCGCTGCTCGAAGCAGAGCAAATCGTACAACAGCAGATAGAGACCGAGTTATTGAATCTCGCTGTGCGGACATAATGTATGGATTCCTCCCTGGTTTATGCCGGAGGCTTCTCTCCCGATACAGAGACTATGAACCAGTGGGCGCGAAAATCTTTCTGGATCATCTCCACCAGCATCTGCGCATAAAGTTTATCCAGTTCCTCCTGCGTCGCTATCCCCATTTTGAGTAAGAAAGGTTGTGTCAATTTGCCGGCAATTTTAAAATTTTCGTAATTGCTTGCATGCTCTTTTGTTCCTGCCGAGTAGTTGAAGATATATGCTCTCTCCTGTATGTCCTGGCATCCTGCATCAAGCAAGAGGCGTCCCAGCATCGGAGTGTACCCGGCATGTCGCGGATTCGGAATAGAGATCATTCCAGCCACGTACCCCGCATGGAGAAGGAGAGATTGATATTTTTCTAGTGCAGGACTGTTCGTTATCCCTGTATCGTTACTTTCCGTTAAGCGGACTACGCCGCCCGGGCGGGTGATTCGCACCAGCTCTCCTACGAGCTTGGGCCAGTCCTCTTTGCGCATAAATCCACTTATGAAGCGCGCATTGACGATGTCAAACCACCCGTCAGGAAACTCTAGCGGTTTGCGCGCATCCATCACCAGGAAACGGGCGTTACTCAGCCTCTGCGCTTTCGCCTGGGCATTTGCATACTGGATCATCAAGTTGCTGAGATCGAAACCAACCACCTGGACCTTTGGATAGTTGAAGGCGACTTCGAGCGCCCATGACCCCGGGCCGCAGGCGACATCCAGGATGCGGCGGGCCTGGGAAGCACGCGGGATATCTTCTAGCAGTCCGCCCATAGCTTGCGTGATAAGCTTGTCTTGATACATCAGGCGGGCCATCTCTATCCCGCTCTCGGGGTCTATAATGTAGGTGTTTTCGCTTTGAGCCTGGTCATCTGGGGTTGACATAACAAGACTCCTTCTGCTCTGGAAGCTCTCTCATGTGCGGTTCTGGTGCAATCAGAACCGAGCATCTCCGGCCCTGTGATTGTATCACTTTGCTACAGGTTATCCAATATCTGATAGTACCTGAAAAAGTGGGCATAATCACTTTTTGGATTCGATGAGCAGGATATATCCTGTTTCGAGAATCGAAGAGATGTCGATGCCAAAGGGGCGCAGCTTCAGGCGTATGCGCGAAAGTACGTTGCGTATGGGCCGCAATTGCTGATCCCAGGCTCCATCTGCGAGCGCTTCGTACAAACGCTGGCGGCAGTGCTCAACGGTTATTTCGGTGACGGCGCCATTGTAGAAGCTGGCAAACATCACCTCGTAGGGGCAATAATGGGGAAATAGCTCCAGCATGGGGCGCAGCAGGCTCAATTCGCTGCTCGTAAACTGCTGCTGTTTCTTCAAGCGTGGACCATCAGGGCTGCAGGAGAGATAGGAGAGAATGCCAAGCGCCGTGTTCAATACCAGCGTAGCATCTGCCGGTAGGGCACCCTCTAAAGGGAAGTACAGTATCTGCTCCTCGTCTTGCTCGCGCTCCTGCTGCTGATAGTAGTCAGAAGGTTTTCCCTTAGGAAGGCAAACTGTCTGCATACTGGTACTCCTTGCCTGCAAGGGCGACCCAAGGGTCGCCCCTACGATTAAACCGTCCCGTGCTGGCGTTCATTACAGTATGGGCAAAGGTTGCGAGTGTTTGGGGCGGGGATCATTGCGGTCGCCCTCGTACCAATCACTTATCTTTATTATGTACAGTAGACATCCACTTTTGGAACGGCATATGGTATCATTCTATTAATCATATTAATCATTTTTTCTTGTTATTTTTTCGTATGCTTAGCATCAACTCACCTCGCGTGGTGGCACAATCATCCACCACCTGTTCGTCAATTCCTTATTTAAGGTGTGATAGGACGACTGCGTCGGTTCTTGCCCGTTCTGCCAACGACGCTGGCGAGTATTGAAATGGGACTTGCTTGTAACGGTCCCCCGGACCGTTCTTGACGGCGCTGCGCGCTACTGCTGCGCAGTCAGGCAAGTCCAAAGGAAGTGTCTACTGACTGCGTCAGTCAGGCAGAACGAAAGGCACTACTGACTAGCGTCAGTCAGGTTGGTGTAAAGAAGGAAGGGAAAGATGACACAAACACCCAGGTCTGATGCTCAACCCCGCCTCAAACTCACCCAGGCCCGTACGGAGCACAAATGGTCGCAGCAAGATGTCGCCGACCTGATCGGCACTACTGGCCTGAACGTCAGCCGCTGGGAACGCGGCATCACCAGGCCAGGCCCCTACTTCCGCGCCAAACTCTGCAAACTCTTCGGCAAAGACCCACAGGAACTCGATCTCGGACCTGCCCTGGCTCCCGCTGAACCTGCCACTACACCTTCCACGCCGAACGAACCTTTGTATGACGGCGCCATCCCACTGCGACCCCCCACGCGCCTGGTCGGACGTGAGAACGAACTGGCTCAACTCAAACAGCGCCTTTTTGCTGGAGGTATCGCGGCATTAACGGCCCTCAATGGCTTGCCCGGCGTCGGCAAAACCGCCTTATCCATCGAACTCGCGTACGATCTCGACATTCGCGCGCATTTCCGCGACGGTATCCTGTGGGCGGCGCTGGGGCCCGAACCCAGCATTCCTACCATCCTGACCCGCTGGGGCACGCTGCTGGGTATTTCATCGACAGAAATTTCAGGCCTCAGTGACAACGATGCCAAGGCCGCAGCCCTGGGCCGCGCCATCGGTGCGCGCTCCATGCTGCTGGTGATCGACGATGCCTGGCATCTTGAAGACGCGCTGGCTCTCACAGCCGGTGGCCCCAACTGCGCTCATCTCGTCACCACGCGCTTTCCCGGCATCGCCACAGAGATTGCCGGCGAGGGAGCTACCGTGATCCGCGAACTGGGCGAGCACGAGGGCATGACGCTGCTCAGGATGCTGGCACCCCGCGTGGTGGATCACGAGGAACAGAAGGCGCTCGACCTCGTCAACGCCGTTGGCGGCCTGCCCCTGGCACTGACCCTGATGGGCAAGTACCTGCATACCCTGGCCTACACCGGCCAGCCTCGCCGCATCGCTGCTGCCCTCGAGCGCCTGAGCCGTGCCGAAGAACGCCTGCAGCTCCGCGAATCACGCGGGCCGCGCGACCGCCACTCCAGCCTGCCCAGGGAGCGATACCTCTCTTTGCAGTCCGTCTTCGCCGTCACCGACCAGCAGTTGGACGAGCAGGCGCGTGACGCCCTCTACGCCTTACCGGTCTTTCCTCCCAAACCCAACAGCTTCTCTGAAGAAGCTGCGCTGGTTGTCGCCGGCTGCACGGTCAATACCCTCGACGCGCTCTTAGACACAGGCCTGCTGGAAAGCAGCGCCCCGGGCCGCTACACGCTCCACCAGACCATCGCCGACTACGCCCGCCTGCGCATGCAGGACAGCACGCCCTACGAACGCCTGGTCAGCTACTTTACCGGCTACGTCGAAGCCCACAAAAAGGACTACGAATTGCTCGAAATGGAAAGCAATATCATCCTCGCGGCCCTGGAAAGAGCCTATGAGTTGGGGAAGTGGCCGGAGCTGGTGCGCTGCGCCTGTGCTTTCGCGCCGTTTCTGCTGGTGCGCGGCATATATGCTACGGCAGAGCAGCATTTGCAACGAGCCTATGATGCAGCGATGGTGCTGGGAAATAGCTATGGGATCACGACTACTCTGTTATACCTGGGACAGATTGCTCTAAGGCAGGGGAATTACGGACAAGCGGAAACCCGCTACCAGGAGGGATTGGCTCTCGCACGCCGGATGGAAGACCACGAACGAATCAGCGCCTTGCTTGCCGATCTCGGGTGGGAAACATGGAAACAGGGGAGTTATGTAAAAGCGGAGGCTTTCTTGCAGGAAGGGTTAACCCTGGCGCGGCAGGCTGGGGACCCTGAACGAATCAGTGGTTTACTCAAAACCCTTGGATCTGTCGCAGGTGATCAGGGAGATTATGCAAAGTCTGTTGCGTACCTGCAAGAAGGGTTGATCTTTGCGCGCCAGGTTGGAGATCGTGAACAAATCTGCACTACGCTTATCAACCTGGGAGCGACGGTAGGCGAGCAGGGAAGTTATGTACAAGCAGAAATCTACTTTCGAGAAGGTTTGGCGCTAGCACGCCAACTCGGGCATCGTGAACAGACCTGTGTCCTGCTCATCAATCTAGGAGAAATAGCAGATGAGGAGGGGAACCATGTCCAGGCGAAAGCTTACTACGAGGAAGGGCTGGTGCTGGCTCGCCAGGTCGGGCATGGTGAATGGATCAGCGCTCTGCTCATCAACTTAGGACTGATGATGCGGAAGCTAGGAAACTATACCGAGGCAGAGGCTTATTTACAGGAAAGCTTGAACTTAGCCCGGAAGGCCGGTAGACCACGGATTACTTCCGTTGCTCTATATGCCTATGGAAAACTCTATCTTGATAGGCAGCAGGTTGAGGCAGCGGAAATAACCTTTCGCGAGATGCTAACCATCATTCATGAGGGAGATCAAGACCTCCAAGCACTGGCCCGGTACGGTTTGGCGCGTGTTGCCGGTGCTAGAGGAGACATCCAGGCAGCCCTGAAGCTCGGAGAAGATAGTCTATCAGCTTTGGAATCGATAGGGCATCGCAGTGCGAAAGAGGTGAGAGAATGGCTGGATTCCGTCAAGATTGGGACCGAGTAAGGTATTGAGGAGAAACAGCACCATTCGTACTGTTCCTCCTCTGCTTTTCGCATGGGCATGTTTGCTTACCAGCGCCAGAAAAAGTCAGGCGTTGGGCCGTTAGGCGTTGTAATCTGAGAAGGCGCTGCCGGGGCAGCAGAGCCTGCTGCATGCGTTGCCACCATTGGCGAGACTAGAAAGTATGCCCCAATTAGCACAATTACTACCAGCGGCAGAATCCATCGGATGTATCGCTTGATCATTAGTTTTCCTTCCTTTCCACTACGTTCGATATGTGGGGAGCATTGGGCGTTTGCGACGCGCCTGGGAGAGCACCCCGGAGGGTAAAGATCCCTGCCGGGTGGCTCCTGCTCCTGGAAATACCAATTCGATTCATGACCATGTGTTCGTTGTTGGGTCTACATCCTTGAAAGGGCTGCGCGGGCGACCATAAAGGCCCTCCCCGCCGCTCCTCACCACCCTCGCCCCTACGGAGACATGCCCTCGCAAGGACGGAAACATGGCCCCACAAGGACGGGGACCTCAATCGTTGTTCCCACCTACATGGTTTGCATGGATGGGCGTGTTTGCCGGGTGACGGGGCGATGCAAGCATCCCCGCCCGTCTCCACTCCACTCCCGCCCCTACGCGGGTGGCATCCTGATTCACCTGCGATTTGGGCAGAATACGGCGTACGCCCATCTCTTTTTTCACTTGTCGCTCAACAATGCTATGGACACGTTATGCGTGGAGACGGTTGTAAGCACATGTCTCGCAAGAGACTGCCCGCCTGCTGTGTGTCTTGCGCATTGTTGATGCTTTCCCCGGCAGGATATTCCAGGTCCTGGGGGAAGCTATAACCAATCCACATTTTCGAAAGGCAACCAATTTTCGGCATCGCGATGTCTTTTCTAGTACTAGTTCCAGGAAAAGATAGTATAAGAAAGTTTCAACTTTTTCAGGTTTTTGTCTTATACCAGAAAAAGGTACTAGGGGTCAGGGAAGTAATTTGATTGTGCTATGTAGGGAAGCGTTCTGAGGCAGATGTGATGTGTGTGAGCGATATGTGAGGTATAGCATGAGACGGTAACCTCGCTGGCGGGTTGGGACCTGCCAGCGAGATCGGGTCTATGCCTGTGTTTGTGTCGTGAGAGCAGCGAGCAGCTGAGCACCATCGGGCGTACCTAATCCCGTGCATGCGTCCCATCCTGGACCCGCTGTATAGGCTCCATTGTTGCCACTGGTTATGTCTCGGAAGGCATTGTTCTGAGCAAGTTGCTGGTAATTCTGGTAGAGAAAGGGATTCAAAAAGCCAACTGCTTGCCCTCGCTTCTGATTCAGCAGAGCGATCAAGCCCGCCCACAAGGGGGCAACGGCACTGGTACCGCCAATCGGGGCACTTTGTCCATCGACGTAGACCTGGTAGCCTGTCTGGGGATCGGCATCTCCCGCAATATCAGGCACACCTCGCCCGATGTGCTGGTCATTAACCGATGGGGGAATATGCGCATTCGCTTGCCACTGCGGAAGGCCGAAGGCATCACTGACGCCACCACCTGTAGCTCCATCACCAATAGATATGTCGTTCCATACCACCTCGCTGGTTACCCGGTTGTTCGCCGATGAGAGACGCGTGCCGCCACAGCCCAGGGCATACGAGCTGGAGGCCGGGAAATCCACATGCGCCAGCTGATCGTTGACGCCATCACTTGATCCACCGTCACCAGCAGCGCAGCACACCGTGATACCCAGGGCAGCCGCTGCCTGGAACGCTTGATCCATCGCCTGCATCGCCTGACTGGTCCAGCTCGATTCAGGCCCTCCCCAACTGATGGAAATCACCGACGGGTTATTCGTAGTATCATGGACCGCCTGGGTAATTGCATCAAGGAAGCCGCGATCGGTATTCGGCGCGAAGTACACGGCGATGCGTGCTGCTGGTGCAACGCCGCCCGCGACTTCAATGTCAAGGGCGACTTCGCCATCGGCGCTATTTGGGTCTCCTACCGGAGTATTCTGCCCACCATCGACCGACACGCTGATCACCTGCGGCGTCGGAATACTCAACTGTTGAAAGTAGGTGGTGAGATCCTGGTTGTTGTAGCCTCCCCCAAGTTCAATAAGCGCTATACACTGGCCGCTCCCATTAACGCCGGTTGGAAAGTCGTAGAGCTGGGCAACTTGTGGCGGAGTATAAGAAGTAGACGCACTCGCTTGAGGCTCCGCAGACGAGGGGATGGGGTAGCGCAGATGCGGCTGGGCTTGAGGCCGGTCATCAAGGCCAAAAACACCAACAATGATCTGATCAAGTTCACTGGGGATGTGTAAGTAACTGGTGCGGCCTCGGAACATCTTCCCCTGGTAGTCGTAATGCTGGAGCTGTGTGGAGAACGCTGTCATCATCTGAGCTGCCGTACCTGCAAGGGCTACCTTGCGAGCAGCGGGGTCCGTTTCGACGACGGTCAGATTATGTTCACGTGCAAACGCCTCGACTTTTGCCAGGTCATCAGGGGACGCACTATGACTGGCAATATATTCCTCTCTGGTCATACGTGGACCTGGCTGCTGGGCATGTGCATTGATATCGCCTGCCAGGTTACTGGCTGAAGGGTCTCTCAGGTAAACACTGACTTCAATGCGCTCATTTGGATCTACCGGACCCATCAGGTGCGCCTGAGCGGGCAACTTCCGCTCGCTTCCAGCAAGTCTCTTGAATCCCGGGGGCGGTTGGCTAGCCATGATTCCTCCTTCTCCTTTCGTCCTGCCTGAGTGCGTAGCACTAGCTGCGAAGCAGCGTTGGCAGGACGGATAGGTGCCGAATGTTCATTGAACTATTCTTCCTCGTTGAAAGGCACTACAAAACGAACTCCAGTTGTGTTGTAAAAATCGCCAGGAAGTCAATACGAGCACACCCATGCTATCATAACACATCGGCCAGGAACTCAGGTGTAAATTACGGTTGTCAGGCAGGGCTATCGTCTAAAATAGACACCATACCAATTGTTGTGTACCAATAGAGAAGAGTTACGGGAGGGCGGCACATCCCCCCCCCGTTTGGTTAACAAGCCCAGGTGATCGTGTGTGTATTGATCGGTCCCTGGAAAAAGAATAAGCCGGGCGTGCAGGCGGTGAATGGTACCGTGATGGTCACCAGCACGCTCTGACCGGGGGCGAGTACCCCGCTTGATGGACTGAAGGCGATATGCCCTGGTACATTTGTGAATGCAACCCAGTGCAAATCACTCTGGGCGTCTGACCGGGAAAGCACTCGTGCCAAGCAGACAAAGGCCCCGTTTTTATTACAGTCGAGATGCCCGACGATACTCATCGACAATGGCCGCAAGTCCAGGATGGCAGGTGCCGGCGCAGCTGGAGGTTGGGTCGGCTGCGGTGCTACCGTGGGTTTTGGCGTTGGCAGAAGTGTCGGTGTGGTCGCCGGCGCATGTGTGGATATTGCTGTTGGGGTCGCCTGTCTTGCTCGTCCTGTTGCTACCGAACCACAGGAGGCGAGAACAACGATGGCTATGGCCAGACAGAGCACTACGATAACGTTATTCTTGTGTGTCCTTTTGTGAGATCGTAAGAAAAGTGCAATCAGCCCGCGAAACTTGAGATGGGACATAGTATAGTCATTCCTTTTAGAAAAGCAATGCCAACCGGTTCTCTGTACCGGTATGGCGTTTATAAGTTGTACATGAATATCTACATTACCTGGTTACACATGTTGCACCTGGCAAGCGGCTTTCTAGTACAAACACACTATGCGACCTGTGATGTCATGTTCATACCGATTGCTAGAACACCCAAAAATAGTATGTTCTGACGATGCCTTTTCGTCCAAAGGAAAGTACTATCTAATGGAGTGATTGGAATCCTTAAGGCTAGAGATTCTACCTATTACAAGTTCTCTGAAACGCCGGCAAGTGATGCGGTGGGCGAGGCCGCCAGTGTGCGGTTCCTTGCTCCCTACAGGAGATGCTCCGCTTATCATCTTCAGATAGCCAGGAGAGGAAATGATGTCAAATATAGAACAAGATAGGCTGCGTGAAGCGCATGAGGACAGCCACCCGTGGTATCGCTGGGGCCCCTACCTTTCTGAGCGCCAATGGGCAACGGTGCGGGAGGATTATTCCGCCGATGGCAACGCGTGGGCGTTCTTCCCGCATGATCACGCCCGCTCGCGCACCTACCGCTGGGGTGAGGATGGCTTGCTGGGGATTAGCGACAACCAGGGTCGCTTATGTTTCGCCCTGGCCCTGTGGAACGAGGCCGATCCCATCCTCAAAGAACGGCTCTTTGGTCTGACGAACGCGGAGGGCAACCACGGGGAGGATGTCAAGGACTACTACTTCTTTCTCGACAACACGCCGACCCATTCGTACATGAAGGCGCTCTACAAATACCCGCAGCGTGCGTTTCCCTATACCGATCTTGTCGCCACGAATCGCAACCGGGGTCGTCAGGAACCCGAATACGAACTGATCGACACCGGCGTCTTTGCCGAGGACCGCTACTTCGATGTCACCATGGAATACGCCAAAGCGGACCCGACCGATCTCCTGATTCGCGTGAGCGCCACCAACCAGGGGCCGGAAGCGGCGCCGCTGCACCTGCTGCCCACCCTTTGGTTCCGCAACACTTGGGCCTGGGGCTATGATGACCGCCGCCCGGTGCTCAGTGCCATCGATCTGAACGAACAGGGACAGGCTGCAACAGCCGCATCCTCCAATGCCCGTCTCGTTCGGGCCAGCCATCACGACCTGGGGGATTACTGGCTGGCCTGCGAGGGAACCCCGGCGCTGCTCTTTACCGAGAACGAAACCAACGCGGCGCGCCTGTGGGGCGGAGCGAACCGTGCGGCGTTCGTCAAAGATGGCGTCAATGACACAGTGGTCTGCGGGGCTGAAGGGCGCGTCAACCCGCAGAACGTTGGCACCAAGGCGGCGGCGCACTACGCCCTGGTCATAGCACCCGGTGAAACAACGACCATCCTCTTGCGCTTATCCGCCAACGCCCAGCAGACGCCGTTTGCCAATGCTGCCGAACTCTTCACCATGCGCCAGCAGGAGGCGAACGAGTTCTACAACACGTTGAGCACGGCCCAAACAGAGGATGAGCGCGCCGTCCAGCGTCAGGCGCTCGCCGGCCTGCTCTGGAGTAAGCAACTCTACGACTATGATGTCGACAAATGGCTGCTGGGCGATCCGCCCGGGCCACCGCCACCGCCGGAGCGCAAGCGCAACAGCCCCTGGAGGCACCTCAATAGCAGAGAGATTATCTTGATGCCTGACACCTGGGAGTATCCCTGGTTCGCAGCCTGGGACCTGGCGTTCCACTGTGTGCCGATGGCGCTGGTAGACCTGGACTTTGCCAAACAGCAGTTGCTCCTGCTGCTGCGCGAGCACTATATGCATCCCAACGGCCAGTTGTCCGCCTACGAATGGGACTTTAGCGACGTCAACCCCCCGGTGCACGCGGCGGCTGCCTGGTATGTATACAAGCAGGAGAAGTCTCTGACGGGCAAAGGCGACCGCGCTTTCCTGGAGGGGGTGTTTCACAAACTGCTGCTCAACTTCACCTGGTGGGTGAACCGCAAAGACAGCAGGGGCGATAACGTCTTTGAAGGCGGATTCCTGGGACTGGACAACATCGGGGTGTTCGACCGCAACATGACCCTGCCAGAGGGCATGGTGCTGGAACAATCCGACGGGACGGCCTGGATGGGCATGTTTTGCCTGACGATGCTGGCGATAGCCATGGAGCTAGCCGTGGAGAACCGGGTGTACGTGGACCTGGCGACCAAGTTCCTGGAGCATTTCATGTATATTGCCGAGGCCATCAATGGCACGCAAGGCGAGAGCAAAGGGCTATGGGACGAAGAGGACCAGTTCTACTACGACAATCTCTCTTTGCCAGATGGCAGGAGATTCCCACTGAAAGTGCGCACTCTGACCGGATTTATTCCCCTGCTGGCGACAGAGACATTTAAGCGAGAGCAGTTGGAAGCCGTTCCTGAGTTCCGGGAGCGCCTGGACTGGTTTGTGAAGAACCGTCCCTACCTGCCGCGCCTGTTGGCCAGCTGGCAGGATACCCGCCGGCAAGAGGGACAGCCACAGCCGTACTATCTACTGGCCCTGGTGCGTGGTTCTCGTTTGAAGAGCCTGCTCACCCGTCTGCTGGACCCGCAAGAGTTTCTGAGTGATTACGGCATTCGCTCGATCAGTCGATATTACGCCGAGCATCCCTATGAGCTTCGCACACCCTACGGGGATTTTACCGTGGCGTACACGCCAGGCGAGTCCACCAGCGGGGCATTCGGCGGGAATTCCAACTGGCGCGGACCGATCTGGTTTCCCATCAATCTCCTGCTGGTGAATGCACTGCGGAAATACCACCAGTTCTACGGCAACGAGTACCTGGTGGAGTATCCCACCGGCGGAGGCACGCAACTGACCCTGGGGCAGATCGCAGAGGAGCTCGCACGCCGCCTCACCCGTATCTTTTTGCGGGACGAGCAGGGCCGCCGGCCCGTGTTTGGCGCCAACACGGTGTTTCAAAGCGACCCGCACTGGCGCGATGCCATTCCGTTCTACGAGTACTTTCATGGAGATACAGGTGCAGGGGTCGGTGCCAGCCACCAGACGGGCTGGACGGCTGTGGTAGCGAATTTGCTCAATGATGCACCCGGGAGGAAGTAGTGAAGTACAAATACAAGTCCAGAGCCCTGGAGGTGAGGCATGGAAACCCCGTGGCCACGACGACCCGTCATCTATGAGATTCATACGTGGGTGTGGCTCAGTGCGTTGAGCCAGCAGTACCAACGCGCTATCACGCTGGGTAGTGTTCCGGCGGAGCAGTGGGATGCGCTTGCCTCGCTCGGCCTGGACGCCGTGTGGCTGATGGGTGTATGGGAGCGCAGCCCGGAGGGTATGCGCGTTGCGAACGAAAATCAGAGCCTGCAAGCCGATTTCCGCCGCGCACTGCCGGACTATACCCTTGCCGATAACGTCGGCTCTGCTTACTGCGTGCGCAGGTATGTCGTGGATGAACACCTCGGCGGACCTGAGGGACTCGCCGCTGCACGGCAGATGCTCGCGCAGCGTGGTCTGCGCTTGATTCTGGATTTTGTGCCCAACCATGTGGCGCCGGATCACCCGTGGGTGTTCGAGCATCCCGAATACTTTGTGCAAGGGACACGCGAAGACCTGGCACAGGCGCCCGGCGCATTTTTTGAGGCGGGCGGAACGGTGATTGCCCATGGTCGCGACCCGTACTTCCCGCCGTGGCAGGATGTCGCGCAGCTCAACGCCTTCAGTCCGCACTTGCGCCAGGCGGTCGTGGAGACCTTGAATTCGATTGCCGGCCAATGCGACGGGATGCGCTGCGATATGGCGATGCTGCTTCTCAACAGCGTCTTTGAGCGCACATGGGGCGGGCGTGCAGGTGAGCGCCCACCAGAAGAGTACTGGCGCGAGGTGATCCCCGCTGTGCGGTCAGAGCATCCCACTGTGCTTTTTCTGGCGGAAGCCTATTGGGACATGGAATGGCAGTTGCAGCAGCTCGGTTTCGACTATTGCTACGACAAGCGGCTCTACGACCGGCTCGAACACGACAGCGCGGAAAGCGTGCGACTGCACCTGACTGCAGGTCTCGATTATCAGGACAAGCTGGTGCGTTTCATCGAGAACCATGACGAGCCGCGCGCGGCGGCAACGTTCTCGCAGGAAAAGGAGCGCGCGGCCGCGGTGACGATGATGACATTGCCCGGAGCGAAACTCTTGTACGAGGGCCAGTTCGAAGGACGACGGATCAGGCCGCCGGTCTTCCTGGCGCGCCGGCCGGACGAACCGATTGATGCGGACAGCCGGGCGTTCTACCACAAACTGCTGGCCGTAGAGTCAGCATCGGGACTGCGCGAGGGCGCATGGCAATTGTGCGAGCGCGCGGGTTGGCCCGATAACAGCAGCTACTTGAACCTGGTAGCGTGGTGCTGGGAGCAGAGCGAGGTGTGTTACCTGGTCGTCGTGAACCTTTCGGAGTACGGGTCGCAAGCGCGCGTGCACCTGCCCTGGAACGATCTGGCCGGAAGAACGTGGCGGCTGACGGATGCACTCAGCGGCGCTATGTTCGAGCGCGATGGCGGCGAGATGCAGTCGGCGGGCCTGTATGTGGATGTACCCGCGTGGAGATTTCACTTCCTGCACTTCCAACCCGGCCAGAACGCCGGGTAAACAAGTTTACCTGTATGATCGAAGCGCATCAATACACTTCGGGGACGAAGTTATAGGTTCTCTCCGGCTCTACATATCCCTTAGAGGGCTGACATTTTGGTAGCACAACAGGTTCGGCTGGCAGTTCCTTATAAGGAATTTTGCTCAGGAGGTGAGCAATACAATTCAGACGCGCGCGTCGCTTATTATCCGCCCGCACAACGTACCAGGGAGACTCGGCTGTATCGGTCGCTGCAAACATCTCATCTCTGGCCCTGGAATAATCGTACCAGCGCCGATGCGATTCCAGGTCCATCGGGCTTAGCTGCCAAACCTTCCTCCCATCAGTAATCCTTGCTTGAAAGCGGCGTTCCTGTTCCTGCTGACTCACGTCAAACCAATACTTGATCAGGATAATGCCAGAATTGATGAGGGTACGTTCAACTGCCGGACAGATCTGGAGAAATTCCTCGTGCTGCTGCTCTGTACAGAAGCCCATGACGTACTCGACCCCGGCCCGGTTATACCAGCTGCGGTCGAAAATGACGACCTCGCCGGCTGCCGGGAGATGGATCAAATAGCGTTGGAAATACACCTGTGTTTTCTCGCGGTCCGTCGGAGCAGGCAGCGCTACTACCCTGAAGACACGAGGGCTGACCCGCTCAGTAATGCGTTTGATGACTCCTCCTTTGCCTGCTGCATCACGCCCTTCAAAAATGATGACCACCCTCAATCCTGTATGCACGACCCAGGTCTGCAACTTCACCAGTTCGATTTGAAGCGTTTCGAGAGCTGCCTCGAAATGTTTTCTGTCAAGCGCACCAGTGCCAGCCGGTTCTGCCTGATGGTTATCTTCTCCGGTATCGTGATCCCTTTGCTGTTCTTTATGCTTGTTCTTCGACACTCAACCACCTCGATTCTGCGTTGCACGGGAGGGAAAAAATAACATCACCGTCTATCAGCAAACAAAATCTGGCAAAACGAATACTGCCCGGTTGGTCCAACCAGGTTTTCTTGTCTTGCCGGCACATAGTATACGTCACAAGCGATGCCACATCAAGTATTTATCAAATCTCATCTGCTACTTTGTGAAGCAAAAATATATTTTCTATAGAAAAGAGGTTTTGCGAGAAGTGGAGGTTTTTCCATAGCCATACGTGGCTCCTTCTGATCAGTCCAATGTGGGTTCTCTTACGGGAGAAAGCTGTTCCAGTTTGCGATGCGCTTCGAGAGGAGCATACACGCCGTCTCGCTGAGGGAGAGGATCGTTTTCATCTCTGACCTCCTCCGTTTTTTTCTCAGTGTACCACGGCTCGTCAAAAACCTAAGCGGGCTGACCACTACCTGGTGCTCACCTGTGAGAAACTTCTCAAGGATGTTCAGGACAATTATCATGAGCGCTCCGAAAATGTACAAAGTCCAGCTGGGCACGAGGTCGTGAAAATTCCACGAGCGCTTTTCGATCGCCTAGTCGATACGCTCGCTTTCACTGCGTGATCAGATTCCTATTTGGATAAAGTCTAGCTTAGAGTACACAGAATCTAAGCGGATGTTTAACACTTCCCTTTGTCGCACCACCACTGCCAGATGTTGGCGGCCGTCTCTCCGTCAAGAGCGCTAGCTTTATGGTTGTGCGTTCCCTTACGCGCAATCGTGAACTCTATCCAACCGTAAAGCACGATGATGGGAAATTCCGTCAAATAGATCTCGTGGATCTGATTGAAGAGTTGCTGTCGTACTCCTGCATCAGTTGTTTCTTGTTCCCGCTTATAAAGGGCCTCCAGGTTAGGATTACAATAGAAACTAAGATTACCCCCATTTGGAAGGAAGCTGTTACACCCTAGCACAGAGTAGTCGTCAGGATCATAGCCTGGCAGGTACCCATTGGACTCGGAGATATCATATCTCCCCGTTAGGGCTCCGGGGGGTGGCGATGCCTTGCCCGCGATCAGTAATGCATAAATTTGGCGCAAGGGATAATACTGAATATCAAGCCTGATACCTATTTCCCTCAAGTTACGCTGAATGAGCGCTCCAATTGCAGTACGCCAGGGAGCATAGACTAGAGCCGTCACATATTCGAAATCCAAGCGTTGCCCCTGCTTAGCACGCACACCGTCGGCTCCTCTTACCCAGCCATTGTCCTCTATAAGCAGAAGTAATTGAACCTGCCTGGAGGTCTTTGAGGCCGATATTCTGGTCGTCGCGAATGCGGAAAATGACCCTATCCAGGTAGGGTAGCCCCTCACGGGCACGATAGAAACGGGGATTACGCACCAGCGTAAAGTGATCCCCAGGCACACTCTCCTTCATCAGGAACGGGCCGCTGACGACCTGCGGATTCAGGAGATCAGGGGATTTCAAGACATCCTTGGGAGCCATCTCGCCGAAATGGTGTGCCGGCAGTGGAGCAGCGAAGCCATTCACCCAGAACTGGAGAAAGGGAACGTATGCGCGCTTGAGGTGGAAAGTGATCGTCAGGTGATCTGCTGAGATATCGGCTGAGGCAATCTGGTTAACGCCTGCAGTATACGCCGCACCTAACCTGGGATCGGCCCAGAACTTCCAGGTGTAGTCCACATCGCGAGCATCGAAGGGCTGACCATCCGACCAGACCAAGTGAGATTTCAGGTGAAAGGTCCACGTTCTGGCATCGGCGCTGATTCCGCCATTCTGCACGCTCGGAACCTCGGTGGCTGCACCTGGGTAGATTATCCCGGTCCCATCATCACCGTAGTAAAGGGGTAAGTAGAGTGCATTATCAACCAGGGTGTTGCTGCCAGCAAGGAAACCAGTATTGGGGATAAGCGAATCAATGTCATTATTGAATTCGTCAATCCAGGTGCCTCCGCGCACTGGAGTGAGTGTCGAGGGACCGCTGTGCATACCGAGCAGCCCAAAGTGGGTAAGCAAACTGAGGCTGCCCAACAGGCCTCCTACGATCACCAGGATCGCTAATCCAATGAGCAGACTCACCTTGACGCGAGAGTGGCCTATTCGATTGCTAGGGAGAGGCGCTGTCGCGAGCTGTGGCAGGGCGGTAGGCATGGGCCTGGCTGTAGTAGTCAGTTCCAAGGAGTGACCAGGTGGAGGCACTACCTCCGCGACCTGAATTTGTGGTGAGACGAATTCCGCCGGCTGCCCAGACGGATGCGTTAACACGTGTATCTCCATTGGCTGGTTTGCAGGTGGGATCGCTTCTGTGCTAATGCCAGGGAGGCTCGGATGGGCCACCTCAGCCCCATTGGGGGAGGCAAGCCTGACTTGTTCGAGTGCTTTGGCGGTCTCTTCCAGCATGGCAGGAGTATCTCTCTGGCGGGCATCGATCAGAGCAGCAAGTTCGACATGACCTTCAGGCAGGCAGTGCTCCCAGTGCTCGCCCTCGATCCAGATACCACACACAGGACGCTGATATATTCTAGCCATCTCAAAAGCATCGCGCACATGGCGAGAGGAACGTGCTTCAGGTGAGACAATGACCAGGATAACCTGGGCGGCTCGAACGACCTCATGGAGAACCGCTCGTGCGTTCTCAGTTCCCTGTCTGCCGAACTGGCGGCTATTCCAAAGCGCGCTGCCACGGCCCTGGAGGGTGGTCTTCAGATGGGAGACGATCGCTTTCTCTGCATCTGCATGGGAGGAGGCGAGTAACACAAGAGGGGAGGGGGGCGGAGTAAATGGATCTGCGAGATCGCGTATCAACCCGAGTTCTTCAGCGGTCTTGCCCAGGACAGTATATAATCGCTTCCGGTAGTGAGGGCTAGGGACAGTGACGCCGCGCTCCCAGCGGCTCACCATCTCGAAGCTGGTGCCGACCTGCTCGGCCAGTTCTGCTTGGGACCAGCCTTTCAGCAGGCGAGCACGTCGCAAGCGTTCATTCGGAACGAACTCTTCCGGATTTATCATAGATTGATCCCCCCTTGGGCTAGGCATATCCTTTCTTAACCGCATCCAGTTTTATCGCAGGAACCACGAGGAACGGCAAATGAACAAGGTGGAATATGAAGCGGTTGTTGGCTGAACAATTAGAAGATTGCTTCCACTTTTCCGTTCATCTACGCATGGCGATTATACATCTCAGATGAGTTTATTTATGCTCATAGTATAGCGGAAAAGAGAGAAGATGACTACGTGCAGGCAACATGTCAAAAAAAAGTCTAGCAAATGTCAAAAACTTCTCCTGGTAACTAAGAGCTTCTTCTGGCAAACTCTGCATATGGGAGGTTTTGTCACGGAGCCAAACGATGCCGCTTCGCATGAGAGATGCAGGCTCACAGTATGAGACAAGAGTGTCGTAACATACTCAAGACTCACAGCAAGGAGGAAGAACTATGGCAAGGAATCTACGCATGCGGCTCAACTCCGGCATCATGCGGGTATTCATCTGGAGGGCGATCGTTGGTCTATTCGTCAGTGCTTGCGGCAGCACCAGTAGCACAGCAGGCGTTCCACCGGCCACCACCCCGACAGACTCCCCGGCACAGGGCGTCGGCTTTACCTCCAGTGTCCTGGCCAACGGTCATGTCGACGCGCTGCCGCCAGGCACTCTCTTCGCCGACATTCTCTCCATTTCTCACCTCGGTATGCGAAAGGAGGTTTCATCACCATGGAAAGCAGCAAGAATCCTCTGAGAGAGGAGACCATGAGTCGGCGCCGTGTGCTCCAAACAGGGGCAGGGCTAGTGGCAACGATACTGAGCGGTGAAGTCCTGCTGCAAGCGTCTCCAATAGGCATGTGGGGCGGTAGAGCCCTGGCAAGCACCGTCGCTGAGGGGCTGGTCCTCCAGTGGAATACGGCCTGCGTGCAGGCGATCCGCCAGATGCATGCCGGTCCTACCCTGGCTTCACGCATGTTGGCCATCGTACAGACCTGCATCTACGATGCCTGGACGGTCTATGATCCGGTGGCCATCGGGACGCGCTTGCCCACTAAGGACCTGCGGCGACCGCCTGCTGAAAGGACCCTGGCCCACAAGAGTCAGGCGACCAGCTACGCCGCCTATCGGGCCCTTGTCGATCTGTTTCCCTCTCAGGTGGCCACTTTCGATGCCCTAATGCAGCAATTGGGGTATGATCCAGCTGACCAGTCGACTGATCCAACGCAGCCAACGGGCATTGGCAACCTGGCGGCCCAGGCCGTGCTCGCCTTCCGTCACCACGACGGGTCTAACCAGTTGGGTGATCTGCACCCCGGTCCCTACAGCGACTACACCGGCTACCAACCCCTCAACGATCCCGATCATATCACCGATCCCAATCACTGGCAACCGCTGCGCGTGTCCGATGGGCATGGCGGCTTCGTCGTGCAAAAGTGCGTCACTCCCTTCTGGGGCCTGGTCCTCCCTTTTGGGCTCACCTCAGGCTCGCAGTTCCGACCAGGTCCTCCTGCCACCTACGGATCGAAGGACTACCAGAAACAGGCCGAGCAGATCCTGCAGTACAGTGCTGACCTGGAGGATCTCACCAAAACCATCGCAGAATACTGGGCCGGTGAGCCTTTCGCCGACTCGGCACCTGTGCAATGGTCCTTCTTTGGGCACTTTATCTCCCAGCGGGATCATCAGGACCTTGACCGTGACGTGAAGCTGTTCTTCATCCTCACCAATACGGCCTTAGATGCCATCATTGCCTGCTGGGATGCCAAACGGGCCTATGACTCTGAGCGTCCTATCACGGCCATTCACTATCTCTTTCAGGGCCAGAAGGTGCGTGCATGGGCAGGACCCTTCCAGGGGACACAGTGGATCAATGGTGAGGACTGGCTCCCCTACCAGCTACCAACCGTGGTGACGCCACCATTCCCAGAGTTCTGTTCTGCCCATAGCACCGTCAGTGCGGCATCAGCAGAAGTCCTCGAGTTGTTTACCGGCAGCGATCACTTTGGTGCCTCCTTCACTCAGCAAGCTGGAGGTTCGCAGATCGAGCCAGGCCAGACGCCTGCCAACAATGTGACCCTCTCCTGGCCCACCTTCTCGGCAGCTGCAGAGCAGGCAGGCCTCTCTCGTCGCTATGGGGGGATTCACTTTAAGCAGGGGGACCTGGACGCACAGGCTCTGGGTCGGCGCGTCGGGGAAAAAGTCTGGGGCAAAGCCTTGAGCTATATCAATGGCACAGCACATGCATAGCTGCCGCTCAGAGTGTTTGGGAAGCGCTTCCTGCATGCGCAGACGAGGGTGAGGCCAGAAGACCAGCAGGTGCAGGTGCCATCTGCCGGGCTTCTGAGGAAGCGATGAGAAGTGGGTGTAACTTGCCATCACGATTGGCTTTGGCACAATCTCGATCTGTTTGGTCAATCTCTGAGTTCGATCAAGTCTGTGAAAGCTACGTGCGCCGTGTCACGCACGATGAGATCGCTGACGCAGTCAGCTCGAACTTGAGGGAGGTTCTAGGAACACCGGCTAACCTAACTCCGAAAGGGGAAGGGAACAACAGCATGCCGAGAAAGCGGGCAAAAAGCCAAAGCACTGCTGGAGAGCGAAGTGATGCGGAAACGGTCACGCTTCGTTCGGCGAGAGGCGACGGGAAAAGGGCTATCGCAAGATGGCACCTCGTGAGTGATAGATGCATTGCTGCTTGATAGTTTGGTTTGAGTTTTCATATTTCATGGGAAGCTCATCAAAGCATGGGGCGGACCCTACCTGGGGACGCAATTGATCGATGGCAAAAACTGGAAACCCTACCAGGCAGCTACTGTGGTGACCCCCGCCTTCCCTGAGTACATCTCCGGACATAGCACCTTCAGTGCGGCAGCAGCTGAAGTGTTGAAGCGCTTCACGGGGAGCGATAGGCTCAATGCCTCCTATACGCAGCGGGCAGGCACGTCTGCTTTTGAGCCTGGTATGCTCCCCGCGACCAATATCACGCTCTCCTGGGCCACCTTCTCGCAGGCAGCAGATCAGGCCGGCTTGTCGCGGCGCTACGGCGGCATCCACTTTGAGCTGGGAGATATGGAAGGCAGAAGAGTGGGCCGTCTTGTCGGTGCGCAGGTGTGGAACAAAGGGCTAAGCTACATCAATGGGTCGCAATAAGGAGGAAGAATGATGCCTGCACGAATCCTTTTTCTGTGTGCTCAGGGATCAAGACGTGCCCTGCTTGCGGCCAGCCTCCTGCACGCACAAGGGGCAGAGCAGTGGGAAGTATGGAGTACGCCGTCCTCTGAGGAGCAGGGAAAGAGCCTGGTCGAGCAGGTTTTACAGGAGCAAGGCATTGCACTCCTGCCCCCGACCGGCTGAGCCAACCCACCTTCGGGCAGCGCTGGTGTTTCTTGCTGCATCGCAATCAGGGCTTTATCAGCTCCTTTGGGTTGACCAAGAAGGAGTCGGGACTGTTTTCAAAAATGTGTTTAAACGTATGTATTTAGAACCAACGCCCTAAAATTAGGATGGTTGTTTTGCCCTTCTACGTTCACCTTCCCCCTCTTCACCAACACTTGTACGGACATTGTGGCAAAAATCCTCTTGCCATAGCGCGGTAATCTGATCGAGTAGCTCTTGAGGTAGTGGACCCTGTTCTAGTACAGCGAGATTGCGCTTTACTTGCTCTGCATTTTGTACACCTGGAATAGTGGCTGTTATTGCAGGGTGACTCAGGCAAAAACGGAGAGCAACCTGCGCGAGAGGTACGTCTGGGTCCATGAGAGCTTTTATGCGATTGACGCGGCGGATCGTTCGCTGAAGGACTTCACCTCGAAAAAGCGGATGGACGCCTACGATGAACAGCTGCAACTGGTTCAAGTAGAGGTACACCGGCAGGTGCAGGAGGTACAGGGTTCGGTGTCCACCCTGGTGCAATCGGTAGTGCAGTCACAGACCCAGGCGATCATGACGGAACTCCAGGCTGTCCAAGCACAGATGGACAAGGCGGTTCAGACCCAGTTCAAAGAGGTGTACGCCCTTGTCCACTCGCTTTCCCTGCGCACCCCTGAACAGGCACCGGAACACGATGCTGCCCGTGAACAGGGGAGTGGACAATTCACGAGGGGTTCAAAGCGACAGGCGCACCCGTCCATTACCCTTGTCCATTCCGTCAGCGATGAACAGGAGTGCACAAGGGAATGGACAGGGCAGTGAACCCCTTGAACAACGCATCAAACAGTACATTCTTGGACAGCGAAGACAAGGGAATGAACCATCCCTGGCGGAAATTATGGACAGGTGCGCCTGCTCCAAGGGGTCGGCCATTCGCTATCGCCGGGAACTGGGCGAGAGCCATGCCACAGGCGGAAAAAGCGTCGTCGGTCAGTAGAGCAGCCCATCGTTACCGCCGGGCAGGATGTGCAAAAGAATACAGCAGTAGCAGCCAACAGCAGCAAGAGGTGAACAGCATGCAATTAGTTGAGCAACATGTGATTGATCGCAAAGACCCACGCTACAGCGTGATCGACGAAGCAACATTCAAGTCCAAGAACCTGTACAATGCAGCGTTGTACGAGGTACGGCAAGCCTTTATTCATGAGGGCAAGTACCTCAACTACAGCGAGATGGACAAGCGCATGCAGTCCCACGAAGCCTACAAAGCCCTGCCCGCAAAGGTGAGTCAACAAATCTTGATACTGCTGGATCGCAACTGGAAGTCCTTCTTTGAGGCGCAGACCGCCTACAACGAAGACCCGTCAAAGTTTTTAGGGCATCCAAGACTCCCGAAATACAAGCACAAAACGGAAGGCCGCAACATCCTGGTCTACACCATCCAGGCGCTCAGTCAACCAGGGTTGAAGCGTGGCCTCATTCAACCCTCGATGCTTCCTATCGAGGTGCAGACGAAACACAAGGACATCGATCAAGTACGCATTGTGCCTCGCAAGGGCTTTTACGTGATTGAGGTCGTGTACGGAAAAGCCGTGAAACAGGCAAAAGTCAATCCTGCCTATTACGCTGGCATAGACATTGGCATGAACAATCTGGTAGCGCTAACTTCAAACAAACCTGGCTTTCAGTCAGTAGTTGTTAACGGGCGTCCAGTGAAGTCCACGAACCAATTCTACAACAAGCGCAAAGCAGACCTGCAAAAGCAACTCGGTCACACCGGCACAACCAGGCGCATGGAGCACATAACCAATAAGCGGAACAGGCGCATCGATCAGTATCTGCACACGGTCAGTCACCGGATTATTGATCTGTTGGTGAAAGAGGGGATTGGCGTACTGTGCATTGGGAAGAATGACGCCTGGAAGCAGGAAGCGAACCTGGGCAAGCGCACCAATCAGAACTTTGTGCAAATCCCCCATGCCCGTTTTATCGCCATGCTTGCCTACAAGGCGGAATTGGCAGGCATTCGCGTCGAGATCACCGAAGAGTCTTACACCAGTCAAGCGAGCCTGCTTGACCTTGATCCATTGCCAGTTCGGAACAATGGCGATGAGAAGTACACTTTTAGCGGAAAAAGGGTCAAGCGTGGACTGTACCGCGCATCAGACGGACGCTACGTGAATGCCGATATCAACGGCGCGGGGAACATTATCAGAAAAGTAGCCCCTGACGCCTTCTCGGAGGCAAGGGCGGTAGAGGATGGTAAAGGGGTGCTTGCATCCCTGGTAGTCCATCCAGTACGGATTGTCATTCCCGTACGAAGCCAGAAAGCAAACGTTTAACAGCGGAAGCAAGCGGTCAAGAGGACGCTCTATTTCGCTACAAAACGCTCTGTTTTTTGGAACTATAAACACACTAGATGGTCCATTACTTCATGTTCATTTGCAGGCCTATGCTGGTTGGTGGTTGGCTTTATAATGCAAACACACTAGATGATCCAGCAGTTCGTGCGCATGTTGTTGGCTAACACACACAAAAATAGTGTGTTCTGAAGATGTGTCCACGCCCAAAGGACACTATACTGGAAGAAGCGCATCACGACACCAGGCTAAAAAAGGGAAGGAGATAATGACGTGTTACGGAGAAGAGGCGAACCGATGAGGCCAGGAGCGGGTGGTGGACGCTATCTCATGCGACAAAGGCTCCTCGCGTTCGGCAACGACTACTACATTGAGAATGCCATGGGGCAGCGCGTCTACTTTGTTGATGGCAAAGCCTTCCGCTTACGGGAGCACCTGGCCTTTAAGGACATGCATGGCAATGAACTGGCCGCGATTCAGGAACGAGTGCTGCCCATCAAAGACACGTACAGCATTTACCGCCATGGGCAGGTGCTCGCCACGGTGAAAAAAGCCCTGATTGCCCCTTTCCGCCAGCGCTTCGACATTCACGTGGCGGGAGGCGATACCCTGGAGGCGCAAGGCAATATCCTGGAGCATGAATATGAGATCCATGATGGACGGAGTCGGGTGGCTGAGGTTTCGAAGAAGTGGTTCCGCGTTGCGGATACGTATGGGGTGGACATTGCTCCCGATGCCGACGAGATCTTACTTCTCGCCTGCACGGCGATCATCGATATGATGACCGCCGAGGGGAGATAATGCTGAAGACGGTGATGCAAATGCCTTCTTTCACCTCGATATTGTAGGAAGAGCAGCCATACAAACGTCGGCACCTATCCGTCCTGCCAACGCTGCTTCGCAGCTAGTGCTACGCACTCAGGCAGGACGAAAGGAGTGGGAATATAGAAACATGGAGCTTGCGGATATAGCTGATGGTGTGCTGGTTCAAAGAGCGCTGACCGGTGATCAGCAGGCATTTGAAACGCTGATACAGCGGTATAACGCGTCGCTCTTCCATTTCATCTACCACTATGTGCAAGAGTACCACGAGGCGTGTGATGTCTTGCAACAGGTATGGCTCCAGCTTTACATCTCTCTAGCCATGCTGCGCCAGCATGGGCAACTCAAGGCCTGGCTCTTCAAGGTTGCGCGTAATCGCAGCGTAGATGTCTTGCGTCGCAGGCGTCCTACCTACTTTTCCGAGTTAGAAAAGGGAGATGACGAGGAAGAGACAGCAGTATTGGATTCCGTACCAGATGCGGGTCCAACGCCAGAAGAACTCGTCCAGGATCGTGAGCTCCAACACCACGTGCAGCGAGCGATTCAGGCGTTACCTGACAAGTGTCGCTCAATCTTTTTGCTCTACTATGAAGCTGAGCTGACCTTTCGCGAGATTGGACAGGTGCTCAATATACCAGGCCCAACCGTAAAAACCCGGTTCTATCGAGCCAAACCATTACTGCTTACTGCCTTAGCGGCACAATTAGGGGTTGTCCATGGTCTGTGAATGATTGCTGCATGAGCCTCAACCGAGATCATGTTCAATGGCATAGCGTGTCGCCGCACCACGTGAGGGGATATCCAGCTTCTTGTAGATCGAGTTCACATGGATATTGACAGTGTTGCGGCTAATCATGAGTCGTTCTGCAACCTGCTTGTTGGTCAGTCCACTCGCCACCAGGCGCAGCACCTCGACTTCACGCGCGGTCAGCCCGCCAGGTAAGGTTGGAGCCGGTGCTGGTGGCCGAGCCTGGGGTATTGTGAGATTCTGTGTGAGTGGAGGCATTTGCTCTTCTGCTGCCAGCGCCTGCCATGGTGTCATGGTCTGTCCCGCTGCCCATGCTGCTGCAAAGGCCTTCTCCCCCAGTTGAGAACGTGCCTCAGCCAGGGTGTGATCGTAGCGAGGCTGCTCGATGCCTAAAGAGCAATAATACCCTGGACCTGTACGCACTATCGCCGCTGCCGCACAGAGCTGGACAGCCCACACCTGCTGTCCCTGGGCTACCGCGATTGCTCCCAGTCCTTCCAGGCAAGAGGCGACCACCCACTTGATAAGTGGGACGAGCAGCTTCCCCTGCATCTTCCTGACGGCTTCCTCGTACAGTGTGCGTGCGTGTGCCAGGTTGCCTTGCCGGGAGGCCAACTGCCCTAAACCGAAGAGCACATACACTGCTTCTTCGGTATTCGCTCTTTCGCCGGCGCGCGCCAGTGCCTCCTCCAGCAAGGTGCTGGCCTCTGTCTCCTCCCCCAATGCTAGCAACTCGAGGGCGAGCACCGTCAGTACCTCTGGAGCAAGCCACGGCATCCTTGCCTCCCTGAAGAACGCAAGGCTCTGCCTGGAGAGATGTGCCGCTCTCGCAGCATCTCCCTGGGTAAAAGCGACCAACCCGAGATAATGAAGACTGACCGCACTTCTCCAGACATCGTTCACCGCTTTGTAGAGCGCCAGACTTTCCTCGAACCGCACACACGCCAGGACAACCTCTCCACGAAAAAGGGCTCCCATGCCCAGCCAAAGCAGCATCTCAGCGCTGAGGTTGCTTGCTCCGATTTCCTGGCAAAGTGAGAGGCTCTCAAGGACCATTGCCGTTCCCGCTTCCACTTCGCCACGATTATAGGTGATAGTGCCCAGGTAGTAGAGGCAAACCGCGATACCCAGCTTATCTTCCAGGCGTCGAAACAGCCTCAAGCTTTCTTCGAGATACACGTTTGCTTGCTCAGGGTCGTTCTGGCGGTGTGCCAGAGCGCCGGCGGCCTTGAGTGCTTTTGCCCGTACCTGGCTGGTGATTAGCGTGTCATCTTCACGGGATGCTTCCAGAGCCCGTTTCAGGAAGCTGTGGCCCTCACTCATCCACCGCCGGCGCACCCAGAACTGCTCCAGTGCAGCCGCCAGTCGCAACGCCTCTTCTATCTGGCGGTGCTCCAGCAGCCACAGCAGCGCTGCCTGAAGGTTATTATATTCTCGCTCCAGCTGCTCCGCCCAGCGCCCCTGTTCCGCACCCAGTAAGGCCGGCTCAGCCCGTTCCGAGAGGGCGAGGTAATACTGGGCGTGCGCATCACGCGCCCGCTCCAGTTCTCCCAGGGCCGCCAGGCGTTCCAACCCATACTCACGAATGAGCGATAACAGGTACAGGAAAGACTCAGGCCCTTCCTGCTCTCGCCATGTAAGCAAGCTTTTATCAATCAGCGAGGCCACTCCTTGCAGAACGGGGGTGGTCATCCCACCCTGCGCCATCTCGACCGCTTCGGCTGCCTTCAAGCTGAACGCTCCCTCGAAGACCGCGAGCCGCCGGAAGAGCAGTTGCTCCTCAGCGGAGAGCAAGTCATAGCTCCAGGTGATGGTGTTACGCAAGGTCTGCTGGCGAACAGCGACATCCTGTTTGCCACGGGTTAACACATCTAAGCCATGCTCCAGGCGCGCGAGCAGCACCTGTGGGGACAGCATTTTGCTGCTTCCTGCGGCTAGCTCGATCGCCAATGGCAAACCTTCGAGCCGGGCACAGATCCCGGCAATGGCGGCAGCGTTATCCCGGGTCAGCTTGAACTCATGATCGTGTGCCTTTGCGCACTGCAGAAAGAGGGCCACTGCTGCCATGTGGGACAGGTCTTCCTCAGCCGGCAAATGGTGCAGGTCAGGCACGGCCAGCATCGGCACGGTAAACTCATATTCCACCTGCAGGTGCAGCACAGCGCGGCTGGTTACCAGGATTTTGAGTTGCGGACAGGCCGAGAGTAGCTGCGGGAGCAGTACAGCTGCCGGGAGCAGATGCTCAAAATTATCCAACAGCAGCAGGAACTGTTTCTCGCGCAGATAGGCGACGAGCTGCTCGAAAAGGGAGAGCTTCGTGTCCTCGGACAGACCGAGGGTGTGCAGGATGGCGGGCACGACCAGGTCAGGGTCGCGGAGAGCAGCTAGCCAAACGAGACACACCCCCTGGGCAAATTCCTCCAGCACCTCGGCTCCCAGAGCCAGGGCCAGGCGTGTCTTGCCGCCGCCCCCTGGGCCTGTCAGCGTCAGTAACCGCACCTCTGGGCGCAATAGCCGGGCATGCGCTGCCCGGAGATCCTGCTCGCGCCCAATCAGTGGTGTGAGGGGCGCAGGCAGGTTCTGAAAGGACACGTTTGAGTTGTTCATGCTAACCTGCGTTCAAATGATCAGGATGAGAGACGAAGAGTGAGCTTTCTAAGACACGTCTGTGGTTACGCACAGCCTCCAGTGCATAACATGCTCTAGAAAATACCACAAAAATATATGAAAAACTACATTGAAAACGCCAGGTAGGTAGAATTACTTACATATTTAATAGAAGAGCTTAATAGAAAAAAGAAGAGTTATTCGTACACTCATGCTCACTAACCAATAGTGCTACTTACTATTATAACCTATTTTAGCTAAGCACAGATTTTCAGGAAGATCTGCTCTATGTGAGGACAAATGAGCCTCAAACGGGGCAAAAATTGGCTCAAACTGCCTTTTCTAAGGCTACTCAGTGCATAAGTAGCATCCACAGTTACTTTTTTAAATAATATATGTTATACTCTATTCTGCGGTGTGGATTCGGGTGACGACCTGGAGAGATTAGCGAGCAATTGGTATCCCACGAGATGTGAAGCATATTTACGCAATCCTTTTTGTCAAACCGACCGATAGCCATGCTCAAGCGAGAATCGTCACCTGTACCCTTGATACGCGTGCGCTAATGGGGGAGCGCGCTCGTTCCTGTTGATAAGAACGTGGATGTTTTCTTACACAAGATCGAGCGGTGCACGTTGCGCTGGTTTCACGCGTTCGTAGTGGGGACAAGCTCTCGCTACGAATTCAGAGATAGAGAGGATACGACTACACATGGCTATCAAGTATGCCCCCGGACAAACAGATGCATCTGCAGGTTCACCTGGTTTCTCGAACAAGCCTTTCCGCCATGTGCCTCTCCCTCTCACCCCATTGATTGGACGAGAGCACGGGCTGCAGGAGGCCCGCACCCTGCTGAGAGACCCCCAGGTGCGCCTCTTAACCGTGACTGGCACGGGGGGGATTGGCAAGACTCGCCTGGCCCTCCAGGTCGCGGCAGACGTGCAGCAGGCCTTCGCCGATGGGTGCTGCTTTGTTGAACTTGCCCCTTTCATAACTCCCCAACACGTTGCACTCATCATTGCGCGAACCCTCGGCCTGCGCGAGAGCAGGAGGCAGCAGCTCCTTGAGCGCCTGCAAAACTTCTTGCGCGAGAAGCAACTGCTGTTAGTGCTGGACAACTTCGAGCAGGTGCTGCCAGCGGCACCACTGCTCCCGGAACTGCTCGCAGCCTGCCCCCAGCTCAAGATCCTGGTGACCAGCCGCGCCGTCTTGCGGGTGCGGGGCGAATACGAGTTGCTGGTCCCGCCGCTGCCTGTCCCCGACCTGCATCACCTGCCCGCACCTGAAGCTATTGCGCAGTACGGGGCAGTCGCGCTTTTCTTGCAGCGGGCACAAGCAATGCAGCGCGATTTCCGGCTGACCGAAGAGAACGCTCGCGCTATCGCCGCGATCTGCGCCCGGCTGGATGGGTTGCCCCTGGCGATTGAACTGGCGGCCGCACACAGTAAACTGCTCTCACTCCCTGTCTTGCTCGCCCGGCTGGAGAAGCCGCTGGACGTGTTAACGCGCGGCGGGCCGGATAGGCCCATTCGCCAGCAGATGCTGCGGAACACGATCACGTGGAGCCATGATTTGCTCTCGCCCGAGGAGCAGCGCCTCTTCCGGCGCCTGGCCGTCTTCGCCGGAGGCTGCACGCTGGAAGCAGCGGAGGCCGTGTGCACTGCTCCAGGCGAAATGGCTTCCCCCGTCATGGAGGTGGCCGCCTCCCTCGTAGACAAAAGCCTGCTCCAATCAGTCGAGCAGAAGAGCGAAGAGGGGCAACTGCTGATGCTGCAGACGCTCCGCGAGTATGCGCTGGAGCGCCTGGCAGCGTGCGGCGAGCTCGAGCGCATGCGCGATGCCCACGCGGCCTACTACCTGGCGCTGGCTGAGCAGGCCGAGCAGGCGTTGCTCGACACGCATCGAAGGAGATGGTTGGAGCGGTTGGAGCGAGAACAGGCCAATCTGCGAGCTGCGCTGCAGTGGCTGCTAGAGCGCCAAGGGATCGAAGCCGCCCTGCGGCTGTCGGGAGCACTCCGCCAGTTCTGGTTTCTGCGCGGGTATCTGAGCGAGGGCCGCAGCTTCGTGGAGCAAGCAATAGCTGCAAGCAGGGAAGACGGCACGTCTGTGTCAGCCCAGGTGAGGGCGAAGGCGCTTTATGCTGCCGGGTGGCTGGCGTTCTGGCAGTTCGACCATGAGCGAGGCAGGTTGCTGGCAGAAGAGAGCCTGGGAATCTATCAGCAGGTGGGAGACAGGCGAAGCATGGCCGACGCACTGCGTTTACTGGGCACCATCGTGAATAGCCTTCACGACTCAGCGGGCGATGCTTTCCTTGAAGAGAGTCTGCAGCTCTATAGAGAAGTTGGAGATAGGGTGAGCATTGCGACTGTCCTGTTGACGCTGGGAGCACAGGCGCATTACCGGGGGGAGTTTGCCCGGGCGCAGGAGCTGTGTGGGGAGAGCCTGGCCCTGTCTAGAGGATTGGACGAATCGTGGAATATTGCTCTCAATCTGCTTTTTCTCGGGTGGGCCTCCTACTGCCAGGGAGCGTATGCGGCCGCACGCCGACTTTCAGAGGAGAGTGTCGCCCTCCTCAGAACCCTGGGCAATCCGGGCTACACGGCGCATGCGCTGACCATTCTGGCGCATATAGCTACTGCCCTTGGGGAGGAAACGACGGCTACTGCCCTGCTCGAGGAGGCGCTGGCGCTGGGGAAACAAGGAGAGAGCCGAGAAGATATGGCACGCACGCTGTGTGCTTTGGGCCGGCTGGCCTTGCGCCAGGGCCAGATGGAGCAAGCACGCGCGCGGTACGAGGAAAGCCTGAGCCTGGTGGAGCAGTGGAGAGAAGCACGGTTAAGTGTCAGGATCAAATGGATCCTGGCCTCCTGCCTGGAGGGGCTGGGGGAAATCGCCTTCAGCCAGGGACAAGCTGCGTGGACGGTGCGACTCTGTGGTGCGGCAGAGAGCTTGCGAGTCGCCGGGGCATCTCGGAATCCGCTCGGGCGGGAGCAGCCATCCTACGAGCGCACGCTGGCAGCAGCGCGCAGCCAACTGGGAGAAGAGAGCTTTGCCGCGCTGTGGGCAGAAGGGCAGACAATGACATCCGAGGAGGCGCTGGCAGCAGAGGGGCGCGGCCTCAGCAGCGAGCAGGTCGTTGCTGGTTCGCCGGTGCTGCTCACCGCGCAGTCCCTTTCACTCTCTGTTGATGGACTGACCGCTCGTGAAATCGACGTGTTGCGCCTGCTGGCGGTGGGACTGACCAACAACCAGATCGCAGCACGACTCATGATTAGTCCCAAAACCGTCAATATCCACGCGTCCTCGATCTACAAGAAGTTGGAGATCACCTCACGTACTGCAGCGACACGGTATGCCATTGAACATGCTCTCGTGTGAGGCGCTGGCCTTCCTGGCGGTGCTCACCCAGGAAGGTGACAGTCCCTGCAACAGGCAAGGCCAATGAGCAGTAGGTGAATCACTCTACACTCAGACCATGCGTTAAGCTCAAACGGGAGCAAAAATAGAGTATAATCACTATGGATATGCATATTTGTGGAGGGTAAACTACAATGGGGTTAGTTTACGAAATATCTTGAAATTACCGGCAGTTGTGGCACCCTCCTACGTTTTCGTAAAGGAGGTCGCTCTCGCCGTTCTTTAAACATCAGTGGTGTAGCCTGTAGGAAGCCTTCGAATGTATACGTTTCATAGACAGCATGCTGCTGGCAGCGAGCAGTATTGACGCGTTCCTACGAAGAGCATTCCTGGTGGTTTCCCTCAAGAGACCTTAGTATAGTCATGTGTACGAAAGGAAGGTGTTACCAGCATGACCGAGCGCGTAGTTCGTGCGGGGCAGCGCCTGGGCAATTATAAGCTCATGCGCCTGCTGGGGGCTGGAACCTTTGCCGATGTCTACCTGGCTGAACACCTCTATCTGAACACCCGCGTGGCGATCAAAGTCCTGCACGCCCACCCCGCCGGGCACAGCAGCCAGGACTTCCTCACCGAAGCGCGCCACTTGAGCCAGCTGGTGCACCCGCATATCGTCCGCGTCTTCGACTTTGCCCTGGAGGATCACACCCCCTACCTGGTGATGGACTACGCGCTGCATGGCAACCTGCGCCAGTTGCACCCCGCAGGCAGCCGTTTGCCGCTAGTCACCGTGGTCGCTTACGTGCTGGCCATCGCCTCGGCGTTGCAGTACGCTCACGATCAACACATCATCCATCGCGATCTCAAACCGGAGAACCTGCTGCTGGGAGCCAAGCACGAGGTCTTGCTCAGCGATTTTGGCCTGGCCCTGCTCACATCTCCGTCCGAGGGACTGCAGGTGCAGGAACGCCTGGGCACCCTGGCCTACATGGCGCCCGAGCAGATTCGCGGCCAGCCCTCGGCAGCCAGCGATCAATACGCCCTGGCGGTCATGGTCTACGAGTGGCTCTGTGGCGAGCTACCTTTTGACGGGAGCGTCGCCGAGCTCATCAACCAGCAGCTGTACAGTGCCCCTGCCGCTTTGCGCGAGCACTCCCCCAAACTGTCGCAGGCGGTGGAGCAGGTTGTCTTGCAGGGGTTGGCCAAGGACCCGGAGCGGCGTTTCGTGGATGTGCTCAGCTTTGCCACCGCTTTCGAAGAGGCCTGCCAGGCGCTCGCGCCTTTGCCAACCTCCCCAGCAGCAACCAGCCCGCCCTCCAATGGCTTGGGGGGTGTCTTCCAGAATACCTCAATCCCCCTCACGCCGCTGCTGGGGCGAGCAGGGGAGGTACAGGCCGTGCGCGAACTGCTGGAGCGTCCCCAGGTGCGCCTCTTGACCCTGACGGGACCTCCGGGGGTGGGCAAGACGCGACTGGCGGTGCAGGTCGGCAGCGAGCTGCAGCAGGCATTTCGCCAGGGGGTCTGTTTTGTGCCGCTGGCAGCCATCAACGACCCCGAACTGGTGATGCCCACTGTCGCCTACACGCTCGGCTTGCCCAATAGTGGGGAGTGGCTGCTGAGCGAGCATCTCAAATCCTTCCTGCACAACAAGCAGCTTGTGCTGCTGCTGGATAACTTCGAGCAAGTGCTCTCGGCAGCACCTCGGCTCGTAGAGCTGCTCTCCGCCTGTCCGCAGGTCAAGCTGCTGGTCACCAGCCGCGCGGTGCTGCATGTCGAGGGGGAGCACGAGTTCGCAGTGCCTACGCTGGCGCTGCCCGATGTGCAGCACCTGCCAGAGCCAGCTGTCCTCTCGCAGGTGGCCTCGGTGGCGCTTTTCGTGCAGCGGGCACAGGCGGTCAAACCCGAGTTCCAGCTAAGTGAGGAGAATGCAGGCACCATCGCCGAAATCTGTAGCCGCCTGGAGGGGCTCCCGCTGGCACTCGAACTGGCGGCAGCCCGCATCAAACTGTTCCCGCTGCCCAGCTTGCTCAGCCGGCTGGAACACCGCCTGACGGTCTTGACCGGGGGCAGGCAGGATGCGCCCACTCGCCAGCGGACTTTGCGCAACACCATCGCCTGGAGCTATGAGTTGCTGAACCGGGAGGAGCAAGCGTTCTTGCGCCGCCTCTGTGTCTTCGCGGGGGGCTGCACGCTGGAAGCAGCGGAGGCCGTCTGTACGGCTGCCGGGGATATCAGCACTCCCGCACTGGATCTCGTATGC